>Ga0307374_10010924_pt1 | contig 13019 bp, 10 predicted proteins | sample OX3MG_FD_202532 | JGI IMG/M metagenome (GOLD analysis project Ga0307374, IMG submission 202532) | Soil microbial communities from Risofladan, Vaasa, Finland - OX-3 | ecosystem: Environmental > Terrestrial > Soil > Coastal area > Acid sulfate soil | place: Finland: Risofladan, Vaasa | collected...
ACATACAAAAAATTCCTAACTTCGGCGTGCAAGCCCATCTTCCGCGCAATCTCGCCAATCACGGCCTTTTTCTCGCCGGGGCCAATCGCCGGAGTCGTCAGCACGTTGCGCAGCTCCGTCGAATTCGCGAGCATCGCGGCGAATTCGCCCAGATCGCGCTTGATGCCGTCGATTTCTTGGCGTGCAACCGCCGCGTCCGCCAACGCCGCCGCGTATCGCTGCGCCAGAGCGCTCAATTCGCGCTCCCTTCCAGCTCCGCGACGAACTCGCCAAAGAGCGACGCGTCTGTTTGCTTCGTCATTTGCTGCTCAAGAAGTGTTTCCGCGCGGTCGATGGCGGCGCGCGCGGCGATCGTCTGGAGTTCCAGTTGCGCGGCGCGCTCGGCGGCGCGAATCTCCACCTGTCCGGCGAGTTCGATGCGTTTGGCATCTTCCTGCGCCAGCGCGCGAATGCGCAGTGCTTCCGCGTCGCTCTCGCGCTTCGCCCGGGCCCGCAATTCCTCGACTTGCTTATCGAGCGTCGCCATTTTCGCTTCCGCTTCGCGCTGCTGTCGCTCCGCCTCTTCGCGCGCGCGCGCGCTTTCCGCAATGGCGTCCGCGATTGCCCGTTGCCGGCCGCGAAAATACGGCGGCGTCTTCTTAACAAAAACCCAGACCAGGACGGCCACAAAAATCAGGAAGTTAATCCAGCGGTAAATCCAGCCAGTCGTCGATCCCGCTTCCTCTTGCGGATTTGCCGCAGCAAGAGCGGGCGCCGCACAAATCGCCAGCGCAAACGCCAATGCGAGCAGCGAACTCGCCAAACGAAAAGCGCGGCGCGCCATCGCATTCACAGTCGCATTTGCCGTTGCATTCATGGGCGTGCGCCCGCGAGAGGCGCGGCCGGCCGCTCCAAAATCATTTTCACGATTTGTCCCGCGAGTTTTGCGCTTTCCCCTTCGAGTTGCGCACTCGCCGCGTCGAATTCTCGCGCGATGCGCTCTTTTTCCTTGCGCACGGCTTTTTGCTCCAACTTGCGGACGCTGGTCAACAACTTCGCGCGCTCGTCGACCGCCGCTTGCCGCGACGTTTCCTGTTCGGCGAAAACGCCCGCGCGCGCTTTTCTCAGCGCATCTTCATACGAATGGACTTTCTCTTTCGCCGCGGCCTGGACGGCTTCGGCCTCCGCGCGCGCCTTGGTGATTCGCGCATTGCGCTCGGCGAGCGTGCGCTCCAGCGGCTTGAAAAAATTCGCGCGTAAAAACCAATAAAATAAAAGGAAAACGATGATCGTCGGTACCGACTTGAGGAACAACCAGCCGAGCTGTTGCAGGATCGCCATCGCACACTATCGCAGCCGTTTCACTCCACTCCGTGGATTTTCTTTATTCGGCGGCTCGTCGCCGCCCTTAGGCACACGTTTAACGCACCGCAAAGCCAGCAATTATCGCATCCCCTTTCTGCCTCGTCAACCAGTGCAAAAGCGTGGAAGAGCCCTGTCGCGTCGTCTCCTCTGACGAGGTCGAAAACGGCTGAGTGGGGAGCGAGCGAAGGGGATTTTCGCGAGGTTTCGAGTGAGGTCTTCGGGTGAGCTGGCGGAGAGAGAAGGGACTGGGAGCGGAAGTATGGAAACCGGGAGGGCGCGAAAAAACGTGGCGCGCAAACATGAAACTCATTTGCGATTAAGAAAATGGAAGGGGAACTATATACAAAGCTACCCTTGAGGTTTGGTGAGGGTATCTGCGACAGTTTTGGCAACGTCGTTACCGACTTGCTTGCCGATGGTCTGCGCCCTAGCAACATTGAATCCCTCGTTATAAGCGCAGATGGCGCATTGGTGACGCCCAGTTTCTCCCTCTTCGCCAGCCTGTGATACGGGAAGGGCATCCATAGCGTCAAAGGGAGCGCGTAGGTTTGTCTGTTTACACTCTGCATTGCCGGATGGTGCGAGAGCATTGGTGCGACCGTACTCCTCGCCACGAGCGTAGGCGCAGTGACAGCACTTGCGTCAAACGGACTCGGAAGAACCGGTGTGGCAACGCATAACGACAGACCTCAGCGGCTTAAAGCCGTCCTGTTTTGCGTCGGTTCCGGCACGACTAAAGTCATGCGCTGACAAAAACTGAAGTTGGCACACAGATTCTGAAGCTGCGACCCCCTGAAAAGCAGAGCGAAGGTACCGTCTTTCGCCTGCGGTCTGCCTGCGGCACCGGGCCGATAAAGCCGATCGGCCCTGCAAAAGCATAAAGCTACGAAACGCCGCACGTCCGTGCGGCGCGGGCCGACCCTTCGTCTAGGGCATGCCATAGTCGGCCCGTACAACGGCAAAAGCAACAACAAAGGGCAAAGGGCGTGGGCTTGCACTGCAGAAGCAAGAGCAGATCCCTCGCGTTGCTCGGGATGACACGAGAAGCGTGTCAGGTTTGGGTGACGGGGGCGGGGAGTTCGGGCTTTTGTGGTTCTACGCCGCGCCAGCCGACCGGGCGGCCTTGCACGGCTTCCTTGAGGGCGCGGAAAAGGACGACGTACATCATCTGGCGATAGTAGAAGCGCTGGATGAGGAGCGGAGTGAGGAGCGACCAGTCTTCGTCCTTTTCGAGGGCGAAGGCAATTACGCACGTAAGCAAGTCGATGAGCATGAAAGCGGCGAAGAAAATGAGCGAGCGGATGACGTCGTCGCTGGTCCAGAGCGGGGGGAGATGCGTGAAGCGGAACTGCGCGAGTCCCCAGAGAAGAATCGAAAAGAGGAAAAGAAAATCGATGATGGGCGAGACGAGCGGAAGCAGAATCTGAAACAGAAAAACATTGGGCAGGGTGATCCAGCCGAGCGTTCCGTAGCGCGGGCGGCCAATCGCGTCGCGGTGCTTCCAGACGGCCTGCAGAGTGCCGAAGGTCCAGCGGAAACGCTGGCGGATGAGCGTTTCGACCGTGTCGGGGACTTCGGTGTGGCCGATGGCGTCTTCGTCATAGAGAATTTTCCAGCCGTGGCGGCGAATGGTAAGGGTGAGGTCGGTGTCTTCCGCGACGGTATCTCCGGCGAAGCCACCGCACGCGCGCATGGCTTCGGCGCGCCAGGCACCGACGGCGCCGGGAACCACGGGAATGCAATTCAGCAAATCGAAGGCGCGCTTTTCGAGATTCTGGCTGGTGATGTATTCCAGGGCCTGCCAGCGGGTGAGCCAGCGATTGCGATTCATGACTTTGACGTTTCCAGCGACGGCTCCGACGCGCGGGCTGGCGAAATGGCGGACGAGACGCGGAATCGCGTCGGGGTCGACGATGGTGTCGGCGTCAATTGTGATTATGACTTCGCCCGAGGCTTCGGCAAGGGCGTGATTGAGCGCGGCGGATTTTCCGTAATTGACCTGGCGAATCAGGCGGACGCGGGGATCGCGACCGAAGGCTTCGAGGACGCGGTCGCTGGTCTGGTCCGCGGAGCCATCGTCGATGACGATGATTTCGAGCTTGGAATAACGGGAGGCGAGCGCGGAACGAACCGTGTCCGCGATGACAGCCTCTTCATTATAGGCGGGAATGAGGACGCTGACCACGGGCTGATAGTCGGGATGATTTTCCGGCGCGGCGCGAAGCTTTTCGGCAAGTGCGAGAAGGCCGATGAAAAGGGCGCGTCCGCTGACAAGCGCGATGCCGGCGACGAAAATAAAGGCGATGGACAGACGCAGCCAGTGGAAGAGGTTGAAGATGAAGGAATCCGTTTCGGCGAAGAAATGCTCCTGATTGCTCAACGCGGGCATCACTTGGGCGCGAGTCTGATTAAGAAGCTGAGAAACGGTGACGAAGGTGTAGCCCTCGGCCTTGAGCTGGTCAATGATTTGCGGCAGCGCTGCTACGGTGTGGCTGCGGTTGCCGCCGCCATCGTGCATCAGGATGATGTTGCCGGGAAGCTTGTGAATCTGGTCGAGAACCCGCTGGACGATCACCTGTGTGGGAGGCGGAGGAACGCCGCCTTCTTCGCCCCAGTCATGGGGATCAATGTGGCCGGCGACAAGCAAGTAGCCCATGGCCTGGGGAATGGGAAGGTTGGCGACTTCCTCCGCCGTTTCCGGCTCTTCATCGATGCCATAGGGTGGGCGGAAAAGAAGGGTTTTCACGCCGAGGTCGCTTTCGAGGAGCCGCTGCGTGAGATTCAATTCAAATTCGATTTGTGTCTTTGACGCCTGGTCGAAATCGGGATGCGTGTAGGTGTGGTTGCCGATCTCGTCGCCATCGGCATATTCGCGGCGAACGATGTCGGGGTAGCGGTCGACTTCGACGCCGATCACGAAAAATGTGGCGGGGACATGCTCTTTTTTCAGGACGTCCAGCATGGCGGGGGTCCACGTGGGATCGGGACCGTCATCAAAGGTGAGCGCAAGAACCTTTTTTTGCGCCCCGCCCATGCGCTCGATGCGCCAGGAGAGAGGATATTTGGTGAGGTGCTCGTCGGTGAAGGTGTCGGACGCCGCGTCGTAATGAAAAGTGCGCGAACCACCGTGCGGCATGTCAGTGATGCGCCACAAATCGCCGATGCTTTCGAGAATTAAGTCGTAGCCGGGGGGAATGGCCTCGAGTTGCGCGCGGGTCTGGTCATTGGGGCGGCGCGCGTCCCAGATGTCCCAGATGGATGGATCTTCAGTGCCGAAACGCCAGAGGGCCGTGCCCTGGACGCCCGCGCGTTCGGCGGCGCGAAGTTCGTTATATGCAGTGAGGGCATCGAGCATCCAGACGTTGTGGATGTTGTTTGTCTCGTCCTCATAGTTGTAGAAAGGGCTGAGGGAAGCGGGGTCGAATTGAACGGTGGCGTCGGATTCCTTGGCGCGAACGCAGGCGGACTGAAAGGACAGCGCGTCGGCGACAGGATGCGGGACGGCTTTGGTGGGCGACGGCCAGTCGTACGCGTAATTGGCGATGCCCATGACGATCTTCTGCGGCGGAATCATTTTCACGATGGCGTTGAGATTTTTGAGATACCAATCCTGAGAGACAATGGGGCCGGGCGCGGACTCGGGCCAGTGAAGATCGTAGTTCATCAGAATGATGGCGTCGGAGCCGGCGGCGAGGGATTTGTAGTCGTAGGTCCAATCGGCGGCGGGAAGGGCGACCATCAGCTTCAGGCCGACGGCGTGAAGGGCGATGCCCAGTTCGCGAATGAATGTGTCGAAATGTTTCTGGCTGGCGTCGGGGATTTCCTCGAAGTCGACGGCGATGCCCGCGTCCTTGTGCGATTGGGCGTACTCGACGAGTGATGTTTCGAGGCGCTCGCGAGCCGTGGGGCTGGCGAGCATGTCGGCCATGGGCTGGATTTGCCAGATGTTGCCGTCGTAATTATTAAGGAGCGGCATCATAGGCAGCTCGATGTTCAGCGTTTTCAGCCAGGCGTCGAGTTTGGGGTCTTTGTCGACGGCGAGGCTGCCGTCGGCGGTGAAAGCGTGCAACTCTTCGGCGATGAGCAGGTCGATATCGTGATAATGAAGCTGGAGGGAGGCGAGGCTGTTCGAATCCCAGTTGACGTAAAAGGCCGCGCGCAGGGGATCGTACTTTTCGGGGATGTCGCCGAGGGCAGCGACTTTGCGCTGGCGACCGGGGCGATAATTGGCGCGCTTTACCTTCGCTTTCGTGCGGCGCGGAGGGACCGGGCGGTACGCCTGGCCGCGCTCGGGGAGAAGGAGTTCGGGCAAATTCGGACGGCGAATTATGTTGAAGAAAAAGACGACTACAATCAGCGTGAAGAAGACGCCGGAGATCTCGAGAACGCGGCGGGTGCGCCGCCAACGGCGGCGCTGTTCGTCATAGAATATGGGGTTGCGTTTCGTCATGCCAACATTCCAAGCTAGCTGCCCGCGGAAATACTGTCAATGACCGCTTCCACTAAGATGCGCGCGCACGTTACCGGCGCTGTACTGGCGGCGCTGGGGTTGCGGACGTACTTCGTGTGGAGATTTTCCTTTTACGACGCGGGTGACACGCCGATTTACCAGCAACTGGCGCACAACTGGCTGAAACACGGGATTTACGGGCTGGATATCTTAGGGCATGTGACGGCGGTGGACATGCGCACGCCGGGGTATCCGGCGTTTCTGGCGGTGATTTACACGGTGTTTGGCGAAAGCGCGCGGGCGGTGATGTTCGCGCAAGCGTTTGTAGACGTGCTGACGTGCGTGCTGGTGGCGGCGATGGCGGCAGTGCTGGCACCGCAGGAATCGCGCGGGCGCGTGGCACTGGCGGCGCTGTGGCTGGCGGCGCTATGCCCGTTCACGGCGAACTACACGGCGGTGGTGCTGACGGAGACGCTGACGATATTTCTGAGCGCATTGGCGTTGCTGGTGTTGATGGAGGCGCTGCGCGGATTGCGGTGGCGCGAGGAGGTTGTTTCACCCGGGGCAATGTCTCCGAACATGTGCTGGCTGATGGGCGGGATTGTCGTGGGGTTTGGAACTCTGGTGCGTCCGGAGACGCCGCTGATTTTGGCCGCAGCCGGGGCGGTGGTGGTTGGGTGCTGTTGGCGGCCCAAGGATTGGAAGAAGCTTGTGCGCGCGGGATTGCTGATGGCTGTTGGCTTGGCTGTGCCGCTGATGCCGTGGGCGACGCGGAACTGGCGGACGCTGCACACGGTGCAGTTTCTGTCGCCGCGATACAGCGAGCTGCCGGGCGAATTCACGCCGCGCGGATTTTATGCCTGGACCGGCACATGGCTGTGGCGATTTGGCGATGTGTTTTTGGTGCCGTGGAATTTGAACGGGGCACAGATCAGTATTGATGACGTGCGGGCGTCGGCGTTCGATTCGCCGAGGGAACGCGAGCGGGTGGCGAAGCTGCTTGGCGAGTACAACGAAACGACGGAGATGACGCCGCAACTGGATCGCGGATTCGAGGAGATTGCGCGCGAGCGGACGGCGCGGGATCCGCTGCGAACGTACGTGCGCGTGCCATTTTTGCGGGCGATGGCAATGTGGTTCACGCCGCGCATCGAGATGCTGCCGCTTTCGGGCCATTTGTGGCCCGTTCACTATTGGTGGGAAAATAGCGAGCCGGAGTATTGCGTTTCGCTGGGGCTTTTTCTGCTGGGCATCGCGTATGCGGGGATGGCGCTGGCAGGAACGTGGCGCGTACGAAAAGATCCGGCGGCGCTGCTGCTGGTGGCGTATATTGTGATTCGGACGGCGTTCCTGACGACAATTGAAACGCCCGAGCCACGATACGTGCTGGAATGTTTTCCGGCAGTTTTCGCGCTGGCGGCGCAATTGTGGACGCGCAAAGGCGGATGGCGCGCGGATTCGTAGGGCGCGTGAATTGCGCGGCTGCGACAGGAAAGAATTTAGGCAAACCTTATTTCGACTTGCGAGGGAAAACAATGGCAAGCAGCGCGAGCGGAAAACCGGAAGCAGCGAAATCGGTGAATTATATTCGCGAGGGATTTCATACCATCACGCCGTACATTCTTGTGTCCGATGCGGCAAAGTTCATGGATTTCGTGAAGGCGGCGTTTGGCGTGGAGGAGAAGCTGCGCTTCCCGGCGCCGAACGGCAAAATCATGCATGCAGAGATGAAAATCGGCGATTCGATGATCGAGCTGAGCGATGGGAATGAGCAGTATGGGGCGTCGCCGGTGACGATCCATTTGACGGTGCCGGACGCGGAGGCGGCGTATCGCAGCGCGTTGCGCGCGGGGGCGATTTCGCTCTACGAGCCCGCAGATCAATTCTGGGGCGAATACGAAGGGGGCGTCCGGGACCCGTTCGGAAACGAATGGTACATCGCGTCCCCCGCGGCGGGATACACGCAGCCCACGGTGCAGCCGTATTTGCATTTGCACGGCGCGGAGAAGATGATTCCGTTCCTCGAAGCGGCGTTTGGCGCGAAGGCGGAAGGCGTACACAAATGGCCGGGAGGCGCAATCGCGCACGCGACGATTCTGATTGGCAATGGGCAGATTGAAATCGATGAGGCGTTTCGTGCGAACCGGCAGTCGCCGTGCCATTTGCACTTGTACGTGCGGGACACGGATGCGGTATACGCGCAGGCGCTGCGCGCGGGGGCTACGTCAACCGAAGCGCCGAACGACAAGCCCTATGGCGACCGCGCCGCGGGGGTGCGCGATGCGTGGGGCAATAGCTGGTTTATTGCCACACACATCAAGGACGAAGCGGTTTAGTACGCCTGTTCTTTTACACGATTATCCGTTTATTGACACGTGGGAGGAACAGCGATATGCATGACGATATGCTTTTTGGCCTAATTTATCTAGGCAGACGTAATAATTCCGGCCTAACTTCTGATTGGAAGTATTTTCGCATCACTCCAATAGTTCAAATGCACATTGAGGTGTGCGAGATGGAATGACCTTCATTCGCGGACAAGGGTGTGCCTCCACAGACACCGTTCATCGTTAGGCTAGAATCTGCGGGGCGTATCAACCAAGACGTGCTTAAGGGAAAGGGAATGGTGCCTCTCGATTCCGTGCTGATTGGGATGCGTATTCGCTAGAGGCGATTCTGTCGCAGAAAACCGTCTTCATTTTTTATACCAGAATGTCTCGGATTATTATTGTGCAGATAGTGTTCTAACTGCACCAAATTCGCCTTTTATTTTCACATCTGCTTCGCGCGTTTCTCGCGTTCTCCAAACTTCGCGGGTGAAGCCCTCCGCGACGAGTTGCGCTATCATGGAAACTGAACACGGATCATCCATGCCGACACGACCTTTCATTCCGCCGCGACATTTTCGCGCTGTTCTGCGGCGCGTCGTTCCGCTCACGCCTTCGACCAAACATTTCGAATGGGAGGTGACGGAGGGGGGCGCGTTCGAATTCCACGCGGGGCAATTCGTATCGCTTGAAATCCCACGGGACGGCGAGCAGGAAGCGCGCCCTTACTCCATCGCTTCCGCGTCGCGCGGCAATTCGCGTTTCGATTTGTGCTTGAATCGCGTCGAAGGCGGTTACGTCTCGAATTATTTGTGCGACATCGAGCCGAACGCCATTGTAGACATGAAAGGGCCGCACGGTTCGTTCGTTGTTTCGCAGCCTGTAGAACAGGATTTGGTGTTCATCGCGACGGGCACGGGAATCGCGCCGATTCGCGGCATGCTCGCGGAAATCTTTGCATCGCCGGAGCCGCTGGCGCACGATGTTTGGCTACTGTTTGGCGTGCGGCATCCGGACACGATTCTGTATCGCGAGGAACTCGAAGCCTGGGCCGCCGCGAATCCGCGATTTCATTTCGTTCCCACGCTCAGCCGGCCTCCGGCGGAATGGCCGGGAGGAACCGGCTATGTGCAAGAGCATCTGCGAAAAGCGTTCGCGGGGCGCAGCGATTTCAAGGCTTATATTTGCGGCTTAAAAGCGATGGTCGACGAAGTGCGATTCATACTGAAGGAAGAATTCGGCCTGGATCGGAAACAGATCCGGTTCGAAAAATATGATTAGGATGTTGCTCGAGAACCCGTGTGAGAACTGCAAAAACGGCACTTCAGCGGCTGAAGCCGCAAGGAAATTGCAGAGGTTATGTGGTGGCTAAAGCCACGACCGACAAAGATTTTCGAGTTGCCACACGGACTCTGGGGCCCTGCCTCTGCGAAAAACAACGGGAGGCATCCTGTCCCGGTTGAAAAGGCAAAGAAGCCGCCGCCCTTACAGAGGTACACAGGCTGAAGCCTGTGCCACATGACTCACGATACTAGGAAACGAACGCGCAGCCAATGCGGCTGCGGCCGCCGTCGATTTTGCGGGTGTAGACTTTTCGAAGATTGACGCGCAGTGGGGGCAGAATGGGAACGTGGAGAACCGCGAAAAAGGGAGAAGGCAAATCATCGGGAGTTTCGACAACAAGCGACAATCCGCCGGTGCATAGATCCATCACGGTCGCGTCTTTCTTTTCGTTTCCCGTGATCACCGCGTACGCGCGAGTGCCCGCCAGCGAGACGCGCTCCCATTTCCGGCGTTCGGACTGCTGCGAATGTTCCGCGCGCGGGGAGGTCTCGCGCGGAGCAACGAACGGTCCGGCGGTCGCGGATGTTGCCTTGGCTGGCGAGGAAGGGGGAATGCGAGTTTGAGCCGTGGGTTCGGTGCGAGTCACAGGGGGGAACGGGCGCTCGGCAACGGCTCGTAAGTGTGCTCGCGGAGCATTTTTGAGCTGGTAAAGGCGTTCGTCGGCCAAGCGAAGAAGGATTTCTTTTGTGTCGCCATCCTGCGGATGCACCGCAATCCCATAATCGATGGTGACCGGGACATTGAGTTTCAGCGGAGCGGATTCCGACTCGAAATTCGTGCGGAGGCGGTCGCAGAGAGTCGCAGCCTGTTCGGGATCGGATTGCGGAAGAAGCAGCGCAAACTCGTCGCCACCGATGCGGAACGCAAAATCGGAAGCGCGTAGATTTTTTCGCAGAGTGGTTGCGGCAAGCTGCAATATCTGGTCGCCCTGCAAATGGCCGTGGCGATCGTTCACTTCTTTCAGGGGGTGCAGGTCGAGCAATACCAGCGCGAGATGCTGCCCATAACGCTTGGCGCGATTGAATTCCTTGTCGCAATATTCCTCGAACAAACGGCGATTATACAGGCCGGTGAGCGCGTCGGTCGCGGCATTCAACTGCAATTTCTTGAACTCTTCATACTCCATCAGAATCGGCACGCGCAGGAAGTTCGTTGCGGCAAGCACGTCGACCATCGCGGTCTTTAGCGATACGCGCTTGCCCATGCTTTCGGAAAGTTCCGTGCGTCGCGTGAGGATTTGACCCCAGTAGTCGAGACTCTGGGCGTTCGTCAAATCGATTCGCGCAATGGCTTTGAAAAATTGTTGGAGAAATGCTCCGCGCACAGACTCCTCGACATTGTCGAGAGTCTCGACAAGAAGGTCGAAGAACGAGTCGTCGGCCTGCAACGGGGTATTGGACTCCGATGGCTGGGGCATCAAAGTGTCAGTCGTGCTCTTTAAGGACGAGTGTTCCTGCTGCTATTGGGTGACTCCTGCGGGGACATGGTGAGCATAGCAATGACCATGCCAACGCTCAAGGAATTTTTATGGCAGTGAAAATTCGTATGTTGCTGAGCCGTAAGGATGAAGTTTCGCGGATGTGCATCACGAGCCGGTACAGCGGATTTTCATGTGGGCGGGAGGGGAAACGAATTCCTACTTTTTGCGCATAGACTGCGCACCTCTTACGCTTCTGTCTGATACTGTTAACTTATCTATTCCAGAGGTTTTAAGAACTCGACAGCAGCCAATTCCATATCTCCGCTGCATTTCAAACGGCGGACGCGCGCCTGGATGGGCGGCGTGCCGGATTCGCCGAATTCGGCGGACCTGGGCAGCGGCGCGGGTATCGTTAGCGAAATAATTTCATCATGGCGCAACGAGTGCGGGCTGATCAGCCGGGCACCTTGACCGCTAATATCGAGCGTTTTGGCTAATTCCAGAAATTCCGTACCGTGGTGATCCTTGCCTCGAATGAACAGCGGGACTTGAACCCGGATTCGCTGAAATTTGCGGCGCTCCGAATGATTACCGTTGACCTTCATCTATCCCCCCAGCCTCGATAAGAGATTTCTAAGCCCATATTGGTACCCCAGTATTAGTACTCGATTACAAGCAATTCGAGTGCTATTCCTCAGCGTGTTTTTTTCATTTTAAGTGGTTTGTTATCAGTGGCTAGAACGGAAAACTGTGAAGTTGGATGCAGATGGGTAGAACGGGTTTCCGCAATTCAGCATTTGTTTGCACCTTTGGTGAAAAGCAAACGCATTTACCATTGACACCCCTAGTGCCCTTTGCCACCATCGAGTTTCAAGACATTTCCCCGCTTGGTGGCGTTTGTGAGTCCGTGTCCCCGGCGGGGACGATCTGAGAGGTCCGTTTGAGCAAGAGTACATCGGCCGAGCCGCAGGCGCCGGGCGCAACTTTATTTGGGCTGATGTCCAGCTTGCTGGACGCCCTGGATAAGCCTCTTCTGGTGACTGATCGCACCGGCAGGGTGCTATTTGCGAATTTGCACGCGCAGGAATCCGTCAAATGGGATGCCGCGGCGAACGGGGTGCAGCCGAATCTGTTTCGCGATGTGCTGCATGTGGACGCGAAGGGTCTTTTCGGGCAACTCGAAGGCGGAGAACAGGAAGTAAACCTACGGATTCAATGCAGTGACGGGCCGGCGCGCGCGCGTATTCGCTGGCTGCCGGAGCCAGATTGGCTGGTGATTTTCGCCGAGCCTTCTCCCAACGAAGCTCCGGTGGATCAGGACCAGATGAGGCAGACGGTGCACGACCTGCTGCAAGAAAGGGAGATCACGTACCGGAATCTGCTGGCGGCGTATCTGCGGCTGCAGGAAGTTAACCGGCAAAAGACCGTGTTTCTAGGGTCCGCGGCGCACGAATTGAAGACTCCGCTTGCGGTGATGAAGGGATACTACGATCTCCTCCTTTCGGGATCGTTTGGAGATTTGACGGAAAAGCAGCGCGACATTCTGCAGGAATCGAAGCAAAGCTGCGATCGGCTGGTTCGGTTGGTGTCGACGTTTCTCAATTACACGGCGCTGGAAAGCGGAAAGCTGGTTTTGCAATTTCAGGATAACGATATTCGCGACTGCATGAGCGACATCATTGTGCGCTGGAAAGAAACATTCCGGCGCGCGAACGTGCATCTGGAACTCGTGATGGACGACAGGTTTCCGGCGTTCAAATTCGATTATCCGAAAATCCAACAATGCGTGGCGAACCTGGTGGATAACGCGCTAAAACACACTCCGACGGGCGGCACGGTGACGCTGCGGGCGCAGGGATACTTTTGGGAACGGCGCATTGCTCCGATCACGCCGGCGCAGGAGCGGCGCGCGTCGCGGCGTCCGGAGACGAACAGCGTGCTGATTTCCGTGACGGATACAGGCGTTGGAATTGCGACGGAATTTCATCAAGAAATTTTCGAGGATTTTGTGCGCGTCGATCCGTCCTCTTCGGGGATGGGATTGGGGCTTGCGATTACCAAGCGCTTGATTCAGGCGCATCACGGAAAAATCTGGGTGGATAGTGAGCCGGGGCGCGGAAGTTCGTTCAAGTTT
>Ga0307374_10010929_pt1 | contig 13015 bp, 8 predicted proteins | sample OX3MG_FD_202532 | JGI IMG/M metagenome (GOLD analysis project Ga0307374, IMG submission 202532) | Soil microbial communities from Risofladan, Vaasa, Finland - OX-3 | ecosystem: Environmental > Terrestrial > Soil > Coastal area > Acid sulfate soil | place: Finland: Risofladan, Vaasa | collected...
GGCCTCGCCTGCGAAGGCCTGCGCCCGGTGGCGGCGATCTACTCGACCTTTTTGCAGCGCGCCTACGACCAGGTGATCCACGACGTCTGCCTGATGAACCTGCCGGTGACGTTCGCGCTGGACCGGGGCGGGATCGTGGGCTCGGACGGGCCCACCCACCACGGCCTCTACGACATCGCCTATCTGGCGGCGGCGCCCAACATGACGGTGATGGCGCCCAAGGACGAGAACGAGCTGCGCCACATGCTCTACACCTCGATCGAGCACGGCGGCCCGATCGCCTTCCGCTACCCGCGCGGCAACGGCCTGGGGGTGGCGCCGGAGGCGCCGCGCAAGCTCGAGATCGGGCGCGCCGAGATCCTGCGCGAGGGCTCCGACGGCGCCATCCTGGCGCTGGGCAGCATGGTCTACCCGGCGCTGGAGGCGGCCGAGCGGCTGGCGGCGGAGGGGCTGTCGCTGACGGTGATCAACGCCCGCTTCGCCAAGCCGCTGGACGAGGAGCTGATCGCCTGCCTGGGGGCGGAGAAGCCCTTCCTGGTGACGGCGGAGGAGGGCACGCTCACCGGCGGCTTCGGCGCGCTGGTGGCGGCGATGCTGCAGGACCGGCGCATTCCGGTGTCGCTGCTGCGGATTGGGGTGCCCGACCGCATCATCCCGCACGGCTCGCCGGCGCTGCTGCACGCCAAGTTCGGGCTGGACTGCGACGGCATCTGCCAAAGCATCCGCGACTTCGCCGCCGGGGCGCCGCGGCCGCGCGGGGCCGCCAAGGCCGCCCGCCGCCGCTAGCGGCGGCGGGCGAACCCGCAGCCTATGCCCGCCAAGCTCCGCCTCGATCTGCTTTTAGTGGAGCGCGGCCTCGCCCCTAGCCGCGAGCAGGCGCAGGCGCTGATCCTCGCCGGGGCGATTCTGGTCAACGGGCAAAAGGCGACCAAGCCCGGCCACGCCGTTGCCGCCGACGCCGAACTCACGCGCGTGGGCGAGCCGCTGCGTTTTGCCAGCCGCGCCGGGCTTAAGCTCGAGGCCGCGCTTGACCACTTTCACCTCGACGCCGCTGGCCGGGTCGCGCTCGACGTGGGCTCCTCGACCGGGGGTTTCACCGACTGCCTGCTGCAGCGCGGGGCGCGGCGGGTGCATGCGGTGGACAGCGGCACCAACCAGATGATCTGGCGGCTGCGCACCGACCCGCGCGTGCACCTGCTGGAAAAGACCAACGCCCGGTTCTTGACCGCCCGCGATCTCAAGCTCGAACGGGGCGAGGAGCCCGACCTGCTGACGCTGGATGTGTCGTTCATCTCGGCGACGCTGCTGCTGCCGACGCTGGTGAAGCTGCTGCGGCGGCCGGCGGAGGTGGTGGTCTTGGTGAAGCCGCAGTTCGAGGCGGGGCGGGCGGCGGTGGGCAAGGGCGGGGTGGTGCGCGACGCGGCGGCGCGGCAGGCGGCGGTGGAGCGGGTGGCGCAGGCGCTCGAGGGGCTGGGGGCGCGCGCGATCGCGACGATTCCCAGCCCGATCCTGGGGGCGCACGGCAACCAGGAGTTTTTGCTTCACGCCGTGATAGAATAAGCCGGCCCGGCAAGTTTCAAAATCTGGAATTCCGAGGGCCAACCCCTTGATTCGATTGGGAAAGGCGTTCCACTCGGCGGGGGTGGGTGGGAGCGGCGCGTCCGCCGCGCCGCACGGCCGCGCCGAGCGGAAACGCAAAAGCCTGGGTTGTCAATGGCCCGCGCGGGCGCCCGGCGCCGGCGCCGCCCTGGGGCGGGCCGCTGCGAACGGCATGATGGGCGCGGGCCCCAGCGCGCCTGCGGCGCGCGTCCCGCTTATGCTCGCGCCGACTTGGGGGCCCATGGCCCCAAGTCGGCGCTGCGCCTCGCTGGGGCCGCGCCGATTTTGCCGGCAGGCAAAGCGGCGCGACCCCAGCGAGACGACGGGCGCAGCGGCGGCATGAGGGTGGGATGCGTCTTTCGGGCCGGGCGCGGTGGATTTTGGTCCCTGGGGCGGGAAAATGCGGAAAGCGTCGCCGTTCCGTAGCGATTGTGCAGGATCGGGGGCTGGCGGGCTGGCCCGCCGCCGCTGTGACGGCGCGGGGCGGGCGGGGCGCCCGCTCGGCTCAGGGCGCCTGCAAGCTGCCGCCAACGAGGCTGGATTACGGCGCCGCGGCGACGAGGGCGGCGCCGCGGGAGGCGATGAGGCGGGCGTAGCCGCGGGCGGAATCCTTCACGATGCGGCGGCCGTCGGGGAAGTTGACGAAGACCAGGCCGAAGCGCTGGGTGTAGCCCGCCTGCCACTCGAAGTTGTCGAGCAGCGACCAGTGCAGGTAGCCGAGCAGGGGCGTGCCTTCGCTGGCGGCTTGGGCGAGGAAGCGGAGATGGCGCTGGAGGAAGTCGAGGCGCTGGGGATCATGGACCTGGCCATCGAGCGAGACCCAGTCGCGGGTCGAGCAGCCGTTCTCGGTGATGAAGACGGGCAAGCGGTAGCGCTGGTGCAACCAGCGCGGGGCCCAATACATGACCTCGGGGGTGACGGGCCATCCGAAGGTGGTTTCGGGGAAGCCCGGGGGCCAGGGCTGGAGCACGGCCTCGCCGTGCGCGCCGGCGGCGACGCGGCGGCCGCCATAGACATTGGCGGCGATAAAATCGAGCGGCTGGCGGATGGTGGCCATGTCGCCGGAGGCGATGACGGGCCCATCGGGGCCGAGGGCGGCAAGGGCGGCGGCGGGGTATGCGCCGGTGTAGATGGGCTCGTGCCACCAGGCGTTCTCGTCCCACCAGTGCGACGGGGTGAAGTGGTCGAGCGGAGATTGGAAGGTGGCGGCGTAGGCGGCGTCGGCGTCGGCAGGGGCGGCGGGCAGGGCGGGGGAGATGTCGTTGGGGATGCCGATGCGAAGGGGGCGGGGGGCGTGGGCGCGCAGCGCCTGGACGGCGCGGCCGTGGGCGAGCAGGACATGGTGGGCGGCGGTGAGGCTCTGGCGGCGCCCGAGGCGGAGGCCGGGGGCTTGGACGCCGGTGACGTAGCCGCCACCGATGAAGGAGCGGGGCTCGTTGATGGTGAGCCAGCAGCGCACGCGGTCGGAGAGGGCGCGGGCGACGACGGCGGCGTAGTCGGCGAACCAATGCGCCATGTCGCGCGTCTGCCAGCCGCCGCGGCGCTGGAGGGCGGCGGGCGTGTCCCAGTGGAAGAGGGTGGCGACGGGCTCGACGCCGGCGGCGAGCAGGGCGTCCACCACGCGGCGGTAGAAGTCGAGCCCGGTCTGGCGGACGGCGCCGGCGCCGTCGGGCAGGATGCGGGTCCAGGCCAGGCTGAAGCGGAAGGCATTGCAGCCGAGCGCGCGCATGAGGGCGATGTCTTCCGGGTAGCGATGGAAGAAGTCGCAGGCGCGGCGGCCGGATTGCCCGTCGGCGATCACGCCGGGGCGCTGGACGAACTCGTCCCAGACGGAGGGGCCCTTGCCGGGCTCGCCGGCGGCGCCTTCGGTTTGGTAGGCGGAGCTGGCGGCGCCCCAGAGGAATGCGGGAGGAAAGGGAGGGGCATCAGGGTTGGGGAGGCGCCAGCGGGGCACGAACACCGACGGCAGGGCGGCGGCGGAGCTGGCGGCGAGGAAGGCGCGGCGGGTCCAGCGCGAAGCCAGGGTGGCTGGATCGGGCTGGGGCGGCGCGGAGGCGTGCGGCACTGCTTGGGGGAGAGCCGCATCCGGGCGGCGGGAGGAGGAGGCGGCGATCCCGGAGTCGCTCCAGCGCGGTGGGGTGCGGTCGGGCATGGGCGGCTGGGTCCTACTGTAATCCAGATGGCGCGGCCGCGGTGGATACTCCCCACCGTACCCGGGTCGTTCCCGTTGGTCGCTGGGAGTCGTGGCTTCGATGCAGGGCAGGCCCGCCCGGCTGTGACGGCGCGGGGCGGGCGGGGTGCGTCCGCTCGGCTCAGGGCGCCTGCGAGCGGCCGCCACCGGATCGCCCGGTGGCGCGCCCCTGTCGCGCAACTGTTTTGTGACCATCTTGTAGCAGGCTATGACCTTTTGCGCCCGCCCCGCATTTTGTGCTTGACATCGGCCTCCCTGGCTCGAGTAGCCTAAGCGCGCAGAGGCTCACAGGGTGATGGCAATGCGGATGGCACGAAACTTGCTCTCTCTCTCTCTCTCTCTCTCCTAGCCCTCGCTAGCGCGGCCGGGGCGCAGGGGCCGGCGGGCATCGTCGCCCGCGGCTCGGTCACGCTGCAAGGGCCGCGCGGGCCGGAGCAGGGGACGATCACGGTTCGCGCCTGGGGGGCGGACCATTGCCGGGTGGCGATGGACCTGGGCGCCCCGGGCCGGCCGCGGCGGTACTCTGCGGTGGTGAACGGCGGGCGGGCCAGCGTCACCGGCCCGGCCGGGCTGGTGCGGACGGTGCGGCTGCCGGCGGGCACGGGTTTGGGCTGCGCCCTGCTGCCGGAAGGGCTGGCCTACGGCAAGCTGGCTGGCGTGGGCGCCAGGCTGGCCGCCGACGCCGCCGGGCGCCCCTTGAGGCTGGCCTGGAGCGTGCGCGGGCAGGCCGCCACGCTGGCTTGGGCCGATTACCGGTCGGCGGCGGGGCTGGCCTATGCGGCCACGGTCACCGAGACGGTCGGCGGGGAGACCCGCCTCGCCGTCCACTTCGACTCGGTCGCGCCCCACAGCTTCAACGACAGCGACTTCGCGCTGCCGCCGCCCAACCCCGTGCCCGCCCGCGCCGCCGGAGGTGGGCGATGAAAGCCCGCCGCTGGCGGCAGCTCGCAGACGCCCTGAGCCGAGCGGGCGTCCCCTGCCGGGGATCGAAGTCACGACTCCAAGCGACCAACGGGAGCGGCCCGATTCAGGTATGGAGTATCCGCCTCGCGCTGGTGATCGGGTGCGTCCTGGGCGCGGGGCTGCTGGCTCCGGCGCAGATTGTCGGGCCCTCGCCCTGGGGGAGCGAGCGCGGCCTGGGTTTCGGCACGGTCAACCGGGCCACGCTCGACAACCACCTCGAGATCCCCATTTACTCGCGGCCCACCGGCACCGGGGTGGCGGTGGGGTTGCGGCTGGAGTACGACAGCCAGTTCTGGACGACCATGTTGCCGGGCAGCGGCCCCTGGACGCCGCAAGGCGATTTCGGCTGGCGCCTGATGCAGCCCTTCGGCCAGCTCACCGAGCAGGAGCAGACCCAGGACCAGTATTGCGGCTGGTACCAGACCGGCAACTCCAGCGGCAGCTACGATGAATGGTATACCCTGGTCACCGATTTTTGGGCCTTCACCGAACCCGACGGCACCTACGTGGGCACCGGCCTGCCGGTGAACAACTACCTGGTGGTGGGCGGCGGCACCCGGCAGCGCGGCGACATCACCAACTGCCCGACCTTCAACGACCCCACCAGCGCGGTCATCCCCGACGGCAAGGGCTACACGGCGACGATTGTCAGCGGCGGCGACTCGGCGCAAGCGGTGATGGCGGTGTTCGACGCCTCCGGCAACGAGGTGGACGGCGAGCTCAAGGACATCAACGGCAACGCGGTGACCACCAGCGCCAACGGCGGCACGGTGAGCTACTTCGATCCGCTGAGCGCCGCCAACGGCGGCAACCCGGCGCTCACCCAGACCGGCGCGGGCACGCCCTCCTCGCCGGTCTATTACACCTACACCGGGGCCAACGGCGGCGGGGTCGCGCTCGAGGAGCAGTTCGAGTCGCTCGGCGTCACCACCTCCTTCGGGTGCGGCTCGCACGCCGAGTGGAGCGGGACCGCCACCGTGCCCAGCGAGTTCGACCTGCCGGACGGGTCCAGGTACGTTTTTGGATACGACAGCGATGCCCGGCTGGCCTGGGTGACCCTTCCGACCGGCGCCACCATCAACTACAGCTACGCCATGGACTGCAGCGGCGGCGCGAGCGACGGCGGCAACGACGCGCTTACGCGCTGGGATTCGCTCAACGGCCCGGGGCTGCAGTGGAGCTGGACGCGCGCGCAGCAGGGCGGCGGCGCGGTGCAGACGGTCGAGACCGATCCCTACGCCAACCAGCGCGTGTTCGACTTCGCCGCGCCGCTGGCGGCGGGCGAGAGCGGGGCCCTGAAGGAGGAGGATGTGTACGCCGGCAGCGTCGGCGGCACCGAGCTGAGGTCGGCGGTGAACACCGACACCACCAGCCAGGGCTACGTCAGCCAGCGGACGGCGGTGGTGACGCTCTACGGGAGCTCGGCGCTTTACAAGCAGACGGTGTTCGTCTACAACCCGCTGGGGCAGCCGCTCGACCAATCGGATTACGACTGGGGCGCCGCCAGCCCGGGTGGAGGCCTGCTGCGCAAGGTGGCCACGGTCTATAACGCCGCGCCCAGCCTGCCGGTGAGCATCGTGACCACCGACGGCGGCGGCGCCACCGCCGCCGACACGGCGATGGGGTACGACAGCAAGGGCAACCTCAACGCCGAGCAGGAGTACATCGGCAACGGCAACGACCTCGCCAAGAGCTGGACCTACAACGCCAACGGCACCGTGGCCACGGCGACGGACGCCAACGGCGCCGCCACCACCTACACCTACGCCATCGGCTCCGGCGGTTGCGCCGACGCCAAAGGCCAGGGCCTGTTCCCGACCGCGGTGCAGAGCCCGACCGCGGCGGTCAAGGGCAGCGCGACCTGGAACTGCGCGGGCGGGGTGGAGGTGACCGCGACCGACGGGAACGGGTTGACCACCACCACGAGCTACGCCGACGCCGCCGGCCTTTGGCGCCCGACCTCGGTGACCACACCCGACGGCCAAACCACCAGCTTCAGCTTCACCGCCAACTCGGTGGAGCGCGCCATGACGTTCAACGGCGGCGCCTCGACCGCCGACGCCCTCACCACCCTGGACGGCCTGGGCCGGCCGATCCTGGCGCAGCGCCGCCAGGCGCCGGGGGCGGGGACGTTCGACACCGTCGAGACCGAGTACGACGCCAGGGACCGGGTCAGCGCGGCGAGCCAGCCGTTCACGTCAACCGCGGGCACCGGCACCGGCTCCGCCTTCACCCACTTCAGCTACGCCCCCACCAGCAAGACCGTCACCGACGCCGGCGGCGGCGCCACCACCTACACCTACACCCAGAACGACGTGCTGATGGATGTCGGCCCGGCGCCGGCGGGCGAGAACGACAAGCGCAAACAGGAGGAGTTCGACGGCCTCGGCCGGCTGGAGTCGGTGTGCGAGGTCAACACGCTGGGGGGCGACGGGGCCTGCAGGCAGACGGTGGCGCAGAGCGGGTATCTTACGGTCTATGCCCGCAACGCCCTGGGCCAGATCACCGGGGTCACCCAGAACGCGCAGACCACGCCCGTTCAGACGCGCAGCTTCAGCTTCGACCAGCTCGGCCGGCTGACGGCGGAGACCAACCCGGAGAGCGGGACCACCGCCTACACCTTCGACAGCGATGCCACCTGCGGCAGCTCGCACGGCGATCTGGTCAAGCGCATGGACGCCAACGGCAACACCACCTGCTACGCCTACGACGCCCTCCACCGGGTGACGCAGATCAGCTATCCGAGCGGCCCCAACGCCAGCGCCACCCCGACCAAGACCTTCGTCTACGACGCGGCCACGGTGGACAGCACCGCGATGCAAAACGTCGCGGGCAAACTGGCGGAGGCCTACACCGGGAGCCGCGCCACCGACTTGGGCTTCAGCTACCCCAACCCGGGCGGCGATCAGGAGGAGGTCTACCAATCCTCGCCCAACTCCGGCGGCTGGCACGTCTCGAGCGCCCAGCACTATCCCAACGGCGTGGCCTCGAACCTGGTGGTGCCGGGTTTGACCGCGGCGGTGACCTACGGCCTGGATGGCGAAGGGCGGCCCAATCTCGTCGACGGCGCGACAACGCTCGCTGGGGCGGCTGTCTACTCGGCGCTGGGCTTGACCAGCGTCACCTTCGGCTCGGGCGACAGCGACACCTACCAGTACGACGCCGCCACCGGGCGCATGAACCAGTACCAGTTCCAGGTCAACGGCGCGAGCGACACCGGCGCGCTCACCTGGAACGCCAACGGCTCGCTGGGGAGGCTGGCGATCACCGACAGCATTGCCGGCAGCCGCGGCGGCGTGCACGGGCGGGGACAACTGGAGCCAGACGTTCAACTACGATTCGCTGGGCAATGTGTTGAAGAGCGGGACGCAATCGTTCCAGCCCAACTATGGGATCAACAACCGCATCGCGACCAACATCAACTTCGCGCCCAACTACGACAGCGACGGCAATCTGCTGGGCGACCCGGTGAGCGCGCAGCAAAACGTGAACGCCTTTGACGCCGAGGGGCACGCGGTGACGCTGGAGGGGATCGAGGTGACCTACGACGCGCTGGGCCGGGCGGTGGAGGCGGCCGAGCCCAATGGCGCGATCGAGTTCCTGTACGGCCCGGGCGGGGGTAAACTGGCGGTGATGAGCGGACAAACCCTGGGCGCCGCCTACATTCCGCTGCCGGGCGGGGGGACGGCGGTCTACCACGGCGCGGCGCTGGCCTACTACCGCCATGCCGATGGGCTGGGCAGCTCGAGGCTGGCCTCGACGCCAAGCCGCACGCTCTATTCGGCGACCGCCTACGCGCCCTATGGGGAGCCCCACCAGGAGAGCGGGACCATTGACCGCAATTTCACCGGCCAGAACCAGGGCATCACGGGCGGGCAGTATGATTTCCTCATGCGCGAGTTCAACCCCATCCAGGGGCGCTGGTGGACGCCGGACCCCAGCGGCTTGGCGGCGGTGGATCCGAACAACCCGCAATCCTGGAATCGCTATGCCTATGTCAACGGCCGGCCCCTGAGCGCAATTGACCCGCTGGGGCTAGAGACCTGCACCTGGGACCCAAGTACAAACACCCTCAACTGCGACCTTCCGCAGGTCGCAGAACTTACCGGCGGGGGCGGTGGCTCGGTCCCGAAGGGATGCACGGTCCGCCTCGACCGCCCCGGCCACCACGCCCGCCTGCTCGCGACCAACTTCGATATCGACGGCAGCAGCCGCCCACGCCTCAAGGACGTCGACTGGGGAGACTGCGGGCCCGGCAACAACGAGGCAGGCGGCGGGGCGATCTCGCAGTTGCCCATGCACCGCAACCTTGCCCCATTGTTGAGCTTGAACCCACAAGCCTGCTCGGCCAACACCCTCGTCGCGCTCAACCCAAACGACCCGGGCGCGAGGTTCACGGTCGCCGACGCAAGCGTTAACCCATGGTTTGCGCCACAGATGGCAGCCGATCTTGGGACTGCAATAAGCAGACTCAACAGCGAAGGAGTAGTGCCACAACTCAACAGCGGCTTCCGCTTCGCCAGCACCCAAGGGGCGCTGTACGACGGCGGGGCGGGGCCAGGCGCAGGGCTCTCCCTCCACGAAGCTGGTTATGCCGCCGATTTCCAGCAGAAAGGCTCAATCGCGTGGGCAATGGAGGGCGCCGGCCTGGCTTGGGGCGGCAACTTCTCGCTGCCGGACTTCGTCCATTACTACCTCAACCCTTTCGGGGTGCCTGGCAGCCCTGGCTACGAATCGGCACTGACCGCCGCAGCCAACGCCGCAGCGCAATTCGCGCTTGCCTGCATGCCCTGAGGCCAGATATGCAAAATACGCAGCGTCGGCCACGGCACCTCAAGCAACTCGCTCTCAGCGCTGCTGTCCTAACCACTGGGCTCGGCCTATGGTCGGGCTTGCGTGCGGCGGCACAGCTGGAGCCCTTAACCCCAGTGCGCGCGCGCGCCGCGCTCGAAAACGCCGAACCCTCGGTTCACTGGCAGGACGGCAGCGCCGTCGAAGGTGACTTCGAGGGCAGCTCCCCCAACGATGTCGCCGCCTTGGGCACGAGTCCGGGCTTCGCCTATGTTGGGCTGGTGAGCGGGGAAACGGGGAAGGTAGCCCTGCTGCGATTCGCGCGCGGCGGGCAGGCGCAGGATGCGCTCTGCGCGGGCGAGCCAAAGCTCACCAGCGAGTCGCTCGACTATGACCCAGCGCCAATCGTCGGCGTTGTCCCCGGCTTCGTCCGCTCCAAGGTGCGCCGCGGGCTCAAACTTAGCAGCGGCGGCTGCGACGACATCCACATCTTCTGGGACCGCTCGCGACAAGCGCTCAGCTGGTGGCGAAACTGACCCCCAGATTCGCCACTCAACCCGCTTTCCGCCCGGGTCGGCGGGGAATATAAGGTGAGCGGTGAATGAAGCGCACCTTGTGGCGGCGCCAGACCGCGGGCATGATCGCGGGATGAGACAGCGCAAGGGCGAGGCGGCGAGAGCGTATTGGCGGGAGTTGATCGGGGCGCAGGCGAACAGCGGCCGGAATGTGGCGGAGTTTTGCCGGGCGCGGGGCGTGCCCCGCACCTGTTTTTTCGCTTGGCGGCGAAAGCTGGAGGCCGCGCCAGCGGCCACCCCGGCGTTCCTGGAAGTGAAGCTGGCGCCAGACAAATACTTTGCCTAGAGGTGGTTTTATAAATGCCGAAGCGTGATCATCACGCAGGCGAGATGGAAGAGGCCGCTGTAGACCTGGAGCAGGCGTTCATAGCGGACCACCAGGCGGCGGAAGGTGCCCGGCCAAGCGAAGGTGCGCTCGATTTTCCAGCGGCGCCGGTAGCAGCGCAGCCGCCGCCGGTCTTGAGGTGGCCGCCTGCGGTTGCGGATGCGGCGGTGTGGGACGATCAGCGCAACGTTACGCTGCGCCAGGCGGTGCCGAAGTGGGTCGCTGTCGTAGCCCTTGTCGGCGATTACCCTTTCCGGGTAGCGCCGGCGGCTCCCCGGCACCCAGACCTGATCGAGCGTCGCCTCGAGCAGGTTTACCTCCGCGAGCGAGGCAGACGCCAGGAGTGCTCCCAGAGGAATACCCTTGCCGTCCGCCAGTACCATCCACTTCGTGCCCTTGCCTTTCTTGGTTTTTCCGACAGCGAGCCCCCTTTTTTCGCGGGCGCGAAACTGCCGTCCGCGAACGCCTCTCGCCACCGGATCAGCCCCCGCCGGTCGAGCATCGCCAGCAGTTCCCGCCACGCCGCCAACCACACCCCGGCCTCTTCCCACTCCCGCAGCCTGCGCCAGCAGGTGACCCCGCTGGGGTACCGCTCCGGCATGTCGCGCCACCGCGCGCCAGTTCGCAGCACCCACAAAATACCCTCCAGGCAGGCCCGGTTGTCGGCCCATGGGCGGCCTGGCCCATCGCGCCGCCGGGGCGGAGTCGGCAGTAGCGGCTCCAGCCGCTTCCACTGCCTCTCCGTCAGTTCCATGGTCCTGCTGCGGATGCCAGAGCACCTCTATTTCACCAGCCTCCACGGTCATTGCGGAAGCCCAGGTACCTATTTATGAAACCACCTCTACCACGGCGCGGCGCTGGCCTACTACCGCCATGCCGATGGGCTGGGCAGCTCGAGGCCGGCCTCGACGCCAAGCCGCACGCTCTATTCGGCGACCGCCTATGCGCCTATGGGGAGCCCTACCAGGAGAGCGGGACCATTGACCGGAATTTCACCGGGCAAAACCAGGGCATCACGGGCGGGCAGTATGATTTCCTCATGCGCGAGTTCAACCCGATCCAGGGGCGCTGGTGGACCCCCGACCCGGCGGGGCTGGCGGCGGTGGATCCGAACAATCCGCAAAGTTGGAACCGTTACGCCTATGTCGGCGGTCGGCCGCTGGGCAGGGTGGACCCGCTGGGGCTGTGGCCCGTGCCCTGCACTTCGGCGTCATTGCACAAGCCCAGCTCCGATGCGCAGGCGGTGGGCTTCGGGCCCTACGAGCCGGACGAGGACGGGGCCAGCGCCGAATCCAGTGGCGGCGACGACTGCGGGTCGGGGGGCGACCCCTGGCAGCAGTGCTCGCTGGACGGAGTGGACATGGGCTGCGGAACGATGTGGGATTTGGGGTCCGGGGGAGGCGCGCTGCCAGGTGGCGGGGGAATACCCGGCGCGACGCTCACGTCCTGCCCTTGGTACGCCTGCCAGCCAACCGTCAATGGGCACGACGGCAACCCGGTGCAAACACAGCCAGTGATGGTGGACTTCGGCAAGGATTGTTCACAGATCAGCGGTGGCCCAGTAAATTGCACCGATCAATGGGGCCCAGGCTGGGCACCGGCACCGCCGGGTCAATCGGAATCCTGCGGCACGCTGAACTTCGGCTGCCAGTTCTTTGCCGGCTTCGTCGATCTTTTCCTGAACAACCAGCCCTCGGGCGCGCTGCAGATGGCAGGGGCCGAGGCTGGGGTGGGGGCCCCGGCAGTGGTGGGCGCGGCGGTTGGGCCGTTCGTGCCGGCGGCGCTGGAGGCGGTCAGCCAGATACCATCATTGGCTCGCGCGACCTACTTTAGCGTTTACACAAACCCAGAGTTGATCGAGGCCACGGGGCAGTTTGTGGACGGCTTTAATCCGCTAGGCGCAGTGCCGACGACGCAGCTGGGCTGGATCGGGTTGGGGCTGGGCACGGCGTACACGATCTACGATATTTGGGGGCACTGATGCTACTGAATCCGAGAATGCCCTGCCCGGCCTGTCGCGCGGTCGTTCCAAACCGACACCCAGTGGGCAAGCCCTACCGATGCGCCGCGTGCGGCGCGGAGCTCCAGCTCTCGAGGCGGCAAGGCAACGTCGAATTCTGGATCGGCATTCTCGTTGCGGCGGCGCTCGCCTGGTTGCTCGGCTTCCGAGGCTGGGCGCTGGCCGGAATGACCGCCTTGTTCGCGATACCGGTTGGCTTTCTCTCGATCCCCGTCTTCGAAAAACTCTGGCCAGCGAGGCTGGAGCCATACGACGGGGGCCGCGTCATTTGACTGCCGCCCTTCACTGGTAGGCGTCCTTGCGGTGTTTGGCGGCGAGGATTTTGCAGGCGCCCTGAGCGGAGCGGACACCCCCTGCCGGGAATCGAAGCTCCGGCGCCGCGCCGGGCGACTTGGTGAAGCGCCTGGACGCTAACGGCAACACTACTTGCTACGCCTACGACGCGCTGCACCGGGTCGCCCATATCAGCTATCCCAGCGGCGATCCCAACCCCACGCCGGACAAATACTTCGCCTACGACGGCGCCAACCTGGACAGCACCAACATGGCCA
>Ga0307374_10010933_pt1 | contig 13011 bp, 11 predicted proteins | sample OX3MG_FD_202532 | JGI IMG/M metagenome (GOLD analysis project Ga0307374, IMG submission 202532) | Soil microbial communities from Risofladan, Vaasa, Finland - OX-3 | ecosystem: Environmental > Terrestrial > Soil > Coastal area > Acid sulfate soil | place: Finland: Risofladan, Vaasa | collected...
CCGGGGGACCATCCCGGCTCTGGACTCGGACTGACGATCGTGCGCGCCATTGCGGAGGCGCATGGCGGGCACGCCAGCCTGCAGAGCGCGCCGGGTGCAGGGTGCACCGTGAGCATCGAGCTGCCGGCGACATGCATCGAGTCGGTCGCAGCCGCGCATCTCGATCTCGGTGCCGGATGAACATCCTCATCGTCGAGGACGACGCGCGCATCGTGTCGTTCCTCGCCAAGGGGCTCAAGGCGGAAGGCTACGCCACCCTGGTCGCGCGGGACGGCGATGAGGCACTCGCCGCTGTCGAGGTCAGCGGCGAGGAAGTGGATCTCGTGCTCCTCGACCTCGGCCTTCCGGGGGTGGATGGGCGCACCGTGTTGCGCGCGCTGCGCACCCGCCTGCCTGGCCTTCCAGTGGTGATTCTCACCGCCCGGGACGAGGTTGTCGACAAGGTGTGGGGACTGGATGCCGGCGCCTCGGACTACGTCACGAAGCCGTTCGCCTTCGATGAGCTCCTCGCTCGCATCCGCGCCGCGCTGCGGTCGTCCGACCAGCATGCGTCGACACAGCTCGTGGTGGAGGATCTGCGTCTCGACCTGGTCACCAAGGTGGCGTGGCGCGTCGGCCGTCGCATCGACCTCGCCCCGCGCGAATGGGCGCTGCTCGAGTACCTGATGCGACATCCAACCCAGGTGCTCTCACGCACGCAGATTCTCAACCACGTGTGGGAGTACGACTTCGAGCCGGGGAGCAACGTCGTCGACGTCTACGTCGGCTACCTGCGACGCAAGATCAATGCTCCCGAGCTGACGCCACTGCTGCACGCGGTGCGCGGAGCCGGCTACCGCCTTGTGGAACCCGGCGCTCCGCACCCCACGGTCAGCACCCCACCATAAGGGACGTGCACCCGGCGCCATTCGGAAATGGGCCATCCTCTGGACGTGGCGATCAGGGAACGTATCGGGGTGTGGTGGGTCACGAGAATCACCTCGCTCCGCGGATCGCCCAACGGCAGGAGCATCGCAGAGGACGCCGCGTCAGCCACGCGAGCGCGCAGCGTTGCGGGACTCTCACCCCCTGGTGGCGGCGCCCCGCTCGTCCGCCAGGCTCGGGCCCGCTGGCCGAAGCGAGCCTTCGCCTCCAACCACGTCAGCCCGGTCAACTCTCCGAAGTCCTGCTCCCGGAGCCGTTCGTCGATGATCACCGGCAGTCCTGGGAATGCGAGAGCGGCGGTCTCGAGAGCACGGCGCTGCGGCGATGAGATGACCCAGCCAACAACGGTTCGGCCGAGTAGTCGACGGCCGCTGGCAGCCGCCTGGGAGCGGCCGCGCTCGGAGAGCCCGAGATCGCAGCTCGAGCCCAGCAGCCGGCCCGTGCCTGCGGTGGTCTCGCCGTGGCGCAGCAGGATCAGACGTCGCAGCCCCGCACGCTCCGGCCGCGGAAGTGCCGGGATCACGCTGCACCGGCGGCGCCGGCTTCACTGCCGGCTGCGACGGCCCACGTGAGGGGCCGCCAGACCACGGGATGAAAGCTCGTGGGGGTGCCGCGGCCGACCTCGTGCAGGCGCATGGCCGTTCCCTGCCAGCGTGGGCCCCGGAGGATCCCCACGGTGTCGAGGAGGACGCGACCCGGCATCAGCCGGCACAACCGCGCCGGGTCGAGATCGGCGAACTCCGGCCACCCGGTGGCGATGATCAGCGCTGCAGCCTCGCCGGCGGCCGCCTCGGCGCTCTCCATCACCTCGGCGGGGAGATCCACCACTTTGGCCAGCGGGTCATAGGCGCGCACCACGGCGCCGCGCGCCGCGAGCCCCCGGATGATCGCCACCGCGGGCGAATCGCGGACGTCGTCGGTGCCTGGTTTGAAAGCGAGACCGAGCACGCCAACGCGGACTCCTGCCAGATCGCCGAGCAGGAGCTCCACCCTGTCCACCAGTCCGCTGACGATGTCTCGGTTCACCGACTGCGCGGCGTGGGCGATCGGCGTCGTGTGCCCAACACTCACTCCGACCTCGATGAAGCCCGCGAGATCCTTGGGAAGGCACGAGCCGCCAAATCCGGGACCGGCCCCCAGGAAGGCTCCGCCGATGCGCGCGTCAAGCCCAACACCGCGGAGCACGTGGTGCGCGTCGGCTCCGAGGCGCTCGCAGAGGCCGGCCACCTCGTTGGCGAAGGAGATCTTCACCGCGAGGAAGGTGTTCGATGCGTACTTCACAAGCTCGGCGCTGCGGCGGTCGCAGAGCACCATGTGCGGCGCGGGCGGGTAGAGGTCCGCCACCAGCTGCGCCGCCGCGGGATCTCCCGAGCCGACCACGATCCGATCGGGGTGAAAGAAGTCGTCGACTGCCCGACTCTCGCGGAGGAACTCCGGGTTTGACACGACCTCGACACGGGGTTCGAGGCCGGCCCCGGGTGACGCGCCGCTGCCCGGCGAGAAGGCAGCGTCGAGCTCATCCGCGCAGACGATCTCGAGCGCCTCGCACGCGCCTGGCGGCACTGTGCTCTTCACCGCCAGGACAAGATCGGGGCCGGCTGATGACAGGCCATGGACGCCGGCTGCGGTCCGGACGGCTCGTCGTTTCGCCGCCGCAACCATCTGCCTGGCCGCTGCGCCGATCTGGCGCAGGTCCGGCGTCCCGTCGGCGCGCGGTGGCGTGCCCACGCACAGCAGCGCCACCCGAGCATCCCCGAGCGCCATGTCCGGGTCCTGGGTGAAGCGCAGCCGCCCACTGCTGCACCCGCGCTCGATCAGGGCATCGAGCGAGGGTTCGACAATTGGTATGCGGCCCGCCCTGAGCATCATGAGCCGTTCCGGGTTCGCCTCCACGCAGCTCACCCGGTGTCCGAACTCCGCCAGACAGGCCGCCGCGGTGAGTCCGACGTACCCGGCGCCGACCACGCAGACGTCCTGGGGGTGCGTCGCACGGGCTGGTCGGCCGTCGCCATCCAGGGGGCCGGTCATGCTGCGGACGCCACTGGTTCGCCGAGCCCGACGACGATCGGGAGCGACGGGCTGTGCGTGCGCAGCTCGGCGATCGCGGGCAGCAGCTCCTCATCGATTCGGCCCTCCGGACCGCTGTCGACGAGAACAACGTCTGGCGCGAAGCGGCGCGCGACGTCGGCGATGATCGCTGCTCGTGCGCGCCGGACGAGCCGTTCAGGCAACGCGTGGCGCGCTCCACCAATGCCGTCGTCAGGTCCAGGGAGATACACGACGGACACGCCTCGTGGCAAGGGAGGACCGTCGACCGGTGCACGACCGGTGAGCAGCACGAGCTGCGGTTGCGGGACGGCCTCCAGAAAGCGGGCGGCAACCGAGAGGTCGTGGTGCAGGTGGGAGCCGGGGCCGCCGCGATTCGCGTAGAGGAGCACACGTTGTGGACGCTCATCGACGGCGACGGGATGTGGTGTGGCGGCGGTGTCGAGGAGCCTGACGGCTCGAGCGGGGAACGCGCTTGCATTGATCATGCTCGAAGGGTGCCGCGCGCTCCTGAAGCCACGGTGAGGCGCCGGTGAGGGTGTCCTCATCACGCGAGCCGGAGTCATGAGGCCATCGATTGGTTGCGCGCGTGGGTGGCGAAGATCGATCCACGTCGGCGCATGAGCTCATCGGGCGTCCCCATTTCGACGATCCGGCCGCTGTCGAGCACCGCGACGAGGTCCGCGTTGCGAACCGTGGCGAGACGGTGCGCGATGATGAATGCGGTTCGGCCGGCGAGCAGGCGCTCGACGCCGCCCATAACCAGCCGCTCGGTGACCGAGTCCATGCTCGAGGTCGGCTCGTCGAGCACGACGATCGGGGCATTCTTGAGGAGAGCGCGCGCGATTCCGATGCACTGCTGCTCACCGCCGGACAGCGATCCGCCGCGCTCGCTCACGATCGTGTCGTATCCCTCGGGAAGGCGCTCGGCGATGGCGCACACACCGGCTGCCTCAGCGGCGGCCGCGATCTCCTCCGGGCTGGCATCGGGACGCCCGTACGTGATGTTCTCGATCAGGCTGGCCCGAAAGATCAAGCTGTCCTGGAGCACCAGCGCGAGGCTGGCTCGCAGCGACGCGAGCGTGTAGCTGCGGATGTCGCGACCGTCGATGAGCACGCCCCCGGAGGTGGGGTCGTAGAACCTTGGCAGGAGCGACATCAACGTGCTCTTGCCGGAGCCCGTGGCCCCAACCAGAGCCACCACCTGGCCGGGTCGTGCCTCGAGACTGATGTCGTTGAGAATGGGCCGGCCGTCCGGATACGCAAAGCTGACCCTGTCGAACACCACGTGACCCGACGGGGAACGCAGCTCCCCGGCACCGCGGTACTCGACGACGCTCGGGACTTTGGCGAACGTCTCCTCGATCCGCGCCGCGCCGGCGGATCCCTTACCGATGGCGAACGAGAGCTTGGCCAGTTGCCGAACCGGCGCCTGCATGCTGCGCATGTAGCGGATGAAGATGAGCAGCTCGCCGGGGCTGATGGAGCGCTGGATCACCAGCACGACTCCAAAGAGCGTCACCGCCACCCCGGCGAGGCCCGAGAGCATCGTGACCAACGGGCCCAGCCGTGCCTGCAAGCTCACCGCCTTGAGGCTCGCCTGGAGGCTTTTGGTGCTCTCCTTCGCGACCCGCCGGCTCTCGTGGTCCTCGCGGCCAAATGACTGGACGAGCTTGACTGCAGAGAGCGACTCCTGGAGGGCGGCGCTGACCCGGCCCTCGCGTCGTCGCGCCGCGCGCAGCGCGATCCGCATGCTCACCGCAGTGCGCTGAGCCATGAAGAACATCGGCACGGAGAACACCGCCACCACTGCGGCGAGTCGCCAGTCGAGGAAAACCATGACCCCGAGCGCGGCGAGCAACGTCAGCGTATTGGTGACCAGATTGGAGAAACCAACCGCGGCGAGATCCTGGAGCGCCTGAACGTCGCCGCTCAACCGTGCCAGGAGATCCCCAACCTGCGTGTCGCGATGCTCGTGAAACGACATGGACAGCCGCTGCAGGTGCGCGAACAGGGCGCGACGCAGATCGTAGACGGCTCGCAGAGCTGCAATATCGGTGGCCCGATCGTCAATGTATGACGAGGCTGCTCCGACCACGGCGATGGCCACCGCCACCGCGCTGAGGATGAGGAGCAGACGGATGCTCGACGCGTCGAGATGCGTCTGCAGCACCGGCGCGCCCGAGGCCCCGGGCCGGAAGATGACCGAGTCGATGATGAACTTGAGCGGCCACGGGGCAAGCACCGACGTGATGACCTCGCCGACCATGCCCACCGCGGCCAGCGCGAGCCATTTCCGCCGCTTGCGGAGCCAGGGCCAGAGGACGCGGAGGATCGTTCTCATGCCGCGCTACGAGCAATCGCGGCCGCCGCCGCTGCCTGAATCACGCCCGTGATCTCATCCGCCGCATGGGTCCACGAGTGGCGCATCGACCGTCGTCGCGCCGCAGCACCGAGGTGGAGGCGCCGCTCGCCATCCGTGGCCAGGCCGGCGAGCGCGGATCCGAGTGCCGCGATATCGCCTGGAGGGTAGGCGACGCCGCTTGCGCCGATGATCTGCGGCATATCGCCCATCGCGGGATAGACGATCGGGAGCCCGGCCGCCAGGTACTCGACGACCTTCATCGGGCCGAAGTAGAAGTCCGGCGCGGGGCGGTACGGAGCGACGGCGATGTCGAAGGAGCGCAGCAGCGACGGGACGCGATCGTGCGGAATCGCGCCGAGCAGCCGAACGCGGCCGGTCAGCCCGGCCGCGCTGATGCGCCGGTTGATCGCGTCGGTCTGGGGACCGTCTCCTGCAAGGACAAGGTGCACGTTCGCGTGCTGAGGTGCGATGCGCTCGAAAGCGGTGACCAGATCGTCGACCCCGTGCCACGGTTTCATGCTGCCGACGAACCCGATGACGACGCTCGCCGGTGGGAGTCCCAGGTCGCCTGGCTCGCAACGCGTGAAGCGCTCGACGTTCACACCGTTGGAGACACACTTGACAGTAACTTTCGGAGCAACGCCAAGGACGTAGCTCTCGAGGCGACGCTGGACCACGACCACGGCATCCGCGGCCGCAAACGTCTGCCGCTCGCGCTCGAGCCAGTGGTCGACGTCGCCGAGGCCACGGTAGCGTGCCGCCTCAAGCACAATCGGCGCATTGACCTCGAGCACGTGAACGATCCCCAATCGCGCGGCCGCCACCCGAGTGGCCCCGGTTTCCAGCGCGTAACGCTCCACAACCGCTTCGATCCCGCGCGCGACGAGGATTCCACCAACCTTGTCCGGGTTGCTGATCTCCTCGGGCTCCAGCTGCGCGACGGCGTGCACCTTCGGTGGCGGATTGCCGGCGCCGAGCCGCCTGCAAACCACCGTCACCTCGTGCCCAATCGCCTGCAGTGCGGCGGTGATCTCGCGGACATGCACAGACGCGCCCTTGTGGCCGAGGATTGGCACCCCGCGGTCCGCGCACACATACGCGAGCCTCATCGTGCCGCTCGTGGAGTTGATCGCGATGGTTTCATGACGCCAGCGCGTGTCGTCGTATCAGCGGCGTTGTCAAGAGTTGCGCGGCCCTGTCGAGTCCGCGCAGGTCGGTGGTGGCGCCGATCGCGGCGCGCACTTTGCTCCTCGAAACCGCTGAGCGGCGATGCATCGCCCGTTGCAACGTCGCTCCGCTCAGGTGGTCGGGATGCAACAGCTCGACCGCACCGATCTCGGCGAAGCGTGTGGCACGGATCAGCTGTTCGACGCGAGGGGTGGTCCGGGGGATGATGACTGCGGGGACCGCCAAGGCGAGCAACTCGCACATGGTGTTGTATCCGCCCATCGCCACCGCAACATCGGCCGCGGCCAGGTGCGCGGGAAGATCGGCGACGAAAGTCTCGACACGGACGTTGACGAGCCTCGCGCGGGCGGTCACCAGCGCTCGTGCGCGCTCATCGAGGCACGGACCAGTCACCAACAGTCCCTGCCAGCCCTCTCCCCGCAGCTGTTCCATCGCGTCGAGGAAGGCGTTGGCGATGTGGCCCGCATCCTTGCCGCCACCTGCCGTGCACACCGCGAAGGGCCGGTCGTCGACGCCGAGTCGGGCGCGAACCTCGGCCGCGGGCTCACCCGCATCTGCCTCGCCGAGATACCCGGTGAACGTGACCATACGAGCCACCGGATCGACCAGCCCGTACTCGTTGACGATGTCGTAGACGCGAGGATCGCCATACACCAGCACGCGGTCGTAATACCTGGCGATCGCCTGCTGGTGACCCTTGCGCTGCCACTCCTCGGAGACCACCTTGGGATCGTCGAGGATGTCGCGCAAGCCGAGGATCACCTGCGCTTCAGGTCGGCATGACCGGAGCGTTCGCAGCGCCGGCTCCAACTCCCCGCTGACTCCGAGCGGGTAGCGGTCGACCAGCAGGACGTCGGGCGCGTAGTGTCGGACGGCCGCCTGGAGCACGGCGGAGCGCACCGCGAAGACGTCCGCAGATTCGAGCCGAAGCCCGTCTGCGACATAGCGGTCGTTGGCCAGCTTGGTGATCGCGGGCAGTTTGAGGTAGTCGACCGACTCGGGAAGCTCGAAGCGATGCGCCACACGGGATCCGGTGGCGACGAGCACGGACGCCGCGGGCTCGCGCTCCACCAGGTGGCGGGCGATCTTCAGACTGCGCCGAAGATGGCCCATGCCATATCCGTCATGCGAGTACGTCAGCACCCGAAGGTCGTGGCGCCTTCCGGTGGCCATCGCCGTCACGCGGCCGCGAGAACAGGCAGCGCGTCGCGCAGCCACTCGAGCTGTGCGCCCAGCCCATCCTCGAGGCTCACCTGAGCGGACCAGCCGAGCTCGTCGCGAGCGCGGGTGGTGTCCGCCCACGTGTGCGCGACGTCCCCGAGTGCGCGTGGTCGGGGCTCGACATGCAGGCTTGCGCCGACGGCCTGGGCGATGTGCAGGAGCACCTCCTCCAGGCTCGCCGGCGTCCCACCGCCGATGTTGTACACAGCGCCCGCCGGGCCTCGCAGCGCGCGCACGGTCGCGTCGACGACATCGCTCACATACGTGAAGTCTCGGGTTTGACGCCCATCACCGAAGATGCGGATCGGCTCGCCCGCGAGTGCCGCACTGAGGAACCGGGTGAATGCCATGTCTGGGCGCTGACGGGGCCCGAAGACCGTGAAGTAGCGCAGGCTGACCACGTTGAGCCCGTATTCCTTGACGTAAATCCTCGCCAGATGTTCCGTCGCGAGCTTGGTCAACCCGTACGGCGATGACGGCGCGAGTGGATCCGACTCCTTGACGGGGAGACGGGGCGCGTCGCCGTACACGGATGATGAGGAGGCGAACACGGCCGGCACAGGATTCCGGCGGAGCGCCTCCAGCAGACGCTGCGTGGCGCCGACGTTGTCACGCGTGTAGATCGCGAAGGTGTCGCCCCAGCTGTCTCGCACACCCGCTCGTGCGGCGAGATGGAAGATCCCGCATGCGCCGTCGAGTATTGCGTCGAGGTCGGCGGTCATCAGGTCGGCCTCGTGCAGGCGAAAGCGCCGAGACCGGCGTGCCGTACGGAGGTTGTCTTCCTTGCGGGTGCGGTTGTAGAAGGTCGAGAAATTGTCCACTCCGACCACGTCGTAGCCGTCGGCCAGGAGGCGCTCGCAGAGGTGCGAGCCGATGAAGCCCGCGGCTCCGGTCACCACAACGGTCCCTGGTGCGCGCTCGACAGTCGGACGGACTCCAGAACGGTCGGGACGGGGGATCGATGCGGCGTGGTGCATGTGGTCGCACTCCTGAGGTGTTGGCTGACCGTCGTTCGACGGCGTCGCCGATGCTCACTGACGAGCGTGAGCGCTCAATGAGTGCGGTGTGAGAGTGCTCTCACTCGACCCACCTTGCCGGTACAGCCTCCGAGGTGTCCTCGGAACGCCGGATGGGCGCCTGGTGAGGAATTTCTCGTCAGCCCCTCATCGTGGGTTCACTTCCGCGGGTGAGTCTGGCCTCAGGTCTTCGGCGGAGCTCCATGTGGCCGAGCTCCCCGCGGCCACCACAAAGGATCAAGTGCAAGTGCCGAACATCGACGAGCCCCGCACCCGCACGGTCGCCTATCTGACCAAGCGATTTCCCCGGCTCTCCGAGACATTCATCCTCGACGAGATCCTCGGACTCGAGCGCTCCGGCGTTCCCCTGCACGTCTTCGCTCTTGCCGATCCAGGCGAGGGTGTCGTGCAGCCTGACTCGGCCCGGGTCCAACGCCCGGTCACGTACCTGCGCGCGCAGGGGGGGGTTGGAGCCCACATCGCTCACGCGTGGGGGACGCTGGCCGCGCACGCCCATTTGATCGCGCGGAGGCCCGCCCGGTACCTGCGCGTGGCGGGCTACGTGCTCCTGAAACGGCACCAAGTGTCGACGCTGCGCCATCTGGTCGAGGCTGGACGGCTTGCAGATGCTCTCGAGGCGGAGAACGTCGGACACCTGCACGCGGCGTTCGCACACGGACCGGCGTCGGTCGCCTACCTCGTCCACCTGCTGACCGGGCTTCCCTTCAGCTTCGCGGCGCACGCCAAGGACTTGTACGTCTCGGCCCCTGATCTGCTCGCTCGCAGAATCGCAGCGTCCGAGTTCGTGCTCGTCTGCTCGGAGTCGGCCGCAGCGACCCTGCGTGGTATCGCAGGAGCGGAGGCGTCCAAGGTGATTCTGGCTCCGCATGGTGTCGACACCCGCCGGTTTCACCCCGCCGGCGCCGCGCGTGACGCCGTCGGTGCCGGCTCCCTGGCGGTACTCGCCGTGGGGCGGCTCACCGACAAGAAGGGGTTTCCGGTGCTCATCCAGGCGGTCGCAGCGCTGCGTGCATCCGGTCGGAATGTGACCTGCCGCATCGTCGGCTCGGGCAGCTTGCGCGGCGAACTCGTCGCCCAGGCGAGTCAGCTTGGTGTCGGCGATCTCGTCGAATTCGTCGGGTCATTGACGCAGCAGGAGGTCGCCGTCGAACACCGGACAGCCGACATCTTTGTGCAGTCGAGTGTGATCCTGGCCGACGGCGACCGCGACGGGATTCCGAACGCGCTGTTGGAAGCCGTCGCCAGTGGAGTCGCAGTGGTGGCCACAGCGGTCGGCGGCATCCCCGAGGTGGTCTCCGATGGGGTCAACGGTCTCCTGGTTCCCGCCAACGACCCAGCCGCGTTGGCCGACGCACTCTGCCGCCTTCACGACGACCCGGCTCTGTGCCGCCGCCTCGGATCGGCGGGACGCACTCTCGCGGTTGAGCATTTCGACCGCACCCGGTTGCTGACAAGCATCGTGCCGCTCTTCACGCTCTCAGGGCGTCCCGCCCTTGGCCGGCTCTGAACGCTCGGCTGGCGGTGCCCGACCCGAGCTACCCTTGCCGTGTGGAGATGGCGTGCGCTGACTGCGGCTGCGTGGTCGACCACGGTGTCCGAATTTCCGAGTGCGGCGCCGCGGACTGCTGCTGCCGCGCGGTCAGCTCTCGGCTGACCCCGCCGCGACCTCGGCGATGGCGTCGACGAGCTGCGGCCAGACCTGTTCCGGGAGGGCGTGGCCCATCCCCGGGACCATGATGAGCCGCGCGCCGCGCAGGGCAGCCGCCGTCTGGCGACCGTTATCGGGAGGGACCAGAGGATCGTGGTCGCCGTGGATGACCAGGGTCGGCATGGTCAGCCCCCCGAGTGCCGCGGTCCTGTCGGGTGCCGCGAAGATGGCAGCGATCTGACGCAGCCCACCGTCGGGGTAGAAGCAGCGGTCGACTGCCCGCTCGGCCTTGCGCCGCGCCCGATCCTCGTCGAACGGCATTCCTGAGCCAAAGATCAGACGGCGGTTGGCCAGCGAGTGTTCCACCCGCTCCTCGCGTGTCCGCCCCGGGGGCGCCAGGAGTGCGGCCGCAACGGCAGGCTCTGCCTGCACCACGTTTGGACCGCCCACCGTCGACATGATCGAGGTGAGGCTGAGGACCCGTTCCGGGTGCTGGATCGCGATCAGCTGGGCGATCATGCCTCCCATCGACACGCCGACGAGATGCGCCGCCGCGATGCCGAGCGCATCGAGGATCCCGACTGCGTCGTCGGCCATGTCATCGAGCGAGTACGGCGGAGCCGCAGCCCCGGCCAGCATCGCCATGAGATCGGGGGCGCCGAGCGCGTCGAGTTTGGTGGAGAGCCCGACATCGCGGTTGTCGAACCGCGTCACCCAGAATCCGCGGTCGCCGATCAGTGTGCAAAGACCGTCATCCCACTCGATCATCTGGTACGAGAGCCCCATCACCAGCAGCAGCGGGGTGGCTTCGGGATCGCCGAAGCTCTCGTACTCGAGTTCGAGGCTGTTGACCTGGGCGCGTGCCACGATCACGACCATACCCCTGCGGGGTCCGCCGGACGGGCTTCTCGAGGCGGGCCGCTCGCTCGGAGGCGCGAACCCGCTGCCCGAGGGCTGGTACGCAGGGAGGGCGACCGCAATGCAACGCCTTAATCCGGCCTTAAGGCAACCCGAACGGCCATGCGTAGCCTGATGTCGATGGACACATTTCTAGTGCGGGTCTGGCGGCCGGACGCGGAGGACTGCCCCGAGGGGCTGCGGGGGACGGTGGTGCACGTGAGGTCGGGACGAGAGGTCACCTTCACCGGGCCGGAGGCGCTCGTCACCTTTCTCGCCGGCGCCGGCGGCTCAGACGGCGACCCTGCTCCAGCGCGGCGAATCGACCGCGATGATCCGCGGGAGTATTAGCCATTTATAGCAGGAACTTGCATCACGACGCACCTGGGTGCAGGTGGATCGCTCGCCGGACGTCCTGACCGGATCGCCCTGAAGCGGGCGCGGAGGACCGGGAGGTCCGGGGAGCGCCCAGGTGACGCGGCCTTCGACCACGCGATCGTGCAGTCGACGCACCGGAGCCGGAGACCGCGCTGGCCACGGCCTGCCTCGCGGTGGTGAGTACCCCCGGAAACGGTGGTGGCAGCCACATTTTGCTGCCCCGGCAGGCGGCTAGAGTTGGCTCATGGTGGTCGGAACGACTTTCCGCGATGGGCCGTCGACGGCACTCCCGAAGACACGTGAGAAGCCGCTCGGGGCCGGTTGGGGCGGCCCAAGGATCGTATGAGCGCGAGGTCGACACGTCGATTGGCCATCGGCGCTGGGGTGCTCTGCCTTGCGTGCCTGCTTGCGAGCCTGGTGCTGCTGGCGCTTGACTGGAAGGCGATCGACTCAGCAAGCACGGCGCAGCTCTCCGGCCTTCTGGCGGTGGCGATCGTGACGCCACTCGGTGTGCTCATCGCGGCTCGGCGTCCGCGCAACGCTGTGGGCTGGGTGCTGCTCGCGGCCGTCACCGCCGGAGCGCTGGGCGTGCTGGCGGTCTTCGTCGCCATGTACGGACAGCTCATGGGGGCGTCGCCGACGGGTTGGGTGGGGTGGCTGGTGTGGCTCAATAATGAGACGGGGCAGCTCGACAACTACCTGGTCTTGATCGCGATCCTGCTCTTTCCAAACGGCCACCTCCCGGGGAAGCGGTGGCATTGGGTGCTCTGGCCTTTGGTGGCGTTGTCGGTGCTCGGAGTCGCAAGCGCCGCCGTGCAGCCTGGTTCAAATCAACTCTCACCGCGCTTGGCAAGCATTCCCTATCCGCTCGGCATCCAGGCCCTGAATCCCGTCAGCAACGGACGGCTCACGCCTGCGGTTGTCGCGGTTGTGATCGTGTTCGTGGTGTTCCTCGTGCTGATCGGATCCGCGGTCGTGGTGCGACTGCGCCGCGCCCAGGGTGTGGAGCGGCGGCAGCTTCGATGGTTCACCTACGTCGCTGTCGCCACCGTTGTGGCCAGCGTGATAGGAGCCGTTATCGCAACGCAGAACGTCTCCGTCGGAAACAGCATCGGAAGTCTCCAGGGGTACGGATTCGGCATTGTGCTGCCGGCGACGATCGGCCTCGCCATCATCAGAGACGGGCTGTACGACCTGGACGTGGTCATCAGCCGGACGCTGGTGTACGGGACGCTGGCGGTGTTCATCACGGCGGTGTACGTGGGCATCGCGGTGGGGATCGGGAGCCTGGTGGGGAGCGGCGGGAA
>Ga0307374_10010934_pt1 | contig 13011 bp, 12 predicted proteins | sample OX3MG_FD_202532 | JGI IMG/M metagenome (GOLD analysis project Ga0307374, IMG submission 202532) | Soil microbial communities from Risofladan, Vaasa, Finland - OX-3 | ecosystem: Environmental > Terrestrial > Soil > Coastal area > Acid sulfate soil | place: Finland: Risofladan, Vaasa | collected...
CTGTGCTTCCGGCATCGGCTGCGTGTAAACCGAAAGCGTCAGCTTCGCGTCTGTGTGGCCCAACTGCGACTGCAATGCCTTGATACTTTCGCCCGTAGGATTCGCCCACGTCGCGTAGGTGTAGCGGAACGAATGCCAGCCCACGCGCGGGATTCCCGCACGGTCGCACGCCGGATAAAGCACGCGATTGCGAATATTCTCCGGGTTGAGCGCCGTGCCAAGGCCCGAAGAAAAAACAAAAGCGTCCGCGTTCGCCACTTCCGGCTGAATGTGCCGCAAGGCATCGAGCACAACCGAGTCCACAAACACGATACGCCGGGATGCGCGAGTCTTCGGCTGCGATTGATGGCCCTGATAATTCGATTCGCAAACGAGAATCGAACCCCCGGAAAAATCCACGCTCTTCCAGCGAAGGCCGAACAACTCGCCGCGCCGCAGCCCGGAGAGCACGGCTACCAGAACCATCGTGCGAGACGGCTCCGGCAATTCCGCGAGCAGGCGACGCATTTGCTCCGGCGTCAGAACGACTTTCTCTCGAACGTCGCACAACGCAGGCAATTGAACCTCATCCGCTGGATTCGATGCGATGTATTCCCAACTCTTCGCCACGCCAAAGATTCTCCGCAGACGATTTCTGACTGAGAGAACCGTACGCGGAGCAAGTTTTTTTGAGAGCGAAGATAAGAGCACCTGAACATCCGCCGTGCCGATCTCCGGCAGCGCCAGCTTGCCCAACGCTGGAAGTAAATATGCGCGAATCACCCAGCGGTAGTTGTTGGCCGTAGAACGCCGCAACGCCGGATAGATGTTCGGCTCGAAACGCTCCAAAACAAAACGCTCGAACAGAATCATCATCTCCGGTTTCTGCTTGCCCTGATTGATCTCGGCCAGCCGTCCCGATAATCGCCGCGACGCTTCCCGCTTCCCCATCTCACGCACAAACCCCAGCACAATAGAGCGCTGGCGTCGGCGACGCGAGCCATCATCGGCAATGAAATCTTCGCGGAATCGGCCAACCCACATCGGATCTTTCTTACCTCTCTCGAACAACCAACCACCTTGCCATCTTGGACGCGCCACGGATTCCTCACTTCCCGTGGCCCGCCTTGCTTCTGCGGCGCGCATCCTATCACTTGCCCGTATAGAGAGCACTGATTTTTCGCCGTTTTGCAGTTTGGAATCTCGCTCGACACCGCACGCGGGAGAACTTTCGCCAGATTCACAGCGAGAATCGAGGCTGGCCGATGCTTCGAGCGCACCGCCGCGTCGCCGCCCCGCAGCTTGCGTCGTCCGAATTGTGTCTATTGCGTTCACGTCGAATCGCCCATTGATAGAACTGCGTCGCGGCCCGCTTCGCGCAACGGAACGTAGCCCTGGGTCAAAAGCACGTCGATCTTTTCCAATCGGGGAATGCAGCCGCCGTTGGGAAGCGAGCGCCCCTCAAACGAAATCGCGCTGACAATTCCTTCTTTGCGGCACTTCGGGCACGGGCAATCTTTCGCTTCGTGCTTTGGCTTTTTCCCGTAGAACAGGCCGAGCGAATGGACGCGGCGGGCTCCATCGAATGCAGCGATGAGCGATGCGAGGCGTTCCGACGACACAGCGGGCGGCTTCGAGATGTATTTGAACATGTAATTTAATGCCCACCGCACGGCCTTTTCTGGATTCGATTTGAACCAACCAACCGACGTGATAAAGAATCCGCGAGACTCAACGCCGAACCGCCTCTTTGTTTCCACCATCCACAAATCGCGCGTGTGTTCCCAATCAAGACGTGGCCCAAAGTAGAGGCCATGACAATGGAGATTTAGGCCATGCGCGACGCGTTGCGCGTCGGGCAAGTGGCCACGTTTCTCTGAGCCGACCTCATCTACGAAAAGCAGCCCGAATCCTTTCGGCGAGCCGATCGTTCGGCGAATCACGGTGCGCACGCAGGCATTCATCGCCTTGACACGTTCCGGCGTGATCTCGCTTCCATCGGAACGCAGCGTAAAGTTGATTCGCGCGAGCACCCAGCCTTTCTCCCCAATAGACCTAACTACTCTCGTCCATAACAAGCGGAGACAGTTCTCCGCTTCAACCCGAACACCGGGTTGTCTCTCCGAGGCACCCGAAACGGCCAACAGCCGGTCAAATTCCACCTGCTCGCCAGACAATTTCAGCACCGCGTTCCGAACCACCACGAAGTAATCCGCCAGCAACTCTCGCCGAACCTCTTGCGTGCATTCCTTACAAAAGACCACTTCGCAGCCGTTCGGGATGAAAAACTTGTGCTCATCGGGATAGCGCGAGCACACGCCGGGACGCGCGCACTTGTTACAACTCACGAAACGAATCGCTTTCTTTTGCAGACCGCGCTCCCAAAGCAGCTTGCCAACCTGGCCGCGAAAACCGTAACGCTCCCAATCAGGCTCGCCGCCGTACGTCTCCGGTTCGGCGACTTCGTCCGGCACGCTCTTTACCCGACGCGCATTGAAACGCCGCTGAAATTCGGCAATGAGAAAATCGTCGTGCGAGGGCGCAGACGCGGATGGCTTCTCCAAGACAAAGTCGGGAATAACTGCGCGCGGCAATGCGAAAGTTTGCATTTCGCTAACAATCGGTGTAGGCGCGGATTCAACATCGAGTCGCTTGACCCACTTCCCGCGTAAACCGCCAGACGGCAGCTTTCCCCAGATTCCTTCCTCGGACGGAACCGCGACGCTACCCATTTCGACCTCTCAGACAAAACACAAAGTGCTCGGCGAGAGCAAACCCGACGAAGTTTCTTGCCGGAGTGTCTCGGCCATCCGCGAGCGACACTACATGCAAGCAACCACCCACTGAAACGACACGAAGCATGGGATTGCCCTCATGCGTCGCAATCGAAAAATCTGGTTCCGATAAGAGGTATTTTTCGAGAGCTTCGCTCCTCATGCCCTCACCTCGACCCGGAATGGACAAATCCACTTGCGATGAGAGCCGATCCGGTTTCTCGCCACAACCGCGCCGCAATCGAAGCAGCACACGTCCGTGCCGTCGTGCTTGATGCGAACGTGGTCTGCCATCCCGCGCTGGCCATCGAACGGCTGGCCGCATTGCTGGCACGGCCACGACAGGCCCAATGGATTCTGTGTTGTAGACCGAGAGAGAGAGATCTCGCGCGCGCGCCGCGTTTTCACGATGCCCTCCGCCCAGTTATCCGGTTTGTGATAAATAAAGGCTTGCCGCTTCGCAGATCGCCCCCACATTCAGCTCCGCAGCAGATAACTGAGCGACAGCCCGCCGTTTTCCTTCTTACGTCCGACAACTCGCCAGAAAGCAATCGCCGCATGTAGCGAATACGTGTCGTCCGACCACAAAACTTGTCAATCGTTGGAATCAACATTTGGCACCGCCCGTTCTGCCGCACACGCCAGCGGGATATCGTTTGCCGCACGAATCGCGTGCAACCGCGCTTCGGTAGCGTCAAGCCGCGCTACAAGGCGCGCGTGTTCGGTCTGGCTAGATATGCCGCCCGCTGCGCGGGCAGCAGGGGCTAAAGCCCCTACGCCGCCTCGAAACCGTGCGCCGCTTTGCGGCGCACTCTCGGCGGCTACCCCATCGGTCAAGTCGGAAACGATTCGCAACGCGGAAGGAAAATCGCAGCCCTCGGCAAGCATGACGAAATCGAACAAGTCACCGCCGCGCTCGCAGCCGAAGCACTTCCAAATTTTTCGTTCTGGTTCGACGTAGAACGACGGCGTACTCTCGGTGTGGAAGGGACAGAGGCCAACATATTGACTGCCCGACCGCCGCAACCGCGTGCGTCGCGAAACGATTGCGACGAAATCCGCGCTGCGTTTAACTTCGCCGGCATCGAGCGCCTTTAGCGGTCGCACGATGGCCCCTCCGTCTCAAGTGGCTTCGGCCCGTGAAGTTTCTTCCACATGAGCCATTCTGTAAAAACCCGGCGACCCATCGCCACGTGCTCGCTGCGATCTAACCGATGCTTGGCCATTCCCTGCTCCTCAACACGCAGGCCAGCCTCGCACAGACACCAAACCATACGTAAGGGACACGCAATTTTTTTTCGTGTCCCCGCCGTTTGTACCGCCCTACCTAACGCGTCTTCGAGACTGTGTGATAGGCTTCTCGAATATGAGAAGAGGCGAACCGAAACCGCTTATCGAAAGGCTGGAAGACCTCGACAAGAAGCGCCAGGCAGCAATCGTGGAGAAGTGTCACCCCGCAACTTTCGAGATGGCGCAGCTTTGGAAGGATTCAATCGAAGCGCGCAAGGCCATGGGGCCAAATCCACCCCACGAACTCATTGCCGGGATTGAAGACCGAGTCGAAAAGCGACTTACAGAGATTCACCTGAAGTATTCTGGTCCCGTCCAACCCGAGCCCGACAGGTTTGCGGCACAAATGATTTTCAGCGATGCTGCTCTAAAATCGGAATCGGACGCGCAAGGGGTCGCCGAGGCCATTCACTTTCAGCGACACAAAACACCGGCGAAGCGAGACGCGGAGAAAATGCGCGCAAAAGACTGGAAAGCATCCCGTAGAATCCAACGCACCATCGCTGACTTGGAACAGCTGCGATGCGGGCAAGGCCCGATTGAACCGTTCAAAGGTAACGAAGAGCATTGGAACATGTTTGAGACGCTCTGGGGAATGGGGCTAGAGAAACTCACACCAGAAGAACTCACCGTTTTTTTCGATAAATATTGCCCTTGCGACTCCAAAGCACACGAGCCAGACGCGTTAAAGAACCTACGGGCGCGATTCCGGAAGGCCCTTTTCCCAACCGCACCGCAGGCATGAAAAGAAGTTCATTGCCGTGCTCGCGGTCTACGCTCCACCAGTCGCAGAAAAATTATGCGGCGGTGAAGCGAAAATCGTATTCCACAGAAGCCTTGGCCGGTACTGTTTGAAATATCCGTCGCTGTCCATTCCTAATAACCGTCTGTCTTGCTTCCTTCAGGATGAATTTACGGCCGGACAGGTTCAGAGAGTGCAGCAATCCAACGCGCAACTCCTCGCCGCCTAATCGTGTCCCGCCAATGCGGATGACAACTTGAGCTGAGTCCTGAAGGAGCGGCGCAACGCCGCGCCACGCTTCGCACAGAAATTTCCAATATGCTTCAACGCGCCGATGCCGATCGTCTCTGCCTTGGCCCGCAATCGGCTTCCGCGCGCCCCCCAGGAACCATAATCGGAGCCACTGATCTTCATGGTAATCCGTAATGTCCAGATAGGGCGGCGAGGTAACGACCAGCTTTACCTTCTCCCGATATGACCTCAGGAGCGTTGACGCGCGTCGCGCGTCACCCTCGACGACGCGCCCCTTGAGGAGAGGTACCGGCGACTGATACCTATATTCGGCACACTTTTTGAGAATGGAAAAAACATCTCTCTCTGGAGGCCTGCACCCGCGCTGGCGCCACCATCGAACAGAGTATGCGGGTTTCGTGCTAATTGTCCGCGGCATGCGATTGCTGAAACACAATTCGGTGCGATGGCTTTCGCCATGGAGACAGCCCAAGGCAAGAGCCGCGATAAACCGATCAACCCGGTCATCGCGCCAATCCAGTTTTCTCTTCAAAAAGAGCAACTGTTGCAGCGTTGCTTTGTGAAAGCACAGCGTGAAGAACTCATCGCTGACTTCAGGCTCTTTTGATGCGAAGCCCTCATACTTTCTTTGAAGCAGTGCCACGCGATCGCATACTTCCTGAAAGTGTGGCGGGTCGGCCTTGGCCTTAGAGAGACATACGGCCACAGGATTCGTGTCGCAACCCAACCCCTTGCGGCCGCTTAGCAGGCTTTCAAGAACCGTCGTTCCTCGACCCGAAAACGGGTCAAAAATCACATCGTCGCGTTTCGACCATGCGAGCACATTCCGTCGAACGAAAGACTCCGGGAACATCGCGAAGTACGGACAAATTGAGTGGAATCTATGCCTCCCCATCACGCAGCCCGGAGCCTTTCCGTATATGCCTCAACCCATTGCACCACCTCTGTAAGGTCGGCGTGGCGTTCGATGCGTTGTTCGCCATCCGCAATCAGCTGCAATCCATGAGCTACATGCCTGGCGATGCGGTCACGATAGAAAAGATTGCCGAACTTATGTCCTAGTAACTGCATATGATCCTTCAGGAGGGCTTCATAGTCCTCTTCCTGCTTCTCATTCGCGGGTTCTAGGCCGAATGGCACGAACATCGCATCTTGCGGCTGCGAAGCAGGTTGCTCTACAAACCAATACTTATGGAACTGATTCCTGTCCGCCTTCACGCTCTTGTCCTCCCAGTCCGCGCCAGACGCTACCTGCCCAATCAGGTATGGCATTACCGGAAGATCATCAATCGACGGTCTCCATGCGATGATATCAACCCCGTTGTCCTTGACCTTAGGTGGCGACGCTTTTCGAGGTTTCCTGCATGGCCTCCCGTCACCAAACAATCTGTATACGCGGCGAAGCGCTTTCAGAAATTCCGTTCCGTCAGGCCTTGGAAATCCGAACGACACTGCGGGACCCTGAATGTACCCACCGGCCGCGACGGTGGAGCAAGCCTGAAACAAATCACGAATTCTGTTCGTTATTTCTGGGGCCAAATTGTCCGGCATAATCGTGCGGTCAAAAGCATGTGAAAGGAACAGACAAAAAAGATACACCGACCCTACTAGTGACACAGGTGTTCTAAATTCCAGCGCGCGGCCCTTGTCGTCGATCCTGAAAGGATAATCGTCGCCTATGTTTCGAAGCCTGCGCGCAATTTCTCCCTGTACAGACAGAACAAGCTCGTCTTTGTGCGCGTCGTCGTCACCTATATCTTGATTTTCCTTATTTTCTGTAAGTGCCGTTGCCGACACAAGCGTTCCGAAAGCGATGCGCCCGTCCGGCGAAGCAATTGCCTCTAGTTCAAGCCAATCAGCAACCTTGGTTCTGGGAGTGGTTTCGTCAGGCACGGCGAACACGTGTTATTTTTTCTTCTTTCTACGTGGCACGGCCGGTTTCTTCGCGATGGATTCCATGCTCGTGCAAAGTTGGTCGCTCGTGTCTCGCAGGTCACGACCGATTTCAAGAAGCGTCGAATCTTCCGGGTCATAACCAATGATCTGCGACAACGCCACTTCAGCTTCCTGCTTGGCATTCACCAGCGCCGCCTCAAAACGCGTGCCCTTTCGCTCGACTTGCGCGTAGGCCTCGCGAAGATCGTTTCGAACCAACATGAGCGTCCGGGCACCGCCGTGCGACAGAACCGCAGACAGCATTTTCAAATCAGGATTTTGCGACGTGATTACGGGCTGCACGTTGTCGGCCTTCGAGCCATAAAGCCATGTGAGGACCCTCTTTAGATTGACCAAGTTCTTTCGCGGAACCGGGTCGATCTTTGGGTCATCGGAACGCCATTCGGCCGGCAACCCCAAAAACTCGCGATAGCCCGGCCGTGTTAGCGCCGTGTAGAGATGGGAGAAAGCAAAGCTCTTGCCTGGGTATCGGTCATTTATGTCGTATATCTTTTCATTTTTCGCCTGATCAAGGACAAACATTCCGTTCACGAGGCGAACAACGGTATCGTGCCCATCGCCCAGACGCCTCGCGATTTTAGCAATCGTAATTCCGTTGTTTTTTTCCTTCCGATACCAGTCGGCAGCAAAGCGCGCCTTCGCAATCGCATCCCATTTATGAGGCCCGTTAATGTGTTTGAAACCGATATACTCTCGTGCCTGCTCGGGACTTTCGACGGCATATACGGTAACTTCCTCAAGCGTCTTCAGGTTTTCGGCGCTAATTTTCGGAACGGCAATGCCTGTGCCCTTAGCAAGAGACGGGATCTGGAGAATTCGTATGGCCGCTAGCCGCCGGTTGCCTTCCAGAACGCGCCAACGATCATCGATGCGCTGCGCAACAATGGGTTCAATGTCGATATAGCCGTTCGCAGCTATAGACTCCACCAATTCGCCCAAATCAGCGACATCGGCAAGCGCGAGAATTATCTGTGAGTCAGTGGGCTTCCTAATCGCCTCTTCAACGAGCCTCGGATTCGACGCATCGAAGTCGAGATATTGTGTCCTCACCGTGCCGGTCTTCTTTGGGGGGATGTCGGGCGCAGCCATAGTGTTCCTGTCGCTCCAGTGAGCCGAATGTAACACGCAAACCCGAAGCATTGCTATGAACTTGCCGCCCGAGTATACACGCACGCAACGGCGTTCCATCACTAGTTACACAATTCACGCGCCCTATAGTCTCTACGAATTATGTGAGCGTTGGCGCGGATGATTGTTTACCCTTCACTCATCACTAACCACCCACCGCTGCTTTTCCGTTATAATCCGCGCGATGCCCCCGGCAACAATCGAAACTTTCTCGCGCGACCTCGAACGCCTCATCAAGAAATTCGACGCGGACAAGCCTCATTACCTCTCGAAAAGCTACAACGAAGCCCAAGCACGCGTGGATTTCGTCTCCCCTTTCTTCAAAGCCCTCGGCTGGGACATGGAAAACGAACAGGGCCTCCCGCATCACTCCCGGGAAGTCGTCGTCGAACTCGGCGAAGACACCCACGGCCGCCCCGATTACGGTTTCCGTGTCGCGGCCCAAACGAAATTCTTTGTCGAGGCCAAAGCCCCTTGTGAGGCCCTCGACACCGGCCGCCACATCATGCAGGCCAAGAAATATGCCTGGAACACCAAGCAAGTCTCTTTCGTCGTGCTTACCGACTTCGAAGAATTCCGCTTCTACGATGCCTCCATCATTCCCGATGAGCGCAAGCCCGACGAAGGCTTGCTGCTGAACTTCCGCTACATCGACTACCTCGCGAACATTTCCAAGATCTGGGACTTCTCGCCCGAGCGCGTCGCCGCCGGTTCCCTCGAAGCCCTACTTCCGCGTGACCGTCGCACGCAGCGCCTCCGCATTCCCGTGGACACCGCGTTCCTCGACGAAATGACCGGCTGGCGCGAGGAGCTGGCTAAAAACATTTACAAGAACAATCCGGCTCTCACCGCCCGCCAATTGAATGAAGTCGTCCAGCGCCTTCTCGACCGCATCGTTTTCATTCGCGTCGCCGAAGACCGCCGCGTCATCGAGAAAAATCAGTTGCGCGACGTAGTAGAGGAATGGAAAGCGCGCCGCGGCAAGTTCCATATCTTTGAAGGCCTCAACGATCTTTTCCATCGCATTAACGAGGACTTCAACGGTGAAATTTTCAAACAGCACCTCTCCGACAAAATCAAAATCGATTCCGAGGTCCTCGCGCGCATCATCGAACGCCTCTACCCACCGAAAAGTCCCTATCGCTTTGACGTGATCGGCGTCGAGCTCCTCGGCTCCATTTACGAGCGCTACCTCGGCAAGACCATTCGCGTCACGCCGAAGCAAGTCCGCGTTGAGGAAAGGCCAGAAGTCCGAAAGGCAGGCGGCGTCTATTACACGCCTAAATACATCGTCGATTACATCGTCAAAAACACCGTCGGAAAGCTCATCGAAGGCAAAACGCCGAAGCAGATCGAGAAAATCCGCATTCTCGATCCCGCCTGCGGCTCCGGCTCATTTCTCATCGGCGCATTTCAATGCCTCATCGACTATCACGCTCGCTACCTCAGCGAGCATCCGAAGGAAGCCCAGATTCACGCACTCTTTCCCGACATAACCAGAGACCCGAACAGCGAGCCGCGTCTTTCCGTCATTCGCAAAGCCCAAATCCTGAAAAACAATCTCTTCGGCGTTGATATCGACCCGCAAGCCGTCGAAATCACCATGATGAGCCTCTACCTCAAGGCCCTTGAAGGCGAACGGTCACAGCTTCCACCCAAGCAACATCTCCTCCCCGAACTCAAGAACAACATTATCTGCGGCAATTCCCTCATCGGCCCGGACATTTACAATCAAGCCACCCTCTTCGGCGACGACGAGCGCGACCGCATCAACGCCTTCGACTGGAACTCCGAAGTCGCCGGCTTCGGCCGCATCATGAAAGACGGCGGCTTCGACGCCGTCATCGGCAACCCGCCGTATAGTTACATGATTTCCGGCACAGACCAGGACTACTTCTCGAAGCATTACGTCAATCAGGACTACCAGAAGGACTTGTACCTTCTGTTCCTTGAGCGGTATCACTTCCTCCTGAAGAAGCGAGGGCTGGTGGGTTCCATAGTTTCAAACACATGGTTGCAGTCAATCACCCTTCGTAAAATCAGGCACTACCTGGTTAACGACTTCCAGTGGATAAGGGTTCTCTACCTGCCTGAAAAGGTGTTCAGCGCGGTTGTCGATACGCATGTCATAATTTTGCAGAAAGGACAGCCAACCCAAGGCGCATCCTTTGTCGTGGATGTAAGGCGTAGCGGGAAGATCTGGCAATTGCACTCGTTGCCCCAACGCCTCCTCCCGTCGAGCGGGGATCCGATAAACGTGACCTCCCCGGCGCATGTCCACGAACTAGTCCACAGGATACGCGCCTGTTCATCCCCGCTGTCGTCTGTCTGCGAAGTCTACAACGGAATAAAACCCTTTGAGGTCGGAAAAGGTACGCCTCCGCAGACCAGAGCGATTGCCGAGAGCCAGCCGTTCGTCCGTGAGGGTCCGAGGCCCAGCAAAGAGTGGAAACCGTTGCTAAGAGGAGGCTTAATCGACCGGTACGCCAACCTTTGGGACAAGGATTACTGGGTCCTATACGGCCCTTGGCTGGCCGCGCCGCGCGATGGGAGAATTTTCGATGCCCCACTAAAAATAATGGTTCGTCAAACCGGCGACTCAATAGTAGCAACTCTTGTAGAGGGAGGCTTCATCGCTCGCAACAACATGCACATTCTGTTGCCTCGCTCCGCCGACTGCGACCTAAGATATGTACTCGGTTTAATGAACTCGGCGATGATGGACTTTGCTTATACGTTCATGAATCCAGAAAAGGACGAGGCTCTAGCCGAGGTAAAGAAGCGGCACGTGGAAGACCTGCCGATCAAGACCGACAAAGCCCAGCACGACAGGATAGTGGCGCTGGTCGAGCAGATGCTGGAATTGAACAAGAAAAAACACTCAGGCAAACTCGCACCTTCCGAACTCGACCGCCTCGAACGCGAACTCGCCACCACCGACGCCCAAATCGACGACCTCGTCTACAACCTTTATGGCATCACCGCCGAAGAACGCAAAGTCATCGAAGAAAAGCTACTAACGAATATGGGATAGGAACTGCGAACCTTTTCACACACTTTCACTCGCGAGCACTCTCCAAATTTGGGAGCAACTTGGGAGCAAAACCCCCGGTTTTTGCATCTAACATGAGAAGCTAAATCGCAGAAAAGCAAGGCAGGCCACAGCTTAGATTGAACTCCAAACACTTTGACACGGTAGAGGTCTGCGGTTCGAGCCCGCACGGGCCTACCATAACTCCGACTCATAGAGCCCCTTTAACCCGCACATATAATTGGTAGTTCCGACTGATTGACTTCCCAGCTCCGAGGAGAGTACGGTGCATGAGTAACCGCTTTCGAGGGCTAACAATTGAATCAGGCTGCCGCGCAACTCTCGCCCAATGCTTCGTCCAATGCCAAATTGGTTGGCATAGGCGGCTGGCTACTCCTGCTCATTATCAAGTTGTGGTTCGGCGCAGCAGTACGTGTTCTGGGCGGAATTGCGGAACCAAACCATCTGTTAGCTCTGCTGAATTTTGGGTTTGCTGCATTGGCTGGAATTGGTGCGTACCTGCTCGGCAGAAAAAATCCCACGGGTGTGATGCTCGCAAAAATCTTTCTCGCAGCAGAAGGTGTGTATTACGTCCTTGAGTTGTTGCCGCCAGCATCGGTCGATAACCCATTCAAGACCGCTGGGTTCTTGACTGCATCAGTTTTGTATTTTATCTACCTGTTTCGTTCCAAACGAGTGAAGAACACCTACTTCCCGGAACCGCTCGCACACGCGCCAGCGCCATCGGTTGCAGTTAATCTCGCGCCGAAAGGGGATGATCCCATGTCCAAGAAAGCCAAAGGAAAACCGTGGTACTCAAAAGAAGGAACGGTGCATCACGACAATTCCATGTGCGACGAAGGAAAGAAGATATTGCAGCGACTTGAAGGAACAGGACAAAAACCTCTCTGCCCGGAGTGCGGAAGGTTAAACAACTTGCCTTGACCTGTCCGCTCCGATGCATAGTGAGCGATGATGAGCACCGAAGTAGTGGTCGCCCTCGCAAGTACCGTCCTGACGACTGCTGTCGCCATCTACGCAATATGCGACGTTCGGAACGAAGCGAAAAAAATGCTCAAGTTAGGACGCGACCTCGCCTATCTAAAAATCAAAAATGACATGGTTTGGGAGTTGATCGTGCCGACTGAAAGTGCTCACACGCCAGAAATAGCCAAGGGCTTGCACGAATTTGGACTGCTTGCACAGGCGTTGAATCCTGGATTGACTCCCGACACTATAAAATCCGTCGTCGAGAATGAAGCCCTTGAGTTCGCCGAGGAGCTAGTGAAGAGCGGCAGGGCTACATGGAAAAGCGATTTTGACTTGGAAAAAGTGCGAAAGGCAATCGGTGGCTGGCGGACAGAAAAGAATGCGGAGAGGGTTAAAAAAATGATGGGCGGTTGAGAGGAAGGAGACGCGCACGTGCTGGTAACACAGACGCACCCCTAACAGCTGTGCCGGATTTCCACAAGCTTCCATGCGAACTTCCTCCCTCTTCGATGCAAGAATCGGGCCGCTTATTTTTCTCTAAAAAAGAACATCCGACACGATTCTGAGGGAGGGGGAAATGAAAAAACGCAAACTTGGAAAGAGCAACTTAGAGGTTTCAGCGCTAGGGTTGGGCTGTATGGGAATGAGCTTTTCCTACGGACCGCCCAAGGACAAAAAGGAGATGACCGATCTTCTCCATGCCGCCGTGGACCGCGGCATCGCGTTTTTTGACACTGCGGAGGCCTATGGCCCATTCACGAATGAAGAACTTGTGGGGGAAGCGCTCGCGCCATTCCGCGACAAGGTGGTGATCGCCACGAAGTTCGGGTTCAAATTTGATCCGAATACCGGCAAACAGGTTGGGCTGG
>Ga0307374_10010937_pt1 | contig 13010 bp, 10 predicted proteins | sample OX3MG_FD_202532 | JGI IMG/M metagenome (GOLD analysis project Ga0307374, IMG submission 202532) | Soil microbial communities from Risofladan, Vaasa, Finland - OX-3 | ecosystem: Environmental > Terrestrial > Soil > Coastal area > Acid sulfate soil | place: Finland: Risofladan, Vaasa | collected...
TCTTGATTCCCGCTAATCCAAATCGAATCCCTTCCGGCGTCGCGTTAAAATGGATGCCGCTCAGGTTCACATCTGGAGCAAGCGTGCGGATATTGTATTTTTTTGCCTCGTCAATGAGTTGCACGACATAATCCGCGTCGTTGATCTCGTGCGTCATGTTCGCCGCGAGGAATTCCGAGGTATAATGCGCTTTGAGATATGCCGTCTGATAACTAATCAACGAATAGGCAATGCTATGCGATTTATTGAACCCATAGGATGCGAATTTCGCCAGCCGTTCGTAAAGCTCTTTCGCAATTTTCGCCGGAATCTCATTGGCCACGCATCCACTGATGAAGGTCTCCTTCATCGTCTCCATCTTGTGAAGGTCCTTCTTGCCCATCGCACGGCGCATCTCATCGGCTTTGGCGAGGGAGAATCCAGCCAAGTCACGCGCGATGCGCATCACTTGTTCCTGCACGACGATGACGCCGTAGGTCTCGGCGAGAATCGGTTCGAGCATCGGATGCAGATATTCTACTTTTCGGCGCCCATGCTTGCAGTCGATGAACTCGGGAATATGCTCCATCGGGCCAGGCCGGTACAGCGCGTTCATGGAAGACAAATCTTCCAGGTTCTCCGGCTTGAGCGCTCGCATGTAATTCTGCATCGGCGGCGAATCGAACTGGAACACGGCGATCGTATCGCCACGGCCAAAAAGCTCGTAGGTCGCGCTGTCATCAAGCGGAATCGAGTCGATATCAATCTTCACGCCATGATTTTGCTCGATGAGCGCGAGCGCTGTGTCGATAATCGAAAGCGTGCGCAGACCGAGGAAGTCCATCTTGAGAAGACCAGTCTCCTCCACATCCTTCATGTTGAACTGCGTTACGGCATCGTCGAGCGAGGGCGTTTTATAAAGCGGGACGTAATTCGAAATATCGCCCGGCGCAATGACGACGCCGGCCGCGTGCTTTGAAGCCGAGCGCGCGAACCCTTCGAGAATAAGTGAATATTCTATCAGCTTCTGAACAAGCGGATCGCCTTTTGCCAGAATCGCTTTCACTTCCGGCAGTTCGATTGCTTCCTTGAGTGGAGTGACGCGGCCCATGATGACCGGAATGTTCTTCGTTAGCTCGTTAATCGTTGTGAGGGGCACACCAAGCACTCGGCCAACATCCTTCAGCACCGCGCGCGCGGAGAGCGTCGAAAATGTAATGATCTGCGCGACGGAATTGCGGCCATATTTATCGCGCACGTATTCGATCACCTTTTCGCGCTTGTCGTCCGAAAAGTCAATGTCGATATCGGGCATCGAAACGCGCTCTGGATTCAGGAATCGCTCGAAGAGTAAGTTGTACTTGATCGGATCGACGTTCGTGATTCCCAGTGCATACGCTACGAGCGATCCGGCCGCCGAACCGCGACCGGGGCCAACGCTCACTCCTCGTTCGCGCGCCGCCGCGATAAAATCCTGCACGATGAGGAAATATCCGGCATACCCCATCTTTTTAATTACCTCTAACTCGAAATTCGAGCGGTCTTCGATCTCGCGTGTCATCGCCGGAAATCGCCGGGCAAGTCCTTTGCTCGTGAGATGTTCGAGATAAGCATCCGAGGTGGTAATTCCTGATTCGGGGGGAATCGGAAACGCCGGCATTTTGAAATCTTTGGAGAAAGAGACATTGCACTTCTCCTCGATCTCCAGCGTCGTTTCAATCGACTCCGGCCATTCTGAAAATAGCTTGTGCATCTCCGCGCCGGAACGAAAGTAGTTCTGGTCCGTACCGTACTTCAACTTATTTACGTTCGGCGGTTCCTTGCTATTCGCGTCCCGAATATTAAGCAGGACATTGTGCGCGATGGCATGGCGCTGTTCGATATAGTGGCAATCGTTCGTGGCGACGAGCTTCACGCCAAGCTCGTTCGCCAGCTTCGGCGCGGCCTCTCGGACTTTTACTTCGCCACTCAGGCCGTGGTCCTGAATCTCGATATAGAAATCATCCCCAAACAGATTTTTGAATTGCGTCGCGATCCGCTTAGCCTTTTCGTAATTGCCAGAAATAAGGTGGGGACTGATAATACCGCCGGCGCAGGCCGTCATGGCAATCAGGCCCTCGTGATGCTCTTCGAGCATCGAAAAGTCGATGCGCGGCTTATAGTAGAAGCCTTCGGTATGGCCGCGCGAGACGAGCTTCATCAGGTTTTGATAGCCCGTTTCATTTTTCGAAAGGAGAATGAGGTGATTATAGGCCTTGTTCTTCCCCTCCGCGTCCTTAAACCGCTCGTGGTCCGTGGCAAAGCCATCGTTTACGAAATAAACTTCGCAGCCGATAATCGGCTTGATGCCAGCGGCTTTCGCGGTCTTATAAAATTCGAACGCGCCAAACAAAACGCCGTGATCCGTCATCGCGACGGATTTCATCCCGTTCTGTTTTGCTGCACCCACGAGGTCGGCGACGCTGCACGCGCCGTCTAACAGCGAGTAGTACGTGTGATTATGGAGATGGACAAACTCGGCCACTTTTTAATTATGAATTACGAATGACGAATTACGAAGGAAGAACCACGAACGGTTCACTCTCAATTCTTAATTCGTAAAATTTTTCGGGAACGGAGCCGTGACTTCGTAGCCGTGACCTTCAGGTCACGGCTACACGGCTACAAACCAGACAAGCTTCCCGTGCGGCTGAACACGGGCCGCGGGATATTTCGAATCGGGATTTCCTTCCTCCGCCAAAACGGCTTTCAGAATTTCTGTTTTCTCTTTGCCCGATACAAGAAAAAATACATTCCGGGCATTATCCAGGACGTTCATTGTAAGGGAAATGCGAATCTGCGGCGGAACCGGCGATTCGGTCACGATCACGATGCCCTCGTGCGTTTTCGTTATCGGCGTTGCAGGAAAAATGGAAGCGGCGTGGCCATCATCGCCCAGGCCAAGCAGAATGAGATCGAATATTGGAATATCATTTTTGAAAAGCGATTGAATTTCTTTCGAGTAGGTATCCGAAGAATCAGACGGGTTGGATAGAATCGGCACCGGATGAATATTATTCGGCGGAATTGAGATGCCACCCAACAGCGATTCCTTTACCATCCGATAATTACTCGCCGGATCGTCATGCGGTACTGCCAGTCGATTTTCGTTCGATAATCGCGCGCTAAAATTTCGTAGAGCGTTCTCGGGGTATGGCCGCCGGAAAGGGCCAGTGTAAATCGGCCATCGTTCGCAATAGCTTCTTGTGCAAGCTTGGCAATGGTTCCTGCTGCGGCCGCGCTAAGGGACGCGAGAAACGGAAATGACTTGAGGGACATTGTTTTAGTAATAGGGATTCGGTTGCATCAAATAACTCCGCGCATAATCGCTCACGGAATCTTCCAGCGATTGAAACGGCTTCGTGTAACCCGCCGCGCGCAGCTTCGACATATCCGCTTCGGTGAAGTATTGATACTGCTTGCGCACATTTTCGGGCATGTCGATATAAATAATATTGCGCGGCTTGTTCATCGCGTCGAACATGGCATTTGCCAGGTCATTCCACGAGCGCGCTTTGCCCGTGCCGAGATTAAAAATGCCGTTGACCTTCGGGTTATCGAGCGCCCACATCACCACATCCGCCGCATCCATCACGTAAATAAAATCGCGCTTGAATTCGCCATCTTTGTAGCGTGGATCGGCGGATTTAAACAAGCGCAGCGCGCCTGTTTCCTTAATCTGATGGTACGCTTTGAAAACAAGACTCCCCATGTCAGCTTTGTGATATTCGTTCGGCCCGAAGACGTTGAAGAACTTAAATCCACAAGCACGGTCCTGATACCCATTATTCAAAAGCCACACATCGAAATCCTGCTTCGATTGACCATACAGGTTGAGCGGCTTCAGCTTCCGCGTCACTTCATCCGAGTCGCTGAAACCGTTCGCTCCATCGCCGTAGGTCGCGGCGCTCGAAGCATAAATAAATCGCGTATCGTGTTCAAAGGCCCAAACCGCAAGTTGCTTGCTAAATTCGAAATTGTATTTTGTGAGGAGCGATTTGTCCGTCTCTGTCGTGGATGTAATTGCTCCGATGTGAAGAATGGCTTCGACATCGGATGGCGCGAAGGACCGAAGCAAACTGAAAAAGGAATCGCGCTCTTCAAATGTATAATCCTTCCCCTTCAAATTCGTAGAATTTTCCATTGCGGCGCGATCGACGACGAGCACGTCCTTGTGCCCGGCCTCATTTAAGCGCCTGAGCAAAACGCTTCCGATAAATCCAGCGCCGCCGGTGAGGATAACCATCTTAAAAATCTGGAGTCATATTACTGTCATCCTGAGCGGAGCAAACATTCGCGGAGTCGAAGGATCTCCGGAGGTTCAACGCACGGTAAAACTTCACGAGATCCTTCGACTCCGCAATTCTCCCTTCGGTCGAATTGCTCCGCTCAGGATGACCTATAGGAGATGACATTTCTTTAAAGATTATTCAGTGAGAACACCGGCAAAGTTTTGCGCCAGCTTCCGCGCTTCGCGCGATTTCCAGCCACCCTTGTGATACGCATAACTCGCCAACAATGGCACTGCAATTGTCGCTTCGCAATAGACCATTTGCTCGAACGTGGTCGAGACTTTGCCCCACGAGGATGCCTCTCGGAGCGTCGAGCCAGAAAGCGCGCCATCGCGCTCGTCCGCAACCGTGATTTGGATAGCATATTTATGCATCGGCGCCTCCTGGCCGAGCAATTCGGCGGCAACTACGATATCCTGCGCGAAATTTTTCGGCACACCGCCGCCGATCATCAGCAGTCCGGTTTCTTTGGTCGCAAGTTTGAGCTGCGTGAGTTCGAGAAAGTCTTTCGCAGAATCGAGCGAGACGTGTTCATCGGGATGGCTCGTCTGGTGCATCACAAGCCCGAAGCCCGCACTGCAATCGCTGAAGGCTGGAACGAAAATCGGTACATCGTTCCGATATGCCGAAAGCACGATGGAATTCGCCCCCTGATGCCGCTCGTCGAGATAGCGGCCCATTTCGCCGATAAATTCGCGGGAGGAATAGGGCCGAGGATCGAGCGAATCCGCGATTTCGCCGATGGTGTGATCGCAAATGCGAAGTTCGTCTTCGTCAATGAGTGTATCGTAAATGCGGTCGATGGCCAGATCGCGCAACTGATTATCGTCGAGCGTCGGCGAGCCTTGATAATGCCGAAATCCGAGCGCCTCGAAAAAATCCTGATCGACGATGTTTGCCCCGGTCGAAACGATCGCGTCCGCCATCCGATTTTCGACGAGATCGATCACCACCTGCTTCAACCCCGCGCTGATGAGCGACCCGGCGAGGCAGACGATGATCGAGCAGTCTTCGTCCTCGATCATCCGCGCATAAATTTCGGCGGCACGGCTCAGGTTGCGCCCTTGAAATGCCGTATGGCCCATCGCATCGAGAATCGGCATCGCGTTAAATCGCTTGATGTCGATATGCTCGACGGTCTTTGTAAATAATTCTTGCTTTTTCATTGTGGTTAATTAATTCTGCGAACGTGGCAAACGGTAAAACGAAGCGCGCCGTTCAAAACAATTCGAGTTTTTCATCTTCTCCTAAAGTTTCTCCGCCTCTTTCGGGCCCCACGAACCGGCCGGATAGGGATGGATTGCTCGGTGCGCATTTAATACCGGCGTATAGAGCTTCCACGAGGCGAGCGTTTCATCCGCCGAGACGAAGAGCGATTGATCGCCGAGCATCACGTCTCGCAGGAGCGTGTAATACGCATCTGGAATGGGTCCGAAGGCATCGGCATACGAGAAATGCATCCATTCGGATTGCACAGCTATCTCGGAGCCCGGTTTCTTGACTTGAAATGAAATTCGGAATCCTTCGTTGGGCTGGATCGCGATGACGAGTACGTTGGGATGCGTACCGCCCTCTTCGGACGACTTGAACAGCGCAACGGGCGGACACCTAAACGTGATCGTGATCTCCGACTTTTGCTCTTTCAGCCTCTTACCTGTGGTAAGATAGAATGGCACACCATGCCATCGCCAATTCTCCACGCGCATTTTGAGCGCAACGAACGTGGGCGTTTTCGAATCACTTCGTACCCCTTCTTCCTGATGGTAGCCGCGCACACCGTTTCCACCCAGTTCACCTTCGGTGTATTGTCCATAGACGACATCCTCCGCGTGGATCGGCGCGATCGAGCGCAAAACTTTTACCTTTTCGAAACGCAAATCTTCGGCATTGAACGCAAGCGGTATTTCCATTGCAGTGAGCGTCAGAAGCTGCGTAAGATGGTTTTGTACCATATCGCGCAATGCGCCACTTTTTTCGTAATAATCTGCGCGCGATTCGATACCAAGCTCTTCGGCTACAACAATTTCAACCTTCTCGATCTTTTCCCGATTCCACACCGATTCGAAGAGCGAGTTCCCAAACCGAAACGCCAGTATATTTTGAACCGTCTCCTTGCCGAGATAGTGATCGATCCGATAAATTTGGTCTTCGGTAAAAAATTGGGTGATAAGATTGTTTAACGCCAGCGCTGTTTTGTAATCGCGTCCGAACGGTTTTTCGATGACTAATCGCGTCCAGCCTTCCGATGCATGCAAGCCGGAATTACCCAATGACTTGACGGTCGGGCCAAATCCCTCGGGTGGAATGGCAAGATGAAAGATCCGATTACCGCTCAGCTTGTGCTTCTTTTCGAGACTTGCGATCTTCGTTTTCAGCTTGCTGTAATCTTCGCGGGTACCTTTGCCGATACCGTGATAAAACACTCGTGCCTCGCACCACGCGGCTATCTCATCGAACTCTTTGCCGATCGATTTTTGAATCGAAAGATGCATATCCTGGCGAAATGCGGTGTCGTTCTTTCCCTTATTCCTGCCGATGCCGAGAATAATGGTTTCCTCGGGCAACTCCCCGGCTTCGGACATCTCAAAGAGCGCGGGAAAGATCTTTCGGTGCGCCAGATCGCCCGTTGCGCCGAAGATAGCCAAGATACAAGGTTCGGGTTTTTTCGGCAAGATGGTTATTCCTTCGTTATCGGGTGACCGCCAAATTCATTGCGCAGCGCGGAAAGCAATTTATCGCCGAACGATTCCGTTTCGCGGGAGCGAATTCGTTCCATCAACGCGAGCGTAATGATCGGCGCGGGAACATTATTGTCAATTGCCTCGAAGACGGTCCAGCGGCCTTCGCCGGAATCAGCAACAATCGGTGCGATGCCATCGAGATTCGGATTCTTTGCGAGCGCGTCTGCCGCCAGATCGAGCAGCCAGGAGCGGATGACCGTCCCATATCGCCAGATTTCAGCGACCTGATGTGTATCGAGATCAAAATCCTTCTTGTGCTTTATGATCGAGAGTCCTTCGGCGTAGGCTTGCATCATTCCGTATTCGATGCCATTGTGAACCATCTTCACGAAATGGCCCGCTCCGCATTGCCCGACGTGTCCCCAGCCCTTGTCTTTCGCTGGCGCCAGCGCTTCGAACAACGGCTGGATAACCTTCACGATGTCGTCATCGCCGCCGATCATCATGCCGTATCCTTCTTTCAGCCCCCACACTCCGCCGCTGGTGCCGCAATCGACATAGGCTATCCCCTTCACGCGTAGCGCATCGGCACGACGCATCGTGTCTTTATAATTCGAGTTCCCACCGTCAATGATGATGTCGCCTTTTCCGAGAAGCGGCGTGAGTTTTTCGATCGTCTCATCGACGGGGCTTCCGGCTGGAACCATTATCCAGAGTATTTTCGGTGATGGAAGAGCATGCGCCATGGACTCGATGGACGCAGTGGACGTAATGCCGACTTTTTCGCTACGGCTTCGAGCTTCCAGGCTTGGATCATATCCCACGACCTGATGGCCGCCTTTTATCAAACGCTCGGCCATGTTCGCGCCCATGCGGCCTAAGCCGATCATTGCTAATTTCATTTTGTTATTTTTACTTCGTAATTCGTTTTTTCCCACTCTTCCCGGACGCTCCAGAAGAAAGTAAAATCAATGTTTCCGGCTGATGACTTATGCGGGCTAATATCGACAAACTCCACGCCGAGTTTCGTTGCGCTCGAGCGGGTTTCGTGCCGACTCTCCCAATGGTCGAGCGACCAATGCAGAACAAACGGCTCCGGCGCCTGAATCCGTAATGTCTCCGATTTGCGAATGCTCTGCACATGCCGGTTCGGCTTCCAGAACTCGATTCGTTTGCGCTTTTTCCGATTTTCAATATATCGTTCCGCTACTTCCGGCACGAATCCGAACATTTTTCCATCGCGCATCGAGCGAAGCAGACGAATATACTCGGCATGCGCCCAGCAGAGCGGCATTGCCGCACCGGTTGGGAAACCTAGCTTGAGCCAATCCGCTGGCGAGGCTTCTGAATCCCACACCTGCTCGCTCAACATTCCCGTCGTAGTTGCGAATCGTTCCAATGCTTGCAGATAGGGTTTTGGATCGCGGCCGGCAGCGAGTTCGTAATGCCCACGCTCGCCCGAAAGCAATGGCCAGAGGCGACCGACACCCCAGCCATCGAAGCCCGTGCCATCGTCATGCTGGCCATAGCCATCGTGATTGTAGCGATAAAATGCCGGCCCCTTCGGAGTTTCGCGGCGAAGCACGCGATCTATTACTTTGACCGAATCGACAATAAGTGGATCGTTCGCCGCCCGAATTCCATAGCGGACAAGTTCGAGAAATCCCCCATCGACAATTTCTTTCGCTGGATATTCCGCCGGCACGCCCGGCTCCTGATTTTTCATGCTGAGAATTGCGCTATCGGGATCTTCCGGAGCAATCGGGTCATCCAAGTCCACCGGCAGAATTCGAATGAAGTGACGTGGAATTCCTTCGACCAGCGTTCCCGTATTCGTAACTGTCCACGCTTCGAGATGCGATTCTAAAAAGTCCGCATACTCGCGTAAATACTCTGCCGTTTCGTCCTCGCGTTCATTTTCCGCGAAACATGCGGCTGAAATGAGTGCCGCGATCACCGCGGCCAGCGTGGAAGGCGAATAGCCGCTCGATTCTTCCCACCGCTCCTGCTGCGTGGCGGGACCATGAATGATAAGATACGATGCTGCGCGAGTCACCAACTCATAGGGATGGAACTCTCGCAACCCCTGCTCGCCGGCAAGCCGGTGCGCCAGAAGAACAGGAAAAGCGACTTCGTCCAACTGGATGCCACTCCAATATCCATCCCCATCTACCCAAAAGTTCTGCGGGAAGCCGCCGTCTTCCTCTTGCGTAGCGGCAATATAAATAAGCGCACGCAGGGCAATATCCCGTTCGCCCGCGGCAAGCAAACCCATCGCGGTATTTACGAGATCGCGCGTCCAGACTAAATGATAGCCGCCCAAATCTTCATCGCCTTTCATCTCGCCCCATGGAATCGAGAGCGACGCGATAAACGCGCCTGCAAAGGTCTTGTCCTCATGCGCAATGAGCAGCGCAGTGCTGCCGGCGTATAACTTTCCCCCGTCACCGGCGAGCGCACCAAGAGGAAGAAACAACTTCTCTGACTCCTTCCAATCGATTACCGCAAGGGCTTGAGAGGATTGGAATGCAAATCCAAGAGCCTGAAATAGTGTGGCAATGGCAGATTGAAGTGAATGCCCAAAGGCAACACCAATTGTAAATTCCGCAGTCTCACGAGTGTCGAGCTCCGCGGTGAGCGCGACATTTCCATTCACGGCCTGATCGAATTCCCACGTCATGTCCAGATGCTCCGCAATGTCCGTCCACCCATCGCTCGCGCCAACAAAACCGCACGAAAGCTTTCTGAACGGCGTGGTGCATCCCACCGCGCACCACGAAGCATCTTTATGCGCGACGAGCAATTCCCGCCCGGCGTGCTGCATGATAAACGCCTCGTTGTCCGCGCCGCCAGCATCCATGTGCGGAGCAAAAAGAAGAAATAATTTCAGCTTCCCGGCATAAGAGTCGTTCGTGTGGATTTTGGTCCGCTGAAGAATGCAGGGAAATCGCGGATCGGCAACGATCTCCTTTTCGATCGAATAACGAGCATCGGGATCGCAATTGCGGATGCGGTAGCCGAGTGTGTGCGGATCGAGGCGCTCGATCTCCATCGTGAGATCGCGCTTCTCTTCGTGGAAAAAACTTTCTCCGTCGGTGATGAGGAATTGGAGATCGCGAGTCTGGGGAGCATCGACACGCGGCCAATAAATCTCCGTCAGGATGCCGCGCCACAGCGTGAACCACACCTTACTGGCATCCGAATAGGCCGTGCCGACGCCATCCTTGCTGCCAGCGGTCCATCGCGGCTCGATTCCCGGCCAGCCGAAGGCATAGCGCTCGCCTCGAAGAATTGCCATAAGTTATTCTGTTGCCTGGCGTGGTAAGAGTTAAAACCCCCTCCTAAAGAAGGAGGGGTTGGGGGTGGTTAAAGCTATTACAAGAGAACCACCCCCCGCCCCCTCCTTCTATAGGAGGGAGCATTACCAAGAACGCTTCAAAGTAAGCTCCTGTTCGGGTAAGTGAATTTCTTCACATTTTTAATACCAACGATCATGTATAAACTACTCCTTATTGTTTCTTTCAGTCTTTTTCTTGGCATGTCAAGCGGCTCGTTCACGAGCGCAAATGCCTGCGGCGGCCACAAAGGCTGCACCGCGCTTCACAAGGGCAAAGCCTGTGCCGCGCATTGCATGAAAGCCGGAGCGTGTACCGATCCATCGTGCATGAAGCACGGCACCTGCACGAAATCCACGGCTGCAAAGACTTCGAAGCATGCCTGTACTGCGCATTGCACGGGCAGCACCGCGAAAAGTTAACACCTTGCATGTAGCGGTAGCCGCAGGCTTCAGCCTGCGGCTACCGCTACGCAGCTAATTCGGCAGGCTCACACTCGTGACCTGAATATCCTGACTTGAACCGCCGGATATTTGGTGGATGAAAGCGACTTTGTCCGCGCGGGGAGAAAGGATCGGCGTGGTTACGCTCGTCCCAATGTTGGCCTTGTGCCCATTTGCCACATTGACCGCATACGCCGGAAACGATCCGTTATTATTCAAGGCGTCTGAAGAATAAACGAGTAGCGTCCCATCCGATGAAACGTCCATGCTGTTGACGGAATCGTCAGTAATAACGCTCGTGCGAACGAAGGTTGTTAAATTAATTTTGTCGATCCCATCTGTATAAGTTCGCACGAAGAGATCGCCGGATTTCGAGGCATACGCGCTCGCATGAAATGGCACATCCGCGTTGGGAATCACCTGCGTTATGTCACCGGCGGTATTGTAGATCGCAACGTGGGAGCGGGGCGTGTTATCCGAGCCGACGGAATCCTGAATCGTAATTGCATAGTGCGTGCCATCGATCCAAAGCACGCGGTTGCTGGCGGGGCCGGTGATCGTCTGCTTGGGCAGGAGTGGCTGAAGAGAATTCAGATCGTACAGCTCGATCAGCCGATAGTCAGGGTTTGCCGCGAGCGTCGTCGTCGCGGCATAGTGCATGTCCCGTGAAACGCCGAGCAGGTAACTACTCTGAATAATGTCGGTCACATTGCCGCCCGAAAGATCATAGCGGTAAATATCCGGCATGCCCATGCCATTGATGAAGGACGCGATCGCGGTATGCCCATCGGGAGAAACCGAAACGATCGGCGCATAACCGGACCTGTTGACCGGTGCATCGGCCGGATTCATGGAGTTACCAATCGACCCATCCGAGCCGACGTGATACAAATTCTGCCCTTCGATCTGCGAGTTATCCAGCGAGGAGATGCTCACTTTGTCGATGTAGGCAAGCATCCCGGACTCATCCGGAAGCCACGCGATCTCAAAGACCTGCTGAGAGACGCTCGTAGCCGTCGTGTTGGAACAGCCTGCGAGCAACGCGGGTGATACGATGGCGGCGAAAAGAAGAGGCGCCAAAAACCCGGAGAGGTAGTTTCTCATAATAACAGTGAACACTAATTATCCCTAATTGTCGCCCGGCATTCCGAACATTTCGTATTTTTGTGTAGCGCAAACTTCAGTTTGTGATCCTGACGTGGGATTGCGAATTAAAGGGGTCGCAAACTGGAGTTTGCGCTACACCATCGAATATATGCACGCAATTATCCCCGTAGCCGGCCTTGGCACGCGGCTCCGGCCACACACATACACCCTTCCCAAGGTGCTGCTGGACGTGGCCGGAAAGCCGATCCTCGCCCATATCATCGATGGGCTTCTCAATGATGGTGTGACGAGCGCCACCATCGTAACCGGCTACCTGGGCGATGCGGTACGCGAGTACGTGAGCGGCAGGTATCCCTCAATCCCCTTGAACTTCATCGAACAAACCGAACCGCTCGGCCTGGGACACGCTATTTGGACCGCGCGGAAAGACATTCCGTCCGATGGCTCGCCATTCCTTATCGCGCTTGGCGATACCATTTTCGATGCCGATCTGCAATCCGTCTTTCGTGGAAAAACGAGCGCGATCGGAGTGTATGAAGTCGAAGACCCACGCCGCTTTGGCGTAGTAGAAGCCGAAGGCGGATTCGCGACAAAGTTAGTCGAGAAGCCGGAACATCCGAAGAGCAATCTGATGATCGCTGGTCCATATTATTTTAAGAATCCATCTCTTCTGCGGACCTGCCTCGATGAGTTAGTCGCGAACGACCGGCGCACGAAAAACGAGTATCAACTTACCGACGCGCTGCAAATGATGATCGAGCGCGGAGAGAAATTTGCGATATTCCCGCTTCAGGGGTGGTACGATTGCGGGAAACCCGAAACGCTCCTCAGCACGAACCGCGCGCTGCTCGATAAGCATTCACAAAGCCACGCGCTACCAAACACGATCATTCACGAGCCGGTGTTCATTGCGGAAGGAGCCGATATTGAAGATTCGATTCTCGGTCCCTATGCCACCATCGGCGCCGGTGCCCGCGTTCGGAATGCCATCGTTCGCGATAGCATCGTCGGGGATGAGGCGCGCATCGAAGGCGTCCTGCTCGAAGCCAGCATCATTGGAAATAATGCCGTGATCGAAGGCGCATTCCGCCACATCAATGCCGGCGATTCTTCGGAAATTGATTTGCGATAATC
>Ga0307374_10010939_pt1 | contig 13010 bp, 13 predicted proteins | sample OX3MG_FD_202532 | JGI IMG/M metagenome (GOLD analysis project Ga0307374, IMG submission 202532) | Soil microbial communities from Risofladan, Vaasa, Finland - OX-3 | ecosystem: Environmental > Terrestrial > Soil > Coastal area > Acid sulfate soil | place: Finland: Risofladan, Vaasa | collected...
ACCCGACGATCCTGACATGCCACCTGAAGACCTTGATTCAAGCTGAGCCCTTACTAGTTTGCGGAGGGGCGCCGCTGGAGGCTGTCCATGCTGAGTGAGCTGGATGTCACAGTGCGTGGAGTTCCGCTGCCGTCCAGCTCCTTGGCTGCAGACGATGCCTAGGAGGCCAGCAGGCCCGTCTGCCCTAGCAGCACAAAGCGAGATCGTTGATCGTCGTTGCGCAAGTGGTTCGGGCCAGTCTCCGAACGCCCGTTGTCAGTGGTGTCGCCCATAATCGCTGGCATGAACCATGGGACGAGCCCTGAAGATCACGATTGCGCTGCACCCATGCTGGTCGAGCCACTGTCAACAGCGGATAGGGCCTTTGAAGCGCAACGGAAGTATGCCGCAGAATACGCAAGAGTTCACTGGAAGAAGAGAACGCTCTCGTGCCTCGTGGCCGTAGCGATGGCTTGCTACGTCGGGTATCTGCTTTCCAAGATCGACCATACCGATCGAGGGTTCAGCCTTCTCAGCATCGTAGTTTCGGCTACAGCTGGACCTCTCTGGCTTAGTATTCTGGCCGCCCTAATGCGAGAGAAAGGGATACGAATTCCGCCGGCAACAGTAGGAACTTGGCTCATTCTCGCACTTGACGAATGCCTGGGATTCTACGTCTTCCGTTCTTATGGATATGTCATCGGAATCACATATATAGCGTCGGCTCTGGGTGTGGGGTTGCTGCCATCATATGGACTCTTTATTCCTGGCGATCCATCCGTTAACTGGGTGGAGGTTATAGTGGAGCAGGCGTTCCTTGTTCATACTGCCCGGGGTGGTAAATCGTATAAGCAGCTGATCAATAACTATCGCGACGCAGAGGAAATCGCCGCATCATGGCTACGCAGGTTTGGCTACTCAGACGCCCTCGTCACGGTTGATCGCCAAGACGACGGAATCGACGTTGAGTCAGTCGGCGCTGTCGCACAAGTAAAGTACTGGAAAACTAAACGTGTGGGAATAGCAGAAGTTCAGCGTCTAGCTGGCTCTGCAAAGCGGGGGCAGGGATGTTATTTTTTCGCCGCAGTCGGCTACACGAGAGCTGCTACCCGCTGGGCAGAGAGTCCTGACAATCGCATGAAACTATTTGTAATGCGATCCGATGGCAACATAATCGCCTGGAATAACCGCGCCCGAAGGTCACTATGGGAGACGCCACCTCATGTTCCAAGCAAGAAAAGGCGTTCCATCTCATTCTGGTGGGTGTGCGGACTGGGGATTTTCATTGGATGTGACTCCGCATTCTTGACCTGGGCGACCATCATGCTTTACATGAATGGTGCTGGCCTTGCACTGGTGGCACCATTCGCAGTGTTCGCGCTCGGTGCTTTCATGGGCTTCATTGGACTTGCTTCCGAGCCTATTAGTAAGCTGCGGAAGAGCATGAAGGGCGAACAGAGGTTGAGTCTTCGCGAGATACTGACACTCCAGGCTAATTATGTGGACGCCGGTCTTCCAGCGGATGACTATGCGGGGAATACGCCTGACTTTATGCTCCGCATCTTTGGCTTGATCGACGATATGCGCATGGAGCGCCGGGCACTATGGCGATTCATGCGTGCTCGCGCCCGATAACTTTCAGACTTTGCTTGCAACCCTCGACGCGATGACTGCGACCTGGACAGTCGAGGCGAGGCAGACGGGGTCCCGCGCTGCTCTCCCGGGCTAATTATTTCTTCGCGCGCTGAGCTTTCGGCTCTGGCGGCTTCACGTTTCGCCACCAGCGGCCAGTCCGGATCAGTCCGTACAGGGCAGCGGCTATCGCGACAATGCTTTCCGCGGAGGTTACTACTCCGAGAGCCCCTTCGTGGCGCAGCACAAGACACCCCGCTGCGGTAGTGGGAACTAGGACAGATAGGTTGGAGAGCGTTCGTGACCTGAGGATCGTGTCAACGGGAGTCCAAGCCGCGTCGGCCGCGTCTGTGCAGCGATAGCGGATGGCCGAGACGAGGAAACCGAAAGCTTGTTTTACCTTCTGCCAGGTGGCTGGGTCATGGCCGCTTTCTCCAGCCAGATGGGCTATCCATTCTTGGCGTAGCGCCAGCCTCCTGCGACCTGCGAGGAGAGCGGCGAAGCTGGTAAGGCTATCGACGGATAGCCGAGCGAAGGATAGCCGAGCAAGAGTAGACCGCAAAGGCAAAGTCTGCCAGAACGTAACGAGCGGCATTATGATCGTCGCCAACGTTTCTAGGAGCAACAAAGGGTTGAGCAGCCACGAAAGGTGAAGCAATGCGGCTATGGTATTAGTAGTGCCTAGGGCCACTAGGATGCATACTAGCTTGAAGATACGGCCTCTGGCCTTGGGCTTCCTTTTCAGCGCGTGGTACTTCACTTGAAACAGGGATATAGTCCCGTCATCATCAACCAGCGCCGCGTCTACTCCGGCGTCAGGGCTCGATTCGCTATTTTGCCGGAAACTGGCGAGTATTTTCTCCATTGCGTCATCGGCGTTGAGACGCAACAGCCTGCCGCCTTCTGGTGATAGGGCTGGAAGCCATCTGTGCGGCAGATTGAAAAAGACCCGCTTCGGTTGCTCTTCTCCTGGCTGTCCCGTGTTCATAGGGATGTCCCCGGCTGCGGGCTGGGACGCAGCCATGCCGCGCGCCGTTCGTCGCGTGTCCGCAGCGCTGCTGTGTACCGCTCGCGGCCGGTAGAGGTGATCTCGTAGAACCGGCGGCGGGGCCGGTCAGCCGGTTGCGGATCCTCCCAGTAGTCGTTGATCAACCCGGCTTTCAGAAGCCTGTCAAGCGCGGGATAGATAGTGCCGGTTCCGTGTCCGGTCACCTGGCATAGGCGCAGCCCCCATGCTGGGTTATCCGGCGGTGAGTTCGCCAGGACGTCGAGGACGTCCATTACTGCCTGGGTGAGCCGAGGCTGTGTACCGCTCATGGGAGCCAGCGTAAGTCCAGGCGAACCCCCTGTGTCGGATTCCGCCAAACTCGGCGTGGCGTTGACCCCTGCTCCTCAGTGTCAGCCTGGGGTGGCACCCTAGCCCATTCTTGGCCTTGTTCCCGCTAGCTCCGGGTCGGCGGCGCGAGCGGCCCTCAGGGCCACGCAACGGGCACGGAACGGAAGCAAGCCCCTTGAAGATCATTTACAGGGGCCACGAGCCCGTCCTGACCTGCGACGGATGGTTAGCGCCCCGAGCGCGACTCGAACGAGCGACCCACTGCTTAGGAGGTCTTCGCGGCTTTGGTCCTGACCTGCCGGGCTCCAGGTCAGCGGCCCTGTGGCGTGCCCGTGAGTGACCGTGATTCACCGCTGGTCACCGTCCGGTCGGGCACGCCACGGGCACGCTGTTTGGTGGGTGCTTGCCCTGGTGCCGGGGCCTACGCCTGGGCGCCGGGTGGCTTGCGCGTGGCTGGCGTCTTCCTGGCGCGGCGAGGTGCCGGGGGACTGCTGGGGTCGTGGGTGTGCTCGTCGTCGGTGGCGGTTGCCATGGCGAGTTGCGCGGTGAGTCGCTGGTTCTCGGCTCGTGCCGCGTCAAGATCAGCTTCGGCCCGCTCGGCCCGGATGCGCAGGGCGATGCGGGTTTCTTCCAAGGCGGCGAGCCTGGCGTCGGTGGCGGCGTGGAGTTCGCCTCGTTCGCGCTGGGCGTCGGCGCGGATGCGGGCGATTTCTTCGGCGGCCTGGGCCTGGGCGCGGTCGGCGCGGGTGAGGGCGGCGGTCTCGGACTGCTGGGCGCGAGCGGTTTCCTGCTCGGCGTGGCGTAGCTGGCTGGTCGCTTCGGCCACCTGGCGGGCTGCTTCCTCCCGGGCCTGCTCGACTTCACGGGCTGCGGTGGCGCGGGCCTGCTCCACCTCGGCCGCGGTGGTAGTGCGGAGCTGGCGGTTCTCCTCGGCGGTGGCAGCGCGCAGGGTGGTGAGTTCGGCGGTGAGTTCGTCCATGCGGGCGATGGCCTGGGCGGCTGCTTCGTCGGCTTGCTCGCGGTCGGCCTGGGCCTGGTCCCGGTCGGCTTCGGCGTCGCGGCGGCGCTGGATTTCTTCGGCAAGCCGGGCTTCGGCGGCGGCCACGCGCTGGTCGGCGCTGGTGCGGGCGGCGTATACCTCGGCTTCGGCCGATTCCACGTCCCCGGCTGAGCGCAACTCGGCGACGGCGCGGGTCAGGGCGTCGGCGTGCTGGGCGGTCAGATTCTCCAGGGTGCGGATGAGTTCCGCGGCCCGGGTCAGGCCGAAGGTGACGGGCTGGCCGCCGGTTTCCTCGGCCCGCTGCCCGCTGGCCTCGGCCCGCACGCGGCGCCGCTCACGATGCGCGGTGAGCGGGTTGTGGCTGTCGTCAGCGCAGTACTTCGGCTTGGCACCGCGGTCACTGGTGGGTGCTGCGGCGGGCTGGTCGCAGCCTGGGTAGGCGCACTGGGGAGCGGTGGTTAATGTCATAGCGACATTCTATTACATTGCACCATGAAATTAATAATGAAATGAGAGGTCAGGATATGAAATGAAATGGACAGAAAATTGCAGGCGGTGGGGTTGAGGGCTGGTCTTTCGTGTTCACGTCCGCACACTTGCTCGCCTGCCTGATCATCCCGTCACCGTCGACCCGCCGATGAGGGAAGCGGGCCTGGCCGCCTGGGGTCAATGTGGAGCGCCCCACTGGACGAACGACGTTGAGCCCAGGGGGCCAGGCCCGCTCGGCTTGCCCGTGCACGACGGCGATGCGGTCCGGCAGTGTGAGTGAGCCATGCAAGGGCTGGGCTTCTTAGCGGTGCCCGGCCCGTCGCGCAGGGTCGGCCCGCCAGGGGCACGCGGGATGTCCCCACAAGATGAGCCCCGGCATCGCTCGCGGTGTTGCTGGGCTCAACCCTACCTCCCGCTTAGCGCGACGTACCCGCCCAGGGCAGAGCACGTCGCAGCGAGGGATGCCGCCGACTTCCGGCCGCTGAACCCAATCTCCGTACTCCTCATACGGCTCACCCTGCCCTTCTTGTCTCGTTGGTGGATAGAACGCTTGTACGAGACCTTGAGAGCTTGCAAGCAGATGACGAAGATGAACACACCGATCAGCGCGGGGGTCGAGTTCAGCCCAGCAACACCGTTACCTAACGATCACGTCCCGGCCATGTGTTCCGTAGTCAGCCTACGGAGATGCGACCGAGCTTGAACCGGTATCAGCGTCTGGCTCGGCGTCACCGGTGGGCGGTCCTGCTTGGTTGCCTGTCGTGGGAACAATGAGTGGATAGTGCTCGGGCAGGAACGATTGGTAAAGGGGACCGAACATGGTCCTCACGGTCGGGTGCAGTTCTGCTGCGTGGCCTGTAGTCCAGGAATGAAGCAACACTCGCTCAATGTGAGTGGGAGGCCGGGTAAGACCTACCGGGGTTTCCAGTAGGAAGCTGGCGATGGCTTCCTCGGCGGGGAAGATCTGGCCATGCTGGTCTGGCGCACCTGAGGTGATAAGCAGGATATCGACGCCAGCTTGGTCATGCTGATCCACCAGGCGCTGGATTTCCTGCCACGCTGCCTGTGCAGTGCGAAGTGAGGTGTATGCCAGTCCTAGTTCGAATCCAGCGAATGTATACAACATGGTGCTGGGTGCGTTCCCAACCATTGGGATTGCGTAGAACCTCGCCCCCTTAGATGTCGTGGCGAGAGGCAGTGGCGGTGCTTTTTCAGGAGGGGGTCCTGATGGTACCCACATCTGCCCGGCTTGGGGTGTGTAGGCAGCTAGTTCTCGGAGGAGTTCCGTGGCCGCTTCGTCGTCGTTCTTCTTCAAGGGCAGGGCTAGTCCTGGCACCCCTCCGGGTTCCTCGAACCACACATAGATCATATAACCGGCAAGCTTGGCGAACGCGGCGGGTTCCTGTTCGAGAACTCGTCGCCGAAGACGTTGGAACAGGCCGTGAGCCCCACGCCGGTCTCGGAGAGTCAGGGACGTTGACTCCACCCCGAGGATGCCCTGGTCAGTTGTGACAGTAGTATCAGGTGCCTGGTTCGGGTGGGGGCCAGGCCGCACGTTGGAAAACGCGTGCGTTCCGATCGCGAGCGCCTGATCAGCGCTGAAGCGCCTAACCAGAAGTATTTCGCGTTCAACCTTCGGTATCTCCTGAATGGTCCTCAGCCATGTAATTGGCCATTCGAAAGTTACTACAACGGCTGGCTCGGAAGGGTTGGCTGCTGTCGTGCCGACTACGCCACTGTAGGAGGGCGAGAGCCAGGGAAGCATCGCGAAGTTTAGGTGGGTGAGGGTCATGCCTTCCGGTATGTACACAGGCAGCATGTGCATGAAACCGCCCTGGGGGGCTTGCATGTTGACTCCCAAAGGTCGCACCAGGCCGAGTCCGAGGTGTTGCAGGACCCTATACTCCTCCCGTTTTCCTCGTAGGCGCGAATCCCTTGTGAGTGGTCGCCGGGTCAAGGGTGGCGAAGCCATCGCGTTAGCGACGGCCCGGAAGGGGCGCCCTTGATGCGGTGGCCGCGAGCTGGACAATCGGAGCCGAGGAAGACGGCTGAGTGCTGTACCAGTGCCCGTGACGTGTGAGCGGTCTTGATCTGCTGTGCCTGCTGTGGTGTGTGGCCCGGCGTGCGGCGGGCGGGCGTCCCCAACGCCAAGCCCGCCGCTGACGCCGGGCCAGCGGCGCCGCGTGCGGCGCCGCCTTGATCTAAGAACGGCTCAATTCGGCAGTGGCCTGGCGCGGAGTCTGAGCGTGAGGTCGGCGAGGCTCGGGATGATGCAGGTGGCCCCAGCGTCGGCCAGGTGCTCGCGGTCGGCCGGCGTGCGGGCGTATCCGATGGGCTGGGTACCTAGGCCGTGGGCCGCGTCGACGCCTGCGGATGACGCGGTGATGAGCGCGCATTCGGCGGGCGTGGCTCTCAGCGCCCCGATGGCGTCTTCGACCAGGTGGGCCAGGGTCTGGAGATGGCCGGGTGGGTAGCTGCCCGTTGCGATGACGCAGGCGGTCTGGTCACTGAGCCCGTGCTTGGCTAGGTACGTACGTACAGCATCCGCGGACTGGCGGCCGATCACCGCCGATGTGCGCCCGGAGTCCCGGCAAGCTGCCAGGGCGTCATGGACGTACCCGGGAACGGTGGCGTGGGCGACGGCGGTTAGCTCGATGCTAGTCAACTCGGCGTCCAGGACCGCGCCGAGGTTCGGGCTATGCCCGACCACGGAGGCGAGCAGGTCGAAGGGGTCACCGCTGTCCGCCATAGCGTCCACAACCTCAGTCTCGATCCCGCGCAGCCGCTCAAGGGTATCGAGGGGCATTGCTCCGGACAGGTCGCATATTGGCCCGTCGAAGTCGAAGATCAGGCAGCGAGCACTGGAAAGGATGGCATCCAGCGCCGCGTATGGCGAGGTGAACCCCTTCTGGCTGTCCAGCTCGTGCACGCTCGCCTCGGTGGCCTGGATCAGTCGCAGGAGCTGGCTGATCAGCGCATCTGTGGCTGCGATGGTGGCGGCCGAGTGGAAGCCGTGGGCGTTGCCGTCTGCGTCGACGACGGTGGCGCCTGCTTCGCGGGCGAGCAGGACGCCTGCGGCGGTGTCCCAGGGCTTGTTTCCGAGGGTGATGCTGGCATCCAGGCGCCCCTCGGCGACCCAGGCCAGGTCGAGCGCGGCGGTGCCGAGCATCCGGACCCGGTGCACCCGAGGGGCGAGCTGGACGGTCAGCGCGAGGCGCTGTTCGTTCTTGTGGTCGGCCCGGGGACCGGTGGCGTAGTCGCCGACTGCGACCACGGCATCCCGGAGGTGGGCCGTGCTGCTGGCCGACAGCCGACTCTCCCCCGAGTATGCGCCGTGACCCTCGACGGCGTGGTAGCGCTGGCCAAGGAACGGGGCGTTGATCACGCCCAGGACCGGGCGCCCGTCACGGAGCAGGGCGAGCGAAGTCGCGCACAACGGGATGCCGTGGGCGAAGTTAGACGTCCCGTCGATCGGGTCCAGCGTCCACAGCCACCCCCCAGCGGGGCCGCCTGATTGGCCTTCTTCTTCACCGAGGAATCCGATGTCCGGGGTTGCTTCGGCCAGGTGGGCGCGGACCTGGCGCTCGATGGCCAGGTCCACGTCAGACACCAGGTCGCGGTCGTGTTTCTCGGTGAGAGACGCGGGCCGTCTGGTCCGCATCAGGCCGGTGGCGATCTCGGCGGCCTGGAAGGCGACCGGGAGCAGTGACCCGGGATCGGGGGTCATACGAGCTTGCTCCGTTCCGCCAGGGCCTCATAGACCTGCTCGAACACCGGGAATAGGCCACCGGGGGGACTGGCGGCGTGGACCAGCATGGTAGGGGAGTCCACACCGCGGGCCTTGGGCAGGTAAGGCTGGGCCACGCAAGTGTGATCGCCGGACAGGATCAGGTTGAGCCGGATCGTCTCGTCATAGACCGCCAGGTGCAGCCGCTCACCTGCTCCATCCGGGAGCCGGTCGCGGAAGCGGGCCATGGTGTCAATGTTCAGCCTGGTGAGCGCGGACAGGTTGCCTGGGAGGTGGTCTTCTTCCTTTTCCCGGGCACGGACCGCCTCGCCAGCGGGGTCCAGGAACAGGCATGTGAGTTCGCCGCCTTCGGCGAGCCATTGCCGCAGGTACTGATCGGGGACTTGCTGGCAGATGAGGTTGAGGGACAGCCCGGCCGCGCGGACCCGATGGGCGCTGTCGAACAAGCTGATTGGATCCACCTTGGCGGCGAACTCCGATCTGCTCGTGAACACGGCCGCCACACCGGCCATGCCAGCGGAGGCCCTTCCTGGTGATGTCCTATGAGTGGCGGTCTCCCGCATAGCGCGTGCGGGAGCCGGGAGGGAGCCGTCTGGGCAGGGGGTGAAGAGCTGCTGCGCGGAGTACCCGGCCAGCATGTACTCCAGGACGAGGCAGTGGTCGGTGTAGGGCAGGCGCCGTAAGTCGCCGGTCAGCCAGCGGTGGAACTGGGCGCGGCTGGGCACGGTGCGGGTCAGCTGCTTGTCCAGGGCGCGTGCGGCTTTGTCGTAGGCGGCGCAGAAGCTCCCGTAGCGATGCAGGCCCCGGTCTTCCAGCAGGGCTGCTAACACGGTCGGGTGCGCGATCATCGGCCCGTCTCCATTTCGCTGCTGTACGCCTGCCGGTAAGGCTAGTGGACCGCCCTGACGCTGATGAGACACCGACGATACAACCACGCCTGAGACGGCACAGTCACGGTGCAGCGACGCAACGTCACGGCCCGGATCATCAAGGTCATGACATGCGGAAACGGTGCCGCGCCCGGGGAGTGCGGCTGGTGCGGCGGGAAAGGCTGGAAATGGCTCACCCTGCGTCGGTCGGTGGCAGGCAAGGACACCAGTGAACTGAGAGCACGCCGCCTGCGGACGGCATGCCCGGCCTGTGACGGGTCAGGATCGGTGCCACGGGTGGGTGAGCCATCGTGAAGCAGATGTATGAATGGTGCATTGCCACCGGCCCGGCTGACAGTCCCAGGGTGTCTCCGGTCGGCCTGACTGATGCCGAGCCGCGAGCGCGGACACGGATGCTGGAGGCGCTGGGAGCAGTTCCCACAGGAATCCCGGCTCGGGGGTGGGTCGTCGCCCTGCTGTATCTGCCCGTGCTGTGCTGCTACGACAGGTATGAGACCCGGCTCTGTGCCGAGCGCACCGAGAATGGGACGCTGCGCCTGGTAGCGGGCGGCCATGACTGACCGCGACCACGTACGGGCGGCCGGGATAGTTCCTATCCCGGCGCTCCGGCCCAGGACGTCGGCTTCGGGCGCATCTATTCCTCGCGCGGATACCGGTGATCGGCTGGCCGATCTACGGCCTGCGCAGGCCGCGAGCCCGGCCCGGATGTATGACTATCTGCTGGGTGGCAAGGACAACTACACCGTGGACCGGCTAGCCGCGCGGCGGGCCATCGCCGCGATACCGGAGGTGCGCAGCGTGGCCAGGTCGAACCGCCGGTTTCTGGTGCGTGCGGTGCGGTTCGCCGCCGGGCAAGGGGTACGGCAGTTCATCGACCTGGGCACTGGGTTCCCCACATCGCCGAACGTGCACGAGGTTGCGCGAGGAGCCTGCCCGGACGCCAAGGTCATCTACGTGGACAACGACCCGGTGGTGACTGCCCACAACCGGGCGTTGCGGGCAACCGTCCCCGGCGTGGTCGCGATCGAGGGCGACATCCGCCACCCGGATGGTGTGCTGGCCGATCCCGAGCTTGCAGAGCTGATCGACTTCACGGCCCCGGTCGCGGTGCTGTTCGTGGCCGTGCTGCACTTCGTACGGCCCGAGGAAGACCCGGCACGGATCGTGGCGGCGTTCACTGAGCAGATGGTGCCGGGAAGCTACCTGATCATCTCGCATGGGGTCAGCGACGACACCGATCCCGGCGCGCTCGCCGGAATGACTAGTGCCTATGGTCATGCTGGTGTCCCGCTCGTGCCACGTACGACAGCGGAGGTCGAATCCTGGTTCGGCGGGTTCGAGCTGATCCGCCCGGGCCTGGTCGATGTGAGCCGCTGGTACCCGGGCAAGACCGCCAAGCCAGGCCCCGTCCGGGTCGCCGCCGGAGCTGGTCGGCGGCTATGAGCCGGTGCGGTGGCATGCTCCGGGAAGCACACAGCGCGTGCCACCGCACCACCACGGATGCAGCGGAACTGGCCGACACTTATCACAAGTAGGTGACAATTTGTGATAGGCACGCTAGCCTGACCTGATAAGTCAACATTTCGGTCGGGACGGGCATCATGGCATACGGCTACGCGCCACCCAAGTATGCGCAGGTCGTCGCGGAGATCAAACAGCGGATCGAGCGCGGCACTTACCCCCCGGGATCGCTGCTGCCCTCCGAGCACCAGCTCGTGTCCGAGTTCGGCATCTCCCGGCCCACGATCGTCAGGGCGTTGTCGGCGCTGCGGCAGGACGGGTGGATCGATACCCAGCAGGGCAAAGGCAGCTTCGTGCGGGGCCGCCCCGCGCTCGCCGACGCTGAACGGACCCGGCCCGCCCACGACGTTATGGAACTCCCCGAGACCGAACTGTCCGGCCAGCTCGTCCAGGCCGGGGTCAAGCTCGCCCCGCGTCACATCACGGCCCTGCTTGGCCTGGACGCTGGGGCCAGGGCCTTTGTCCGCCAGCGGCTGCTCACCGACGGCGGCGAGCCGGTGGAGCTGGTGTCGGCGTGGCTGCCACTGGAACTGGCCCAGGGGACCGGCCTGGCGTCGGCTGACCTGCTCGGCGAAAGCGTCCGCCAGCACCTGGCGGCCCGGAAGAAGATACGCCTCGATCACGCCGTCGAGCACATCACCGCCCGCCACCCCAGTGGCGAGGAAGCCGAGCTACTGGGCATCGCCTCCGACGCCCCGGTGCTGAGCGTGATCGTCACGGCCTACGACGCCACGGGCCGCCCGATCCAGGTCAGCGACCTGGTGCTGCCCGGCCAGCGTCACGAGATACGCGACGCCTACCCCTTCACCTGACCCGCAGCCTGGCCTGTCATCCGTAACTACCTGATTCGCCTTGGCAAGTCATGTAGTGCCACCTAACCTGTCTTACGACCTGATAAGACAAGTTGGTCTCCGCCGTAGATAGGAGCAATCAAGTGGCACGGCCACCTGTTCACCCAAGACCGGGCGTTCCTCCTCAAGGCCATCAACCATGCCGTCAGCCGCCTCTACGTCTACGACAACACAGAGGAAGACGCCGCCTGACGGCAAGTTCACATCAGGTGCCGGTCGCGTGTTATGTGCCTACTTCGGCGACCGAGCACCCAGCACCGAAACCTGGCCAGTTCTCACTCTCCTCCGGTCCCGTCCCGCTAGTTGCCTTGGTTAATGAGGCTGGCAACGCGCATGGATGCCCCGGAAATGCCTCTCTTGCCCCGAGCCGCCAGCACTTCGGCCATGTACTCGAACTGGCGCTGCTTATCTCCGGCACCGGGCGTGACCCAGTGGTCAAGCACACTCAGCAGCGCGTCAACGTCTTTCCGCAGCTCGGCGATCTCCTCAGATTGCCTCTTGTGGAGGGTGTACCAAAGCCACTTTCGGGCGCGCTTGACGCGCTGCCACAGCTGGGTGCGCCGCCACAGCCAGACCGCTACCGCCACGAGCACGGCAGCAATGAGGGCGAACAGCAAGTCTCGGATAGGGCCGTGCATCATGCCGATGGCCTCCACTTCCTATTGTGGTGGTTACGCGCCTGAAAGACCGCACCCGTTCTTCCACGACTGCGTCCCCTCCAAGATCGATACCGTGAGCCGCTGGCACCTGCGGATCAGCCTCCGCATCGAGGGCAGAGCCCACGTCGCCCGGCGGCGTGCCCAAGTGGGTACCCGCACTCCACTTGGCCGCCGAAGACCGACTTCACCTCGACGCCTACGCTAGGCACGGCTCCATGGTCTACCGGCTCCCATGCGCCAGCAGTTGACTCGCATACCTTCCAGGCGGTCATACGGGAGTCATTGTTCGGGAACGGTGGACCCAGCGACCCATGCTCACGCGCAAGTTGGCGCAGACGCGTGGCCTGGTTGGTGTTACGTGCGGTAAGCGTGACCGTGCGGTCGTCCAGCCGTGCAGTCACGGCCTCTTCCACGAGATCGTTGATCGACACACCCATGCTTGCCGCAGCCTTCTGGAGTTCCTGGTGGATGCCTTCCGCCAGACGAACCGTGATCGCCTTAACCATGGTGGCATTTTAGCATCACTTCTGATGTGAAGTTAGATGCAATCCCGGTGCAAGTGCTTGGCGGGCCCACTACGGTGTGACCGAGTCCAAGCAGTAGCAGGCGATCGCTGCTCGGGAGCGGGCCGCGATTCTGTGCCGGACGTTCAGGCGAGCAGACCCCCGGGGATCGGGCCCCCGGGGGTCGCTCGTGCGTGGCATGGACCCTCGCCGTGCTGGAGGTGCCCCTACATGTTGTAGGGCCACCTCCAGGGCCAGAAACAAATCAGGAACCCTAGAAAGGGCTCCTGACCTGCTAACACGCTGGTGGGCGATACTGGGATTGAACCAGTGACCTCTACCGTGTCAAGGTAGCGCTCTCCCACTGAGCTAACCGCCCTCGAGGCGGAGGCGGGAATCGAA
>Ga0307374_10010940_pt1 | contig 13009 bp, 7 predicted proteins | sample OX3MG_FD_202532 | JGI IMG/M metagenome (GOLD analysis project Ga0307374, IMG submission 202532) | Soil microbial communities from Risofladan, Vaasa, Finland - OX-3 | ecosystem: Environmental > Terrestrial > Soil > Coastal area > Acid sulfate soil | place: Finland: Risofladan, Vaasa | collected...
TAACCCAAGTATGACATCGATGTCATTCGATGTCAAGTATTATCTTGGCTACAATTGTGTTACGTTTTTCACCCCTTCATCCAGCTCAAGGGATCAATTCAGACTGCGAAGTGAGGGTAAGTTCGGTCTAGTGAAAATGTCGAAGCATCACGGGAATGGCCCATTTTCGACTTTACTGAATCGGTGCCGATGCAGACCAGCATGCGCGCGGCGTCTGGCAATTCGGCATACCTCAAGAAGTCCTACCCGGTGAGAATCCTTGGTGTCGAACGCCTGAGACGCCTTTCCCAGCAGCTCAAACACCATCCAGGCCTCTTCTTCGGGAATAGGACAATTCGGTCGCGTCACATCTGGCCCCAGCGAAAACCGATCGCCCGACTCAGCTGCAGCGGGGCCCCGGTTGAGATACGTTGCGAAATTCTCCAGGTAGTCAGTCCAGGGTGATACAGACATTTGGCACCCCCTGACGGTATTCGCCCGCGAAACCGCTGGGTCTCTTGCGACTTTCCGCGCGCAGGGCGCATCCGACCAGGAGGGAAACCCAGGCCGATCCAGGGTCCTTTTCACGTAATGCGCGTTGGGAGTGAGGCTCCATCACACATTTCGGCTTCGAGGGGATGCCAACTGGCGGGATCAAGTTCACACCCGTCTAACGGCACCTGACGCGACAAAGTTGATAGCAATCTCTTTTGCCACGTTTAGCCTCTCCGAACGGTAGATATGGCGGACTCAAATATCTCAAGAGGGCATGTAAAATACCGAGAGGGACTGGTTTATCTCAGCTCTACTGAGTCGATCGGCCTAGGATAGCCACAAAGCTCGGTAGCGTCGCGATCGATTTCAAACTCTCGATCGACAGAATGGATGGAACATCTCCACGTTCGCGCACCTATCTTCCCTATCGGTTTCATGGAAATGTCCCTTGATCAGCCCGGAAGTGGCGGATTCCCCAACTGTCACCGAGATCGAAGAACCACAGGGTTATCGAGACAGATCACGTTGACTGGGGTAGGTGACGTTCGCCGCCCTCTCGTTCGGTCGGGCATCATCTCCGCGGCACTTGTTATCGGCGTATTCTCACGGTTACTCGTGGCATGGAGGGCAACACGTTGTGTATCCGCTGTGCCTGTTGCTGGCGCCCTTGACATGGCAGCAGAACAGCAGAGCCGCCGGCCGAGATGGACGAGGTAGACGATTGCCGAGTGGCAATGGTGGAAGTTGACGTCGCCGTAATGTTGTGGCGCAAGGCCCTTTCTTTTGTCGTGTGGGCGTGATTTCGCGAACACCGGATGTTGTGCTGCGAGAATCTCCACGACGAGGAAGGATCTGGGTATTTTTCACAGTTGGATGTGCCATTGAGGGCTCTTTCAGACAGCCTCCGCGAGCGCATCACGGCGTCGGTCACGCGACGGTCGCGCCGCGGTTCTTCATCCCACAAGGCCGGAGGGCCTGCGCAATCTCGATTGATTATTGGTACGATGAGCCTCGTTGGGGGGCTGGTTGTGGTGGCCAGCTTCAGAGGAGGTGGGAAGCCCGACGATGTTGTTGGGTGAGTAAGGGCAAGCTTTGATCCATCGGACGGATTTGGTCGCCGAAAGCCCGATGAGGAGCCAATGGCGAAACCGGGCCCCTTGTATTGTCAAAACGGGGGCCCGGAGCGAACATTGGTGATTGAAGTGTTTGTCAAGCTGGTGCCGCGAGACTCTGTATCTCGTGTACGAGCGCTTGTGGCAAACGTGATTCGATTTCTTTTCTTCGATAGCTCTTGTCTGCCATCGAGGTCGGCAGAGCGTCTCGCTATTCGTGGTTCTCGTACGCGAACCGCGCCGTTCCCTCTACCCTCCACCTCACCGGTCACCGCCTCGACGCCTGTCGTTCGGTGGGCGGTGATCGATGCCTAGCCTCTTTATTGTTCATATCTTCGGAGACGCGCGGTCACGGCTCTGGGATCTCGATTGCGCTTTTATTGCGGCGTTTATCATTCGCGCGCTTGCGAAGACGGGCGAGATCAAGACGTCAGCGAGATCGAGATTGACTCGAAATGGCCGCCTCATCGCGCTCACCGCAATCTCGAGCATGGCGTCGCCAAGGACGACGTTCAGAGCGCGATCTAAATATCCCTGCAAGTTTTCTAATGCACCTACTCGATTTGTTGGCGTTGTCGTCGGGTCGAAACGTGTAGGGCTCTGTGAGGTTATTTCTCTGTTTGGGATGGTCAAGGGACTGTTGGCAGTATGTGTCTCTTCGAGGGTGTTCGCGGTGCCTGAAAATCCCGGCATTCATGTGTTCTCTCCGAGTGTCGATGTCGCGAGACCCTTTCAGGGACGACGTGAGCTGTCGTCCATTTTCGTTCACCGCGTCTGCGGCATTCGGAATGGACGCAGACCGGGGCTCTATGCGAACCGTGATAAGCAGGCTCTGCAACATCGCGTCAAGGTCGTAATCCAGTCTCTGACCGTGACGATCATCTCGATCAGTTTGGCATCGGTGACCGTCATGGGTATTGGAGTCGGTCGCGCCTTTGCGAATTCGGTTCCGCGGGTGAGCGACGTCAGCCCGACCTATGGCCCAACCACCGAGGGCACCCCGATCACCGTTACCGGCTCGGGTTTCGACATCGGCGAAACGGTTCGTTTTGGTATCGCGTCGTCGTCCATGACCGTCAGCAGTTCGACTTCGATCTTTGCGGTTACTCCGGCGAATACGGCTGGCACTGTGGGTGTCGTCGACACCGACACCGCTCGCTCTGGCACGGGAACGAACATCTTTCCCTACGGCACATCTCCGTCAATCACCGGCATGACGATCACCGGCACGCCGAGCGTCTCTCAGGTGCATAATGCAAGCGCGTCTGGTGCGACTGGTGATCCTGCGCCGCTCGCGAGCTACCTGTGGATGAGAGATGGCATACCGATCAGTGGCGCAATGATATCGACGTACATCGCCTCAAGCGCGGATGTTCGTTCCTCGATTACCACAAAGATCACCGAAACCAACGGTGTCGACGCGGCTGCGAGTGCGACCAGTGGCTCGGTGGCCATACCCTTCCTACCGAGCTCTCTTCAGGTGACCACAACTTCAAGTTCCTCGGCCCATGGCTCTTCAGTGGCGTTTACCGCAACGGTGAGTCCTTCAACCGCCACCGGAACGGCCACCTTCAAGCGCGGCTCGAGTGTGCTCGGTTCTTGCACGCTCAGCCTGGGCCGCTGCAAATTCGCGACGGCGTCGCTGCCAGGAGGCTCTGACACCATTACCGCCTCGTACCAACCGAGCACCAGTGACTCCGCGAAATACACCTCGGCGACTTCAAATTCGCGCGTTGCGTTGGTCTTGGTGAGCATTCCGTCAGTGACGAGCGCCACTCACCAGTTCAGTGCCTCGGCACTTGGTAACCCGACGCTTGGCGGTTTTGCCTCGTCAAGTGCAGCGACGGTTGAGGCCATTGGTGTTCGGACGGTCTTCTCGTTCGATCTCTCGTCCGGCTCGATCGGCGATGCGTCGCGCTCTTTGGCCAAATCCGCTTCGGCGCCCCAACGAGCAGCGCGATTCGCTCAGGCCGTCTCGGCCGTTGTCATGTCGAATTTGGCGGCGCAGAATTATGCAGGTGTTCATCGCGCAGAAGATGCGGCCGTAATGAAGTACCTCTCTCTCTCGGGTCGACAGCCACCGGGGATGGTCAACTCCTATTTCGGTACAAAAGGGCACAGGTGGGTCGAAATTACCGCTCAGGTCAGCTCGTATACGCCCGGCACGATTGCGTTCCGTGCCGTCACGACGCGGCCTCTGGTGTTCGCCGATGCAGCGATTGGCGAGGATGGGACGGCGGTGCTGGGCGCGGTCTTTCCCGTCGATGCAGTCGGAGCGGGCATCCATCACATCCGTGTCCTTGGTGAGCGGGTGCTTGACGCGGTCGTGGCGAATAGCAAGTGCCAGATCGTGGTTCGCTCATCGGCAATTGCCGCGATTCACCAGTTCGATGTACAGACAAAGGCAACGGTTTCGATCAGAGGAATGCCCGCGAACAACAAGACACTGACGCTTGTGCGTGCCGTCCTTCCTGGTGCGGGTACCTCTTGGTGGACGTTACTCTTCCCAATTGTCCCGTTGCTCGCAGCACTTCTTGCAGTTGTTCTTGGGTGGGTGCGGCGCCGTCGTATCCGTGTGCTTCTCAATGCGGTCATCTTTGGCGGTTCCATTGTTCCGATCGTGACCGGGTGGAGCGAGGGTGTGTCTGCTCTTGTTCATGCCGGTTTTGAGATTGGATTCGGAGCAATCGTTCTCGTCCAGCTTTTGCCGAATCTGGCCAATGGGAGAGTTGTCGACGTACGTTCGCAGCTTTCCGGGTATCGAATCGCACGACCGGGTGATCGACTCACAGGTCGCAACTTCTCTGAGGAGGACGAGATGGGTTCAGACTGCTCGCCACATCGACGCGGATCTACGTGGTGGCGATGGATCGAACCGAGAATTGGGTCCCGGTCGACCAGACCGATCGGCGCCTCTGCAGCACAGCTGGAGGTGGTCAGGTTCAGCCGCGAGAGGACGCGCCCGAGAGCTTCGAAGCAACGTCACGGCCGAGGGGCGCGCTATGACAAGCTGGCCGGACCCCCGCATCAGACCCTTTTTCTGGAGCGGGTTGTGCAGGCGGTGGGGCGCGCGCGGGGCGACGACTCGAAGCTCGCCGTGCTGTATATCAACCTCGACGGCTTCCGACTATTCAACGATGCAAAGGGTAAAGACTCTGGCGACGTGCTGCTTCAGGTCGTCGCCGATCGTCTCCGAGCGACGATTGCCGACGAGGATGTCCTTGCCCATCTCGCGGCGGATGAATACGCGATTCTCTGCGAACATGTTGTTGATGAGGCAGATGCCCAGAGTCGCGCCGAACAGATTCTCAAGGCGTTCAAACGGCCATTCATGCTCGCTGGGAGCGAGGCCACTGTCTCAGCCAGTATTGGAATAGCACTCGGAGACCAGCATGTGTCGCCAGCGGCGCTCGTCGAAGACGCCGAGATTGCGTTGCACACTGCCAAGCAGGTCGGCAGGGGAGGTATCCGAATTTATGACGACGGCATTCGCGAGCTTGCCGAGTACCGCTATTCCCTTGACGGGGCGCTGCACCACGCGCTTGCGAGAGATGAGCTGTTCTTGACCTATCAGCCAATTGCATCGCTCCAGGCGCGTAGATATGTCGGCGTCGAGGCGCTTCTACGCTGGCGTCATCCCGAGCTTGGTGTGATTGGACCAGAAGAGTTCATTCCGGTCGCGGAGGAGAACGGTCTCATCATTCCAATCGGCACCTGGGTGCTCGAACGGGCATGTGAGCAGCTGCGACGCTGGAGGGACGCCTCCCCTGAGGCAGCCAGTTGGCGTATGTCGGTCAATACGGCGGCGCTTCAGCTGGGGGCGCTTGACTTTCCTGACGTGATTGAGCGTTCGCTTGAGAATTCGGGACTGATGGCCTCAGATCTTCGCATCGAGCTCACGGAGTCCGCGCTTATCGAGAGTGGAGTCGCAACCGATGTGCTGCGAAGGCTGCGGGAGCTCGGAGTGCGAATCGCGATCGATGACTTCGGTACCAAGTATTCATCGCTTTCGTATCTCACCAGACTTCCGATCGACGAGTTGAAAATCGACGAGTCATTCATCAGTGGTCTTGTCGGCGACGAGTCGATGCAGGCAATCGTCTCGGCAATCCTCACGATTGGACGCTCGCTCGGCCTCACGGTGACCGCGGAGGGAGTCGAAACCGAGGCACAGCTCATCGAGTTGCTGATGCTTGGCTGTGACTCGGTTCAGGGCTATCTCTTCGAAAAGCCGCTGCTACCGGATGAATGTTTCACAACACTGTTGAGTATGCCGAGACCGCCTCTCGGGCGAAAATAGTCAAACTCAGACAAGTTCGGGGCGGAAGAATCTGCAGCAAGGTTGGAGAGGGTCGGGGATCTTTGTGAAGCGTTGTCCACATCCGACAAATTCGATAACAAGAGATCGGGTGACTTTTCCTCAACTTTGTTCGATGTCTTACTGAGAGGTACTGGGTTCTCTGTGACCGGCCAAGAAAAGGTGGTCGTCTCAACCGGTAACCAGTTCGAGAGCAGCATTTATGGCCAAATAGCTGACATCACCCTTTCCTTGACCATCTCCCACCTGGGTAGCTCGGTCGGTGGCGGTTTGAATCGGTGCCAACCGGCACGATGACAACTGGGGAGACACCACCAGTGAGGTCGGTGAGAGAACCGATGGAGCTGATCGCTGCCAACATTGGCGCCCACACGCACCCGAACAACCCACTTGCATACCAGTGTCGCCGCAGGCGATCGCCGATGCGCGGACCAACGGTGCGAGCACGACCGTCTGGCAAAACGAGTTCTGGAAGGGCGACGCGACTTGCAGTCGGTGAGGTTGACGAGGAGGTGATCGTTGATTTCAAAACATCGAGTCAACCAAGGTCAATTGGTGCGCCGAGGTCAAGAACCCAAGTCAGCGACCGCGATAAGTCCTTCAAGACTGAAATCTTCGGCGGAGGGATCGAGCGTTGCCTGGGAGATACGGAGCGAGATTCCCGACGGCAGAAGATGGCATGCTTGGCGTCTTTGGATCTCACGTTGGATGCGCGAGATAAGGGCCGAAGCCTCCTTTTTCTCCGTATCTGGCAACAGGATCGCGAAGTCGTCGCCTCGCATCCGTGCGGGGATGTCGGCGCTCCGCAAGGTTTCGTGGAGTACATCAGCAATCATGATCAGCGCGGAGTCGCCAAATGAACGACCAAACTCTCGATTCAGATCATCGAGCCCTTTGATGTCAAGAGAAAGCATGCTCAGGGTTTCGCCGTTGCGACTTGCGCGGGGCACGATGTGACTTGAGATAAGGCTCAGGCCACGTCGGTTCATCAGGCCGGTAAGCTCGTCGACGAGACTCGGCTCACTCGAGCCGATTTCGTGTTCTACGGTGGCGGCGAGGTCTTGAAGCGCACTCTTCTCGCCCTCGGTAAATGTGCGGGGAACGACATCCATGATGCTGAGAGCGCCGATGTTCGCGCCGTTGCTAGATCGTACTGGGCAACCGGCGTAGAATCTGACTGCAGAGCTTCCGCGTACCAGCGGGTTGTCGAAAAACCTCATGTCCGCCCGCGCGTCAGGGACCACAAGGACTTCGTGGACCAAGATCGTATGACTGGAGAAAGACGCCGCGCGCGTCATCTCAGACTCATCGACCCCAAGACTCGACTTGAACCAGTCTCGATCTGCGTCGACAAAACTGATGATTGCAATTGGAGCAGCAAATAGCCGTTGGGCAATTCGTGTTATGCGATCGAAGGGCTCTTGCGGCGGACTGTCGAGGATGCCAAGGAAATAGAGAGAGGCGAGCCTGCTCGGCTCGTCGGGGGGCAGGATGAGCTTTCGACGCGCCTTAGACTTTGACAACGAGATTCCTAACATCTTCGAACACTTTCTCTCATAATCCACCCGGGTAGACAACGGCGACGACAGACTGTCTCAGAGGAAGTAACGACCCAATCTGGTTGAAGTTTAAGGAACTTTTTCGTTAAGGTCGGAGAGTAACTTTGTGCTTTGACTCTCTTTGTGCCGATGAATTGCTCGGTAACGTCATGCGTTCCGCGAGACAAAGGTTTCGCCAAGAACCCCTGGAGATCTCGCTGCGCGATCAATTGGGCTTTACCTGTCTGGGAGAAGACGTTCTAGGTTGTGCTCGGCCTGGACGCGCGGGTGACCTGTGTTCGCATGTTCTGCCCTGCCCTTCTTGACGGCAGAGACGTCGTAGAGGATGGTCTCCAAGAGTTCTTCGACGAGGTCTCGACATCGGGAAAGGTACTCAAGGATCGGTATTGGACCCTGCGTGGGAACGTCAATACACAGCTCTTGAGGCAACGTACGCGCAGTGCTCGTAATGACCGTGATGTCCTCGCGATACGACCGGTGTCGAAGTATTTGGAGTTGTGCTAGCCAACCCTGTGGGGTCTCGGAATGCTCACCGATGAGCGCGTTCGAAATGCTGAGTGAACTCGCAAGTTCGATGTCAAGGTACTTTGCCTCAGCCGCGAGTTTTGACCAACTTGCAAGACGACTCGGTGTTCTCCTGTCACCTGGAATGCCTTGGGTGCGTTCGATGGTATTTGTCAGTGCATAGATCGCAGCATCAACGCTTGAGCAGAGCGCTCCGATCACGCCCTCGATTGCCATTTCAACGCCAATTAATCTACCAGAGAGACCACTGTGTCCCGCGGTCTCTCTAAGGGTATTGAGATACCAATCTGCCGCATCAAACTTGTAACGCACCCATGCTTTGGTTTTCTTGACCTTGATGGGCTTGGTGTAACCGGGACCGGTCGGCCATTGGACGACCATGCCCTCTTGTGCATGAGCTTCGGTATCTTTTGCGGGCATCTCAGCATCGACGCGACCGGTTGTCGCGAAAGGCGGCGAAGACTCGCCGAAGATCGAGACGAGACGTCTAACAACCTTTTCTTCCGATTCAAGCTTTGCGATTTCGCCTCTGAGTGCTTCGACGGCCTCATTTAGACGGTCGCGGTCACGCGCCGTTTCTGCGATGCGCGTTTGGAGCATCGCAAGGAGATCCACTGTATCCATTGTGGCTTCATCATAACGCCGGCGTTTCGAGGTTTTTACATCTCGGCGGTGCGGATGATCCATGGGGAATGTCGTCATCCCGAGTTGTTACGCGAAGCCCGTGCTTTGGATCAATGGTGACGCAACCGCAATTCTTCCCGGCGCGGGTGTCGTGGGGCCGAGTGGTAAAGATGGGGGCATCGCCGCTTGCACACCCACCTGTAACCATGTTGCATTGGTGACACATTGGCTCCTCTGTCGGGAGAAATTGGCGGTATTGACGATGCGGCGTGTCCAGGTCCTGGCAGGCATCGGCCGGGAGGTTGAGTGACAGGTAGAGCTCGACACTGCTGTGGCGCTAGGCATCGACTCAAATTCAGCCGTTCTGGTGCCGTTAAAGACGCTGATGACAGAGAACCCAAGGGACGCGCAGCTCGACATCATCAGGGTGTCGTCTGAAGCGGATCGTCTGAAGTCTGCGGGCACGACGCGTCGTCGCTTCGTCATCGGTTCTCTTACACTCGTCGCAATCATCCTTGGTCTTGTGCGAGTGACAAGCCCTTGGACCCTCGGTTTCGTCACGGTAGCGGCGCCATTGGTGGCGATGTTTGGAGTGTATCGGTATCGGCCCAAACCGGTGTGGCCGTGGGTGATGATCCTGGTCGCGTTGTCTTTGTTTGTCGCTGAGGGGATCCTTCGAGCGCATTTCAATACCCTTGGCAACCTAACGCCTCATCGAAACCATCTTCCCGACCTTGTCTCGCTCTCTGGGTACGCGCTCTTAACTGCCGCGCTTTACGGCTTTTTGATCTCACGTTCGCAGGCGAAGAGACGACGCTTTGGGGTCGTCTACGACGGAGTCATCACGGCTCTCGCGTTTCTTGCAATTTCATGGGTATTTCTGATTGAACCTGCTCTGAGCCGAAGAGGACCACCAAACTTGGTTGAGGTCATTCTTGTTTCGTATCCTGCCATTTCGGTATTTTTGCTCGTTGCCACCTTTCAGATTGCATTTTCCCCCGACCATCAGCGCTGCGAGTGCGAGAGGTTTATTTTCTTCTCGTTGGTGTGGCTTTTTATCGGTGATTTCTGTTATCTGTGTGCCGAGCTGCACCTAATTTCCCCGGCAAACGTTCTCGTAAACGTTCCCTTCATCATCTCCTATACCGCTGTGATCGCGGCGATGCTTGAGCCTTCGATGAAATCACTTTTTTCACCAAGACTTGAAGAAAGTGCACCTTGGAATCCGACCAGGGTCGTACTCGTCGCGGTCGGGTTCGGCACCCCATCCCTGCTTTTTCTCCGGCTGGAAAACGAGAATTTTGACACTCGCCTGGGCCTCTTTATCACGGTGATGTTGCTGAGCGGATTTGCGATCCTGCAAATTGTCCGCGCGCTCTGCGACGTTGAAAGGTCAGAGTCGAGGTTGCAGTATCAGGCAGATCACGACGCCTTGACAGGACTTCCTAATCGCCGGTATTTGGAGCGCCATCTCGAACGATCCCTGGAGGGTCTTTCGCCTGACGGCGGGGAAAAGATTGGTGTTCTCTTTCTCGATCTTGACCGCTTCAAGATCATCAATGACACCCTTGGACATGCTCAAGGCGATGCTCTTCTCATCCAGGTCGCCCGACGTCTGCAGGCAAGTATCCGACCCAACGACCTCGTCACGCGAATAGGGGGAGACGAGTTTGTCATCGTCCTTGGCAAGGCTGCCTCTGTCGAGAATGCCAGTGAGTTTGCGAACCGGCTGCGTCGAAGTTTCAGAGCCTCATTCAATGTTGCGGAGGTTGAATTTGTCGTCTCGGTAAGCATTGGACTCGCGTTCAATCGGTCGACAGAGCGTGCCCGTGATGGAGATGGATTTAGTGAAGTTGAAATTCTTCTTCGCGAAGCCGATACCGCGATGTATCAGGCGAAAGACGGTGGTCGGGATTCGATAGCCGTCTATGAAGATTCGATGCGTGCGAGCGTCATCGAGCGCGTCGAACTAGAACGCGATCTTCGACACGCAGTGCGTAGGGGAGAGCTTCACCTCGTCTTCCAGCCAATCGTGGACATGAAGGACCATCAGGTATTCGGCGTGGAGGCGTTGGTTCGGTGGTCGCATCCCACGTTTGGCATCCTTCTTCCGGGACGTTTCATTCACCTTGCCGAAGAGACGGATCTCATCAACGAGATCGGCTTATGGGTGCTCGATGAAGCACTTCGCGTACTCGCCATAAGCCGCAAGATGCCCCGTATGGAGCATCTCACGGTCTCAGTAAATCTCTCCGTCAACCAGCTCCGCGATGAACTTCTGGTTGAGCGTGTTGCCCAGATGTTGGCGACCCATGGACTGGCAGCCTCGTCGCTCTGTCTTGAACTTCCTGAATCAGAGATCAGTAGAGATCCAGCGTCCGTGATAAAGACACTCAACGCGCTTCGCGGACTTGGAATCACACTTGCCGTAGACAATTTCGGAACGCAATATTCTTCTCTCTCGTACCTCCAGCGCCTCCCCTTTGATGTCCTGAAGATTGACTGCAGTTTTGTCAAGCCGTTGAACGAGGAAAATAAGGTTTCGGGATCTCTTATCGCCGCGATCGTGGCAATGGCCGAGGCGCTTGGTATCCGGACCATCGTCGAAGGGGTAGAGACGATGGAACAGGCAAGGCGCCTTCGTGCGATTGGCTGTTCGGTCGCACAGGGATATTTTTACGCCAGTCCTTCGCGCATCGACCAGCTCCCTGATGTATTGAACCTGTTGTCGATCCGTAGCCGAGGCGCAACCCTCGATCGAGTGAACAGCGACGAAATCTTCGACCATGCGGAAATGAGTTCGCTCGGGTACGGGACATAACCCATTTTCATCACCGGCGGTGGCTTATCGCGCAATTCGTGGAGCTGGTCTCTTGACATTGTCGGACGCTTTGATGTCGAGCAGTCCCTGAACCCTGCCTATTGCTGAAGGCAGATCTATCTGGCGAAGTGCGGGTTTGATGGTCGAACCCACGTAGATCATTTCGTGAAGTACCGAGTCGTTCTCTCTGGTCTCTGCCTCGGCGATCTGGAGCGCACAACAAGCCGGAACACTTCGTGCCGATCCGAGGTAGGAACGTTCTTCTGCGAGGGCGACGAAACATCGTCGCAGTTGAAGGCGAATAAGACGATAAACAGCATAGTCCAAGATGGCGACGAGCCACTTCACCTCAAAATATCGTCCCAGCCGGGCGACCACCTGGTAGAGACCGATGTGCATCAAGCCGAGTGACGCGGCAGTCCGATATTCACGGCTGACGGCGAGCGTTGCAATATCCCAAGATTGATTCGGGTCGTAGTCGAATCCTGCCTCTTTGAATAGTGTCGCGGCTCGTCTTCCCCAGACTGGCTCGATATCGAGAAGACTCTTGAGTCCCGGACCACCCTCAACAGGAAGAATGAGGCGCATCATGCCAGCGCACTCTCTGCGACGGTGATCGATGACGCACACGAAGATGCTCGCGCTATCAAAATGATGGTATTCGTCAAAGAGCAGGGACGGTGTGTTGTTGAATGCTTCGAGGAAGACAGTTCGTTCAAGGTCACGCGCAATCTCGGCACCTGGCTCATCGTTTAAGAAAAGATAAGTTCCAAAAGGTTCTGGCGCTGAAACGTCAATCGATGAGGCTATTAACTTTTTGATGTCGAGGGTGTGGGGGATCGGATTCATTTGAGAGGAGACCTCGTTAAAACTCCTTGGCCACGACCTCCTCAGCGGCAAAGAAGGCGCTCGTAAATTCGGTGACCATTTCTTTATCAAACTCAGCACAGGCATAGATGTCGACGCTGAAGAAGAGGAGCGGTTTTTCCCAAGCGTAGAGGTGCGCACCAGATGCCTCCCAGTGCACCCAGCCGGCCCATCCATATCTATCGGAGTTGTGTGTTACCGGTTCGTTGAGGCGTTGCATGCGACAGACGACCGATAGAGACCGGAGATAGCACTCGATCTCGGGTGCTGTGATCGGTTTTGGACAATATCCTTCAATCACGAGACGCTGGCGATAGATCGGGGGTGCAAGATCCGGGAGTTGTTCATCTTTTTCATATATATGAATTACACCCATGTGATTAGAGTAGCAGTGGTGTCCTTTGTAAGGCCGTGATACCGCAAGGGTGCGCACGAAGCGTTCGGATTCCTATGAGATCGGTGACTCCTGTACAAAGTGTTCTTCGCTCTCGCATCGCACGTCACCTCCGATCGGCGAGTTGAAGATCGGTGTGTCTGGCATCGGTGGTTGCATTGACAAACGAACGGATGCCGGCGATCACCTCGTGGCGATCCTGACAATCGCTCGCACGGAGTTACGCCCACCGTGGAGGGCGTCGAAAGCGAGGCATTGCTGATTGGACTCCACACGCTGGGTAGTGAATCGGGTCAGGGCGTGCTCTTTGAAAGG
>Ga0307374_10010944_pt1 | contig 13005 bp, 11 predicted proteins | sample OX3MG_FD_202532 | JGI IMG/M metagenome (GOLD analysis project Ga0307374, IMG submission 202532) | Soil microbial communities from Risofladan, Vaasa, Finland - OX-3 | ecosystem: Environmental > Terrestrial > Soil > Coastal area > Acid sulfate soil | place: Finland: Risofladan, Vaasa | collected...
GCTAGCTCAGTTCGCCCGCGAAGACCCAGTCGACAACTCGACGACGCCACGGCCCTAGTCCCAGGATGGCGAGCGCCACCACCAGAACCGCCGCGACCCCTCCCCCAATGTCTATCGGGGTCAACATGGGCAGCGGCACCCGTTCCGCCCTCGAGACCCGAACCTTCAAAGCTGGTCCGAATCCCCCGCTCAGGATCTTGACCGTGTACCTCCCCACCGGAACCATGACGGTCGTCGTGCCCCTGTCGGACAGCTCCAGCCGTCGCGAGAGTCCGGCTGGTCCGGTGAGCAACGCGGTGGCGTTCACCTGGCCGCCGAGGACCGTGTTGCGGGTGAAGAGGGTCATGGGGAAGACGCGGAGACGCACGGTCCAGGCTCCCCCCGCACTGGGCACAAAGCGGTCGACTCCCTGATTGGCGACATTGACCCCGCGGTAGTTGGCCGTGACCATCGTGTAGGTCTCGTTACCCACCGCCAGTGCCCCGGAGGTGGTTCGTCGTGGCACCGGAGTGCTCAACCAAGCCGCCGCCTGGTTTCCCACCGCGACCTTGGTGCCGTCGGGCCCCACCAGGCTCACCCCTTGGATCTGGGAACGGGGCAGCGAGCTCCCGACCCCGTCTTCGAATTTCAAGGGCGTCAGGAACGAAGCCTGCAGCGCTATCTGGGTGTAGAGCCTGGCTCCCACATGAACCGACCTGATTGGGGAGGTGTCGCCATTGGACCACTGCACGAAGCTCACCCGCACGTTGGGGGTGGGATCGTGGGTTACCACGGTCAGGGTGATCCGCTTGCCCGGGGTGACGTCGGCGGTTATGTACCCGGCGGCGTCGGCCCCGAAAGGAACTCCGCCGTTAATGCTGACCGTAACCGCGTTCGGCACGTAGGGCACGAGCCGGATGCTGAGCTGGGCCGCAACAATGGATATGGTCCGGGACGCGCTCGCCGGTTCGAGCCGTCCGCCACCGCGGAAGACGGCGGTCAGCGTTTGCGTGCCGGGCGGGCTCGTGTTCCGCAGCGATTTGGCGCCGTCCCCGCTGTAGTTGGTGGTTATCGCACCGACCTCCACTCCGGCGATGTAGAAGCGGATCAGGTGATGGACCACGGGGTATCCACCCGCTGACACATGGACCGAGACCGGAATGGCGGCTCCGGCGCCAACCGAGGCGGGCGCACTCAGCGAGATCGAGACCGGAATGTACTCCCTGGTCGCGGCGGCAACATTGGCCGCCAGCCCAACCGAGAGCACCAGCAGGCTGGCCGCCACCGCCGCAGCTGCCAGCGAAACGAGGTGGCGGCGCCAGGTTGCTTCGGTGGCCGCGGCTGGCCAAGGGCTCCCATGCACTCGCCTCACCAGGGATAGCTGCTTCAAAGCTTCAGCCATCCGGGCAGACGTCGCGGCTCGGGACCCCAGAGCCCGGTGGCGTAGGCCAGCAGGACGAGGAACACCGCGACCGGCAGTCCATAGGCGAGCAGGACAATGGCGATGGAGCCGTGGGACACCGCGATCGGGGGCAGGGTCCCCAGCGTCACCGGCGAGGGGGAGCGCGCAGCGCTCTGGAAGGCGAAGGCGCTCATCAGGTCGGTAGCGTTTTGATCGCGCGCGGTGAGGGGTGGCAAGCCGTAGACCCGCTCGATGAACTTCAGGATCGAGCTGAAGTCGGCGGTCTGGGAGAGGATCGCCCCCCGCTTCGCGTAGGGGGACACGATCAGCAGCGGGACCCGGAAGCCGTAGTGGACAGTGCCCACCACTGGCGGCGCCACACCGTCGTACCAGCCCCCCCAGTCCGACCAGGTCAAGAAGATCGCGGAGGACTTCCAATAGCGGCTCCGCATGATGGAGTTGACCAGCCCCACGGTGGTCACCTGGCCCCGGGCGATGTTGCTGGGCGCATGCTCCGTATTCCCCGGTTGCACCACGTAGCTCACGGCCGGTAACCCGCCATTGGCCAATTCGCTGTACAGCCGCTTCAGATCATGGATCTTGGCTGCGTCAGCGCGCACCCCGGCGACGTTGCCGAGCCCGAGGATCGGAACCTGGGGTTCCAGGCTGGCGACCTGGCCGCGGGCGAGATGGGCCGCATACTGGGCCACAAAGTACCCCCAGCTGACCCGCGCCTGATCGAGATTATTAAAGATGGTGGGCACGCTGGGCAGCTTGGCCGTGCCCGGCGGCGCCGGGATCCAGCTCTGGGCGGCCACCAGGAATTGGTGATTGGCGACGCTGCCGCCGAGGGTGGACGAGAAGAAGTTGTCGGCGAGCACGTAATGCCGAGCCAGACTCCAGTAGTAGGGGATCTCCTGGGCGGTGTAATAGCCCATCGACAACGGTCCGTTGGCCGCGTGCGAAGCCTGGGCCGCCACAAAGCCATTCATCGCCCCCCCATCCATCGCCGCGACCGCAGAGCCCACCGAGTTGTCCAGCGGCGCGGTCCGAACCGAGGTCAGTTGGTGTGCGGTAACCGCACCGGCGGCGACGTCCTTGGGATTGATGGGAATGGAGGTTTGGCGACTGACTCCGACCACCCCCGGGAAAGTGCCGAAGTAGTTGTCGAAGGAGTGGCCCTCTTGAACGATGACAAATACGTGCTTGATCTTGGCCGCCGCGGTCCGATCAACCAGTAAGAGCCGGCTGGCCTTCTGCGCTGGTGCTGCCCCGGTTGTGCTCCCGCCCGAGGCGGCCAGAACCGGGGTCGTCAGCAGGCCGCCCAACAGCAGCATCGCGGCGGCCATCAAGCACCGTTTCCTCACGGCTGCACCTGGTAGACCAGCACCAGGGCCGAGTGGATCGACCTGGAGGTCCCCGGTTTGTCGTACTGGTAGACGAGGACCCCGTCGAACTTCTTGGCCAGAGCCAGGATCCGGTCGGCGAAATGGATGCTGCGCGAGGCGGAGTAGGCGTCGTAGACCAGGTACTGGATGCCTCCCCCCCGGATCGACTTGTCGGCGTTGATCACCGGTACGTAGGCCGGATTCCGGTGCAAGGGGTTGGGGCTGACGCTGAGCGCGAGGGCCCGGTCCAGGCTGTAGAACTGGAGCACGTTGGCAAAGGTGGGCCCGATCGTCAGAAACACCGACCCCGGGAGAATGTGGGACTTGACCCAGAGGGCGGTCGGCCGCCCCGCCAGCAAGCCGCCCGAGCCGGCCAAGGAGTGGACGCGGGCCGGGGTCGGCTGGCCACTGTCGGTGCCCACCAGGGCCGCCGCGTTGCTGCCCGCGCTCAGGACATTGTTGGTGCTGACCAGCAGCGTGCCGACGGCGGCCAGAGAGACCGCCACCGTCACCCAGGGACGGACGGCGCGAGAGATTCTGGGGTCCTGGCGAAAGCGGGTCAGCGCCCGGGCGGCTAAGCTCCCGCATTCCAGTGCTCCCGCCGTGGCCAGCAGGGCGATCGGGGTCATCAGCGGTAGGAGGTACTCATAGCCCTTGGTGGGCCACAGTTCCAGCAGCCCGCCGGTCACGATCACCATCAGCAGCAGCAGGACGTCGGTGGTCTTCCGGCGCCGCCCGGCGACCACCACCCCGACCAACGCCAGCGCGGTGATGGCCCAACCGACGGTGCCGAAGATTCCCGGGTAGAACAAGAGCGTGTGGTTGGCCGGGCGGAGCACCTGCCAGACGAAATAATCCAGTCCGGTGGAGGCTCGACCGGCGCTGAGCTCGGCCAGCGGGTAGGGAGCGATGGTCACCAGGTAGATCGCGCCCGCCACGGCCAGATCGCGGTACCTCGGCAAAACTCGCGGAGCCAGCAGGATCACGATCAAAAGAGGTGGCACGATCAGGATCGCCGACTCCTTGGAGAGGAAGGCCAGGCCGGCGCTGAAGGCGGTGGCCCAGAGCAAGAGCGGGTTGGAGCGCTTGAAGTAGAGACAGAGAAACAACACCGCCACCGCCACGAAGAAGGCCTCCGGACCATCGAGCAGCATCTCCCTGGAGATGGAGATCGGATAGGGTGAGAGAGCGGTGAAGAGCATGGCCAGCAGAGCCGCTGGCCTGCCCCAGAGCGTGAAGGCGATGGCTCCGATCGCCACGATCAGACCCAACCCGAAAACCACGCACACCTCGCGCGCGGCCAGGCCGCTGACTCCGGTAAATCGAAAGACCACCGAGACGATCAGCTGGATGAAGAGCGGATGAGCCCGGAACAACCCGAACAGGTGGCTGTAGCGGGTGAAACCCGCCAATCCCGCCGCCTGCCCCGCGTAGACCGCTTCATCTGAGTTCAGTCCGTACTGATTCAGATTGGCTTCTCTGAGGACGAATCCGGCGACCAAGATGACCGCGCCCGCCAGAATGGTCAGAGACCACGCCTCGGTCCAGGGAAGTTTGGAGATCTGCGCTCGCCAAGCCTCTCTGGCCCTTCCGATGAGCTCGGTCACGCGGCGACTCCCGGGGACGCCGATCTGCGCCGCGGAGACGGGACGCCGTGGCCCGCGCTCACCCTGATCCCGGCAGCACCGAGCCCTGGCCCGGGCTGCCGAAGAAGGTTGATCGCCCGGCTCTCTCGCCGGCCGGCCACGATGAACCCGGCGCTCTCGCCCACCTGGAGTATTCTCACCGCCGGTCCGAACCCTCGCCCGGGGATTCTTGCCCCCCCAGTTCGGCTCGGGCCAGGCGCAGGCGCCTCCGGGAGGCTATCCCTCCTCTTGGACATGGAGGTGCGATGAGGCGCCGACCAATGACCCGGCAAGCATCGAGCCCCCTCCCCCGCCGCTCGCCACCAGTGCCGGTGCCGAGTCGTCCACGGCCTTTCTCACCAGCAGCGGCCAGCTGAAATCCGCCACCCTGAGCCGCACGATCTCCACCGAACTCAGAGCGCTCTCCAGCACCCTCCGTTCCACCTGCTGGACCTCGTCGAAGTCCAGTCCCGCCACCCGCAGCTGCGGGGCCATTACCCGGAACGGGGGAAACTCGTAGGCATCGGCAGTGTTGGCCAGCAGCTGCTCCACCGCCTCGTCACGGCTCACCGGAACCGATACCGCCGGGAGGCCGCGCTCGATCAGGAAGAGCCGCTCGACCTGGGTCTGCTGGCCCATCTCGCAGGGCACCAGCTGCCGCACCATGTACTTCGGTGGCGGAATCATCGCCTGGACCAGGCTGTTCATGGCCATGATTGGGAGCGGTCGGCCGCCCAACCATTTGCCCACCGCGCGTCCGCTGCGCGAGTGCAGCCGGCTCTGGACCGAAAGTGCCGCCCGCTGCTGGGGACGGAGCCGGCTGCCGGCCACGGCGCGCAAGGTGTGGGCGCTGATCGTCAGCGGCTTGGGGTAGCGGCTGGCCACTCCGCTGGCGGAAATGATGGTCATGTCGTCGGACAGGAAGCTGCCTCCGCAATCGCGCAGTAGGCGCAGGATCGTCGCGGTTTTCCCGGTGTCGGTTTTGGCGGACAGCAGGATGCCATGACCGAAAAGGGAGATGCACCCGGCGTGGAGCAGCATCTGCCCTTTGCCCGCGATCACGAACCGCAGCAGGGGCTCGATCACGTTGGTGTAGAGCACGTGCCGGGAGACCGCGAGCAGGGGGGTCGCGATGACGTGCGTTGGAGTTCCCGGCTCAATGTCAAAGTTGGCCGTGACCGAGCCACCCCATTCGCGATAGGAATACTGTCCGCCGCCAGCTGGCAACCGGGAACTGCCACTTACCCGCGGCGTGACCGTGATCACAATGTCCGGGTTATCCAGGTACGGTACCCGGAACAGTTCGAGCTCCGGGAGGCGCACCCGGGAGCTCAATCTCGCGAGTCCGTCGATGTCGTAGTAGTTCAAGCGACTCCTGTCGTCTTGGTTCATTGCTCTCTCCCGTGTAGGCCGTCAAATACCGGAGCCGGCTCCCCGGAAGCTGTCGAGGCGCGCCAAATCCAGCCATCGGCAACCACGAATCTCATCAACATGAAGATCGCAATCGCGGCCAAGTTACTCAGCAGGTAGTTGACGCCGACCACGCTGGTTAGCACATAGAGAACCGGCAACCGGAGCAGCAGCGAAACCGCGTTCAGGGCATCGAACACCAAGAACCGCCGGAGCAGCGACCGGAAGCTTCGTGATACCGGCTGCGCCCGGAAGACCCAGGTCTCGTTGATGACGAAGGCAGCGGCGGTAGACGCCTGGCTGGCGACGACCGCGGCGATCAGATAGTTGAGTCCGAAGGCGCTGACCAGCAGCCAGAGTACGAACTGGTTGACCGCCAGGCCCAGCAGGCCGACCAGACCAAAGCGGAACCCCCGCGCGAGGCGGGCCCATCCCAGCATTCCGGAGAGTCGGCCCGCCGTCCTGAAGCCGATCAGCGATCGGGGCGGCGTGACGAGGTTCACGAGGCCCTCGCGGTATCGAGATCCGCAGCGGCGGGGGCGATTGCCGGGACCGGTTGGCCCTGACGCCGACTGAACCATTCCAGCGCCACATGCAAGTCACGGGCCGAGAACGGGTTTCTCCCCGAACGCACCAGGACGGCTATCCGCTCCACCCGCCCGTCCTCCCCGAAGTGGGGGACCAGCATCAGACTGAAGCGGTCCACGTTGACTCTTGCCTGCGGACGGCAGGAGGGCAACTCCACCGTCAGCAGCGGCTGCCCGGTCCGGCTGACGTGGGCGATGAACTCCGGAGTCACCAGCTTCTCCAGCCGACCGCTGGGCTGATTCGGTGACCCGGGGTCGGTCCACCAGGAGCGCTGCGCGCCCAACCTGCTGGAGAGGGCTTGCAGTGAGAGTTCATCGGCCGGCGAAGACAGCGGCTTGGCATGCCGGACCCGGTAGCGCACGTAGGTGGCCAGGGCGTAGCCGACCAATAGCGCCGCCATCTGAGCGACCAGGGCGACTTCGATCGTCGCCAGCTGGGCCTTGGCCGTCAGCACCGCAAAGCTGATGATTCCCCCGGCGGCGCTGGACAGGCCGATGATCCAGAGAAGTCGCTGGCCCCCCAACCCCAGCCGCCAGAGGGCGCTGCGGAAGGTCATCAGCCCGTAGGCCGCGATGCTGACGGTCAGGCTCGCGGCCGAGGCGATCAACCAGGGCGCCGGACTCTGCAGGGCAATCCCCTTGAGCACGGCGATGGACAGGACAAAGACGACCATCCCCGCGCCCGCCGAAAAGGCGACCTTGCCCAGGAGCGCGGTCAGCGGCACGTAGACGAAGAGCGAAAGCAGGTGCCGGCCGAACATGATTCCCTGCGCCAGGGTCGCCTTGCTCTCTCCGGAGAACCGGGGCCCGAAGGCATACGGCACTTCGGCCACCCTGATGTCGGGAACGCAGACCAGGATCTCTAGGAGAATCTTGAATCCGATCGGACGCAACTCCAGGCCGGCGATGCAGCTGCGGCGCACGCAGAAGAACCCGCTCAGGGGGTCGGTGGTGCGCCGGGTCTCGGCGAAGACCAGCTGGGCAACCCAGGAGACGGCTCGGCTGATGCCCTTGCGGACCGGTCCCGACAATCCCTCGGCGCTGCCACCAGCCGTATAGCGGGAGGCGACCACCAGATCGGCCCCGCCGTGGATCGCCTGGAGCAGTCGGGGGATGACCGCCGGAGGGTGCTGGAGATCGCCGTCGATGACGCAGATCGCGTCGCCGGTAGCCAGTGCCATCCCGGTCGACACGGCAGTTCCCAGTCCACCCTGCTCCGAGGCCTCACGCTCGATGATCCGCCACCTCGGATCCGAGGAGGCGATCTGGCGGAGCATGGGCCGGGTCGCCTCGTCGGTGCTGTCGTCGACCACGATCACCTGGTATTCGGTGCCCCCCAGCGCTGCCGATAGCTCAAGGTGCAGCGCGGCCAGGTTGGCCACCTCATTGCGGGTCGGGACGACCACGCTCAGTTCCAGTGGTTTGACCACGCCGTCCCCCCACTCGGGACGCTCAAACAACATCTCAGCTCGCCTCCGAGACGAGACGCCGGGCGGATCGGGACCAACGCGGCCGGTCGGAGCGGCTACCGGTGGTCGCGGTGTTGCGCTGTGGTCCGACGGTGCTCCGGCTCGGCGAAGACCGGTCGATGCGCATCGTGACCACGCCCTTCGGGCACGACTCCGGCACGGCTTGGCCAGGTAGCGCCCGGGCACGCCCGCTCCATCCCCATATCGTCAGTTGCACAAGACCTCTCCCCGGTCGAGCCTGGCGGATGAATCCGGATGACAGCGTCGGTGGCTGCGGACCGGCTCAGCGCCGCTGGCTCACCGGCCTCTGGGCTCCGCACGGATCTCGTGCAGATAGCCACTGGGTCGGTCTTCGGCCAGCCCCCCCCGAGGTGTGAGTCGAAACTAGGACGGCGGCTGTGCCACGTCGGCCACACACGGCGGGGCACCCTCCCAGGTCAGCGGTGTGGCAGTCGCCTTATACAAACAGATTTGTGACGGCGTGTGGGTAAGGTAGCACACCCTCTTAACCGCCCCGTAACTAGGTCGTGACAGAATATTCAGTTCTCGACTTCGACGCCACTTCCGGTGGGAATCTCCCAGCCCGTCGAGGGCAGGATCATCCCGTCGGGACGCCGCCCCGGCTCGGTCCCAGCCAGCGATCCCCTGGCCGAGCACGCCTGGGCCAAGGCCAGATCTGGATCCGGCCCGCCGAAGCGAGCATAAGTTGTGGTCTGTGGCCGCCAATCCGGGCCCGGCGCCCTCCCGGCGGGGCGCCGACTACGGCCGGACGGCTTGGAACCGGACCGAGCACTTGGAGCGAGTACCAACCCGTCGGCGCCGTCCGAAACTTCGATTCCAGCTCCGTCTCGGGGGGCAGGTACCGCAGACTGAGGACATGCCAGATCAGCCCCTGACCATGATGGCTGTCCACGCCCACCCGGACGATGAGGCGGTGGCGACTGGAGGTGTCCTCCACCGGTACGCCGGCGAGGGAATTCGGACGATCCTCGTCACCTGTACCGACGGCGAATTCGGCGACGGGCCGGGCGGAGTTAAGCCGGACCAACCGGGGCACGACCCCGAGGCGGTCAAACGGATCAGAGCACTGGAGCTACAGGCATCCTGCCGGGAGCTGGCCATCTCCAGGCTGGAGCTCCTCGGCTACCACGACTCGGGAATGGCGGAGTGGGACCGGGCCGGAACTTCCGGCTCGTTCGTCAGTTCAGATCTGGACGAGGAGGTGGCCCGACTGGCCAGGTTGATCGAGAAGTATCGCCCCCAGGTGGTGATTTCCTACGCTGAGGACGGCGGATACGGTCACCCGGATCACATTCGGACCCACCAAGTGGCTCGGGGCGCGGTGCTGGCCACCGGGATCCCCAACAAGCTCTATTACACGGTCTTCCCCAAGTCCCTGGCCAGCCGGGTCCTGGCCCAGATGAAAGAGATGGGAATCGATCCCTGGGAGATGGGTGAGATCGACTTCGACCCGGAGGACCCTCCCTTCGGAGTCGCCGACGAACTGATCACCACCGTGGTCGATGTGCTCGCCGACGTCCCGGCCAAGCTGGCGGCGGTGCGGGCGCATGCAAGCCAGATGGACAACGCATTCTTTGCGACCCTGCCCGACCAGGTTGCGCCCCTGATCATGGGCCACGAGTACTTCATTCGAGCCGTCGATAACACGGCCGCAGCTCTGCCCGAAGCGGATCTCTTCGCCGGGCTCCGCTAGGGCCGGTCCCTCCAGTGATCAGGTCGTTCGTGATCTCCGACTCAGGAGTGGCCTAGAAGCCGCAGTGCCTCCAGGGCGCGATCCGCATGGATGGTCATGTTCACCTCGCTCTTGACGATCTCCAGCACCCGCCGGTTGGTCCCGATGACAAAGGTCCAGCGCTTGACCGGGATCGGGCCGAACCGGCGTCTGACTCCGAATTCCCGGGCGATCGTGCCCTGCTGATCGCTCAGGAGCGGGAAGCCGAGCGAGCACCGCGCGGCGAAGGCGCTCTGCTTCGGAACCGCATCAGTGCTGATCCCCACTACCTGGGCCCCTTGGGCCGAGAAATCCTGAGCGAGGTTGCGAAAATGTCGGCTCTCCATGCTGCAACCGGCGCTCCCGGCAGCGGGATAGAAGAAGAGGATGAGCGGTCCCCGGGCCAGGAAGTCGGTCAGCCGCCGGCCCGTCCCGGTTTCGTCCGGCAGCTCGAAGTCGGCTACCAGATCGCCCTTCTCCACCAGGCGACTGTACCGAGCCCTGCTAGTCGGCCAGATACCCGAAGCGGAAACAGCTGGCGAGGTGGTCGACGACCAGCCCCGCCGCCTGCAGATAGGAGTAGCAGATGGTCGGCCCCACGAAGCGGAATCCCCGGCTCTTCAGTTCGGAGCTCACCTGGCAAGCGAGCGGAGTAGCCGACGGGACCTGCTCCGCCGCCGTCCATCCGGTCACGACCGGGCGCCCCGCGACGAATCCCCAGATGAACTGGTCAAAGCTGCCGTACTCCGCCTGTATCCACCGCAACGCCCTGGCGTTGCCCACCGCCGACTCGATCTTCTGGCGGTGGCGAATGAGTCCCTCGTCGGTCAGCAGCAGATCAATCCGGGCGGCATCAAAGCTCGCCACCCGAGCCGGATCGAAGTCGCCGAAGGCCCGGCGGTAGCCGTCGCGCCGCTTGAGCACGGTGAGCCAGCTCAGGCCCGCCTGGGCACCCTCCAAAATCAGTAGCTCGAGGTGGCGGCGGTCATCGTGAATCGGTACGCCCCACTCGTGGTCGTGGTAGGGAATCAGCCAGGGTCCTCTCGCCCAGGGACAGCGGGTTCGGCCATCCCCGGTGCCGTCCAAGAGTTGGGGCTCCCCCACTCCCGGAGCTTAGCCAGAAGCTGGCACTACCGTCCTGTCCAGGGGAATTCGACCCGGCTGGCTCCTGCAAGAAGCGGTCTGGGTCGGCTGGAACTAGTCGGTCGGCTTCGCCTCGGCCGCCGGAGCGGCGGCGATCGGGGCCTCGCCGTCAGTGGTCCTGGGCTCCCCGCCGCCAGGGCTGGGATTCACCGCACTGGTCACTGACCTGACCTCGTCCATGGTCGAGGTGGAGGCCTTCCGAAACTCGTGGAGAGCCTTGCCGACGCTGCTGCCCAACTCGGGCAGCCGCTTGGGCCCGAACACCACCAGTGCCAGCAGGATCACCAGTAAGAGAAAGACGATATGGGTGGGCGAGAGCATAGCCGAACCTCCCTGGGAAGACCTGGCCGGAGTATAGCACCGCCCTTTTTCGGGTCCCCGACGCTCGCGACGAACGCATCGAGTTGATTCGGACCGTGCCTCGGCCGGGCATAACTCCTACCACGTGCACTGGCCGCCCGGCTCCGAGGGTGGCGTGCGCCGCGGCGTGGTCTTGGAGGTGGCTCGGGGGTCACTGGTTTGGCCGCCTAGCCTGGAGTCCGGGCAAACCAGCCAGGGGCAGACCGCCTGAGGCAAGGCCGACCCAGACCGGAGAGTCGGCTCGGTCAGATGTCGATGACGATCAAGCCCGCCGCCCGACTCCGAGCATCTGAGTGGGCGCCTGACCCGATCTGTGACCCGGAACCGGAGTGGGCGGGGCGTCCAGCGCCCTGGCCCCGCTTGACTACCATGGAACGACTTCGGGGCGTGGTGCAGGGGTAGCACGCCACTTTTGGGAAGTGGAGGTCGGCGGTTCGAATCCGCCCGCCCCGAGTCTCTCTTTGAGAGCTCCCTCGGGCCGGACTCAACTCGATGACCGAGCTCGGCGTGAGCCGGACGGGACCGGCCGTGCATGGACACCCCACTTCACCGGGGCCAGTTTGCCGCGGTGGTTGCCGCGCTCCGGTCCGGTCAGCTTCCGAGTCGAGCCAGCAATTGACGCGCCGCCATCCCGCGGTGGCTGATCTCGTCCTTGTGGGCCTGGCTCATCTCCGCCATGGTTCGCTCCTCGCCCTTGGGGATGAAGATCGGGTCGTAGCCGAACCCCCGACTCCCCCGCGGCTCGGTCACCAGGGTTCCCTCAAGCCGAGACTCGGTGAGCACCAGCTCGATCTCCGAATTGGACCCGGGTACCGCCAGCGCCAGCGCGCAGATGAACTGAGCTTGGCGGCTCGACACCGGCAGGGTCGCCAGAAGATCAGTCAGCCCCTGGAGTAGCTGCGCCGGAGTGGCCGTCTCCCCCATCCACCTGGCGGTGTGGATGCCCGGCCAGCCGCCGAGGGCCGGGACCTCGATCCCGCTGTCATCGGCGAGCGCGGGCAGGCCGGTGCCGCGGCACACGGCTCGGGCCTTGATCTCAGCGTTTTCCAGGTAAGAGGCGCCATCCTCCGCCCAGTCGACCTCATGGCCTCCAGGAGCCTGGTCCAACTCCAAAAGTCGCCACGACACCGACCCCAAGAGACGGCGCAGTTCGGCGGCCTTGCCGGGATTGCGGCTGGCCACGACCACGTGCAATGGCTGGTCCGCCAGCCGAACTGTCGCGTTCGAGTCGGCTTCCCTGTTCAGTGGGGTTGGGCCAGCGCCAGCGCCTGGGCGGCAAAGAGCTCGGCCATCCCATCTCGGGCCAGCCCGATCAGCGCTCCCAGCTCGGACTCGCTGAACGGCTCACGCTCCGCGGTCCCCTGGACCTCGATGATGCCCCCTTCGGCGCTCATCACGACATTGATGTCGGTGCTCGCCTGGGAGTCCTCCAGATAGTCCAGGTCGAGCAGGGGGGTGGCTTGGAGCAGACCGACGCTCACCGCGGCGATCTGGCGCACCAGCGGAGACGACGGCACCATCGCCGCCTGGAGAAGGCGCTGGCAGGCGAGGGCGAGGGCCACATAGCCGCCGGTGATGGCAGCCGTCCGGGTACCCCCATCGGCGTGAAGGACGTCGCAATCGACGATCACCGTCCGCTCGCCGAGCCGGCCGAGGTCCACGGCGGCCCGCAGGCTGCGGGCGATCAGCCGCTGGATCTCCTGGGAGCGGCCCTCGAGGCGCCCCGCCCGTTCCCTCGGGCTGCGCTCGTGGGTGGAGCGGGGCAGCATGGCGTACTCGGCGGTGACCCATCCGGTCCGGGTCCCGCGCCGATGGGCGGGAACCCGCCCCTCCACCGTCGCCGAGCAGAGCACCTTGGTCTCGCCCATGGTGATCAGAGCCGCCCCCTCAGCCCAGCTTCTGAGGGTGGT
>Ga0307374_10010946_pt1 | contig 13005 bp, 9 predicted proteins | sample OX3MG_FD_202532 | JGI IMG/M metagenome (GOLD analysis project Ga0307374, IMG submission 202532) | Soil microbial communities from Risofladan, Vaasa, Finland - OX-3 | ecosystem: Environmental > Terrestrial > Soil > Coastal area > Acid sulfate soil | place: Finland: Risofladan, Vaasa | collected...
GGAAGCCGCCGAAGCGCAGCCCCGCCACGGGAAAGCCCGAGAGCACCGCCCCCGAGACGAAGGCGCACGGCCCCGGGAGCAGGTCGAGGGCAACCCCCGCCTCGCGCGCCAGGTTCACCAGGGCCGAGCCGGGGTCGGAGACGCCGGGCATGCCGGCGTCGGTCACCACTGCCACCATGCGCCCCGCCGCGGCCATCGCCACCAGCTTGGGCCCCGCGACGCGCGCGTTGTGCTCGTGATAGGCGTGGAGCGGCTTGCCGGCGATGCCGAAATGGCTCAGGAGCTTGCGGGTGACGCGCGTGTCCTCGCAGGCGATGACGTCGGCGGCGCGGAGCGTCTCCAGCGCCCGCAGCGTCAGATCGCCGAGGTTGCCCAGCGGCGTGGGAACGAGCACGATGCGCCCGTGGGACGGAGCGGAGGCCTCCACCTGGTCACGTTCGAACAGCCGGGGCATGCGCACCTCTGCGACCGTCGAGCTCCACGGGCACCTCATCGACTCGGGGATCTTTCAACGCGTGCTCGAGGCCATGGCCGATGCCGACGCGGAGTACACCATCGACGTCTTCGACGTCGGCCGCACCAAGACCGATCCCAGTTACGCGCGCGTCACCGTCTTCGGCCTGGAGCCGGCGCCCCTGGCATCCCTGCTCGACGATCTGCGCGCGACGGGAGCGACGGTGATGGAAGACGCCGACGCGCGCGCGGAGCCGGCGCCCGCCGACGGCGTGCTCCCCGACGACTTCTATGCCACCACCAACCTCGACACCGAGGTCCGGCTGGGCGGCGAATGGGTGCCGGTGGCGCTGCCGGAGATGGATTGCGCCATCGTGGTGCGCGACGGAACGGCCCTCACGACGGCGGGCTACGACGTGCTCAAGGGCGATGCGGTGGTGGTGGGCCACGAGGGCGTGCGCGTGAAGCCGCTGGAGCGTCCGCGCAGCCGTGCCGTCTTCGAGTTCATGTCGAGCGCCGTCTCCAGCGAGAAGCCCAAGGAGTCGTTGGTCGCGGAGATCGCCCGCGAGCTGCTCGCCGCGCGCGAGGCGGGCAAGCGGGTGCTGGTGGTGGGCGGCCCCGCCATCGTGCACACGGGGGCGGCGCGCTATCTCGCGGCGCTGATCCGCGAGGGCCACGTCGATGCCCTCTTCGCCGGCAACGCGCTGGCGGTGCACGACATCGAGTCGCAGTTCTTCGGCACCTCGCTGGGCGTCGACTTGGACAACGCCTACCCGGTGGAGCACGGCCATGTGCACCACTTGCGCACCGTCAACCGGATCCGCGCGCTAGGCGGGATCCAGGCGGCGATCGATCGCGGTGCCTTGCGCGGCGGCATCATGTACGAGGCCTATCGCGCGGGCATCCCGGTGGTGCTGGCCGGCTCGATTCGCGACGACGGCCCCCTGCCCGACGTGATCACCGACGTGGTGGAAGCGCAGAAGGCGATGCGAGTGGTGGTGCCCGAGATCGGCGTGGCGCTGATGATCTGCACGCTGCTGCACTCCATCGCCGTGGGCAACATGCTGCCCGCCAGCGTGCGCGTGGTCAACGTCGACATCAACCCGGCCAGCGTCACCAAGCTCTCGGACCGCGGCTCCTTTCAGACCATCGGTCTGGTGACCGATGCCGCGGCCTTCCTGCGCGAGCTCTGCGCCGCGCTGAAGGTGGCCGTGGAGCCGCCCAACCCCGCTTCGCCGGCGGGGAGGCTGGCGTAACGCCCGCTAGCAGGGGTTCTTCCGGACCCTGCTAGGCGTCCGCGCCCACCAGCGCGAGCACGGTCGCATCGAGCGGGGGGCGCCCCCCGGCCGGCCGGGCAGGCGCGGCATCGCGGAAGAGATAGCCGTGCCACGCTCCGTGCGCCGTGCGTGCGGCGACCACGCTCCACAACCCCGCCAACAGCACGACGAACGCGCCGCCGGCGAGCGTGAAGAACGCGGCGCCCGTGGCGTGGGCGATGGCGAGCGTCGCGGCGGTGAAGACGCCGAGGGGAAAGGTGAAAGCCCACCAGCCCATGTTGAACGGCAGCGTCCGCTTGACGTGATGGAGCGTCGTGAGGATGGCGATCACCCACCACCAGGCGCCGTAGCCCCAGAGCACCAGTCCGACGACCAGTCCGATGCTTTGCGCCACCTGCGCCGCGGGCGCCAGCGGCGTCCCGGCGAAGGCGCGCACGCTGGCTGCGCCGAGCAGGACCATCGCCTGCGCCCCCGTTCCCAGCGGGCCGAGCGTCAGCCAGCCGGTGACGCCCAAGTCGCCCGGCGGCAAGCGGTGCAGCGCCAGTCTCAGGAAGAGCACGGAGAGGACCGCCAGCGCCAGCGGCACCGAGAAGGCCCAGAGCACGCCGCTCGTGGCGATGACGACCTGCGCCGCCGCCGCCGGCAGGTGCGGCGCGAGGATTCCCCCGGAGGCCGCGGCCACTTCCGCCGGCACGATCGGCAGCAGCCACACCGCCGTCATTTGATCCATCCCGTGGCGCTGGTCGGTGAACATCAGATACGGCACCAGCCAGCCGCTGAGGACCGCGAGCGCCGCGTCGACCCACCAGAGCGCATGAGCGACGGCGATGGCGCGCTCGCCCAAGAGCGGCTGCCCGAAGGCGACGAAGCCGTTGACGATGGTGGCCAGACCCATGGGAATCGCGCCGACGAACATCGACTGAATCGGATGGCGGAGCGTGGCGAGCGATTCGCGCGGAAAACGCAGCGCGCGGGCCGTGAAGAGCGCGGTGAAGAGCGAGAAGAGCGCGATGTTGGCGAGCCACAGGTCGCGTGCGACGGCGGAGAGGCCGGGCACGTGGTGCGGAAACTGCCCCAGCATCAGGGCGAGGATGCCGGTGCCCATGTTCACGGTGAACCAATTCGGCGTGAAGTTGCGGATGACGTCGCGCCGGTGCGCCAGGCGGGTGAGTGGGCGGAGATCGAGGCTCACGTGAAAAGCTCCTGCGGGCGCTGGCCCTGCGATCGCGGCGCGCCGTGCGGCGCGTCCAAAGCGATCGTAGCAGAGCCGCGGCGTTGGTGGAGCCGCCCGGCGCGTATCCCTCGATAAGCGGGACTAATCGCCGGTCGCGCGCAGTCGCCTTCGCGCTATGGGGCGCTCCCGGTGTCGAGCGCGACGTGGCTGAGCGCCTCGACGAAGGCCTCCGCCGCGGGCGTCGGCGCGAGATCGCGGCGCCGGATCACGCTCATGGTGCGCTCGATGCGCAGATCGACGACGTCGACGGGCGCCAGCGCGCGCGCTTGGCCGGCCGTGAGCGGAGAGGCCCACGTGATGCCCAGCCCCGAGGCGACGGCGACGCGGATGGCCTCGGCGCTCCCGATTTCCAGCGTGCGCTCGAAGGCGATGCCGCTCTCGCGCAGCGCCTGCAGCACCACGTCGCGGGTTCCCGAGCCCGGCTCGCGGAGGATCAGCGTTTCACCCAGCAGGGCCGATGCGGGGACGCTCCGGTGCGCGAGCGGATGGCTCTCGGGCACCAGGCACTGGAGCACGTCGTGGTAGAACGGCGTCACCAGCAGCTCGGCGCGCTTGACCGGTCCCTCGATGACGCCGATGTCGACGAGCTCCTCGACGGAGTCGTCCACCACCTCGGCGGTGTTCTCGATGCGCAGCGCGACGGCGAGTCCCGGATGCGTGGCGCGCAGACGCACCAGCGCCATCGGCACCAGCGAGGCGCCGGTCGTGAGGCTCGCGGCCACCGTCAGGCGACCCCCGGTGCCCGAGCGGTATTCGCCGACGAGCTTCGTGGCGCGTTCCCCCTCGACGCGCAGGCGGCGCCCGATCTTCGCCAGCTCCTCACCAAGCGGCGTCGGCGCCGTGGCGCGTCCGCGCTGGACCACGAGCGGCAAGCCGCAGGACTCGGAGAGCTCGCGTATCTGCTGCGAGATCGCCGGCTGGCTCACGCCGAGGCGCTCCGCCGCGCGCGTGAAGCTGCCGAGCTCCGCAACGTAGGAGAGCGTGATGAGCTGGTTGAGGTTGAGGCTTTTCTGCGCCATCCCGCGTCCTTCGCCGAGCGAAGCGGCGTCTCCGGTGCGCCTGACACGGTCGCGCGGCACGCGGAGCCGCTCGGCAGGAGCCGGACATCGAGCGCGCCGTCGCGGGCGGTGACGAAGATGCGCGCGCCAACGGCGCGCAGGCGCTCGAGGGCCTGGGGCGAGGGAAGGCCGTACGGGTTGCGCCGCCCGGCCGAGGCGATCGCGATGCGGGGCCGCACGACGGCGAGGAAGGGCGCGCTGGAGGAGTAGCGGCTCCCGTGATGGCCGATGACGAGCACGTCGGCGCGCAGCTCCTCGGGGGCGTAGGCGCTCAGCAGCGCGCGCTCCTCTTCCGCCTCCGCGTCGCCCATGATCAGCGCGGTGCACGCTCCCTCGCGCACGCGCACGATCAGCGAGTCGTTGTCGACGTCATCGTGCGTACCGCGCAGCGGCTGCGCGAACGGAGCCAGGATCGCGATCCGCGCGTCGCCGCTGCGCCACGCCGCTCCGGCGCGCAGGTGCGTCGTCGGAACGCGGGCCGCCGCCGCGGCGCGCACGAGCGCCCCGAACGATCCGGCGGCGGGCCAACCTCCGTCCACCACGCGGTCGACGCGCAGCGACCGGATGACGGCGGAGAAGCCGGCGAGGTGATCCTCGTGCGGATGGGAGACCACCAGGGCGTCGACGCGATGCACCCCGGCGCGCACGAGAAAGGGCACGAGGGTTCGCGGACCTTGCGCTTGCGGCGCGCCGTCGACCATGGTCGCGTGGCCGCGCGAGAGCACGGCGATGGCCTGTCCCTGTCCAACGTCGAGCGCCACGAGCCGCAACGCGCCGCCGTCTCCCGGGCGCGGCGGCCAGAGACAGAGCGCCGCGGCGCCGAGCAAGGCGATCGAGGCCGCTGGCGTGCGCCGCAGGCCCAGCCACAGCGCGGCGCCGTCGTACGCGGCGATCGCCCACCACGGCGGCGGCGTGGCGGGCAGATGGGCCGACGGCAGCGAGGAGACCAGACGCACCACGCCGAGAATCCAACCGCATGCCGCGGCCGCGAGAGGCGCGAACGCGGGGTGCGCCACCGTGAGCAATCCGGAGAGCAGCGCCGGCGGCACGGCCGGCACCACCAGCGCGTTGGCGAGGGGCGCGTACGGCGCGAGCTGCAAGAAGAACGCCGCTTGCAGCGGCCAGACGCCGATCTGCGTGGCGAGGGTGAGCGCGATGCCCTCGCGCACCAGGTGCGGCAACGGCAACGGCTCCAGCCGCGTCGCGATGCGCGACGCGAAGAGCGCGATGGCGACGACGCACGAGAACGAGAGCGCGAACGAGGCGCCGCGCACGGCCCACGGCTCCCAGAGCGTGACCACGATCGCCGCGACGGCGATCGCCTCCGGCCCCAGCGGCGCGCGGCCGCAGGCACGCGCGAGCAGCGCGCACTCCACCATCGCGCCGGCTCGTACGGAAGGCAGATGCGCTCCTGAGAGCGCGATGAAGAGGGCGACCGCGAGCGCGGCCAAGAGCGCGGAGGCGACGCGCCCCGCCCCGGCCCACTCGAGCGCCAGCAGCGTCATGGCGGCAAACGCGCCCAAGTGCAGGCCCGCCGTGACCAGGACGTGCGTGGTACCCGTCTCGGAGAACGCCGCCGCCGCGTCGTCGTCGAGACCGCCGCGCTCGCCGACGAGCGCCCCGTCGAGCACCGCGGCGGCGGGCGCTGGCAAGACCGCGAGGCGGCGCTCCGCCCACGCGCGCAGCCGCGCGGCAACCCCCGTGGGACCGGCGTCAGGTGCGCGCGCCGTGACGCGCCCCTCGAGGATGCCGGCGAGTCCCCGCACCTCCAGCCGTTCACGCGGCGAAACGTCGCCCGGGTTCGCGGCGCGAGAGAGGCGCAGCAAGCGGCCGCGTACCGTGATTCGGTCTCCCGGCTCCACGTGCTCGCGAGCGCGCACCTCCAGCGTGCCCTCACGCGTGCCGGTGAGAACGAAGAGTCCCGGCGCCCCCGCCGCGAGCTCGACCACCGTGCCCGTCAGCGGCCGCAAGCCGCCGGCGCGAGCGCGCGCAACCGGGTCGCGGGCGGCGGTGTCAAGGGAGGCGGCTACCAGGGTAGCGGCGATGCCGAGGAGAATCGTCCGCCGGCCGCGGCGGGCCGCGGCCGTCGCGGCGAGCGCGCATCCGAACGCCCACGGCGGCGGGAGGAGCGCGCCGACGATGCATGCGACGGCGAGGGCGGGGAACAACACGTTCACACGCACCCTCTGCTCGGCGTGGCCCAACGTCAAGATGACAGGAGCAAGCGTTTGCGGATCATCGTCACCGGCGGAGCCGGCTTCATCGGGTCGCACATCGTGGACCGCTACATCCTCGCGGGCCACGACGTGGTCGTCGTCGACAACCTCTGGGACCACGGCGGCGGCCGCCGAGAGAACATCAACCCGCGCGCGAGCTTCGTCCACATGGATATCCGCGACCCCGAACTGCACCGGATCTTCCACGAGGTCAAGCCGGAAGTGGTCTCGCACCACGCCGCTCAGCACAGCGTCGCCATCTCCTCGCGAGACCCGCTCTTCGACGCCCAGGTCAACGTCGTGGGCCTGCTCAACGTCCTAGGCGCGGCCGTGAAGTCCGGCACGCGCAAGGTGATCTATGCCTCGAGTGGGGCCACGTTCGGCACCCCCGATCACCTGCCGATGGACGAGTCGACGCCGCAGCGTCCGGAGTCTCCATACGGGATCTCGAAGATGGTGGGCGAGCACTATCTGCGCTTCTTCAAGGCGCAGCACGGGCTCGAGTACACCGCGCTGCGCTATGGCAACGTCTTCGGCCCCCGCCAGGATCCCAACGGCGAGGCCGGCGTCATCGCGATCTTCATCGGGAAGTTCCTGGCGCGCGACGGCGTGCGCATCGACTGGGACGGCGAGCAGACGCGCGACTACGTCTACGTCAAGGACGTGGCGGAGGTCAACGAGCTCGCGCTGGACGGCGGGAACGGCGAGTGCCTCTGCATCGGCACGAACAAGCGCACCAGCGTCAACCAGATCTTCCTCTCGCTGAAGAACATCATCGGCTTCGACGCGCCCGTCACCCACGCGCCCCAGCGCCCCGGCGACGCGCGCGACGCGCAGTTCGACTACGCGCGCGCCCGCGACGTCCTGGGCTGGACGCCGCAGACCAAGCTGCTCGACGGCATGCGCGAGACCGTGGAGTTCTTCCGCAAGAGCTTGGGCGTCTAGCCGGCCGCGGTCTGGCCGCGCTCCATCGTGCCGATGCGGTCGATGAGCCTGCGAGCGACGGAGGCCGGGACGCCGCGGCGCACGAGCGCCCGCTCCGTGAACGCCTGAGGGACCGCGGCCACCACGCGCCATCCGCTGGCCGAACGCTTGACCAGCGACTCGCCGTCGGTCTCGCCGGACTCCCAGTCGGCCAGCGCATACGCGCCGACGACCACCACGTGGTCGACGGCGGGGATCAACTGGTAGTGCTGGACGTCGAGCGCGTAGCGGACCACGGCGTGAGCCACCAGCCGATCGCGATCGGCTGCGCTCGCGCCGAGCGCGCCCGCGGCGGTCGTCACGATCAGGACGCCCGTCAGCAGGACGCCGCGCAGCTTCATCATGCGTGTGATTCCTCCGCCGGTCTCGGTCCTCGGTGCTGCGATAACGTTCGAGCGCTCCGTTGGGTTCGCCCTTCGCGATGGCGGGGGGCGCCCACCAGGCGCTCAGCGCGCTGAGGCGGCCGTCTCCTGCAAAGCCTCGATCTCCCGGCGCATCTGCACCCAGCCGCGGAAGTTGGCGTGGAAGGCCGTGTCGTCGGCCGGCGTCGCCACGTGCTCGAACGGGCTCAGATGGCGATCGGAGGCCAGGCGCTCGTAGAGGGCCAGGTCCTTTTGGAGATCGCGCCCGCCGTCGTGCGTGAGGTACGAGACGCGGGCGCAGCGCGCGGCGCTGACGCGCTTGAGCTGCTCGGCCTCCAGCGAGCGTTCGTCGTCCAAGACCAGCGGCAGGTGCCACTCGCCGGCGCCCAGCGCGCGCGGCGCGCTGGAGCGCAGCGCCTCGCGCATGCGCAGCGCCGCCTCACGGATCTCGGGCTGGGCGTTGGGGGCGCAGCGCAGCTCGAAGAAATTCTCCCACTCCGTAGCCGAGACGATCACCGTGTGCCAGAGGAACGGCTCCAGGATCCGGTTGAGCACCTGTTTGTGGACCTTGAGCTCGGCCAGCCTGCGCGCATGCTCCACCGCGGCGTCGCGCGCGGCCAGCCAGCGCCTCAGCGCCTCGCTCTCCTCCGCGGCGGAGAGCACCTCGCTGGCCGACATCCCGGGCTGGTTGCGCCCCCACTCCACCGGAATCACCGGATCGTTCAGCACGCGCTCGATCAGCTTGGCCGTGGGGATGGCGCGCGAGCTGGCGCTGTTGCGCGAGAAGACCCGATGCGTGTTGAACTCCGCCAGCACGAAGCGGGGGAAGACCACTTCCATCGTGGTCAGGCGAACGCCCAGCGGGCTCACGCTGTCCAGCAGCACCCGCGCCGAGAATCCCATGGCCGCTACCCTTCCGTCGTCACGCGACGACGAGGTTGAGGAGCTTGTCGGGCACGTAGATCCGCTTGCGGATCTCCTTGCCCTCGATCTGCGTCCGGACGTTGGACTCCGCCAGCGCCAGTTTCGCCACCGTCTCCTCGTCCGTGCGGGGCTCCACCTGGAGCCGCGCGCGCACCTTGCCGTTGACTTGCACGACCACCGTGACCTCGTCGAGCGCCAGCACCTCGGCGGACGGCTGAGGGAAGACGCGCGCGTGGACGCTCTCCGCGCCGCCCATGCGCGTCCAGAGCTCCTCGGAGATGTGCGGCGCGAAGGGCGCCAGCGCCACCAGCGAGCCGCGCAGCACGTGCAGGTAGACGGGGTTCTCCTCCCCGCCCGGCGCGCGCGAGAACTCCGTGAGCGCGTTGAGCAGCTCGTCGAAGCGCGCGACGGTGGTGTTGAAGTGGAAGCGCCGCGTGTTGGCCTCGTCGAGGGCGCTCTTGAAGGCCACGTGCAGCGCGCGCAGCAGCGTCTTCTCCTCCGGCGTCGTGGTCCGCGGAATCAGGTCCAGCGGAAGGGTGCGCACGTTGGCCGCCGCCGGCTCGGCCAGACGCCACAGCCGGTTGAGGAAGCGCACGCGGCCCTGGATCCCCGTGTCCGTCCAGTCGGTGGTGTCCTCCGGCGGGCCGGCGGCCAGCAGAAAGAGCCGCATGGCATCGACGCCGTATTGCTCCACGGTAGCGTCGATGCCCACCACGTTGCCGCGGCTCTTTGACATCTTCTCGCCTTCGTGCAGGAGCATGCCTTGGTTGAAGAGGCGCGTGAACGGCTCGCTCCCCTCCACCATGCCCAGATCGCGGCAGACGCGGTAGAAGAAGCGCGAGTAGAGCAGGTGGAGCACGGCGTGCTCGGCGCCGCCGATGTACTGGTCCACGGGCATCCAGTGCTTGGCCAGCGCCGTCGAGAACGGCTCGCGGTCGTTGCGGGGATCGAGGTAGCGCAGATAGTACCACGACGACTCCATGAAGGTGTCCATGGTGTCGCTCTCGCGCCGCGCGGGCTTGCCGCACGCCGGGCACGCCGCGCGCATGAAGGCCTCGTCGCGGGCGAGCGGGGAGCCTTCGCCCGTGATCGGCACGTCCTGCGGCAGCGCCACGGGGAGCTGATCGTAGGGCACCGCCTGCTCGCCGTGCTCTTCGCAGTAGACGATGGGGATCGGCGTCCCCCAATAGCGCTGGCGCGAGATCAGCCAGTCGCGAAAGCGGTAGTTGATCGTCCACTCCCCGATGCCCATCTGCTTCAGGCGGTCGCCCACGGCGCGCAGGCCACGTTTGGAGGCCATTCCGGTGAAGTCGCCGCTGGCGATCATCCGGCCCTCGTCCACGTACGCCTCGTGGAGCGTCTCGGCATCGGCTTGCCCTTGCGGCACGATCACCTGCACGATGGGGAGCGCGTGCTTGCGCGCGAACTCGAAGTCGCGCTCGTCGTGCGCCGGCACGCCCATCACGGCGCCGGTGCCGTATTCGGCCAGCACGTAGTTGGTCACCCAGATCGGCACGCGCTCGTGCGAGAGCGGGTTGACGGCGAAGATGCCCGTGAAGACGCCGTCCTTCTCCATCAGCGAGGTCCGCTCGAGCTCGCTCTTGTTCCTGACGCCTTCGATGAAGCGCTCGATCTCACCGCGGCGCTTGCTGAGCTTCAGCAGCTTGGCCACCACGGGATGCTCGGCGGCGACGGCCAGGAACGTCACGCCGAACGTGGTGTCAGGGCGCGTGGTGAAGACGCGGATGCGCTCGTCCAGCCGCTCCACCTCGAACGAGAACGTGACGCCCTCGGAGCGTCCGATCCAGTTCCGCTGCATCGTCTTGATGCGGTCGGGCCAGCCTGGCAGCTCGTCGAGCCCCGCCAGCAGCTCGTCGGCGTAGGCGGTGATCTTCAGGAACCATTGCGAGAGATTGCGCCGCTCCACGGGCGAGCCGCAGCGCCAGCAGACGCCGCCCTCGGCCTGCTCGTTGGCGAGCACCGTCTGGTCCTTGGGGCACCAGTTGACCGGCGCCTCGCGCTTGTAGGCCAGGCCGCGCTCGTACATCTTCAGAAAGAACCACTGATTCCAGCGGTAGTAGTCGGTGTCGCAGGTGGCGATCTCGCGGGTCCAGTCGTACGAGGTGCCCAGCAGGCGCAGCTGGCGCTGCATGTTGGCGATGTTCTGCCGCGTCCAGAGTCCGGGGTCGATGCCGCGCTGGATGGCGGCGTTCTCCGCGGGGAGGCCGAAGGCGTCCCAGCCCATCGGGTGGATGACGTTGTACCCCTGCATGCGCATCATGCGCGCCACGGCGTCGCCCAGCGTGTAGTTCTTGGCATGCCCCACGTGGAGGTCGCCTGAGGGATACGGGAGCATCTCCAGCGTGTAGTACTTCGGGCGCGGGGAGTCGTCGGCGGCGCGGTAGATCCCGCGTTCCTCCCATGCGCGCTGCCAGCGGCCCTCGATGGCGGCGTGGTCGTACGTCTGGTGGGCGGTCGTCTCGGTCATAGGCGCCCCGTTTCGCCTTCGGGGGCCGGAGTGCTTGCCAAGCCCCCGCGAGAGCGCAGTAGAGGAGCATGAGCCTCTCCTCAGCCGTCGTCCTGCGCGCCGCGGCGGCGTGCCTCGCCGTGCCGCTGGTCATCGCCGTGGCGCGCTACGGGTTGGCGTGGCCGCCTGCCCCCGGCTGCGCGCGCGCGCCGCAGGCCGCGCGGCGCGAGGCCGCGCGCGAGCGCGTCGCCGCCCCGCGGCACGAGCCCGCCGTGGTGGTCTACGTGGCGGGCGACGTCGCCCGCCCGGGCTTGGTCACCCTCCCCTCCGGCGCGCGTCTGGCCGCCGCGGTCGCGGCGGCGGGGCCGCGCCCCGACGCCGACCTGGTGGCGGTCGATCTCGCGGCACGGGCGGAGGATGGCCAGGAGATCGTGGTTCCCGTCCGCGGCGCTCCGCCGCCGGCGCCGAGGCGGAAGCCGGCATGCGGGCCGCGCCGCGCAGGGCGCGCCGCGCGACCGGTGCCCCCGGCCGTGCCGCTCTCCCTGAACCGCGCGAGTGCGCAAGAGCTGGCGCGCGTGCCCGGAATCGGCCCGCGCCTGGCACAGCGGATCGTCGCCTACCGCGAGACCTACGGTCCCTTCGCCGCCATCGACGACCTGCTCGACGTCGCCGGCGTCAGCGAGCGGACGCTCGAGCGGGTCGGGCGCTCCGTGCGTCCGTGAGGCGTTTTGTAAAATGGGGGCTTTGGAGGGTACGCGAAACCCCATCCATGACCACCTCGGACGCTGTAACCGCGGCGGGGGCGCGCTCCCTTCCGGACGTGCTGTTGCCGGCTCTGCGGGCGGAGTTGCCCGTCGCCATCTGCGAGCGCCCGGCGCCCGGGGAGCCGTTTCGCGCGCTCAGCTCGGGCGAGCTGCTGCGGAGGATCCAGCGCGTCGCGCTGGGGTTGCGCTCTCTGGGCCTGCGCGCCGGAGATCGCGTGGCGATCCTCTCGCCGAACTGCGTCGACTGGATCGCGGCGGACCTCGGAGCCCAGTTCGCGGGCATGGTCACCGTCCCGATCTTCGCCACACAGGCCGCCGACCAAGTCGGCTACATCCTGCGTCACGCGGAGGTGCGCCTGCTCTTCCTCCACGACGAGGCCCAGCGGGCCCACTTGGTCTCCTCCGGCATCGAGCTTCCGGTCACCTACGTCTTCCAGGCCGAGGGAGAGACGACGCTGGCCGCTCTGGAAGCCGCCGGCGCCGCGCATGCCGCCGAAGCGCCCGGCGACGTGGAGGGTCTGGGTCAGGGCATCTCCGGCGACACCCTGTGCACGCTGATCTACACCTCGGGGACCACGGGCGATCCCAAGGGCGTGATGCTCACCCACGGCAACTTCGCGAGCAACGTCGTGGATTCGTTCGAGATGGGCATGCAGGGCATCGGTCCCGGCGACCCCGTGCTCTCCGTGCTCCCCGTGGCGCACATCTACGAGCGCATGATCACCTACGGCTACCTCTATTGGAAGTGCGCGATCCACGTCTGCCACAGCGTGGACGAGCTCTTGCCCGATCTGCGCGAGGTGCGCCCCGTGATGATGACCGCGGTGCCGCGTCTCTTCGAGCGCATGATCGCGGGCATCGTCGGACACGCGCGCGCGCAAGGTGGTCTGCAGGGCAAGCTGGTGCCGTGGGCGCTGAGCGTGGGGCGTAAGCACGCACGCGCGCGGCTGGTGGAGCACCGCGCGCCGGGCCTGCGATTGAGCGCGGCGTACGCGGTGGCGCACGCGTTGGTCCTGCACAAGATCGCCGTGGCTTTGGGGTTGGATCGCCTGCGGTTCCTGGTCTCGGGGAGCGCCCCGCTCCACCTCGACACGGCGCTCGTCTTCGCGGGCTTCGGCGTCACCATTCTCCAGGGCTACGGCCTCACCGAGACCTCGCCCGTGGTGACGCTCAATCCGCTCTCCACCAACCGCATGGGAAGCGTGGGGCGTCCCATTCCGCACGTGGAGGTGAGCATCGCGCAGGATGGCGAGATCCTGGTGCGCG
>Ga0307374_10010947_pt1 | contig 13005 bp, 11 predicted proteins | sample OX3MG_FD_202532 | JGI IMG/M metagenome (GOLD analysis project Ga0307374, IMG submission 202532) | Soil microbial communities from Risofladan, Vaasa, Finland - OX-3 | ecosystem: Environmental > Terrestrial > Soil > Coastal area > Acid sulfate soil | place: Finland: Risofladan, Vaasa | collected...
ATCGTGACCCAGTGGCCGTTCGGGCCGCTGCTCTACGGGGTCCTGTCCAAGACCCTGGCCCCGCTCTCCGAGCAGACCAGGGTGGCGGCGGAATCGCGCCAGCCCGCCACCGTGACCTGAGCCGTGACCACGCCTGAGCGCTTCACGATCGCCGTGGAGGACCACGTGCTCGAGGACCTGGACCAGCGGCTGGCCCGCATCCGCTGGCCGCTCGACCCGGGCAACGAAGACTGGCGCTACGGGACCAACCGGGCCTGGCTGGAGGATCTGGTCGACTACTGGCGCAACGCGTACGACTGGCGGGTCCACGAGGCGGCGATGAACCGTTTCGCCCACTACCGTGTGGAACTGGACGACGTCCCCATCCACTACATCCACCGCCGCGGCGTCGGCCCCGACCCGATGCCGTTGGTGCTCACCCACGGGTGGCCCTGGACGTTCTGGGACTTCGCCGGGACGATCGACGCCCTGGCGGACCCGGCCAGTCACGGCGGGGACCCGGCGGACGCCTTCGACGTCGTCGTCCCCTCGCTCCCGGGCTACGGCTACTCGGTCCCCCTCCTGCGCACCGGCGTGACCGTCCGCACGACTGCCGCCCTATGGGTACGGCTCATGCGCGAGGTGCTGGGCTACGACACGTTCGGCGCGCACGGGGGCGACTGGGGGGCCAGCGTGACGGCGCAGCTCGGTCACGAGTTCCCCGAGCACATGGTCGGCGTGCACCTGAGCCTCCCGGTCCTGATGCGCGTGTCCTACTACTCGGGTCTCAGCGCGGCCGACTACGGGCCGGGCGAGGAGGGTTGGTTCGAAAAGATGCAGGAGCGGATGGCCTTCGCCGCCAGCCACGTGGCTGTGCAATCCCAGGACCCCCAGACGTTGGCCTATGCCCTGAACGATTCCCCGGTGGGGCTGGCCTCGTGGATCCTCGAGCGCCGGCGGCTGTGGAGCGATCACGACGGCGACGTCTACGACGCGCTCTCGAAGGACTTCCTCCTCACCAACGTCATGATCTACTGGGTCACCGAGTCCATCGGCTCGACGATGCGGTACTACTGGGAGAACTTCAAGGAGCCGAACCGGTTGGCCCACGAGCGCACCCCGTCGATCGAGGCGCCGACGGGGATCGCCGTCTTTCCCCGCGACCTCGTCTTCGTCCCCCGCCGCCTGGCCGAGGAGCACACCAACCTGGTGCACTGGACCGAGATGCCCCGGGGCGGCCACTTCGCCGCGGCCGAGGAACCCGATCTGATCGTCGAGGACCTGCGGGACTTCTTCCGGCCGTTGCGCTGAAACCGGTTGTGACCGGGCTGCCAGTTTCACTGGACGCCCCTGCGGTACTCATACCGCGTTCGGCGGTTGCTGCTCGCCCCGCACCAGCCTTCCTGGGAGTTGCCCTGTCGGCCGACCGTCGGCGTAGACCTCTACGCCGCTGACGACGGTGTGGAGGTACCCGTCTGCGTCCTGGAGGACTCTTCGGCCGCCGGCCGGAAGGTCGTTGACGAACCTGGGTGTGCGAGGGGTCAGCCGGTCGTAGTCGATGACGTTGATGTCGGCCTTGTAGCCGGGGGCGATGAGGCCACGGTCATTGAGCCCGACCGCTTCGGCCGTGGCGCGGCTCTGTCGCTGGACCGCCAGCGGGAGGTCCATTCGTGAGGCGCCCTGCCGGTCCCGGGCCCAGTAGGAGAGCAGGGTGGTCGGGAAGCTGGCATCGCAAATCAAGCCGAGGTGGGCACCGCCGTCGCCCAGTCCGGGCACCGTGTACGGATGGGTGAGCATTTCGCCGACGGCATCGAGGTTGCCTTCGAAATAGTTGAGGGCCGGTAGGTAGGCCGGTCCGCGCAGCAGGACGTCGTAGAGCACGTCCTCCGGAGTTCGGCCTTCGCGTTGGGCTCGAGCCTGTATCGAGCTGGACGGGGCGGGCTCGTAATTCGGCGGATCCCCGAGCTCGAACATTCGGTCGAGCGGTCGCTGGACGCCTCCTTGCTCGGCCATCTCGAGCAGGATCCGCCACTTCACTTCCCGGTCGGCCAGATCGGGCGAGGTCTGGAAGGTCGGGCTCGATGCCCATGGGTTGGCAGTCCCGTTGACGCTGATCACCACGCCAATGGCCCGGGTGGCCACTACTGCCCGCATGCGCAAGCCTTGCTCATTGGCGCGCTCGATGGCAGCCAATGCATTCCGGAACGCGTTGTCCTTCGAGGTCTGGCTGAGCGAAAGCGAGAGGGGGCGGCCGGAGGCCTGCATCATGGCGACGAAGGTGCTCATCTCCTCATGCAGATCAGCGAGGTCGGAAACCACCTGGAGCACGCCGGTCCCGGTGGAACCGATCGCCTCCGCGATCCCCACCAGTTCGTCTCGTGCGGCGCCGAGTGAAGGTATCGGTTCCCCTCGACTGGTCCGGTGGTTGATCGTGCGAGAGGTGCTGAATCCGAGGGCGCCGGCCCGGACCGCCCGGGCTGCGAGCCGACCCATCTCTGCGATCTCGTCGGACGTGGCGGGCGCCCGATTCGCGCCGCGCTCGCCCATGACGTAGAGGCGGAGCGGGGCATGGCAGACCTGGGCGGCGAAGTCGATATCGTGCGGTCGGCTGTCGAGGGCGTCGAGGTACTCCTCGATCGTTTCCCAGTTCCAGGGGAGACCTTCATGGAGCACCGATCCCGGCAGGTCCTCGACACCTTCCATGAGCTCGATCAGCCGGCCGCGGTCGGCGGCCCGGACAGGCGCGAAGCCGACACCGCAATTGCCCATGACGACCGTGGTCACGCCATGTACGGACGACGGCTGCAGCCGGGCATCCCAGGTGGCCTGGCCGTCATAGTGGGTGTGGATGTCCACGAAGCCGGGGGTGACGACCGCACCGTCGGCATCGATCTCGCGCCGGCCCCGCTCGTCTGCGGTGCCGACCAGGGCGATGACTCCATCTCGGATGGCGACGTCGGCCGTGCGCGCGGGGCCGCCGGTCCCGTCGACGACCGTCCCTCCCCGTAGCACCAGGTCATAGGTCATGGGATCTCCTTCATGATGGTACCGGCGGTCTGCCCGCCGTCAACAGCGACCTCGGCTCCCGTCATGAACGAGGAGCGATCTGAGAGCAAGAACACGACGACCTCGGCGATGTCGGTCGGCACCCCGGCTCGTCCGAGCGGGGTGCGTGCGAGCCTTTCCGCGGCGTCCGGGTCTTCGTCACGGATGACCATTGGTGTGAGCACGGACCGGGCAGTACGGCGTTGACCCGGATGCCGTCGGCCGCCAGCTCGAGCGCGGCGACCTTGGTGAGCCCGCGTAGTGCCCATTTGGAGGAGGCGTAGGCACCGTGCTCGGTCCAGGCCGTGACTGCCGCAGTGGACAGCGTGTTGACGATGGCGCCCTGCCCACTCGCCCGGAGGTGTGGGACAGCGGCTTGCATGCCGAGGAATGCCCCCAGGCAGTTGACCCGCCAGAGACGCTCGAAGTTCTCTGCGGATTCGTGTTCGAGGGCGGTCCGGCGCAGAACGCCGGCGTTGTTCACGAGCCCGTCCAGCCGGCCGAACCGCTGCACTCCGCTCTGCACGGCCCGCTTCCACGAGTGGGGATCTGTGATATCGAGCCGGCAGGCGTGGACGGCCTCGGGGTTGACGGCGGCGACGTCGTCGACGGTGTCGAGTACGTCTCCGACGATGACCCTGGCGCCCGCCGCCACGGCCAACTCGCTGATGGCCCGGCGTTGCCCTCGTGCCGCTCCGCTGACGAGTACCACTCGTCCGTGCCGGTCCATGCGACGCTCAGTGGATGAGGTGGTCATCAGGGTCCACTGCTGTCGTCATCTTCCAGTAATCAACGAGTCGCCATGGGCACAGCACGTATACCTTCCCGTCGGCCGCTTTGTACCAGGAGTGCTCGATCGAGGGGTGACCCCACATCAGCGTTTCGCATTCGGCCTGCAACTCGTCTCGGTAGCGATCGTATGCCTCGAAGGAGGGCTCGATCGAGCGGTGGTCACCTTCGATCAGGAGGCGAAGGGCGTCCCCCAGATACCGCATCTGGCACTCGGTGGTGAAGATGACGCTCCCGGCGTGAGCCAGCCCGGTGCCCGGCCCCCCGAGCATGAAAAAATTGGGAAACCCAGGAACCGAGACCCCACGGTAGGCCGACGGCTTTCCCTGCCAGGTGTCGGTGATCGACACGCCGCCACGGCCGACGATCTCCATCGGGTAGAGCACCTCGCTGGCCCGAAAGCCGGTGGCCAGCACGATCACGTCGGCCTCGTAGCGCTCGTCAGCTGTGCTCACCGAAGACTCGCCGCATCGCACGATGGGATCTGTGACCAGATCGACGTGTGGCTGCGTGAGACAGCGCAGCCAGCTGCCGTCGTCCTGCAACATCCGCTTGGTCATCGGGGGATAGCTGGGGGTGACCTTGGCCAACAATTCGGGGTCGTCGCCGACGTTGTCTTCGATCCACTTGACGAAAATGTCACGCCGTTGGGCGCTGAAAGCGTTGGCCGTGCGAGGAAAATCCGGCCAGTCCGGGTCGATCCGCACCATCTCGAGCATCTTGTCGCTGGACTGCCACATGAGCATGAACCGGTACCACTGTCGGTATCCGGGCAGGTGGCGCATGGCCCAGATCTCCACAGGCTTGAGACCAGCGTGGTAGCGAGGGTTCGGCGCCATCCACTGCGGAGTCCGCTGGAACACCACGAGCCGTTCAACCTGGTCGACGATGGCCGGCCCGATCTGAAAGCCGCTCGCGCCCGCACCGATGAGCGCTACCCGCTTGCCTCGAAGATCTACAGAGTGATCCCAACGGGCCGAATGGAAGACAGGGCCGCGAAAATCCTTCAAACCGGGCAGATCGGGAATGAGCGGCCGGTTCAAGATTCCGACGCCGGAGATCAGAACTTCGGCCGAGCGGGTCTCTTGTGTGCCGTCCGCCGTGCGGAACGCCACATGCCACTGTGCCTCCTCGTCGTCCCACTCGGCGCGCTCGACTTCGCACTGCCAGTGCACGTGGGGGCCGAGGTCGTGTTCGTCGAAAAGACGGTGGAAGTACCGGTACAGCTCGGGTTGTTGGGCGTAGTACTCGCTGAACTCGTCTGATGGTCCGAACGAGTAGCTGTAGTAATGGCTGGCCACGTCGACCCGGCAGCCCGGGTACCGGTTCTCGAGCCATGTGCCTCCGACGTCGTGGTTCTTCTCGATGATCTCGAACGGAACCCCGGCCTCCTTGAGCCGGATAGCGGCCAGGAGTCCCGACTCGCCGCAGCCGATGACGATGGCGGAGAGCGGCCGGGCGTGGACGCTTTGGTCCGCCGTGGCGAGCGGGATGGCTCGGGGGTTAGTGCCGGCGAGGTCCATCTCCTCCATGTACATGGCCGCGTAGTCGTCGGGGACCGGCTCACAGGCGACCCAGTCCATGATCTCTCGTATGACAGCCTCGTCGGGGGTCCTCGCGGGCGGACTGCCGGCGGCGCGCCAGGTGGAGATCGCCTGGAGGGCCTGGCTGCGCAACTGCGCCTTTTCCTCCTCGGCCATCTTGCCCTGGAACTCGTTCATGACGAACTCCCGGGGACGAATCGGGCCCCGGACGTAGGACGGGTCGCCGGTGATGTGCACGATCGCCGCCATGAGGGCGGGGACAGAGAGATCGTCCAGGGCATCGGCAATCTCCTCTTCGCCGCGGGTTGGTTGGACGTCGAGGTGTTCGCTGACGGCAGTCATGTGTTCGCTATTGCGTTGACGACGACACCGAGCGCTTCACGGCTCGAAGGGAGAATTGTTGGGTCGAAGGTGAGGAAGCCGTGGATCTGCCCCGAGAAGAGGTGCAGATCGACCGAGACGCCGGCGCCCCACAGATGCTCCGCGTAAGCGAGACCCTCGGAGACGAGTGGGTCACAGCCGCCGAGCAAGAGCGTGGTCCGGGGCATGTCCGCTACGTCGGCCAGCAGGGGCGCGACATCGGGATCGACCCTGGACCGTTCGTCCGGCGCGTACTGATCGATGAACCACACGCGGTCCGCGTCGGTGAGGGGCCACTCGGTGCCGAAAGGGCTTTTTGATGCGGCTCGATCGGCGGTCACGCCCGGATAAGCGAGGATCTGCCGCCGGACCAAATCCTTGCCCGCCCGGGCCAGCCGTCCAACCGCGACGGTGGCGATATTCCCTCCGGCCGAATCGCCCAGCACGGCGAGCCTGGTGGCGTCGGCCCCCCACGAATCAGCATGCTCAGCTGCCCATTCAACGGCTCGGACCGCACATTCGACCGCCGCGGGAAAACGATGCTCGGGAGCGAGCGGGTAATCCACCGAAACGACGATGCACTCCGCCGCCGCGGCCAGGCGACGGCAGAAGCCATCCGATGCTTCCAGACTCCCAACCACCCAGCCGCCTCCGTGGAAATAGACCACGAGAGGCAACCCAGGGGACGCGTCGGGTTGGTAGACGCGCGCGCAAACGCCGCCTTCATCGACGAGTTCATCGCTCACCCGTGTCAGCGGCGGCCCCGGTGGAGTGGCCGCAGCTCGCTCCTCGAGGTAGGCGCGGGCACCTTCAACCCCTCGCTCAGACATCGGTGGCTGGCCCGTGGACCGGATGGCCGCGACCAGGGTTTCCGCGTCGTCATCCCGGACGGTCGGCAACGAGATCGTCATACCAGTGGACCGCACGGATCACCCCTCCTCTGCGCGTGGCACTCGAAAGTGTTGCACTGGCACTTATGAGTGTCAAGCTGTAATCTCGGAAGATGGTCGCAGGCCCCCGATCACTCGCTGACGCGAAGCGCCAGGCCGGCATGGACCATGTGCTCGGCGCGGCCAGGAAATTCGTGATGGCAAACGGACTCGACGCCACGATGGACGAGATCGCGGACGCCTCAGGCGTCAGCCGCCGCACACTATTCAGGCTCTTCGGCAGTCGTGACCACCTGATCGCGTCGGCGTTTGAGGCGGGCATGGACTTCTACGGACACGAACTGCCCGATTACGACGGCGACATCAACGCCTGGTTACGGCAGACCTGCGACTCGGCGCACCGCATGAACGCTGCTTCTGGACCGGGCTTTTGGGAGCTGACCTCGCGCACGAACCTACCCGCTGAGCTGGAATCGACCGAACGGATGCGACGACGCAGGTTCCGCCGGACTGCCAACGACGTCGCCCTTGTCCTGTGGGCAAACAATGGAGGCCAAGGCGACCCTCCAGGCGAGCTCGTCGCCGCAGTCGGAGCACATCTGAGCCCACATTTCACGGCCGCGGTCGTCACCGACCTCGGTCAGGGGTGGCAGGTCGCGAGCCGGCTCGCCTACGACGCCATTGTCGCCCTTGTGCAGACGCTCACCGCATAACAGCGCTCGAACGTCGGGCTGGGAGCCCGGCGCCTCTACGCAGACATGGCGCGGCGCAGCTCGACCGAGGCGCCCCCCACCCACGAGGCCGAGGCGCCGGGCGAACCGGCGGCATCGGCCAGCGCGGCGTCAGAGACGCGATAGACCCGGCGCGCGTTGTGGCTGAGGATCTTCTCCTTCGTCTCCATCGTGAGGGCGGGGTAGCCGAATTGCTCCTGGAACGACTCGGGGATCTGGAAGGACCGGAAGGCGTCGATCAGGGGCTGGGGGGACCCGTACCAGATGGAGTCGGTGCCCCAGACGATGCGATCGGGGCCGAGGGCCCGGAGCAACTTGCCCAGGACGTGGGCCGCCTCCGCCGGGCGGCGGAGGATGAGGTACCACGTGCTGCCGAGCTCGGCGTAGACGTTGCCCCCCGGCCCGATGCCGGCTGCCTCGACCGTCGCCACCAGGCGGTCGACACCGTCGTTGGGGGCGGCCGGATCGTACGGGCCCTCCTCGCCTTCGGGGTTCTGCTCGTACCCGGAGTGGTAGACGACGAAGTCGATGTCGGGAAAGGCAGCGGCGGCCGGGCCGATGTCCCGGGGTGAGGCCGCGGCCACCGAGGCACTGGGGATGGGCCCGCCCAACCCCTTGTGACAGGCGACGACCCTCGGGCCGATGGCGCGCACCTGCTCGAGGAAGGGCATCCCGATCTCCTCGTCGTCGAGGAACCATCCACCCGTAGGTGAGGCCGCGGTCGGGGGACCGTACAGGGTGTACACCTTCCAGCCCGACGGGGACAGCTGCGCCCGCCAGTCGGCCATCTGCTCGAGCTCGCCCGGGCCCAGGTTGGGATGCACGATGGTGTGGGTCAGCACCCGCCCGGATGCGGCGTACTTCTCCATGATGTCGCGCGCCGCCGCAATCTGGGGATTGGTCAGCACGTTGTCCTCGGCCGACCCGGGCGTCGACGTGAGCAGCGCCACCGCGGTCTCGCTCGTGCCGAAGACGAGGGTGGCCCACTCCGCCGCGTCGATCAGGTGGGGATCGACCCCCCCACCCCAGCGGCGCTGGTCCACCGTGGTGAGGAACCAGGCCAGCCCTTCGGCGCCCGGACGGTCCCACCGGGCCGGGTCGATGAAGTGCGTCTGCACGTCGATGACGGGGGCCGTGCCGGAAAACGCGGCGGCGGCCGCCGCTTCATCGGTCTCGGTCGCCTCGTCGAGGGAGAAGTACCCGCCCCCGTGCGCGGCATCGAGTGCCCGCAGCGCGGTGGCGGTGCCGCGGCGGTCGAACGCATGGTCGGCGGCCGACAGGCCCAGCTTGGGGGCGATGGTCGCCACCCGCTCGTCGAAGCGTGCCGCGGCTTCCTGCACCGCCGCCGACGGCGGCGACGGCGCATACTCGTCGGTCGACTTGGGGGCCAACAGGGGGCTGATCACAGGGGTGCTCATACCGTCTCCAGTTCTCGGGCGAGGGCGGTGATGTCGGCCAGCGAACGCAGGCTGTCGTTGAGGTGGGTGCACGTGCTGCGCCCGACGAACTCGTTGCGAATCGTCGGTCGCAGTGACGAAATCTCCATGCCGGCGAGGCGCTCCGCGCTCGCCACCGCCCCGGGACACTCGACCCAGGGCAGCACCTGGGCCCGGGCGGCCACGGACACGATCTGGCCCGATCCGGCGTCAGCGGCGCCGGTCACGGTGTACTCGTGGAGGACCGTCTCGACCCCGTCCTCGCCAGTGTGGCTGTCGCGGAAGTGCAGATCGATCCGATGCTCGTCGCCGGGCGCCACCGGCGCGATCAGGTCGAGCCGGCGCCGGCGGCGGATCGAGAGCGGAGGCAGGTCGGCCATGGCGTGCCACGAGAAAGGGTCGCCCTCGCGCTCGAGTACCGGTGCGACGGGGCCGACGGGCACCGGGATCGACCCGGTCTCGCGTATGCGCACCATCATGGTGGCGTCCTGCGCCCAACCGGCGCACAGATCTCCCCGGCGTCCGAAATCCGGCGGTGGACGTTTGGGCGGCGGCTGTTTGGGGTCGGCGTCGATGGGCGGATCGTCAAGCAGGCCGGCGCGGTGCAGGACGTACCCCGAGACCAGGGTGGCGCCCACCAGGTCGTCCAGGAGCAGGTAGAGGAGCGAGCCCTCCCGGCATTCGCCATCCTCACATTCGCCGGTCACCACCTCGTTGACGCGGGACCGGAAGCCCGAACCGACGGTGGCGCCCACCAATGGGCCCAACGCGGGCACCTCCGGTGACGTCGTGATCGACAGGAGCTCCTGCGTCGGGCTGACCGTGGCCCGCAGCCAGGCCTCCCCTACGACCTCGGTCGTCCCGTCGGGGTTGGTGCGCAGGTCACGCGCCCGCCCGTCGACGTGGGCGTCGGCGCGCAGGCCGTCGGGGCGGCTCGTGTCGATGTTGGTGGTGCGCCGGACGGAGCCTTCGGGGCGAGTCACGGTGACGAGGATCGGGTCGTGTGGCCCGGACGCCTCGGGGAGGAACTCCATCAGGCAACGGGACGCAGGCGCCGGCCCGGGCGAGCCCCGGTCGACGTGCCCTGGCGGGTGGCCACCACCCCGTTGACCACGCTCATCTCCACGCCGACGGCGTCGGTCACCAGGCGTCGCCCCGATGCCGGCTGATCGTCGACGAACCGCACCCGCGTGGTGGCGATCCGGTCGGGGTCGAAGAGAACGAGGTCGGCCGCGAGACCGGCGCGCAGCAGCCCCCGGTCACCGAACCCGAGCAGGCGGGCCTGGTCGCCGGTGAGCATGGCCACGGCGCGCTCGAGCGACAGCACCTGGCGCTCGCGCACCCAGTGCTGCAGCGTCCACACGGCGTAGCAGCTGTCGGTGTTGGCCAAAATGTGGGCGCCGGCGTCCGAGGCGCCGATCATGGCGGCGGGGTGCGCCACCAGGCGCGCCACCTCGTCGTCGTCCCCGTTGCGCATGACGGTGGCCACCTGGGTCTCGAAATCGTCGGCCAGGGCCAGGTCGAGCAGGAGATCCGTCGGGTCGACCCCCCGCTCGGCACTGAGGGAGGCCAGATCCCTCCCCTCCACGCCGGGCTGGAGGGAGTAGCGCACCCGGACGTGGTCCCAGCGCCCGTTGAAGATGGGGTTCGCCGGCATGGCCGCCCCTTCCCGGCGCAGTTGCGCCCGCGCCCCGGGATCGGCGGCCAGAGCGCGCACGCCGGCGGCGCCGGTGTCGGTCACGACCGCCATCAACGAGGGCAGGGAGCGCACCAACGTGCCCGGGCTGTCCAACCTCGTCCACAGCTCGAAGGGACGGGTCGAGATCTGGGGCACCACGGTCACATCCGGGCGCTGGCCCGCCAGCGTCATGTCCATGAGGACCGAGGCCCCTCCCGGATCGTCGGTGTCGTCGAAGATCGGTCCGACCACCACCGGGCGTCCCGAGGCCTGCGCCAGCCGTTGATGCCAGGCCAGGTCCGCCACGCGTGCGTCGCGCCCCATGAGGAGCGCGGCATTGGCCATGGTGAAGAGACCGGGTCCGGGGCCCTGGCCCAGCACCGCGGCCAGGCGCAGCAGCTCGTCCTCCCCGCAGACCTGCCCCGGGAGAGCCGTCCCGCCGGGGCCGGGATTGCCGATGACCTGATCGGTGGAGAACCCGAGCGCTCCGAGCTCGGTCCCCTGGCGCAGGAGACGCCCCATGGCGTCGATCTCGTCCGGGGTCGCCTGGCGCGTGTAGGCACCGGGCACTCCCAGCACGGCGGCGCGCAGGGGCACGTGACCGATCAGGAAGGCGTGGTTGAGCAGCACGTCGAGCTCGTCGAGACGGGCCGCATACGACGGGAGGTCGGACCAGTCGAAGGGGACCCCGGTCTCGATGGACACCTCGGGGATCTGCTCCACCGTGCTCAGGGCGGCCACCAGGTACTGGCGGGCCTCCTCGGACAGCACCGGTGCCAGGGCGTACCCGCAGTTGGCGGTCACCACGGTGGTGACGCCGAAGCTGGAGGACGGGGTGAGGTCGGCATCCCAGAAGAGGTTGGCATCGAGATGGGTATGGGGATCGATGAAGCCAGGGGCGAGCACCAGATCCCGTGCGTCCACCTCCTCGGCGGCGCGACCACCGACGTGGCCGCCCACCTGGGCCAGCTCCCCGTCGCGGACCGCCACGTCGCCTCCGGTCACCGGTCCCCCGGTGCCATCGACGATGGTGGCGCCGCGGAAGATCAGGTCGTACTCGGCTTCAGATGCCATGGTTCCCTCTCATACGGTGACGGCCCTCGTGGTCGCCGACAACATCCCGCCGATCCCGTCGATCGGGGCTTCACGATCCCACCCCTCGCCCAGGTAGGCCGTCAACGCATCGAGATCGATGCCGAAGAAGCGGGCCGCCCCGTCGACGAACATGGTGCGCTTGTCCGCCTCCGAAAGGTCGGTGCGGTCACGCATGATCTCGATGGGATCGGGCCAGGCCCCGTCCTGGTGGGGCCAGTCGCTGGCCCACAGCACCCGGTCGGCCCCGACGGTGGCCGCGGTCAGGGCCAGTCCGGCGTCGGCCGGTTCGCCCGAGATGACGCACTGCTGGCGGAACTGCTCGAGGGCCCCGCGCCGGTGCTCGCCGGAGATCAACGCCATCTTGTCGTAGGTCTCGTCCAAGCGGCCCAGCCAGTGGGGCAGCCATCCCACGTCACCCTCGAAGAATCCCATGCGGAGCTGGGGGAACCGGTCGAGCGTCCCGCCGTCGATGACGTGCAGCACGGCCAGCTGCAGCTGGAAGGGCACGCCCATCTGCCATTGGGCCCGGTTGGCCAGGTGGTGGACGATGCCCAGGGTGGGGCTGGCCGGATTGGCGGCGTGGACCACCGCGGGCATCCCGACCTCGACCAGGCGCGCCCACACCGGGTCGAGGTCGGCGCTGCCCAGCGATTGGCCGGCCGGGGTCGGGATCGGCGAGAGCATGATGGTGGTGGCCCCGGCGGAGGCGGCCCATTCGAGCTCGGCCGCCGCCCAACCCAGATCGTTGAGCGGCAGCACGGCCGCCCAGCGGAACCGGAGCGGGTCCGCCGACGAGAACTCGCGGACCCAGTCGTTGTAGGCGTGGGCCGAGGCGTTGGCGAAGCCCGGGTCGGGCAGATCGTCGAGCCCCAGCGTCATCGTCGGGAAGAGGACGCTCGCCCCGATGCCCTGGGCGTCCATGAGGGCCAGCCGGCGGGTCGGATCGTTGACGCCGGGGTCGACCTCGGTGTCGAGGTCGATGTCCAAGCGGCCGGCCGCGCTCAACGCGCCGGGGGTGCACAGCGAGCCGATGCTCCATTCGAAACTGGTGGGGCTCCCGAAGAACTGCACCTTCTCCTGGCCGTCGACCATGACCCGGGTCCACGCCATGTGCCGGTACCGGGCGGGTAGCCGCTCCTGCCACAACCCGAAAGGCTCCATCACGTGCCCGTCCGCATCGATGATCGGCAACCTCACGGCATGACCCCCATGGCGCATTTCCCGGGCCGGCGGGCTCCGAGGTGGAGAACGGCGAGAATACCCCTCCCCGGTGTTCGTATGTGCGTCCGGGTGGGCATGCGCGGCCGGGACGAGATGTTCGGCCGGGCGGGCGTGTGCCGCTCAGTGGGCAGGTGCGGCCGGGACGACGAGCACCTTGCCCGTGGCGCGCCGTTCCGCCAGCTCGGTCAGGGCCCGCGCCCCTTCCTCGAGCGGGAACGTGGCGCCGATGTGGGGCAC
>Ga0307374_10010948_pt1 | contig 13004 bp, 12 predicted proteins | sample OX3MG_FD_202532 | JGI IMG/M metagenome (GOLD analysis project Ga0307374, IMG submission 202532) | Soil microbial communities from Risofladan, Vaasa, Finland - OX-3 | ecosystem: Environmental > Terrestrial > Soil > Coastal area > Acid sulfate soil | place: Finland: Risofladan, Vaasa | collected...
AATTCGGTTAACATAGCGTAGGCCAATTGATGTTATCTCGGTCGGACGCACATGGTCGAAATAAATATCCCATAAACGCATGGCAGCGGCGTAAAAAGAATCCCAATTATCATACCGTTCCAGCAAATTAAAAGTGAAGCCATCTGACCGAGCCTGGAAAATCCGTTGACCGTCTTCAGTCTTAAATCGGATTGCATTTAAACCGTGCTGCTCGACCGTTGGTGAATCGGATCGAAGGTTCGCTATAATACTTTCAAAACGCTGCTCTGCACGTGGAAAGTCGATTTTAACTTTCTGATGAATCGATCGCAGCTGCCCGAATGAAACCTCCGGGGGCAAGGTGACAAAAATGTCGAGAACTGCTTCGACAATTGGCGCATTCTCAAGTGTAGGCAATCCCATTGTTTACAAAACAATTCAGTTCAACTGAAAAATTCCAAACATCGATTGCGACTCTCTTCCATCGAATGGACCGACGTCACCTGGAACCCCGTCACGGGCTGCACGAAAATCAGCGCGGGGTGCAAGAACTGCTACGCGGAGCGGATGGCGAAGCGGCTGCACGCCATGGGTTCGGCGCGGTATCGCAATAAATTCAAGGTGACGCTGCACGCGGATTTGATCGACGCGCCGCGCTCGTGGCGGCATCCGCGCGTGGTGTTCGTCAATTCCATGAGCGATCTCTTCCATCCCGATGTGCCGCTCGAATTTATTCAATCGGTCTTCCGCACGATGGTCGAGACTCCGCAGCACACCTACCAAATTCTCACAAAGCGCAGCGAGCGCGTTCGGGAATTCGCGGCGAGTTTGCCATGGGCACAGAATATCTGGATGGGCGTGAGTATCGAGGATAAGCGCGTGTTGCATCGGTTGGGCGATCTCAAGCATGTCCCGTCATCCGTGCGATTTCTTTCGCTCGAACCGCTTATCGGTCCGCTCGACAATCTCGATTTAGATGGAATCGATTGGGTGATTGTCGGCGGTGAATCGGGACCGAAAGCGCGTCCAATGAAGAAAGAGTGGGTGGAATCCATTCACGCGCAATGCGATGCGGCGGGAGCGGAATTCTTCTTCAAGCAATGGGGCGGAGTCCGCAAGCATGATACGGGCCGCGAGCTTCATGGCCGGACATACGATAACATGCCGTTTATCGGCGCTCGGCAATTTGAAATCCCGCTCGTTCAGATTGCACTTCCATAGCCTGCTTTATCGAGTTTCCGTTCCGTGCCCCAACCTTTGTGGCGGAGGATCGTCCATTTGGCCATCTGAAACCCCAGGGCGTCACCAAAAGCCGCGGTTTTGATTCTCATCTATGGAATTAACGATTTGGTAATCTCGATTTCGAAACGGACTCGTCCCGGATTTACCTTTATACACCCGCAGAATCTTTTCTTTTTCATGTCCATCGAATCCGCAATTATCGAAAGCCTCCCGGGACCGGTCTCGAAGGCGCGCGCGTGGTCTCGAAAACGGAACGTGGGTGACCGGGTCTATAAAGCGATTCTCGCGGCCGCGGCCGTGAGCGTGCTGCTTATTATAGCCGGAACGATTTATGAGCTTACGATGGGTTCGCGGCAGTCCATTTCCGTGTTTGGCTTGCGGTTTTTCACGGACAGCGATTGGGATCCCAGCCGCAATCATTTTGGCGCGCTGCCGTTTATTCTGGGCACGCTGTATTCCTCGCTCTGGGCGCTCGTCATTGCGATTCCCATCGGCCTCTTCACCGCGATTTTTCTTTCCGAGATTTCTCCGCGCTGGCTGGAACGGCCCGTCTCCTTCATGGTCGAATTGCTCGCGGCGATTCCGAGCGTGGTCTATGGATTGTGGGGACTTTTTGTTTTGCAGCCGTGGATTGTAAAATATATTGAAGGCCCAATTAGCACCGGCCCGCTTTCGGCGCTTCCCATCTTCGGCGATACGCCGAATGGGTACGACATGCTTTCGGCTTCGGTGATCCTGGCGATTATGGTGTTGCCCTATATCACGGCCGTCTCGCGCGATATTCTTCGCGCGATACCCAAGGCCGTGCGCGAAGCTTCCTACGCGCTGGGCGCGACGCGCTGGGAGACGATCAAGGGCGTGGTGCTGCCGTATGCGCGCGCGGGCGTTATCGGCGCGGTCATGCTCGGCTTTGGCCGCGCGCTTGGCGAGACGATGGCCGTCACGATGGTGATCGGGAATGCCCCGGTTTTTAAGCTAAATCTTTTTAGTTCCGGTTACACGCTTGCGAGCGTAATAGCAAATGAACTGACCGAAGCTTCGGGACTCTACCGGTCTTCTCTTATCGAAATTGGCTTATGCCTCTTTCTCATCACCTTAGTGGTGAATGCCGGAGCGAAGCTGCTCATTTTTTATACCGCGCAGGATTTGAATAAAACCTGAACATGGACTTAGATGGATTTTCAGGATGTCGGCGCGTGGGTGTGGCGCGTGGAGTGTGGCGCCCTCGCCACACTCGGATGGCGGGGGCGCCATCCGCCACGCAGGATCGGAATCGTTTGACGAAGAATTAATTCCGAAATATAATTCGAATGTCTGATAAAAACACCCCATTACCCTCTACCCTTCTTCGGCCTTCGGCGCGCTCGCGCTATCGCCGCTCGGTGAGTGCGGTAATGGCCGGGATTGCGGCGGCGGCGGCGCTTCTTGCGGTGACGGCCCTGGTGCTGGTGCTCGTCTATATCCTCGTGGGCGGTATCGATGGGCTAAGGCTATCCATTTTTACCGAAGGCCCGGTTCCGATGGGGCAGCCGGGCGGCGGACTGCGCAATGGGATCGTCGGCACGCTTATTCTAATGAGCATTGCCTCCGCGATCGGTCTTCCAATTGGTATTTTGGGCGGCGTGTACCAACTCGAAACGAACACGCGGTTTTCCCGCACGCTCCGCTTTTTCACCGATGTGATGAACTCGATTCCGAGTATCGTCATGGGCCTCTTCGCGTATCTTATCGTCGTTCTGCCAGTCGCGCAAATAAATCCCGGCCATGCGTTCTCCGCGTTCGCGGGCGGAGTGGCACTCGGATTCTTGATGATTCCCACCGTCATGAGGACGACGGAGGAGATACTGCGGCTTGTGCCGATTACGCTGCGCGATGCCTCGCTGGCACTCGGCGCTTCTCAATGGCGGACTACACTCTCGGTTATTCTCCCTGCGGCGCGCGGCGGAATTGTGACGGGCATTCTCCTGGCGCTCGCGCGCATTGCCGGCGAAACCGCTCCGCTACTCTTCACCGCGTTCGGCAATCTCGATTTCAACGCGCGCCTCGACCGCCCCATCGACGCGCTCCCACTCAATATTTTCAACTACGCGATCTCGCCCTATGAAAATCTTCATCATCTCGCGCTCACGGCGGCGATCATTCTTCTGGCGATCATTCTGATCCTTTCCATCGCCTCCCGCTACGCGATTCGCGGCCAAACAACGGAATAGCCGTCCCGAACTTCCCGTTCGAAAATTTTGTAACTTTAAGGTAACGAAGATTTACTATCGGAAAGCGCCTTATGTCGTACGAAAAATTCTTGAATGACCTGCCGCCCGTCGAAGACTGGGGCGAGCGAATCTATACGCGTCCGGAGTTCGAGTATCCCGAGGAACTCAATGCTGCCGCCGAACTCCTCGACCGCAACGTGGCCGAGGGCCGTGGGGCGCGGCCAGCGATTTATTATAAGGATCTCGTCATTCCTTATGGCGAATTGCTCGCGGGCGTGAACAAAATGGGCAACGCGCTGAAAAAGCTGGGCATTCAGCCGGGCGACCGGGTCATGATGCGGTTCCCAAATAATCCGACGGCGGTCGCTGTCTGGCTCGCGACGCTGAAGATCGGCGGAGTTGCTGTAATGATAATGACGATGCTCCGCAGCCGCGAAATCAGCTACCGCGCGAACGATGCGGAATGCAAGCTGGTGATCGCGGATGCCGCGTCCTTCGAAGAAGTGGACAAAGCCGCGCCGGCAATGACAACTGTGGAAAAAATCTTAGTGACCGATGGATCCTATGGGACCTATCCGTCCTTTGAATCTCTCTGGAAAAATGAGCCAATCACGCTGGCTCCCGCGAAGCTTTCGCGCCACGATCTTTCGCTAATCGGCTACACCTCCGGTTCCACCGGCGATGCCAAAGGCACTGTGCATTTCCAGGATGACGTCCTCGCCATCGCCGATGGATATGCGCGTAATATCCTAAGGCCGGCCGAGAATGATATTTTCACCGGCCATCCGCCGCTGGCGTTTACCTTCGGCTTGGGCGGACTGCTCATATTTCCATTCCGCTTCGGCGCGAGCGTCGTTTTGCTCGATCAGTTCACGCCCGAAAATATGCTGAAGACAATCTCGCATTATAAAGCGACGATCTCTTTCTGTGCGCCGACCTGCTACAAATTGATGATGCGTCTCGATGAGAATAACGACTACGATCTTTCGCATCTTCGCTTGGGAGTGAGCGCCGGAGAGACGCTGCCGAAGCAAACCTACGAACAGTGGAAAGCAAAATACGGCATCGATCTGTTGGATGGCATCGGCTCGACGGAAATGCTGCATATTTTCGTTACCAACCGTCCCGGAGATATACGTGCCGGCGCGACCGGCAAAGCCGTGCCGGGATATGAAGCGAAGGTCGTGAGCGAAGAGGGACTGCCTCTGCCGCCGAACACGCCGGGCCTACTCGCTGTAAAAGGTCCGACGGCATGCCGCTATTGGAAAAAGCCCGATCGCCAAAAAGGTTACGTGATGAGTATCGGCGGTCCCGAGGAATCGAGGGATGCTGGCTGGAACATCCCCGGCGATGTGTTTATGATGGATGACGCCGGATATTTTTATTATCAATGCCGCAACGACGATCTCATCATCACCGGCGGTTACAATGTTTCGCCGCCGGAACTCGAATCGGTCATTAACGAGCATCCTGCGGTGAAGGAATCGGCCGTCGTGCCTGCGCCGGATGAATTGCGTGGCGCCATCGTCAAAGCGTACGTGGTCCTCAAGCCCGGCGAAGTGGGCACGCCGGAATTAGCGAAGGAACTTCAGGATTTCGTCAAACGGGAACTCGCACCCTATAAATATCCGCGCGCCATCGAATTCATCGACGCGCTACCGCGAACGGATACGGGGAAGGTGCAGCGGTATGTTTTGCGGGATCGGGCGAAGATGGAAACAGCCTGAAACTGGATTACGCTGATTAAAGCTGATTACGTGGACGATCCTTCGGCAGGCTCAGGATATGCTTTGCGGATTTGTCATTCCCGCGAAAGCGGGAAATTCAAAGGCCAAGGGAGATTGCGACCGCTTCTCGAATTAGAGCCAATTCGTCTGCGCGAATGCTACCGAGCTTTTTCGCGAATCGGTCTAAATCGAAGGAATGGCATTGGGCGGTATCCACTTCACTTGGTTTACTTAGACCGCTTTTCGCATCCGCAATCACTTCAACATACCAATAAAGATTGAGATGACGGCGCTTGTCATCCGTAACGGGCACGACGATCCTAAGCGGCAGATAGGTAAAGCCCGGTTCCGAAATCACCACGGCAGGCCGGCGCTTGTTCATTTCGGCGCCTCGGTTCGGCTCGAAATCGACCAGCCATGTTTCGCCCGGCTTGGGATCGTTAAGGAAGTTCAATCGTGGACACGCTGACTTGCGGGAATGATCGAATTGGGATCTTCGGCATAGAGCCGACCACCGAGCTTGAATTGCTCCTGCAAAATTTTATCCCGTTCCCGTTTCGGAAGCTTGCGAATTTCCACAGCCGTAAGCCCACGCGGCGTGGGCGGCTGCTTCTCTGACCTATAAATGCGTTCCATGATGGTGAAAAGTGATCCGAGCAGAAAAAAGTTCGGAACATCCCATTCAGGATTCCCAGGATTAAGGGGAATTGCACGGAAAATTTTGCAGATTTGTCATTCCCGCAAAAGCGGGAATCCCAGGAAATCATGGTTCAGCCAATTGCTTCATAAAACTTGGCCGCGCAATCGTCTGCTTCACGTCGGAAGGGATTGCAACTTCCATCGGCAATTCGGCATGGACGATATTCGATGGCGCACTCTTGTTGCCCGCTAGATCGTAGGCGCGAATATAATATTGATACGCGATGCCGGCGGCGGCGAGATGATCCGTCCACATCGAGGTGGTGATGGAATAGGTGTGTTGGAACGATTTGCCGCCATCATCCGAGCGCCAGATTTCGTAGCCCATCACGGCTTCGTTATCCGTCGCGGGCTTCCAGTTCAAGCGGATATTTCCCGAGCGGACGAGGACACTCAACGGACCACCCCCTACCCCCTCCTTGAAAAGGAGGGGGTTCCAAACAGGTGGCTCTCTATCTTCCGAATAGGGCGCTTGAATTTCATCCTTCGGCCACAGCCCGCAAACGACCTGATGAAAATTCTCATCGAGCGCCTTGCAGATATTCCAATAAATGCACTTTACGATTTTCTCGCTTTCGCCTATTCGTGCTTTTTTCGGAAGATCGGGATCGGCAAGTAGCGCGCGGGCCATGCCGATTAAATCCGCGCGGTCATCCTGCAACACTTCCTCCGCGAATTCCGGCGAGGGAATTTTTCCAGTCGCGACAACGGGCGTTTCCAATCCATGCCGCCGCAGCATTCGCCGCGCGGATTCCGCCATGTGAAGATTATTACCATCGGGATATTCCATCGGCGGCATACAGCGGTCGCCGGAATAGCCGGTGTAAGGATAGAGTACTTCGCCTTCTTTATGGACGGCATCCTCAAATTTCCCACCGGCGGAGAGCGAAATATAATCCACACCCGATTGTGCAAATTTAAGCGCGATGATCGCCGATTCCTCTGTCGTATATCCGCCCTTGATGCACTCCTCGCCGAGAAATCGGACTCCGATTGGAAAATCCTCGCCTACCATTTCACGGACTTTTTTTATGACCTGCAGCGGCAGCCGCATTCGGTTGTCGAGCGATTTGCCACCATACAGATCTGGCCGCTTGTTCCGCTTCGAAAGAAAACTCGAAAGCGTATAGGCGTGAGCCATGTGCATTTCGACGCCATCGTATCCGCACTCCCGCGCGCGCAACGCGGCGTGGCCATATTGCTCGACTATCGCCTGAATATCCGCAATCGACAAATCCTCGATCTTCTGCCGCCATCCGGAGCGCGCAATTTTCAGGAAGTGAATAATTTGCGGGACTGCTTTCGAGTCACTTGTGTCATGGATTTTTTTCGCAAGCTCCGAAAGTCCCGGCTTAAATTCATCTCCACAAATTCGCAGCAACGGTCCCGACTTCGCCGAATGCACCGCCATCGCTTCGAGCACGATAAGTCCGACTTCGCCCTTTGCAAAGCGGACGTAGCGGTCGGTAATTTCCTGATTGACGAACCCATCCTCGCCGGAAAGCCGCGTGACCATCGCCGGCAGCACCAGCCGGTTCGGAAGCGTCATCGAGTTGATTGAGTATGATGTAAAGAGTTTGGGAAACATAGATTATTTCTATTTCTTTATCTCATAGTTACTGAAAACAAATTCGAGAATGCCGGACCCATCATCGGCTTTGAGCCTCGTGGAATGAGGTAACCTTAAGCCGGAAACTGCCACGTAGTTATACTGAAAAATTGTGTGAGTAACTTTAGAAGGAGTTCCGGTCTCAACAACGGTGCAATCAAGGTTGGTGAGTAAAAATCCTTCCCCACTTTTCTCAAATTTTGGCACGGCACTGCCAGAATATGTTGGGGCAGTAGATCCACTTTCTCGGATCACGAAGTCCTTTGACATTCTCACAAAGGAATGAGCTTCATCATCCTGATAATAGACCCAATAATCCCCACAGCTGTCAACAACATTATAAAAACTATCCTCGTTGGGAAATAATGTATCGAGAGTAAAGTGCTGCAAATAGTTATAGCATACCGATAAATCGTTTTCAATGCCAGCGGTTGTGCGGTTAACTGAAATCGAGTCGGTAAACGGGTGGTCAAAGTGATGAGCTACCTTGACTTCATTACTGTCTGAATCCAGCATAACATCAAAATGTACTGCTTTATATTTCTTTACTGATTTTTTTATTTCATTAGGAGAGAGAGTGACGTGAGAGGCTGATTTCCACATCAGTTCCCAATTGACATCGGCTTGTGCGTGTAATTCCCTTAGTCCATGATTTCGCAAATTGTAATATTTTTTTCGAGCTTGAGCGAGTATGAAGTGCTTATCGATGGGCTTCTTATGACTAACAGCCGCGCCGCATTTCGGCAGAAAAATGGAAACAAAAAATAGCGCGACCATAGCGGCCCCGAGGAACGGGTTCGTGTTTCGGAACTCTCTCCGCATGACCCGAAAGTCTTCGGCGGCCTTATTAAGCCACCGTTTCGTAAGTGGCATCATAAAGTACGACTCCTTCCTTCATCACGTCCATCATAAAAAAATCATGTTGCTCGATCCGCCATTGAACGTCCGCAGCTTTCCGCACCAAAAGATCAAGGGGAAAGTGTGGATTGATCGAGGATTCAATTTCCACTGCTTTATACGCTCCGCGCCGTTCCGGGAAATCCATAATGACCAGCATATCGACATCCGAATCCTCATTCGCCGTCCCGCGCGCGTACGAGCCGAAAAGAATGATCTTCTCTGGCGCATACCGGCGGGCGATTTCGTCCGCGAAATTTCGAATGGCTTCTTCGGTTACCATAGCTATTGGATGAAAATGAATTACCCGGATAGATGGTTCAATTGCGTATATCCGAACAATAAAATCCCTCCTTCCGCGTCCCTATCGCGGGGAGCTATTTACCCCGCATTTCGTTTTGTCGCTTCGCTAAAACCGCGACCTGTTTTTCATGCCAGAAACTACTCAAAAAACCGATCTCAGCGCCCTGCGAATTCACCGTGACGGTCCATCCGTTACGACGACAAGCGACACCGCTACCCGCTCGATGAAGCCATTTATTTGGATCGTCGTGGCGATCGTTGTGCTCGCCATTTTAGGTTATTTCGCAAGTGGCCTTTTCTCCTCGCCCGAGACCGTCGAAACTGGCGTAGTCGCAATGGTCTCCCCCTCCCAGATGAACTCCGTTCTGACGGCCAGCGGCTACGTCGTCGCAAGCCGGAAAGCGGCCGTCGGCTCGAAGGGAACCGGCCGGCTGGTGTGGCTTGGCGTCGAAGAAGGCTCGCTCGTCAAGAAAAATCAGATCATCGGCCGGTTGGAAGATGCCGATGTCGAGGCTGCACTGAACGAGGCCCAAGCTTCGCTTGCAGCCGCGCAGGCCACGCTCCAAAGTGCGCAGGCCGGATTTGCGAATGCCGATTCCAACTTCCGCCGCGATAAAGTTCTCTATAAAGCGAATCTTATTTCCTCCTCCGATTTTACGAATGCCGAATCCGCATACAAACAGGCGCAGGCGCTCGTCAATACCGACGCCGCGAACGTCCTGCTTGCCGAGCGCGGAGTCCAGGCCGCGCAGGTGCAAATTGAATTCACGAACATCCGCGCCCCCTTCGATGGAACTGTTCTCACGAAGGACGCCGATGTCGGCGACATCATGACGCCCTTCGGCGCGGCGGCCGGATCGAGAGCCGATATCGTTTCGCTCGCCGATATGTCCTCGCTCGATGCCGAAGTGGACGTCTCCGAATCGAACTTAGAGCAGGTACACGTCGGGCAGCCGTGCGAAATCTCGCTCGATGCGGTTCCCGAAAAACAATATCGTGGCGTGGTCCACATGATCGTCCCCACCGCCGATCGCTCCAAAGCGACCGTCCTCACCAAAGTCGATTTCCAGGACATCGACAGCCGCGTCCTCCCCGAAATGAGCTTGAAAGTCCAGTTCCTGAAGGACTCGACGGTCGTCGATTCCAGCGGACCGAAGCTTACCGTCCCCGCCGCGGCGGTCGTCTCGAAAAATGGAAGCAAAGTGGTCTTTTTCATTCAGGGCGATCATGTCGTCGAAACCCCGGTCACGCTGGGCGCGAGCGTCGGCAATGGACTCGAAGTGAAATCCGGACTCAAGGATGGCGATAAAGTCGTCCTCAGCCCCGCGGATAAATTGCGGACCGGTACGAAGGTAAAGGCTGCGGAATAACCCCGCGCGCAAATCCCAAAACCCTTTCTTTCAGAAGTTTTCGAAAGGCAAATTCAACGCGCGCGCGTTTGTACTTCATTAATTATGTCTTTTTTCGCCAGCTTTCGCTAATTTCTTTGGCGCAAGTACTTTTCAACTGTGCGAGATACGTTTAATTTTCATGGAAGCTTTCATGAAGTCTTTTACTTTTCTCTGAGCCGTTTCAACTTTTTGATGAAAAAGCGTTCACATTTTGCTGCTTTTCATACTTCATAATTGACCGGTCCGTCAAGGAGGGAGAGAGATTTTTGGAAATATTCTCTAGGCCCCAGCGGGGCGGCAGATTAGTAATCCCGGATGTCTGCCCTGAGATTATGATCCGAGCTAGATCGCAAGCCCGGAAGTTAATTCAGATGGTTTTAGGTTAGCCAGGTAGCAATATGAATCAGGCACTCTTATCCAGGCTTTTCAAAGCAATCGACACAGAGGACACTATCAGCCTCCGAAAGATTGCATCGACGATTATTGCCGATGAGAAGAAAAAGGGACACAAGGTTAGCGCCACGCGTTTGGAATCGCTCCTCAGTGCTAGCATGTCCGGAGAAACAGAAGCGAAGCATTTTGAGGTAAGCAATAAGATGCTAGTGTCCCTTCCTCGTTCGCCTCGCGACCGTAGAAACCTTGCTTCCTTAACCGCGCACTCCGATCTTAGACACCACATGGTGCTCTCACCGGCGGTAGAAGAAAAATTTCAAAGGATTGAAAGAGAGTTCGCGGCCACCGATCGTCTCAAAAAATATAGTTTACATCCAAGAAGGAAGATACTTCTCTACGGCCCACCGGGATGCGGCAAATCAATGGGTGCAGAACGCCTTGCATGGAACACAGGACTTCCACTCCTGAAGGTTCGATTTGATAGCCTAATATCCTCTTATCTTGGTGATTCGGCTTCAAATTTAAGAGAGATTTTTGATGCCGCTCATAAACAAGCATGTGTGTTATTGCTAGACGAATGTGATATCATTGCGAAGTCTCGGATCGGACATCAAGATGTTGGCGAGATTCCAAGGCTCGTCAATATGTTGCTAATGCTGCTTGATGAGTATTCGGCTCCGGGACTCTTAGTGGCGACTACTAATTTACACCAATCCCTTGACCAAGCAATTTTTCGCCGGTTCGATGACGCTTTTGAGTTGCCGCTCCCATCTAAAACGCAAATTAAGCAACTCATCCTAATGACTCTATCGGCGTTTCAACTCTCGAAGGAAATTAATTGGCCGCGCATACTAGAAAAACTGGACGGAAACTCTTGCTCTATTGTGGTTTCCATTGCAATGAATGCAGCCAAAGCCAGCGTGTTGGATGAGTTGCCGTCCATTTCAGAAACGATTATAGACGCTTCGATAGATTCGGCACGAATTGCAAAATAATTATCATGCCTGAAATCGAATTTGCACATCTCAAACTGCCGTTGGTAGTCAGACAGCCCGCGTCAGGAAGAGGCTTTGGCACACGATCCGATATTACCGAATATAATCTAACTAATAGACAAGATCATGCTCAACAGCTTCGTGGATCTATCGCAAACGCAGCGCGTAATTGGTTTGAGTTAGTTAGGGAAAGAGAAACTGATGGCATGCCTACTCTGCCCATAGACATGCCACTTGTCCTTAGATGTGACCCTAACCTGCAAGATTACGAATTCTTAAGGGGACTGGGCTTCGAAATTATTGATGAGAGTGAGGATGGTGTCGTTCTCGTTGCAACAGATCCGTCCAGTTTTGAAAAACTTGAGCACGCCCTTCAGAAGTTCGAAACGTTTGCAAAGAAATCTGGTAGCGCAGCGAACCTTCATTCCGTTCTGGATCAAGAATCAACTGAAGAGCGACTTGCGAGAATCTTAAGTCCCGAACTACTGGAGCAGTGGGGTGAAATAGATAACGATCAGGATTATTTCCTCGAAGTGGGTATTAATTGTCAAGGCTCTCACAAGCTCTCCGCCAGTCCAGCTCGTAAAAAAGGGGAAGAAGAAGCACATTTTGACGTGCGCCTCGAAAAGTGGCAAGAAAAATTGCGTAAATTTTCCGAAGAGCAAAATGAGTTGATGCTAGAGCGCGAGCAACAATTTGAGTCGTATGTCTTAGAATCAGGTGGAGAGATACTAGATTCAAGCTTCGAGCAGTTGGAAGACTCAACCTTTGGTGATAATATTACATTCACGGTTCATTTAAAGGGACGGACGATTCGCGATCTCGTGCTGAATCACCCTTATGTCTTTGATGTGCAAAAATTAGAGGCTGCCGAAGAATATCGCACAAGCGAGCTTTCGGACGTGGCAGAGCCCCGATTCGAGGTGATCCCTCCATCAATTAATGCCCCAAAAGTTTGTGTAGTTGACAGTGGGTTACAAGAGGGGCATCGCCTAATCGGAGCAGCTATTTTAGGAACCGCGTCGAAAAGTTATGTGCCGAATAATACAAGTGTGGCAGACGAAGTGCGAGAGGGTGGTCATGGTACTCGCGTTGCCGGTGCAATTCTTTATCCAGATGGCTTTGACATTAAGGGAAAATACCAGCTTCCATTTCTCATTTTGAATGCTCGAGTCTTAGACGAAACTAATAACTTACCGCAGGAGAAGTCACCTTCTCATCTTCTGCGGGAAGTCATAACAGATTATTCTTCCGAATTCGGAGTGAGAATTTTTAACCACTCCATTGCTGCAGCTAATAGCTATTCGTGTCCCTCCTCAAGAATGTCATATTGGGCCCATACCATCGACGACCTTTCCTATGACAAAGATATACTCGTGGTGCAATGTACTGGTAACCTTTTGGGTAATTCTGAGATACCTTTTAGTCTCGGTGTGCTTCAACACATTCTGGCTGGTAGGCCATATCCCAATTACCTGCTCGAACCGGCAAGCAGAATTACGAATCCCGCTCAGAGTCTTCAGGCTCTTACCGTGGGATCGGTAGGACTGGCCACAATT
>Ga0307374_10010951_pt1 | contig 13002 bp, 13 predicted proteins | sample OX3MG_FD_202532 | JGI IMG/M metagenome (GOLD analysis project Ga0307374, IMG submission 202532) | Soil microbial communities from Risofladan, Vaasa, Finland - OX-3 | ecosystem: Environmental > Terrestrial > Soil > Coastal area > Acid sulfate soil | place: Finland: Risofladan, Vaasa | collected...
GATCGTGACCGGCCCGACTCCCGCCGAGCGCCTCGCCGACGAGCGGCGTGCTGGCTTCGCGGAGGGGCGCCTCGCCGCGCTCGCCGACGCGAACCTGGCCGCGGAGATCGAGCGCAACGAGACGCTGAAGGCGGTACGTGCGCGTCTCGAGCACGCGTGCGAGCAGGTCGCCCGGGACCGCCGCGCGGTCGTCGACGAGGTCGTCGGCGAGGCCGTCGATCTCGCGTTCGAGCTCGCCGGCGTGCTCGTGGGCGACGCGCTCGAGCACCTCGACTCCCCCGCTCGTGCCGCCGTCCGCCGTGCGCTCGCGCTCGCGCCGGAGGGAGAGGACCTCCGGGTGCGTCTCCACCCCGACGCGCCGCTCACGCGCGCGGAGCTCGCCGAGCTGGGCGCGACCGGATCGGTCTCGATCGTCGCGGACGCCTCCCTCGAGCTCACCGGCTGCGTCATCGAGGTCGGAGCGTGCCGTATCGACGCCCAGATCGGGCCGGCTCTCGAGCGGGTCCGCGCCGCGCTCGAGCGAGTGCGCACCCGGCCCGACGACGAGGTCCTGGCGTGAGCATCCTGGGCGATCCGGGAATGCGCTCGAGCCTGCGCGCGCTCGCCGCCGCGCGGCGCACCGGTCGCGTCACACGTCTCGTCGGCCTGCGCGTCGAGGTCGAGGGCATCGAGGCCGCGGTCTCCGACGCGGTCGTGATCAACCGCCGGGACGGCTCGAGCCTCGCCGCCGAGGTCGTCGCGGTCCAGGGCGACCGCCTCGCGTGCATGCCCCTCGGCGAGCTGCGAGGCGTCCGCTACGGGGACGTCGTCGAGTCGCTCGGTCACCCGCTGCCGGTGCGCGTGGGCCGCGAGCTGCTCGGCCGCGTGCTCGACGGCCTCGGCAACCCGATCGACGACGGGCCGTCGCTGCACGGCCTCGCGACCGTCTCCGTCGACGCGGATCCCCCGCACCCGCTCAAGCGGGAGATGGTCGACCGCCAGCTCTCCCTCGGTGTCCGGGCGATCGACACGACGATCCCCTGTGGCCGCGGTCAGCGCCTCGGCATCTTCGCCGGCTCGGGCGTCGGCAAGTCGAGCCTGTTGTCGATGATCGCCCGGGGGACGGACGCGCAGGTCTGCGTCCTCGCGCTGATCGGCGAGCGCGGGCGGGAGGTGAGCGAGTTCATCCAGCGCGACCTCGGCGCGGCCGGCCTTGCGCGGTCGGTCGTCGTGGTCGCGACCTCCGATCAGCCGGCGCTCGTTCGCATCCGCGCCTCGTTCACCGCGACCCGCATCGCGGAGTGGTTCCGCGACCAGGGAATGGACGTCGTGCTCATGATGGACAGCCTCACGCGATTCGCGATGGCCCAGCGCGAGGTCGGCCTCTCGGCGGGCGAGCCGCCCGCGACGCGCGGTTACCCGCCGTCGGTGTTCTCCCTGCTGCCGCGACTGCTCGAGCGCGCGGGCGCGGCCGAGCGGGGGAGCATCACCGGCCTGTACACGGTCCTCGTCGAGGGCGACGACATGAACGAGCCGATCGCGGACGCGGCCCGCTCGATCCTCGACGGGCACCTCGTGCTGTCACGCCGGCTCGCGACGTCCGGGCACTTCCCGAGCATCGAGGTCCTCGACTCCATCTCGCGGGTCGAGTCGGTCATCACGACGCCCGAGCAGCGCGCGAACGCGCGCGAGCTGCGACGCCTGCTCGCCGCCTACCGCGACGCACGCGACCTCGTCGAGATCGGCGCCTACGCGTCCGGGACCAACGTGCTCGTCGACCGCGCGCTCGAGCTTCGCGACCGCATCGAGCTCTTCCTTTGCCAGGACATCGCGGACACCTCGCCGCTCGCCGAGTCGTGGGGCCACCTCGCACGCCTCCTCGCACCCGCCGCGAACCCCGGCGCGCCCGACGCGCCCACGATCCCAACCCCCGTCGGATGGCCCGTCGCGCCAGGCGCGCAGCCCGAGAGCGCCGTCGCGTGAAGCGCTACGAGTTCCGGTTGGCCGCGGTGCTCCGCCTACGGCGCGCGGAGGAGGAGCAGGCGCGCACGCGGCTCGCGTCCGCGAACCTCGAGCTGCGCGCCCGCATCCTCGAACGCGACGCGCAGGCCGACCGATACCGCGCGGTCGCGTCCGTCGCCTCCGCGGCGACCGTCGAGGAGCTGCGAAGCGAGCAGCACGCGGCCTCGCTCGCCGCTTCTGTGGTCGACGGCGCGCGCCGGTCGGTCGCGGCAGCCGCGACGGACGCCGCGCTGTCACAGATCGCCTGGCAGGGCTCGGCGCGGCGCGTCGAGATCCTCGAGAGGCTCGACCACCGCCGCCGGGCCGAGCACGCCGCGGCCGAGGCACGGGCGGAGGTGGCGACCGTCGACGACATCGTGACCGCCCGCTACGTCGCGGATCGCGAGGCCGATGGGCCCGACGCGCACGCGCGCGCCCCGCGATGAGCGACCTCGCGGCGATCCAGGGCTGGCTCTCGAGCGTGCAGGCCACGATGAGCGGTCTCGCGAGCCAGGTGCAGCAGGCGGCCCCGACCGGCGACTTCGCATCCGTGTTCTCCGAGGCCCAGGCCGTGCTCGCGGGGGGACCCGCGTCCGCCGGCGGCGCGGCCGGCGCGACGCAGCCCTCCGGGGGCACGGTCACGCCGCAGTACGGCACATTCGCGCCCGCGCCCGCGCCCGCCGGCGCCGGGGTCCCGGCCACTGCGCCGTCGGCGAGCACCGTCGTCGCGACCGCCGAACGGTACCTGGGGACCCCGTACGTGTGGGGCGGCTCGACACCGGCCGGCTTCGACTGCTCCGGCCTCGTCCAGTACGTCTACGGCCAGCTCGGTGTCGCGCTCCCGCGCACGAGCGAACTCCAGGCGACCTCGGGGACCGCCGTCGCGACTCTCGCCCAGGCACAGCCCGGCGACCTCGTCTTCTACGCCGGGAGTGACGGGACGCCGGCGTCGCCCGGTCACGTCGGCATCTACATCGGCAACGGCCTGATGATCGACGCGCCGCAGAGCGGGACCGTCGTCTCGATCCAGCCGGTCGGCACGCCGGTCGCGATCCGTCGGGTGCTCCCGGCCGCGACGGGAGCGGCGACGGCTTCGGGCGGAGGACCGACCAGCGTTCCGAGTGCGTACGCACCGCTCTTCGCGGCCGCAGCGAGTCGCTACGGGGTTCCGATCGGCCTGCTCGAAGCCGTCGCTCAGGTCGAGTCCGGCTACAACCCGAACGCGGTGAGCACCGTGGGTGCGCAGGGCCTCATGCAGCTCATGCCGGCGACCGCAGCCGGGCTCGGCGTCAACCCGTTCGACCCCGCCCAGGCCATCGACGGCGCCGCGCAGCTCCTGTCCGGCTACCTCGGCACGTACGGCTCCACCCCGCTCGCACTCGCGGCGTACAACGCGGGACCCGCAGCGGTCGCGCAGTACGGCGGCGTGCCCCCCTACCCGCAGACCCAAGCGTACATCCAGGCCGTGACGCAGATCGTCGGAGGTGGCTCGTGACCGCATCCCAGTCGTCCCGCCCGTGCTGCGAAGGGCGCGGCGCGTGAGCCGCGCCGCGATGATCGCCGCGCCCGCGACCGAGAGCATCGGCCCCGAGGTGACCGCACCCGGGGGCGGGCAGCCGCACGGGTCGCCGGCGGCGGACGCGTCCGGCCCGAGCTTCACCGACGCGTTCGCGGCCGCGAGCGTGACCACCCGGTCCGGCACTCCCGGCCCTACGCCAGCGCCTCCCGCAACGACCGCCCAGAACCCGACGGCCGGCACGGCCGCCGCCTCGGGCGGAGCGCCCGCCGGCCCGGCTGCGCCGACGGCGCCGCACAGCGCTGCCTCGAACGGTGCTGCCTCGAACGGCGCTGCCACGAAGCACGACGGTGCCCCGGCGACGCCGCCTGCGGCGGGCAGCCAGAGCCCGCCGGCCGACCAGGCGGCGGCCATGAGCGTCTCGGCGGCCGCGCTCGCCGCAGCCGCGCCGCACGCGGCGAACGCGGCGAACGCGGCGACGGCGTCCCACCCCCGCGGCGCCTCGGCCGCTTCCGCTGGCGTCGGGGCGGTCGCCGCGGCCACGACCACGCGGGCGGCGGTCGCACCGCGGGGCACCGGCGCGGACACGACCGCCGGCGCGAGCGGAGCGCCCGACGCGCGCACCGGCGCCCGAGGCCCGGCCGGGACCACCGTCGGGAGCAGCGCTACGTCCACACCGACAGGCGCAACCGCACCGGGGGAATCGACCAGTGGCGAGACGGCGCCGACGCAGGCAGGCGCGGCTGCGGCTCCCCTTCCGGGCGGCACGCCTCCCCGCGTCGGCGCCGGGGCGCGCCAGGGCACCCCCGCGGTCACGACGTCGCTCGGCGCGACCACGACCGCGAGCGCGGCGGGCGCGGCCTCGGCCCCCACGCCGGCCGCACCCCAGGTCGCGGACGGGACCTCTCGCACGCAGACCGCGGGCCGGCCCCCGACCTCCCCTCACGCGTCGGCCGCAACCGCCGCGACGCCGGCGGCGGCGGCGGCGGCGAACCCGGCCACCCACGGCGTGGATGGCGCGGACTCGCCTTTGCACGGGTCGGCGGCGATGGCGTCGGTCGCGAACGGTGCTGCCGTCGCCCCGGCGTCACCCGCAGCGGCATCCGGGACGGGGCGTGCGGACGCACCGTCGGTCACCGGCGCCCAACAGCTGCCGGGCGTCGCGAGCCAGATCGTGTCCGTGCTCTCGCCCCTGCGTACGACCGTCACGGGAACCCAGGTGATGACCATCGTGCTGCACCCGGTCGAGCTCGGCGACGTGCGGGCGACGCTCACGGTCACCGCCGACCAGGTGACCGTCCGACTCGTCGCGACGACGGACGCCGGCGCGAGCGCACTGCGATCGTCCCTCCCGGACCTGCAGAGCGGCCTCGCGCAGGGAAGCCAAAGCACGACGGTGCTCCTCGGGGACACGGGCTCCGGCGCATTCGCGTCCACCTACCGCGATCCTGGCGGTGGATCCGGCCAGCCCGCCGGCGTCCCGCCGGCGCGTCCGGACACCTCGACCGTCACGGCCGCGCCAGCCGCGCCGGCGTTCGCCGCGACCGGCGCGCGCAGCGCTTCGACACACCGACTTCTCGACGTACGGCTCTAGGCATCGGAGGACCACGATGGACATCGCCTCGATCGGCCCGCTCACCTCGCTGCTCAACACGCTCGCCGTGCCGGCTCCGAGCGGCACCGCAACGCCGACCCCCGCAACCGGCGCGTCGGGCGCGTCGGGCGCAGGAAGCTCCGGTGCCGCAGGCTCCCCCGCTACTGCGAAGTCCTCGACGTCGAACATGGCGAGCCAGCTGTCGAACCCGCAGATGTTCCTGCAGCTGCTCGTCGCGGAGCTCCAGAACCAGAACCCGACGAGTCCGACCGACCCGGCGACGATCCTGCAGCAGACCTCGGCCCTCGCCCAGATGGAGTCCGTGACGACGCAGACGTCGGCGATCACCGCGGCGCAGACGACCTCGCAGGACACCGAGGCGACCGGCCTCATCGGGCGCACGGTCACCGCGACGGTCGCGGGGAACACGATCACGGGCTCGGTCACCGACGTGACGCTCAGCGCGACCGGCGCACCGACGCTAAAGGTGAACGGCACGTCGGTGCCCCTCACGGACATCACGGGCGTCAGCAGCTGACGCCCCGCACGCCCCATCGCCCCCCGCCCCCCCTCCGGGGACGGCGCCACGAACGACCACGACACGAAGGAGCACGTAGATGACGGAACGATCGGTACTCGCAGCGGTCTCCGGGATCCAGGCGAACCAGACCTACCTCGACAGCATCGGCAACAACATCGCGAACGCCGACACCGTCGGCTACAAGTCGAGCCAGGTGCAGTTCCAGGACCTGCTCGCCGAGCAGATCTCGGGCGCGTCCGGCCCGACGGCCGGGGGCGCCGGCATCAACCCCGTGGCGGTCGGCTCGGGAGTGCGCGTCGCCGCGAACGAGGTGAACCTCCAGGAGGGCTCGCTCGAGCAGACCGGCAACCCGAACGACGTCGCGATCCAGGGAGGCGGCTACCTCGTCGTGCAGAGCGGCGGACAGCAGCTGTTCACGCGCGACGGCAGCCTCACGACGGACGGCAACGGGAACCTCAGCACGCAGTCCGGTGGGCTCATCATGGGCTGGCAGGCGAGTGGGAGCGGGACCGTGAACACCAACGCGCCGCTCACGGCGATCAAGATCCCGCAGGGGGAGACGATCGGCGCAACCGCGACCACGGCGCTCGACCTCGGCGGCAACCTGCCGGCGTGGAGCGGGACCGGCACCGCGCCGGTCGAGACGACGACCTACAACGCGTACGACGCACTCGGCAACGTCGTGCCGGTCACCCTCACGTTCACCGGCGTCACGGGCACGGCCAACGCCTGGACGGTGCAGGGAACGGTCCCGAACCCCGCGGGCGGCGCGGCGAGCAAGATCTGGGCGACCGCGCCGACGATCACGTTCGACCCGACGACCGGCGGGGTGAAGTCGATCACCGGGGTGACCGCGAACGCGGACGGCTCGTTCTCGCTCCCGGCGGGCACGATGCCCACGGGCTACAGCTTCCCGACGGGCGACACGTGGTCGTTCAACTTCCCCGCGCCCGGCACCGCGAACGCCGTGACCCAGTACGCCGCCGCGTCCACGATCCAGATCAACCAGCAGGACGGCTACGCGTCCGGCACGTTGCAGAGCTACTCGATCGGCTCCGACGGCACGATCACGGGCGCATTCTCGAACGGTGCGACGCTCGCCCTCGGCCAGATCGCGCTGGCCTCCTTCGCGAACGCAGGCGGGCTCTCGGACCAGGGTGGCGGGCTGTACGCGACGAGCCCGAACTCGGGCCAGGCGCTCATCGGCACGCCGGGCACGGGCGGTCGCGGCGCGCTGCTCGGCGGAGAGCTCGAGCAGTCGAACGTCGACCTCGGCACGGAGCTCACGAACCTCATCACCGCGCAGGAGGCCTACACCGCGAACACCAAGACGCTCACGACGAGCAGCCAGGTGATCCAGGCGCTCGAGAACGTGCCGTGAGCACCATCGTGGAGCAGGACGCACCTGCGGCAAGCGGGGCGCGCAGCGCTGTCGACATGGTCGAGGCCCCCTCGACGGTCGTCGCCGCCGGGTCGAACCGGATCCGCGTCTTCGATCTGCACCGTCAGGAGACCGTGGAACGCGCACGCCTGCGGCGCCTCCAACCGATCCTCGAGACCGTCGCGCACCGGATCGGGAGCTCGCTCACCTCGGCGATCCGACAGCCCGCGCACGTCGAGCTCGTCTCGCTCGAGCAGCGCACGTGGGAGGAGCACTCCTCATCGCTACCCGATCCGACGTTCGTGTCGAGCGCGGTGCTGCTCCCGCTGGAAGGGCGGGTCGTCATGCACATCCCGGTGCCGCTCGTGCTCGAGCTCCTCGACTTCCATCTCGGCGGGGACGGGGCGAACCAGCCCGATCGTGCCCAGCTCACCGAGATCGAGCGCGCGCTCGTCGGGACGCTCACGGACGTCATCTGGAACGAGCTGCCGCCCCCGTTCGCGACGCTCGTGTCGCTGAACGTCGGCCTCGTCCAGAACTCCTCGAGCGCCCTGCTCGTCCAGGTGGGTCGACCGGGCGTGATGTGCCTCATCGTCGAGCTCGCGGTCACGATCGCCGACCACGACCCCGAGACGATCCTGCTCTCGCTCCCGCTCACCGTGCTCCTTCCGGTGCTCGAGCACATCGAGCGCCACCAGAGCTCGGAGGGGATGGAGGGCATGGTCGACCGCAAGGAGGCGCGTCGGCGGATCCTCTCGGTCCCGATGGAGCTGAAGGTCGAGTACCCGCCGATCAGCCTGACGCCCGCCGAGCTGCTCAGCCTCCGGGTCGGCGACGTGATCCACATCGAACAGGAGCCGAGCGATGGGCCGTACGAGCTCCAGCTCGTCGTGCAGGACACGCCCTTCGGGACCGGGATCCTCGTCGAGAACGGCAACAAATTGATCTGCACGGTCGTGAGCAAGAGGGAGAGCGGAGATGAGTGAGGAGAACGTGGCGCTCGTCGGCGACGGCGAGCTGGTCGACGCGGACGTCGTCGCAGACCCGCCGGCGGGCAACCCCGGTGACGGCGGACGGCGGGGCTACCCGGCGAACGACGGCCAGCAGGGAGCGAGCCGCATGCCGATCGAGACGCTCGGCCAGGTCGAGCTGAAGGTCGAGGTCGTGCTCGGCAGGGCTCGACTCCGCCTGCACGAGCTCCTCGACGTGCGCCCGGGACAGTCGCTCGAGCTCGACCGCGCGCGCAACAGCCCGGTCGACGTGCTCGTGAACGGGACGCTGTTCGCCCGAGGCGACATCGTCGTGATCGACGACACCAACCTCGGCGTCCGCGTGAGCGAGGTCATCGGCACGGATCTCTCGAAGGAAGGACGTTGACCGTGGCACCGACGCTCGCATCCGCAGTAGTGAAGACGCTCCCCGACGTGTCCGTCGGCCACTCGCTCCTCCAGATGGTCATCGCGCTCGCGGTGATCGTCGTGTCGATCTGGGGCCTCGGGAAGGGGCTCGCTCGCATGCGCGGCGGCGCGTCGCCGTCGAAGCGGCGCGCCTCGGGCGACGGACTCGCGGTCGTGAGCCGCCAGTCGCTCGGCAAGGACCTCTCCATCGCGACCGTGCGATGGGGCGGGCGGGAGATCCTCGTCGGGATCGCGGGATCGACGATCACGTTCCTCAACGACCCGCGGAACGACGGCGCGGCAAGGGCTGCCGCACCCGACGCCGCGGCGGTCGGCGGAGCGCCGGACGCCGCGGACGCGGTAGGCACCGGAGCAGCCGCGAGCGCTGCGATGTTCGCCGCGGCGCGCTCCGCGGTCACACGGCCCGACTCGACCCGCGCCCCCGTGATGAGCGTCGCCGGCGCCGCGCCGGAGCGTCCGGCCTCGCTGCTCGACTCGCTGCGCAACGCGACCCTCCGGCGCTGAGCGCCCCGACCGGACAGGAAGCGGACCTTCCCCGTGCACCTCACGATGCTCGACCCCTACGCCGCGCACCTCGCGTCGACGTCGGTGTCGATCAACCTCGGCAACACGCTCTCGAAGCCGACGACGAGCATCCTCGTCATCCTCGTCGGCACCTTCCTGTCCGTCGCGCCGTCGCTGCTCATCCTCTGCACCGGGTTCGTCCGCATCATCATCGTGCTCGGTCTCACGCGCCAGGCGCTGGGCCTCTCGACGACGCCGCCGAACCAGGTGCTCGTCGGCATCGCGTTGTTCATCTCGCTGTTCCTCATGACCCCGACGCTCAACGCGATGAACCACGACGCGCTCCAGCCGTACCTGCACGGGAAGATCAACGCGACCCAGGCCTACCGCGAGGCCGAGGTCCCGCTGAAGACCTGGATGCTCAAGCAGACGGGCGCCCAGGAGCTCGCGGTCACCGACAAGATCGGTCACTACAACCCTGCGAAGCCCATGAACGCGCCGCTCGCGTCGATCATCCCGGCCTTCCTGCTCACACAGCTCAAGAGCGCGTTCATCATCGGGTTCGTCATCTTCGTGCCCTTCCTCATCATCGACCTCGTCGTGTCGGCGACGCTCATGTCGATGGGCGTCGTCATGCTCCCCCCGACACTCGTCTCGCTCCCGTTCAAGCTCCTGCTCTTCGTCCTCGTCGACGGGTGGGTCCTCGTGCTCCAGTCCCTCGTGTCGAGCTTCAGATGAACGAGGCGCAGGTCCTGCAGATCGCGGCGAACGCGATGATGACCGGAGCGAAGATCGCCGCTCCGATCATGCTGTCGGCGATGGCCGTCGGCCTCGTGATCTCGCTGTTCCAGTCGGTCACGCAGATCCAGGAGGCCACGCTCACCTTCGTGCCGAAGGTCGTCGCGGTCGGCCTGGTCGTCATGCTCGCCGGCCACTGGATGCTCGGCGTCTTCATCGCGTACGTCCACTCGCTCTTCGCGAGCCTGCCGCAGCTGCTCGCCGGCGGCTAGCCGTGGCGCTCACGCTGAACTACCGCTGGCTCGTCGGGTTCCTCCTCGCCCTCGCCCGGGCGCTCGGGTGGCTCATGCTGGTCCCGCCGTTCTCGAACCGACGCGCGATCCCCGCGATCGCGACGACGTGCCTCGCATCAGGGCTCGCGCTCCTCGTCGGCCCGCGGATCCCGGCGTCCGCGATCCCGAGCACCGCGCCGAGCTTCGTCGGCGACCTCGTGCTCCAGGTCATGACCGGGGCCGCGATCGGCTACGTCGTGTACCTGCTCATCAGCACGATCACGACCGCGGGCAGCTTCGTCGACCTCATGGGCGGGCTGAACCTGCCCGCGTCGATCGACCCGCTCAGCCTCGACCAGACACCGATGATCGGGCAGTTCTTCGAGCAGGTCGCTATGGCGCTGCTCCTCGTGTCGGGTGGATACCTCTATCTCGTCGACGGTTTCGCGCGCTCGTTCGACACCGCCGGGTTCACGCTCTCGTCGACGAGCCGCATCGGCGAGGTCGTCGTGCTCGACCTCGCGACGTTGTTCACGTCCGCGCTCGAGATCGCGGCGCCGATCCTCGTCGTGTTGTTCGCGACACAGATCGTCCTCGCGCTCCTCTCGAAGGCCGCGCCCCAGATGAACGTCTGGATCCTCGGGATGCCGCTCCAGATCGTGCTTGCGATCGTCCTCGTCGGCCTCGGGATCTCCGTCCTGCCGGGTTATGTCGCACAGTTCGTCTCGCGCGCGCTCGGCGACACGGCCTCGCTATTCGGCGGGCACTGACGTGGCGAGCGAGGACAAGCACGCTCGGACCGAGCCGCCCACCGCGAAGCGCAAGAAGGAGGCTCGCGACCGCGGCCAGGTCGCGCGGTCGCCGGACGTCTCCGGATGGGTCGGCGTGCTCGTCGCCAGCTTCCTGCTCCCGTGGCTCTTCTCGAACACCGAGTCCCGCGTCGTCGGTCTCGTCGCTCAGGCCCGCAACGTCATGGGCGCACCGACCTCCGCCGGGGCGTTCGCCGTGCTCACCGCGGGCCTGCGGATCGTGGTCGTCGTGATGGTCCCGGTCGGCGGGCTGTTCGCCGTGCTCGCGGTCGTCTCGAACATCGCACAGACGGGTCGCTCGTTCTCGCTCAAGGCGGCGAAGCCGAAGTTCGACCGGGTGAACCCGAAGAACGGCGTCAAGCACCTCGTCGGATCCCAGATGGTCGTGCAACTCGTCAAGCAGACCCTCAAGCTGTCGATCCTCGGGTTCGCCGGCTACGCGGCGGTCCACAGCCTCGTCACGTCCGTGACCGGGACCTCGCCCATCGGCCTCGCGCCCATCCTCGGCGAGACTGCCTCGTCGATCCTCCGGTTCGTCAGGATCCTCGCGCTCGTGAGCGTGCTCATCGGCCTCGCGGAGTACGCGTTCCAGCGCCACAAGCTCCTCCAGAGCCTCAAGATGACGAAGTACGAGGTGAAGGAGGAGGCGAAGGCCGCCGAGGGAAACCCGCACACGAAGAACGAGCTGCGCAAGCGTCAGTACGCGATGGTCCGGTCCCAGATCGCCTCCGCGATCCGGCGCGCCGACGTCGTCGTGACGAACCCGACCCACTACGCGGTCGCGCTCCAGTACACACCCGGGACGGGCGCGGCCCCGGTCGTCGTCGCGAAGGGATCCGACGCCCTCGCTCGCGCGATCAGGACGCGCGCGACCGAGGCCGAGGTGCCGATCGTCGAGGACCCCCCACTCGCTCGCTACCTCTACGCGGTGTGCGAGGTCGACCAGCAGATCCCTGCCGAGATCTACGTCGCGGTCGCCCGCCTGCTCGCGTTCGTCTACGCACTGCCGGCGGTGACGAGGACCTCCCGGGTCCACTCGGCCGGCTCGTCAGTGCTCCCCGACGTCCTCGGTGCGATCGACGCGCTCCCCACCGCGCGCCGCGCGCGCGCCGCGGCGATGCTCGGGACTCCCGCGCCGTGAGCGGGCTCGGCGGCGCCCGCGACGGGCCGAGCACCGAGGCACGCGAGCTCGGAACCGTCCGCGCGCCACATCCGGACGCGCCGGGGGCGATGCGCGCGCTCGCCCGCCTCCTGCGCTCGGTCGGCTACCCGCGCCTCTACCCGCTCGTCACCGGAGGCGCGCTCTTCGCGCCGACGTCGGCCGCAGGCGAAGCCACGCTCGCCGCTCTCGTCGGGCTGACCGACGAGGAGCGCGCGACCCTCGCGCTGTTCTCGCTCGGCGCCGTCGCGCCGCACCTGGTCGCGGACGCTCGCGCCGGCGATGCGCTGCGCGGCGTCGTCCGCGCGCTCCGATCCTGCGGTCTGGTGCACGGGGGACCCGGCGACCGGCTCGCGACGACCGGGTGGGTGGCCGCGCCCGCCCTCGGCGGCCTCCTGCTCACCGGTCGGCCGCCGAGCTACTCGTCTCCGAGCGCAGCTGGCGACCACCCGGACGGGCTCGGCGCGAGCGCGTACCTCGGCCCGGACTCCCTCACCTTCGCCGCGTCGCTTCCCGACGCGCGCGGCCTTCGCGTCCTCGACCTCGGCGCGGGCTGTGGGATCCAGGGGCTCCTCGCGGCGCGCGGCGCGTCGGAGGTGCTGCTCTCCGACGTCGAGGAGCGCTCGCTCGAGCTCGCCGCGCTCAACGCGCTGCTCAACGACACGCCCCACCCGGTGCGCTACGCGCTCTCCGACTGCTTCGACGCGCTTCCCGGAGAGACGTTCGACCTCGTCGTCAGCCTGCCTCCGTACGTGCCGGCCGCCCCCGGCACCCGGCTGCGCTCCACCGTCGCGGCCGGGCCCGACGGCCTCGGCGTCATCCGCCGGGTCCTCGCGGGCGCCGCGGCGCACCTGCGACCCGGTGGGACGCTCGTCGCGCGCTGCCAGCTCATCTGCGACGACCGGGGCCCGATCCTGCTTCGCGAGCTCGGGGCGCTGTCGAGCGGGCTCGCGATCCGTCTCACGCTCGGGGAGACCCACCCACTCCAGCCCTACGTCGCCGAGCTCGCTGCGAACGTCGCCGCGCACGGCGGCGCCGAGAGCTTCGCCCTCGCGTACGCGGCCTATCAGGCGTCGCTCCGGGGGCTCGG
>Ga0307374_10010952_pt1 | contig 13000 bp, 14 predicted proteins | sample OX3MG_FD_202532 | JGI IMG/M metagenome (GOLD analysis project Ga0307374, IMG submission 202532) | Soil microbial communities from Risofladan, Vaasa, Finland - OX-3 | ecosystem: Environmental > Terrestrial > Soil > Coastal area > Acid sulfate soil | place: Finland: Risofladan, Vaasa | collected...
GACGGACACGACCCAGAGCGTTGGTCTTCACATCTTGGTTGAGCAATTCATCCGGATTCAGTTCTGGGCTGTAAGACGGAGCCAGAAGATTCGAATTTGCGCCGCGTGCTCCGCCAGCCATCGATTCACCAACCGCGATTTGTGTACCGGGTGGCCATCCGCAATCAGGAACACTTGCCTCCTCGTCTTCCGCGTCAGTCGCAGGAGACGGCAGAGGAAATTCACAAAATACCCGCGCGGTGAAGCGCTGACGGAAAATCATGAAGGCCAGCCGACCCCGATTGGTGATCGCCGAGATCATGTTGCATCGGAAACGCTGCCCAGTCCCCCCAGACAACCGGTGTTTGGCCGCGTCGTCCGTAGGATCGCCCCGCTTGATGGTCGGAGCGTAATCCCATCTCGTCCAACCAATGGATTTGCGCCTGGTATCGCCGTGCCCACTCTCGAATGGCCGGGTATTCTTCCTCCAGCCATTTCCGCACCGTGGCTGGATTTTGTTCGTAGGCTCGCCGTATCGGTTTTTGCGGCGCCAAACCCCACGCGCACAAATAGCGTCTCACCGTCCACGCTGAAGTGTTCATCCGACGTCCATCCCTTTTCCCGCGCCTGTGCTACTACCCTCGCTAGAAATTCCTTGGCCCCCTCGGCCTCCAGCAAACGGTCGCGGTTCTTGGTAAACACCATCGCGTCCTACACCGCATCATCCAAATTCAGTCCTACAAACCAGCGGAATAAGATGTTGTAGTCCGTCTCTATTCCGGGCTGGGCCTGCTCACCCCAGCCATGGTTCACTACAACCAAACCGAGCTCATCCTCGAACAACGCCAAACTGTTCTTGATGTCGCCTATCGCGTCCATCCCGAACGCTTCGTCCGCCAGGCCCCCAAACCAGCAACGGTCCCAACAGAGGTCTGGATCAACAAACCGCTCAAGACAGATGAAAAAACTCACTAAATCCCATGAACACTGGTCTCAAACTCGTTGACACGCGCCGCTGCCGCACCACCCACGCTAACGACACCTTTTTCTGCTGCGCGATTTCTTCGAGAGTTGTGTAGAGATCGGGCGGAAAGCTGATAGACGCCCGAACTGCAGCTTTCGGCTGAGCCTTCAGGCTCCTTCCCTTCGATCTTTTCTCCCTCATGCTGGCAGCCTCTATTATCTTCACCACCCTACACCATGGTCGTGAATCTCAGGAGGACGGCCTTACAAATCTGGAGCCGCAGCAGTTCGGCCAGCCGTCGCGCACCGATCTCGTCACTCTTGTTGCCCTCTCTCATCGAGGCGTTCTTTCCCGGATCGCACACCGCCATTCTTGTGACATGCGGTTTCAACAAGTTGTACAATCAGGCGGTCGAGGTTCCTTCTTCAAACGTGACCTGCAAATCTCCGCGCAGCCCATCGAAAAACTGCAGGACCATGCTGGCCTTGGTCTCGATCACGCATTCCGTCACGGCGCTTCAGACGGGCAAAAACGAGCCGTCTGAGCCTCGAAGTCTCGCTGGGGATGATATGGCCACAAATTTCTTGACTCGACGCACGAAGTGAGGGTTAGGATGCGCGAGCTGGGAGTCCAAATCGGAAATCTTGGCTTAATCGAAGCGATTTGGACGATTCAGAGTTCTCTCCATCTGTTTCGAAAACGACAGGTACCCGCTACAGTTTCCGCTACAGTCGGCGGACATGCTCAATGCTGCTACTCGTAAGTACTTGAAAATATGGCGCGCCCGGAGGGACTCGAACCCCCGACCCTCTGCTTAGAAGGCAGACGCTCTATCCACCTGAGCTACGGGCGCGTTGTATGATTCTAAGAGACTTGACGCATTCGCGGCCATCCATTTGTTACGTTTCGTATCATAACTGTGCCAGAACTGTGCCAAAACTCTCGTTTTCGAGCACAGGTGTCTGTGCCGTCATTTCGTTAGCTTGGCGATTGATTTTTCCCAACGCTTCTCTTTGCATCTTCAACTTCATTTGCGAATACCTCTTAAACACCTGCGAGTCTCCTTGCCGAAGCAATTGAGTGACCCACTCGTCTGCGACGCCGCCCGCACTGAGACGTGTGGCATATGTTGAGCGCAGATCATAGATTCTGAAATATGGGATCTTCGCCCTCTTTAGAGTGAGTCGCCACGATGTTCGCAAAGAGTATTGATATCCCGTCGCGCTTTGCTCGCTTGGGAACAAATACTCTCCTTGTCCTGAAAGAGCGATTTGGTCCCGAAATGCTTGGACCGCGAGTTTTGTCAGCGGGACTTCGCCAACCCCGTTCGGTGTTTTGGAATCGGGAATCCAGACGACAGCATTCGCCAGGTCTACCTGTTCATTCTTCATCGAGAGCAGTTCCTTGTAGACCCGAAGTCCCGTCTCCGTAATGATACGAACAACGTTCCGCAGATAGCGCGGAGCGTGTTGCTCGATGCACTGCTGCTCTGACCAAGAGACGTAATGCGGTCGGAACAGTCCTCTGACTGCTACGGGGAATTCGACACCCGAACATGGATTCGAAGGAAGCAATTTCTTTCGAACCGCGACGTTCAGAATGCGCCGCAGCACTCTCAGTTCTTGATGAATCGTCGTTGGCTTCACGATTCGTTTGCCTTCACGGGTTCCGAAGCGAGACGTGATTCGGATTTGCTGGCGGAGCCGTGTTCGGAGATAAAGTTCAATGTCATCTGCTGTCAAGTTGGCCAAGGTGCGGGAAGCGAAGGTTCTATTCAAATGCTTCACAGCCCGTAGATTGGCAACGTGGGTCTTGTGAGTTCGGAACGGCGGTTTGGAATAATTCTCCATGAAAGTTTCGGCCCATTGTCCAAAGGCTAGGCTTTCTCCTTTTCGGACAACGTTCAGTATGTTTCCGTCTCTGGCGTGAAGCCGCTCTCGAAGTTTCTTCTGAGCTTCCTGCCAGTCTGCTGTAAAAGTTGATTCTCTACGGAGCGTTCCGTCTCGTTCCCGGTAGCGCATCCACCAGAACTTCGTTGCCTTCCGCCGAAACAAATTACCGTCATGTTCAATGGGTCTACTCATTCTCCATCTCCTGTTTGAACGACGCGCGAAATGGTTCGAGGTCCGATCTGAGAAACCGGATATTTCGACCCATTACGCGGAGATGGGGAATCTGCTTTCGCTCAACCCAAAGATATACCGTTTGCGGACTGACTCCAAGAAATTTGGCCGCTTCTTTGACGGTGAGCGGAATTTCGCTTGCACTACTTGCGACGGTGGGCGCGACTTCTAGGCATGGCTGATTCATGGCGGTTCTTCCTTTGGAGTATTCGGTGCTGTTCTACTTGGGACCGTTCGAGATCGTGCGGACGCTAAAAAGTCGATTTCTCGTCATAGACGGGGTTGAATTCGTATTGGTCGCGTTCGGCATTGAAAGCCCGGACTTCGAGAATCTGCGAAACGTATCGTCTCCCTGGGCGGCGTTCGAGCTGGATGATGACGTTGAGCGAGTCGCTGATGTTGGTCTTGATAGCGCGATAGGGCAATTCGACGCCGCTTTGGAGAACGCAGCTCGTGAATCTCGATATTGCTTGTTGGGCGGAACTGGCGTGAACGGTCGAGAGCGTTCCTGAGTGGCCGGTATTGAGGAGTTGAAGCAAATCGAACGCCTCACCCCCACGAATCTCGCCAAGGATGATTCGGTCGGGCCGATGTCGAAGTGATGCCTTCAATAAGTCGCGGATCGCTACAGCCGGAAGGCCTGCCTGTGCCTGACGAGCTTCAAAACGAACGAGGTTTGGCTTTTCGAGCTGAATCTCTGACGTGTCTTCGATTAGGAGAATGCGGTCGTCGTCCGAAATGAGCTTTCCCAAGGCGTTCAAGAGTGTTGTCTCCTGAGCGGCTGACCCGGTCTCCAGGCCGATGCCGTGGCAGGCCACGAACGCGACGGCCTCGGCTTCAGTCTCACGAATTCGTTTGGACGTGCTGTTCCGACGCTCGTTGCGGTGCATCATTTCGTGCGCGAGTTCATGAGCCAGAGTCGCGAACTCTTCAGCCGCAGACTGTCCGGGTAGTAGAGTGATTTTGCCTCCTGCGGAAGTGCCTCTCGCCGGAGCGATATCCTCGGAATACTCAAGAGCGATGCCTTGCTCGGCAACAAACTTCGCAAGGCGCTCACGGTACTCGCGGGGCTCGCCATTGACATTGCCTATTGTCGGAAGTTCTTGACCGTCTGTCTGGCTGATGTCAAAGACGTAGGCCGCACGAAAACCGACAGCCGTTGATGATTGATCGGTTTCGTCTTGTTTCGCGCCTTCATTCTTCCGCCGTACGATTGGAGCAAGGATCAGTATTCCTTTCTCGCCCCTCTTCACGAAGCGCCCAAGCGTGTGCCAAGAGTGAAAGCCCGCCACATGCGTTGCAGTTGGCTTCTGGGATGCGATGAGCATCACGTTTCGGAGACTATAGCGGTGGAATCGGCCAATCGCCGCAAGGTACTGCGTCAGCGTTTCGCTTCGGCCTTCGTTGAGCGCCGTTATGAGTTGCTCGATGGCTTGATTTGTAACTTTCTTGATGTTTTCTGAATTCATTTTCTTCGTCCTTTCGGTGAGTTGAGAGTTGGTTCCCTCACACAGGCAGGGGAACCAAATCGCAACGACTTCACTGAAAGGGCAGGGCTCGAAACGGTCTAGCATTGACGGCTGGAGCGGGTGGCAACCGGCGTGACAGGTTGGTGTTTACCTGGCGCGACCGGGTGCTAGCAAAAGCCGATTCCGCGAGCCATCGAACGTGCTCCAAAGGTTTAGGCCAGAACGTGTTCCGATACCGATGCGCGCCTTCGCTGAACCAGGTTGGTGATACGTGCGCGTCAAATGAGTAGCAGCCGATGGTACAATCCGCACTCGTGGGCGAGGCTAGTGACAAAATATAAGCGTGGCGACCATATAAAGGTTGAATTCGAGGACAAACACTCTGGACAAGCCGAGTGGATGTGGCTCGAAGTTGATGAGGTCGATGAGGAGAAACAGGTAGTCTTCGGGAGGCTCGATAGCCAACCCGTTCTCAATACTGATTTGAGATTGGGCACGGAGTTGGCGGTTAGCTTCGGAAAGATTGTGGACCACCGCAACTTCGGAGGTCTGTCAGCGGTTTTTGCGGGACCACGCGATGGATCGTCTAACGACTAAACGGCGTAGCGCCTTGATGTCTCGGATTCGGAGTAAGGACACAATGCCGGAACTATTGCTGAGACGCGCCGTTCATGGAGAGGGATACCGCTATCGACTTCATGTCAAGAATTTGCCGGGCAGTCCGGATTTGGTTTTTCCGACACGCAAGAAGGTGATTTTTGTTCACGGCTGCTTTTGGCATTCCCATCAGAACTGTCGATCGGGCAAACTGCCGAAGAGTAATTTGAGGTTCTGGAAGCCGAAGCTGGAAGGCAATCGAGAGCGTGACCTGAGGAACATCCGGAAGTTAAGGCGCATGGGCTGGCAAGTTTTGGTAGTGTGGCAATGCAATCTAAGGGTCATGAACGGATGTTTGCAGCGAGTGATAAGTTTCTTGGAGAGTTGAAATGGCCCAAGCTGATCGGATACTAGCGACACCGACGAAGCGCTTTTTCGTCGAGATGTTCACGCGTGATGTGGAACTTGACGAGGCCATTCTCGATCTGTTGGACAACTGCGTGGACGGCGTGCTGCGCCTGCGTGGTTACAAACCCGACGCAGAGAGTCCATATCGCGGCTGCCATGCCCACCTTAAGTTCTCTCCGAAGGAGTTCAGCATTACTGATAACTGCGGGGGTATACCCGACGAAATCGTGGACACGGCCTTTCGTTTGGGACGCCCATTCGGGATGAAGGAGGACAAGACTCTCCCGATGGTCGGGGTCTATGGGATAGGAATGAAGCGGGCGATCTTTAAGCTCGGCAGAGAATGCACAGTGGTCAGTCGCACTAAGAAATCCGGGTTTTCCGTCACATTTCCACAAGACTGGTTTACGACTGAAGATAAATGGGAACTTCCCATTAAGCGCCTTCCGGGCGATGCAAAAAATCCCGGAACGACGATTACAGTGCGTCATTTGCTCCCCGGCATAGCCTCAGCATTCGATTCGCCGACAGGCTTCGTCGCGGAATTCAGAGCGGCGGTTAGTCAGTATTACAGCGTGTTGATAGAAAAAGGCTTTGAAGTCAAAGTCAACGGCAGTCTTGTGCCTGCTGTTCCGATTACTTTTAGAATTTCCGATCTCAAACAGATTTCGAAGAAGCAACGCGGGATTGCGCCTTATCTGTTCGAGGAAACTGTTGACGGGGTACGTGTCGAATTGATTTGTGGATTCTATTCACCGTACTCGCATGACGAAGATGAAGACCCGACCGAATTTCGCTCCGACGAGGCCGGTTGGACTGTCATCTGTAATGATCGTGTAATCCAATATAAAGATAAGACGATGCTGACCGGATGGGGAGACGGGACGCCTAGCTACCATCCGCAATTCAGGCAGATTGCGGGAGTCGTGAGTTTTTCTTCGACGGACCCCAAGCTGCTGCCGGTCACCACGACAAAACGCGGCATTGACGGGAATTCTGTCGTTTATCTCAAAGTGCGTCAAAAAATGCGGGATGGTCTTAGAAGGTTTACAACTTTCACCAACAGACTAAAGGTTCTTCCCGCAAAAACTCGAAAGGAATTGTTTCGGGGCACAGAGCGGGTTGATCTGAAAATGTTGCGTGCCCGAAAGGAAGAAATACCGTCCGCCAATTGGCATAAGGATACGAAGTTGGGCGGCAGAGTATTCGATCCGGAATTGCCGAAATTCGGAGATGGGAAAGTCAGCATGGTTCGATTTGCCCGCAGAGTTGATGACATTCAGCGGGTATCGAAATTCTTATTTGACACTGCGGACGAGAGTCCGGCAGAGGTCGGCGGCACATGCTTTGATCGCATCCTCGCGGAGGCAAAACAACGGTGAGCGGCACCTCCGTACCGTATCATTTGCGACAAAACAAGTACGTTGAACGACGGGTCTTCGTGGACCTGCTCGGCTACGTCGATAGGTGGATGCCCCTTGAGGATTATTTGTATGTCGGTTTTGGCGCGATTTATTTCGAGGACTTTAAGCTCCTTCATTATCAGTTTGCGATGAATAAGATGCTCTCGATTGAGAGAGAAAGGTGGGTTCTTCCTCGCCAGAAGGTGAATGTCCCGTTTGGTTGCATCGATCACAAGTTTTGCAGCAGCAGCGAATTCATTCGGAATCTGGATAAGTATCGCCGCAAATACAAAGTGAACAATACTCTCATTTGGCTCGACTATGCGGGTGGGCTTGAAGTCGCGAATCAACTCAACGACGTAAAAGCGCTCGTGCCCAGCCTTTTGGCAAACGATATTCTAAAAGTGACGTTTGAAGCCGAACCGGAAAAGCTGGCGCAGAGTGAACCTGCCGATGACGACGTTTTCGACGCTCGTCTCGAAAAGTTGCGCAGTCTGCTCGGCACACAATTTTTACCGGAGGGCGTAAGGCCCGAACAGATGACTGACAACGGATATCCGGCTGTTCTCAGCGAGGCATTCAAACGCGTCGTCGCTTCAGCTATGAAGGAAAGTCCGGGCTTGGTATTTCAGCCCATCGGCTGCTATGCGTACAAGGATAGCGTTCAAATGGTGACACTAACCGGGATTGTGCTTGATCGCGCCGACATTGTACAGTTTCCGGCCCGGGCGAAGTTCGGAGGTTTCGATCTGGCCAGTTTGTCTTGGCAGTTGCATCGAGTAGAAGTACCTGACCTAAGCCTGCGAGAAAAGTTTATTCTCGATAGAGAGCTCTTTCACAAGACGGCTAGAGCTGTTGAAAAAAAGATCGGTTTTGCCTTTGCGAAGAATCGCCCCGAGTCGCAGAGCATGATCGAAAGCTACATGAAGTTTTATCGCTACTACCCGACCTACTATCCGCTCGTGGTCTAGGGTTCCAATCGTTCAGAAACAAGTTGCAGAAGTGCTTCGGACATGAGAGGAGAAACGCTGTTGCCAATCATCCGGAAGCTATGCCATTTGGTGTCGTCAAACTGAAACCAATCTGGGAATCCTTGTAAACGCGCAGCCTCGCGGACGGTGATAACCCTATCGGCGGCAGGATGAATAGGCCGAATGGATTGATAGCTACCTCGATCCGGTCCCGTGCCAGCGCGCAATGTTGGCGCGGGCTCAGTCCATTCGAGTCGCGGACAACGACTGATCGGTTCCGTCGAACCTGGATCGACGCGTCCAAAACGCTTTACCACGTCGGCTGTATGCACAGTACGTTTGACGCCCGAGACTTCCTTACGCCCGAGACGTTTTCTACTCTCTGCTGAGCCGAGATGGGCCTTCGGTAGCGAACGAGCGCGCTTAGCATAAGCAGAAAGCTCCGAATCGGCCTTTTTCCTGTACGGAAGCCAGTCACAATCTGCTGGTTCAGGTAGGTCGGCAATCGCGTCCCGGACGGAGTGCTTGCGCCCGTCTTGAACCGATTGAATATCGCCCACATTGAGAGAAGCCACATGCGCTTTGTTATAGCCGATTATGACGACGCGTTCTCGCTTGGTTGCCGCGCCGAATCTCATGGCGTCTATTACCACCGGTCCAACAACCTCGAAGCCCTTCATTTCTGAAAGCGCATTTTCGAGAACCGCCTTTGCCGTGCCAAGCAATAGTCCCGGAACGTTTTCCATTATAAAAAAGTGTGGCCTAAGCTCACGAACGATACGAAGAAAATGCCAGATCAGTTTATTGCGAGGATCACGACTGTCTCGTTTGCCTATTAGGCTGAATCCTTGGCACGGCGGACCTCCAATTACCCCTATTATTTCTCCACGTTTTAATTTGGCCGAACGGAGTATTTCCGCCGAGCCGATTTCTCCAATGTCGGCGTGAAGTAGTTTGGAATGAGGAAAGTTGTCCTCATAGGAGCTTGTGAGCTTTTTGTCGATATCGATCGCGAGGGCCGTTTGAAATGAAGTAAGGTGAGCGCCGAGAGAGAATCCCCCGGCACCACAAAATAAATCGACGATTGCGCCATTTCCGCACGCACGCGTCCTTTTTGTCAGCGATGCGCTAATGAATCCGCCCCCTGCGCACTCACGCTGAGTGCCGTTGATGCACATCTCATAATGTAAGTCAATTCAGGTAAATAGTCGAGATTTCTCGAATGGCGAATGGGCGATTATTTGTGATGGCGAGATTGTGGCGAGAATGTGGTAGGATTGTGGCGAGATTAGTGGCGGGATTATGGCGAGGAAATATATACACGAGCTTAGCGATTGGCCTCACTTTACGTGGGATTCAAAGGCCCTTTCGGCTTTGCTCTCTGGCGTCCGACTCCGCCAAGGCTTGCTTGTGGGCAAGATGCAGGGCTTTGGTCTCACATCTCAGTGGACTGCAACGCTAAAAGTCCTAACGGACGAAACGATTAAATCGAGCGCAATCGAAGGTGTCGTACTCAATCCGGAGAACGTGCGTTCTTCTCTGGCTCGACGGCTAGGGTTGGATGTCGGCGGTCTTACGACCCACAGGGACCGCTATGTCGATGGCGTCGTTGAAATGATGTTGGACGCGACGCAGAAATTCGACAAGCCACTCACGAAGGAACGCTTGTTTGACTGGCACGCACATCTATTTCCGCGAGTACACACAACTGCCGACAAATTTCGCGTCGGCGCATGGCGGGATGACAATCAGGGTTCGATGCAGGTTGTGTCAGGTCCAGTCGGTCGCCATAAGGTTCATTACGTCGCCCCTGCGGCTTCTCGCGTGGGGAGCGAGATGGGAAAGTTTCTAAAGTGGCTCGACGGCGACGAACAAGAAGATCCGCTCTTGAAGGCCGCCATTGCTCATCTTTGGTTCGTTACGATCCACCCCTTCGAAGACGGCAATGGGAGAATTGGAAGAGCAATCGCTGAGATGTGCCTGGCGAGATCGGACGGGAGCGCTCAGCGCTTCTACAGTATGTCCTCGCAAATTCTCGAAGATCGAAAAGACTATTACGAAGTTCTTGAGAGAACGCAGGCAGGCCCGCTTGACATCACGGGATGGCTGACGTGGTTTCTCGGTTGCCTGGATAGGGCCATTGAGCAATCGAACCAAATCACGAGCAGCGCTCTGGAAAAAGAATTGTTCTGGAAAGGTTTGACTCAAAGGAAGGTCTCTCTGAATGATCGGCAAAACAAAGTCCTGAACAAGTTACTCGGAGAGTTTGAAGGAAAGCTGACGAGAGAAAAGTGGATGAAAGTGACTAAGGCTTCCTCTCGTACTGCCCTTCGAGATATCGAAGAACTGATTGCCCTGGGGATTTTGGAGCAAGAGGAAGCGGGGGGAAGGAGCACTTCGTACAGGCTAAATAGGATTGTCAGGCAGACAGAAGGACGCAAATGAGCATCGGTGCGCAAAAACGTGACCGGTAGAAACGAACAGTGTCCTTGTGGTAGCGGCAAAAAGTTCAAGAAATGCTGCCTAGAGAAACCCCGAGTAATTCCCGCAGGACCACCGCCGGAAGTCTTGATGAAAGCCGCTTTACAAATGAGACAGAAGCAACAGGCACAGGAGCATTGGATTGCGCGGTACGGCCACGTAAGACCTGTGATCGCAACGGATAACTGGGGTAAGAAGTTCGTCGCCATTCGCAACCGACTGTCGTACTCAGAAACTTGGAAATTCATACCCGATTTCCTGCTCGACTATGTTCCACACGTGTTTGGAAAAGATTGGTGGGACGCAGAGGTAGCTAAACCAGAAGACGAGAGGCACCAGGTATTTCAGTGGCGGGTGGGTTGCCTGCGTCACAAGCAGGCTGGCGTTAATGATGGGGAGAAACGAATAGTAATGCCGAATGGCATGACTGGGGCCTATTTGTCCTTCGCGTTCAATCTGTTCGCGATAGAGGATAACAGCAGATTAGACGACCTCTTACTTCATAGGCTGAAGCACCCAGAGCAGTTTCAAGGAGCTTTACACGAAATCTTCGCGGAAGCCACTTGTCTGCGTGCCGGTTTTACAATCGAAAAAGAAGACGAGCGTGACCCTTCGACACGACACGCAGAGTTTACGGCAACGCACAAGATTACAGGTGAACGATTCTCAGTTGAGGCAAAGAGCAAGCACAGGCCCGGTGTTCTTGGGCAAGCAGGTGTCGCACAACCGCACGAGAAGCTCAGGCTCACATTTGGTCGGCTCATCAATGACGCCGCCGCGAAAAATCCTAAGCATCCTCTGGTGATTTTTCTCGACACTAACCTGCCATTCCGTTCGGCACACCACGTCTATGGTAACGATCCAGCCGTTCCATCGCGGTATATTGCCGAGCTTTGTAAGCGCATCCGCAACGAGCACGGAGGACAATATCCTTTCGTCATGTTGGCGTTCACGAACATTCCGCACCACTACGCCGCCGCTCATGAAACCGACCCTCCGAAACACATTCACTCGATGATGACGGAACATCCGGCCACAAGCAAAGGTCAAGCTTTGACGGCTCTTTACAACGCCGTTCCGCTATACGGAAACATACCCAACGAGTTTCCAACATTCTGACGACAGACACGCACCGCTGTGCCAGAACTGTGCCAAAACCCTACCTTTTCGATCAATTGAGGTTAGCTTTGAGCGAAAAGCAGACTCCCCAAGTTGTTGAAAAGATTGAAAACGCAAACCAACAAATGGAAGCGGTGGAGTGGCGAATCCCGCTTAGAAGGCAGACGCTCTTTCCAACTGAGCTACGGGCGCACTGTTAAATTAAGCCAATGACTACAAGAATATTTGAATATTAAACAAAACATGCGGCCTTATCGAGTACAGGAAAAGTACGGAAAATCCCGGTTCATCCCCTCTTACCTTCCTTTTGCGAATCCGTGCCTTTTTACGAGCGGCCTTTAGCTTGGCACTGAACACTTTCTCAACCCTCCCCATAGCCGCCTTCAAGACTTCGGATACAGGTTTCGTATAGATGTTCTTCGTGACTGCGATATTGGCATGCCTGAGAATAGATTGGCGCGTCTTCCCGTCCTCGCCTAATTCATAAAGCGTTGTCGCCAACCCGCGACGGAAGGCGTGCCAACCGCACCATCGGATGTTCTTCTTTTGTAACGTAGGACAGATTACACGCTTTGCGAGGTTATGCAAATCAAGTGGCCGACCCAACTTTGGGCCAGTGAAGATAAACCCATCACCGGGAAAATCGTTGCGATGTGCTTTGAGGTATTTCGCCAGAATAGGAATCACAGGCACAGGAGCCTTCGACGCCTGAGTTTTGGTTTCTTCGATCACGTGGGTTGGCCGCCATGCGGTTCGTTGCACGTGTAGTTCATCACCCTTCAAATCTTCCCATCGAAGCCCTTGTATCTCGGATTTTCTCAACCCGCTAAATGCGGCCAAGGCCACGATTGTTGCAGCGGGTTCATCCAGGGCGTTAATCATCGCTACTACGTCCTCCAGCGTGGCATATCGTGAAGGCTTCGGAATGGGCTCTGTCCGGGGATTGAAACCTCGAAGAAAAGATTTTTGTTATCTGGATTGAATGCGCCTTGCTGCGCAGCATAATTAAAGATAGCGACGCCGAGCCATTTTAGGTGTTTCAATAATCCCGACGATACGTGGGGTTCTTACGGGCTACGGTATCAATCATCTGCTGTGCAATCGGCAACTCCAAACCGCGCTGATTCTCGAACAGCGCCAAACTGTTCTTGATGCCCCCTATCGCGTCCATCCCGAACGATTCGTCCGCCAGGCCAGCGAGCAGGCCGGAGGGGCCGTGCCGCTGGAAACGGCGCAGCCACTTGCGGACAGTCGGCGCGGTGGTGGCAAAGAGCCGAGCCGTCGGCTTGATGCCGCGCTCGCGGGCGCTTTCGACCAGACGCAGGCGATGGTTGTAGGCGTTGTCTTTCATCTCACGGACCAAAGCGAAGTAGCGAGCGGCAAACATGGCCCGCGCATTGTAGGCGCAATGCTTGCCAAGGGAAGAAGGTTGCGGAAAAGACGCTCCCTGGAAAAGTACAAACCACTTTTCCAACGAGCTTGGGAA
>Ga0307374_10010954_pt1 | contig 12998 bp, 7 predicted proteins | sample OX3MG_FD_202532 | JGI IMG/M metagenome (GOLD analysis project Ga0307374, IMG submission 202532) | Soil microbial communities from Risofladan, Vaasa, Finland - OX-3 | ecosystem: Environmental > Terrestrial > Soil > Coastal area > Acid sulfate soil | place: Finland: Risofladan, Vaasa | collected...
GCGAGTCGAGTTCGGTCGGTACGGATGCCTAGGTTGCTCGCGTCAGGCCACCTCGGTGGTGGCTCCCACAGTAGGAATGAACTGCGATACGCCGCCAGATGTCCGAGCACCGTCGCTGTCATTTCTCTCCTCGTTTCCAGGCATCCTCGCTGCGGGAGAGGTGATCAAGGAGGCTTCGGGATCAGGGCAACTTCGGGGTGGCTTTGACCACATCTTCCGATACGGTCCCAACCGGGACCAGAAGGGGATGCCTGCGATCCGGCATGACTGCCCGGTTGCCTGCGGACAGCCCTCGAAGATTGCTCAGTATCGAGCTAAATATCCAAGCCAAGCCTTCGAACCGGTGAAGGTCGTACCCAACACGAGAGTGGGTCAGCCCGCTAGGAACCCTGATTCCCAGCAGTCGGCGCAGTAGAAGTCGCCATCGTCGGCATAGTGGTGCCCGTCCGGATGGATGAGGACGGTGCCGACACTGGTACCGCAGTGATCGCAGAAATCCCACTCAGCGGGCCGCCACAGCGGGGTGGTCTCCTTAACGCCTACGATGTACCTGTGCGTTGGTCCGGCCCGCAAGTGGGCTGACGTCCCTCTCAGCCGCCATCTCACCGTGGAGCAGCTGGCCTGGTGGGTGCCCCAAGAGCTTGTCAGGTAGCTTCCGTAGCTAAGTCGCTGCATCCCGTCAGTTGCGGCGGGGGGTCGAGCGACCTTCCCGCCCCAAAAGTAGGCGTCCAAGGACCTGGCGCGTTCTCCTCGTCCTCGTGGTACAACGGGCCAATGTCACGGGGAGTGTCGTTCGAACGTAGGTTCGCCTCCCCACGCGACCGGTTGCGTCTTTCAGCCCCCCACTTGCTGTCTCAGGCACCCGGTCTCATATCGACTCAGCCTGTTCAGCCACCAACCGGACGTTCACATGACTGAGATCGCGACGTCGATCGGATCGATTTGGCGTCGATGGGACCTGCACATCCACACACCAGCCTCAATGGTCAACCATTACGGCGGTATAGATCCCTGGGACCGATTCCTCACCGAACTCTCCTCTCTGCCGCCAGAGATGAGCGTTGTCGGAATCAACGACTATCTGTTTGTAGATGGGTACCGCCGAGTCTTGGAGGCATTCAGATCGGGTAGGCTGCCGAATCTCGAAGCGATCTTTCCGGTGATCGAGCTACGCCTCACGCAGCTTGCCGGCGTTGAGGGTGAGCTTCGACGAATCAACTATCACGTCATCTTTGAGCAGCAGTTCGATCCAGACACCATCGAGGCGCAATTCGTGAATGGCCTCGCAGTCCACTACCAGCTCACGCCTGGTGGAGCACCTTGGTCAGGGTTCCCCACGGAGAGCAACCTTGCTGCGCTGGGTAGACAGATTCGCGCAGACATGCCCGCCGAGCGACAGCGCGAACATCAGGAGAGCGATCTCCAACTTGGCTTTTCGAACCTAGCTGTGAGTCTGGAGCACATCCAAGGCGTGCTCGGTCATTCAAGTCTCAGAGGACGCTCGATTACGGCGATCGGGAAAGCAGAGTGGGCCTCGTTGCGGTGGACAGAGCAGTCCATCGCAACGAAGAAGCACATCATCAACCAAGCCGATGTGGTCTTCACGGCAGCCGAGAGTCCTGAAGCTTACGAACGCGGGAGACATGCCCTTGTGCAGCAAGGTGTGAACGACCATCTACTCGACTGCAGTGATGCTCACTCCTGGTTAGGAAGTAGCGACAAGGATCGACTCGGAAACTGCTGGACTTGGATTAACGCGCAGCCGACCCTCGAGGGCTTGCGTCACGCATTGACCGAGTTTGACCACCGGGTGTATGTCGGGGAGCTACCGACCAAGCTTCAATCGTTGAGGCTCCGCGCAGGAGATCACATCTGCAGAGTGGCGATTAGGCGGGCGGAGGATTCCTTATCGTCTGCACCCGCCCTATTCAACACCGAGTTAGCCCTCAACCCCGGCTTTGTAGCGGTTGTCGGAAACAAGGGCAAGGGCAAGAGCGCCCTTCTCGATGCAATCGGGCTCGCAGGTGACTGCTCAACCGAACAACAGTTCACGTTCTTGTCCAAGGAGCGTTTTCGTAATCCGTCAGCCAATCGCGCGGCGGATCATGCGGTTGAGCTGGCATGGTGCGACGGTGCCGTGGTCAAGCGGCGCCTCGACAGCCATGTGAGCGCGACGTCGCCACCTCGCGTAACCTACCTCCCCCAGAGGATGCTAGACCTCATCTGCAGCGCCGACCCTGGAGAGCCATCAACCGCTTTCTCGCAAGAATTGGAGAAGGTGTTGTTTGCTCACGTTCCGCCAGCCGATCGTCTAGGAACCACAAGCCTTAGATCTCTGATCGATGCGCGCGCGGCGGCTATTGATGGTCGCCTGGGGGTTCTTCGGTCGGAACTATCCACGCTCAATCGGCGCATTGTGGAGACTGAGGACTTGCGCAAGCCAGATCGGCGCGCGGGGCTCGTTGAGGCTAAGGAGCAGCTCACCCGCCGTCTCCAAGCACTGGAAGAGATGGAGCCGAAGCTGCCGGCACCGGTACCCGACGCGGGCGACCCAGCACTAGCTGACCAGATAGCGGATATTCGATCCCGGCATTCGGAACTGGACCGAGAGATCCGCGAGAGTCAACTAGAGGATGCGAGCCTCGCTCGGGCCATCAATTTGGCGGAACAACTTCGCACGGATCTAGGGACTCTCAAGAATCAGGTCGAAACCTTCCGGCAAGCGAATGCTCCGAGGGCGGAGGCCGTGGACATATCGATCGACGAGGTCCTTACCTTCGAGCTTGATGAGACACCGCTACACGAGGCGCTCGCCCGTTATTCCGCTCGCAGGGATGAGGTTACACAGGCACTTTCTACGTCGTCGGCCAGCTCGTTTGTCGCCAAGCGCGATGAAGCAGAGGCAGAACTGCGGGAGGCACAAGACAAGCTGGAGCTCCCCGCGCGATTGCGCGCAGAGGCGGAGGCCAGGCACCGCTCATGGGCGACAGCCTGTGAAGAGCTCCGGCGCGGGTCGGCTGAACAGCAGGGCATTGAAGAGGTCAACCGGGATCTGGAAGTGGTTGACGCCGCCCCAGGCCAGCTCGCTAGCCTACATTCCGACCGCGCGGCGCTGAGCCAGCGCATCTTGACCGCCCTCCTGGAGAAGGTGTCGATTTGCGAGGAGCTATATCGGCCGGCCCGGAGCTTTATTGATGGGCACGCCCTTGCCGCTCGGTGTCAGTTGACGTTCGGAGCTAGACTTCGGGAGCGCGACCTCGCGCAGAGGTTCTTCGATATCGTAAGCCGAGGCAAGGTGGGCACATTCATGGGGTTGGAGGAGGGGTCGGCCCAACTCCGTGAGCGCGTCGAGCGTGTTTCATTCGCGGATGCAAATTCCGTGGCCGGCTTCTTGATTGAGATGGACGAGGCTCTTCACGCTGATCTTCGGACACCATCTGCAGTCGCGATAGATCCTGGCGAGTGCTTGCGCGCGGGCCACGCGCTTGAGCGGTTGTACGATCTAGTGTTTGGCCTCTCATACTTGGAACCTCACTACTCGCTCCAGTATCAGAACACGGACCTCGATGGACTTTCGCCAGGAGAAAAGGGGACTCTTCTCCTTATGTTCTATTTAGTTGTCGATCCCGGAAGATGCCCGATTCTTCTTGATCAGCCGGACGAAAATCTTGACAATCAAACGGTAAAGGACATACTCGTCCCCGCTATTAAGGAAGCCTCTACTCGCCGACAGGTCATCGCTGTCACTCACAATCCAAATGTCGCGATTGTTGCCGACGCCGACCAAGTGATTGTGGCAGAGCATCAAGCGGACGGCTTTTCATACGATTGTGGCGCGATCGAGGACGGCCTGATCAATAAAGACGCGGTTGATGTCCTAGAAGGAACATGGGCGGCCTTCCGCAACCGGCAGGACAAATATCAACCGCCGGAGGGTAGGTCAGGCCCTTGACCGGTCGGGTGGCGTCCACCATTAGAGCTGCGCCGCCCGGGAGACGTCGGCTCCTCATGCCGTTCACGTGAAAGATCCAAGCCGCGTGCGGTGCGTTACGTCACCGCAGTCGCTCGCGTGTCCGCGATCCGAGTAAGCCCCTTGCAAGGGTCTCACCCGCGCTGGTGTATCGGAGTCCGAGTCGCTCCGTGAGTAACTGGCCTTGGGGCCAGGCCACAACCCTCCAAAATCGCCAACCCAATCCTGTCAGTTGCGACGGTCCGTGTACGGGGAGGCCCGCTCTACTCGGCTGTTGCAGGTAAGCGAATAAGCGTGAGGGCCAGCTCCCTAGTCCCGTTGGGAAGGCCGTTGGTGTACGTCGGCAACAGATGCCTTCATCGACTGCTTGGGGTTTGCGGGCACTCGCATCGCCACATCGGTGGCGGCGCTTATAGCCGGGCCGACTTCCGAGCGGTGACGGATGATGTGGTGGGACCAAATACCCCAGCGCCCGGCGGCGTTGACGGCGGCGATCCAGCGGCGAGCAGCGCTATCCTTCGCTGTATCCTTTGCGCGTTCCTGACCCTTGCCTTCGAGAAGGCAGTACCGACCGTTGGAGAACCTTACCAAGAAATCCGGCAGGTAGCGTCGGGTACGCCCATCAAACCTATAAGGGATTTCGCAAAATAGGTGCTCGTTTTTGACGTACGCTACGACCCTGGTGTCTGACTCCAGCTCCTTGGCAATGCCCCGCTCTAGCTCGGAGTCGCAGACGACGTAGTTCACGTGTGACCGGTTGGTTGGCTCTACAGACTTTGCGGTGGTAAAGGCGACCGTTGCCGTCGTGCCCATGGGCTCGTACTCGTCAAGGACAGGTAATAGTCGGCTGCCACCCTGGGTCGCTCTCAGAGCGTTCCGAATGACATCGACGATTCGTGACTTGTAAAGCTCATTGTCGAGTTCACCCTCCGGTACTCCTGGAGCGAGCGTCACCTTGGTATCGAGGACTTGACCCACGGCAGCCAGTGCCTGTGGAAACAAGACCGCGGTCTCAGTCTGACCTCCTATGACTCGTCCCGCCAGCTCGAAGAGCAGTCGGTTGCGCCTATAGCCCTTCCAGATCGCCCCATGGTCCTGGATATTGACCGTAGTCGGCGCGAGCCCCGACACCCGCGTAACCGTTGGATCCTGTGCAGGATCCACAACTATCGTTGGGATTTCATCATATGCGACCTCAAGGAGGGTTCCGACGTCGTAGACGATATTGGATAATCGGGGGAAAGTGATCTCAAGCGCTTCGCGTTCCCGAAGTGCTAGGACCGACGTCGTGCGCGGCGGATCGACTCGCGTCCGATCGGACGCTTTCGCAAACGGGAGCAGCTGAAAGGGTACCCCGTAGATATCGACATACTCAGGGATCGTGAGGTCATCGTAGCTCGAGCGACGCAAGCCCCGCCCGACAACCTGCTCACAAAGGAGCTGGCTATCAAATGCGCGCAGGCCCAGGATTTGGGTGACATTCCGAGCATCCCAGCCCTCTGAAAGCATAGCGACTGATATAAGGCAGCGTACGCGCTCACCTGGCTGGCCTAGCTTCCCAACCGTTGCGGCGATCATCCGAACACGTTCCGCTGCATCCTCACCCTTGATCTCATCCCGCGTCTCCGCCTGCGCCAGGAGGCGGGAGTCAATACGGACGGTACGCTGGTAGCTGGGGCTATTTTGAAGCTCGGGCGAGACCTTCCCTTGTGTGCCGATATACACGTCCAGAACTTCAGCCATGCGCGTATCTCGACAGACAATGATCATCACTGGAGGAACCGCCCGATGCTCCGCCTCCCATCGGTGGAGAGTTTCTTGCCACTCGCCCGCAAGTTGGCGCAGCGGGCCGTCCGCCTGTATGAGATAGTCGGTGAGTGCTCCGCCGGCCTGATCTCCGTCGCGGGCGCCGGGGAGGGCTTGCTTGAGATGCTCCCATAGGTCTCGATATTTCGGTACCGCAGCGCCGGCGTTGTCGTCTGTTGGAATGCGGGGAATTTTGACGAGACCTGACTCGATAGCATCGACTAGGGCGAAGTCGCTAACGATCCACGGGAAGGGGGTCCAGGGCGCGTGACCCGAGCCTGGAACAAACATGGGGGTCGCGGAGAAGTCGAGGCAGCGCAGGAGTCCACGTTCGGCGTGTACCCGAGCGAGGGCATCGATCCAGACGGTCGCCCGCTCAGTTTCTTCGTCGGCGTCACTTACCTTAGAGGTCGGGACACGGCGATACGCGTGGTGGGCCTCGTCGTTGATAACGAGGAGATTGTGCTTGCGACCGAGATCGGGCTCGATGACGCGCCGACAGAAGGCTGCGTCACTCTCAGGACCACGGTGCATCACGCTTCGCTTCGGGTCGGTGTCGGGGAGAAGTTGGTGCCAATTAGTCACCATCACCCGCGCCTGACCCATGAGGGACGTGAGATTCGGCGGTATAAGTCCAAACGCCTGGTATTCGTTCAGCCGTTCGTGGGGGTTGAGGCTCGCGAGTCGTTGCTTGATGGTGAGATTGGGGCACACCACGAGGACCGCCTCCGCAAACCTGGCATCCTGGGGCCGAGTTGCCTTGTTCAGCACTGACCAAGTGATCGCCATCGCCATAACCAGTGTCTTCCCGGCCCCCGTGGCCATTTTGACCGCCCACCTCGGATATGACTCCGTTATCGGTATAAGTACACCCACGCGCTTCTCCGGCGGCGCCTCAGTGAGGAATACGATCGTCTCGAACGCTTCGCGTTGAGCAAAGAACGGTCGGGTGCCGGTCTCTCGCTCGTCGTCGAACCAGCGGTCAAAAAGGTCCCGAGTTACAGAGGTGACTCCCTGGTAACCGCCTTGACGCCACTGGCGGACCCGGATCCGAAGATCGTTGACCAATGGGAGTGGGATGATGTCGGAGGTGATCGACAGTACGCCGTCACTGCTAGGAGGCAGGAAGCCACTGATGCGGCGTCCCGTCCTAACGACTGGCTTACCACTCCCAAAATGCCAATGCTGGTTTGGTTCATCGAAAGGATCGTTGATGATTGGGCTTGCATCAACCACCTGTCCGTCAGGCATGCGGGAGCTCACTAACAAAAGCGGCGAGATCAATCGTCGCTTCACTAGTCTGACCGCTATCTGCAATCACCCTGACCGCACTTTTCTTGTGCTCGCCGACGGCGAAGGGATTAGAGACAAAGGTAGCCGTGCGTGCAAGCACCTCCTGGTCCAGTACGCCTTTAAGGGACCTTCCCAACGCCTCCCAACCTTGCGATTTCGGAAAGAAGGCTTGGCAGATGTGGAAGACTTCGCCATCGTAGTCGTGATCCAGGAACCAAGCTGCCACATCACTTATCGGATGTTGCCGCGCCTCGCCTACCGTCACGTCAAAAACATCCACGCCCCGGAGCTCAACCTCTAATAGGCCCTTCTCGAGCGAGGCGGTGCGCGCTTGAACGTCTGGGGCTGCGAAAAGGTGAAAGGTCTGACTAGCGGTAGTGTTCTTGAGCAGATCGCGGACGAGTAAGTCGGCATTTGCCTCGAGAAGGACGACCGCATAACGGCCTATTCGTCCGCGAGCGAGGAACGCTTGTGCCTCGGCAGTCGCGGTGAAACCAGCGAAGACCACTAATTGAAAACCCGCCGCCTCAGCGATCGCATCGTCAACTTGCGGTATCGTAATGGGTCCGTAGCGAGGGCCGATGCTAACAGCAAACGATTGTCCATCCTCAGCAGTTCCCTCAGCATGGAGGGCACCGGTCCCACTCAGACGGGTTAGACTCGCGATTTTGAGGGGCGGCCTGCCCCTCACGGGAATGCCCCGTGCCCGCAAGGCGTCGAGGAGAGCGTTGACATGATCTGCCTCAGGATTGCCTTCACCTGGATCGCGCGGAATCCCTGGCTCTAGTGGGTTGACCGAGTACCGGGAAAGAGCTTCCAGAGTGAATGGCCCAGAAACCCGAACCTTCGACGGATCGATCTCTGGGGCGTCATAAAGCGTAGTTTCCTCGATCTCACCATCGCCGTAGCCGACCGCGCTGGCCTTCACCCACGGCTTCGTCTCATACATGAGGCCCGCGTCGACTCCGCGGATAGGATCAGCCAGCCGATAGTAGGGGAACGTAGCCGTGAGAAGCCTCTCTCGCGCAAGGGCAAGTGCCACACGACTGGTGTCACACGTAATCCACCTGCGACCCTGTCGCTCGGCGACGTACGCGGTAGTCCCGCTCCCGCATGTGGGGTCGAGTACGAGATCGCCGGGCTGGGTGGTCATGAGGATGCACCGCTCGATTACCTTAGGATTTGTCTCAACCACATATCGCTTGTTACGCAGAAAGCTGCTACCGGTGTCGGTCCAAATATTTGTCCGCCGCACCAGGCCAGAGTCCTCCGCATACCTAACGTACATTAGTGTGCGGCCTCGAATCGCCAAGCGTCCGGCGCTCGCTAGCCCCTCCATGCCTTCCTTTCTGAGCAACCAATGACGGTTCGGCCCTGGGTGAAAGGTCTTACCTTCGAAAGTAAAATCGACTGTCTTGGTCGGGCTGAATCCCTGTGAGGTTGCATTGTCATAACTGAAGACCCGAGCATTCTTTCCAAGAACACTCGGGTCAGCGCGTTCGGTATGAGTCATGGGTCGCCGAATAGCATCGATCTCAACGTGGGTATATTGACCCTGGCCAGCGATGGTTTCGGTTCGGTCGTCGAATAGTTGGAAATAAGTAGTCTGCGCCTTGTCGCGCGCATACCAGAGCAGAAAATCGGCGACCTCGGGAAGAAATCTTGATGTAACCTGCGACGTTTTCTGTACCGTGATCGTTGCCATGCAATTCTCGGGTCGGAAGATCTCGTCGAGGAGAGTTCGCACTAGATGAAGTCGATCTGGGCCAATTTGGACAAATATTGACCCGCTTGAGGCGAGAAGCTCCCGCGCAACGAGTAGGCGGTCGCGGAGGTAGCTGAGGTAGGAGTGCACGCCAAGCGTCCACGTGTCTCGGTACGCCTGAATCTGCTCGGGGTCGCGCGTGACGGTGTCGTCAGCGGATTCCTTGGGGGTTCTGTCACTTATGCGCGCCTGGAAGTTTGAGTTGTAATTGATCCCGTAGGGCGGATCAACATAGATGCACTGAATGCGGCCACCCATTCGCTCTCGGTCTAGGAGCGACGCCATGACGATGAGGGAGTCGCCGATTATGAGGCGATTCCGCCATCCGACTTCGTGCTGGTAGAACTCTACCTCCCGACTACGGTCCAGCTGAGGATCGGCAAAGAGATCTAGCTGCGGTTGTTCCTTGCGAAGGGTGCGGATTATCGCAGCTGCTGAGACTGCTTCGTGTACATGGATGCTGACGGCATCGACCTCAAAGCTTGTGCGCTCGGCTTTACCGGCCCACATAAGCTGAGGCGAGAGATGCGGGTCGTAGGAGAAGGTACGCGTAGGGGATTTCTCTGTTTCGTATCGCGCGAGGCCTGCCGGTGGATTGTTGAGGCGCTGGGCCTCCCCATGCCGGTAGTCTTCCGCTCGTCGCGTACGGGGGGTCGCTCTGCCGCGCGCCATCTTGTCTCCCAGGCTCCGTGTCCGACGCTGAGTCGGCCCTTGTCTAAGCCGGACGGTCGAAGGTAGTTTGACAGGGACGGGCGAGTGGCGGGTCCCTGTGCAATCCGATATTATGCTCCCGAGGAACCCTCCCTGCCCTGAATAGCTCCTGGCATCGCGAAGCGGCAGATCGGACTTACGTCACAGCGTCGGCAGACAAGCCCCGGCGAAGCGTCAAAAATTCGCTCCCGTAGTCGTTCGACCAGAGAGATGACCCGCAGTTCGGCCCGGTCGATGTCATCGGGAGCCACCGGAACAGGGGTCCGCGTGCCGGCCTTGAGGTCGTGCACGTACGCAGCAGTAACGTCCATGCCTTCTCGGCGCCCCGCGTCGGTGTAGACCTGGAGCTGTAGCGCATGATCGTCGTCTGCGTCCGTCGAGGTCTTGTAGTCCACGATGGCGAGTGTCTCCCGCTTCCCATCCTCCCCTTCCCTAATGATGACGTCGGCCCGACCGCCAATGATGGCCAAGGGGAGATGGAGCTGAAAGGGGCGCTCGAGGTAGCGTACCCGCCAAAGGTCGCCTCCGAACTCAGCGAGGTAGTTGTCCACGAGCCTTCGGGCGGCCGCGCGCAAATTACGGTGGGCCGATTTGTTCGCCGCCGGGAGGTAGAAGCCGCTGTCGAAGAGCAAGTCAAGCTGCTTCGGTGAGGGCGGCTCGCCGAGGACCTGGGCGTGCTCTGCGACGCTCCTCAGTACATGGTGGACAGCCTTGCCGTAGCCGAGCTCGGGAGCAAGCGTCGGCTGGAATCCGAGCAAGATCCGGAGCCGGTAGGCATACCCGCACTCGGCATATACAGCCACGTCTGAGAACGTGAGGTCCAGAAGGGGAGTGTCTTCAATGCCCATAGCGCTTGGCGAAGGCGGAAGCGGAAGTGCCTCAAGATCAGGTAGGTCGCCTCGCGAAGCCTCGCTCAGGTAGGGGGAGGGCCGGATAGCCTGCGTGTTGACCGCTAGGTGGCAGGAGATGGAAAGCCAGTCGCGCGCGCGGGTCATGGCTACGTAGAACAGCCGACGCTCGTCGGCGTCGGACCCTTCATAGCGCGCTGAGGAGAAGCACGTACCTGGCAGGTGCCAAGTCCCCGCCCGACCGGTCATCGAGGACGGAAACCGCCTCTCCGTGGCCGAGGGAATGAAGACAATTGGCCACTCGAGTCCCTTGGCTTTGTGGACGGTGGTCAGATCGACCGCGTCGATCATGACGTCGTCCTCTCCCTCGAAGTCTTCGTAGGCACCCGCGGCCCAGTTCTGCACATGGACCGCCAACCAGAAGAAGTACCCAGGACCCCGGTCTCGACCTCCCTGCTGCTCGCCATGCGCGGCGGCGTCGGGACGTGCGCGGCGGCGGACGATCTCGTAATCGGAAAGGACCGCGGAACACCGGGCTAGAGTTCCAAGGCGAGCCACCTGGACCGGATTTGACAGATCCCAGTCAGCTACACCGCAGTATCTGAGCAGGTTGTAATAGTCGCGAACGAGGTTGGCTGGCTGGGAGCCCGCCTGCGCTCCGGTCTGCCACCAGACGAGGTGACTGCGAACTGGTTCAGTCTCTGCTGCACTCAATCCGAACCGTCGCCGATACGCGGCGGTGAGGGACTCGGGAGTGTCGGTCGAACCGCGGCCCCATGACTGCTCGCGCCACTCCAGCCCGGCTAGGAACGCGCATGTGCGGCCGAAGAGTTGAGCTTCGGGGCGCTTGAACAGGCCCGTACGCCCCGCGGGCTGTGCCGGCACGTGGTGCGCGTCGAGGGCCTCGAGGAGACGGCTGTACGCCACTGACCCGCGGACCAGGATCGCGACGTCGCTGTATCGATGGCCCTGCTTGTGAAGTTGCACGATGGTTCGGGCGATTCGGTCCGCCTCCTCGACCTCGGTCGGCGCCTGCCACATGGTGAGGTGCGTCCCAACGGTGGTTCGCGTCGGACTCATTGACTTTGCAAGCCTGCTGGGCACGGAACTCACGAACCGGTTGGCGACTTCGATGATGGGCGGACGACTGCGTCGGTTCTCTTCGATGCGGAACTGGGAGACGCCCAGATAGCGGCCGGCGAAGGTCAGGGTGTTGCCCACGTCGGACCCGCGCCACTGGTAGATGGCTTGATCGTCATCTGCAACGACGCACAACTCCACCGGATCTCGGGACAGCAACTGGATCAGGCGCTCCTGGGCTGGGTTGACGTCTTGGTACTCGTCGACGATGAGGTGGCGGAGCTGTGCGTGAACCTTCGCGAAGATCTCGGGGCGCTCAAGCTCGCTGACCGTCAGCGCTATTTGTTGGCCGTAGGTAAGGAACCGGTGCTCTGTCAGCAGCGAGTGTAGCCGCTCGACCATTCCGCGGAACGGATCATTCAGTCGATCTGGCGCAATGAGCTCATTATTGACGACGTCGAGGTTGCGGGTGAAGATTTTGATGGCTGAGAACAGCCGCCCCTGTGGGTCGAGAGCCCCGATGCCGAGCTCGTTCGAGAACCGGGTGATAAAGGCGGCGAGTCGATTCTCGTCAAGGACGTCGTACGTTTCATAGTTGGCGACATGCTCCTGAAGTAGTTGGAAGCAGTAGGCGTGAATCGTCCCGATGAAGCAGCCATTCAAATGGTCCAGGAATTCTCTTCCAAGCCGGTGCGAAACGCGCTGCTCGATGCGGGACCGCAGCGACTCAGCGGCCCGCTCAGTGAAGGTAAACGCGACGATAGCACCGGGGGCAACGCCCTCGACAAAGAGCTCAGTCACCCGTTGGGCCACGACCTCGGTTTTTCCAGTGCCTGCCGCAGCAATGATCTGGAGGTGGGAGCCGCGGTGCTGGACAGCGCCTAGGGCTTCGCCCTCGAGCTGGGGCGGCTCCACCATCGGGCTGGTTTCATCGGCCATCGTGGGGAGCATTGTGCGCCCGCCCGGATGACGTTCCCTGCAGCGTGGTGTAACAAGGGGCCGCAGGCAGCTTATCTCCCCTCCCAGCCGCGCAGCCCCCACGGACTGGCCCATCTCGCCTCCCACCCCACACTCCCACCTCCCCCCATACCCCCGCTCCCTGCCCCCGCCCCAGCCGCCCCAACCTCCCGCTTGGGGCGGGTCCGCCCGGCGGGCCGCCACATTACGCAGGGGGAGGGGAGAGGGGGAGCGGGTCACCGTTGGCGAGAGGGGGCCGGAGGCGCGCTGCCCTCTTGCGACCGGTCGCCTGCCGCAGGGCAGGGACGGCCGGCGCATGAACAGCTTGGACAAGGTCCTCGCAACGCACTGGCAGGGCGTCGAGCACGGCTTCGTCTTCTAGGAGACGGTCGTTCCCGTGGCCCAGAGCGCTGTGCCCCATGCCCAGGCTTCAGGCAGGAGACCTGTCGGGATCAACACGTCCAGCTCGCGGTTGACCGATGCGCCGTCCTCGGTGAGGTTGGCACTACCGACTATCCCCTCAGCAGGAGTCAGGATCACCTTCGCGTGCAGGTAGGGGCTGTCCGGG
>Ga0307374_10010956_pt1 | contig 12996 bp, 11 predicted proteins | sample OX3MG_FD_202532 | JGI IMG/M metagenome (GOLD analysis project Ga0307374, IMG submission 202532) | Soil microbial communities from Risofladan, Vaasa, Finland - OX-3 | ecosystem: Environmental > Terrestrial > Soil > Coastal area > Acid sulfate soil | place: Finland: Risofladan, Vaasa | collected...
CGACGTCTTTCGCGCCCGCGTAGTAATCGGGCTTGGCGCCGGGCGCCTGGCCGTGGCGCTGCATCAGGACGCCGATCATGCCGTGTTGGGTGGCCCAGCGGCCGATATTGTCGTAGAAGGCGTTGGCAGCGCGGTTCTGCAGTTCGATTTTGTTGCCCACGCCGCCGGGAACGTAGAGCAGAACGGGGCGAGATTTTTGGCCTTTATCGGCGGTGAAGATATCGACGACGTCTTTGGGATTGGGGCCGAAGGAAACGTCGCGATAAATGGTGATGCCCGGGTAGATGGGAACCTCGGAGCTGGGCTTGTTTTCCGCCTGCATTTCCGCGAGCTGATCGACGATGTCTTTTTTGGGCATCAGCGGACGATAGAGCACCGCCGTGCAGCCGGGATCGACGATGTGTCCCATTTTTTGCAGCTGCGCTTCGATGTTCGCAGGCACTTGCGCGCGCGCAGCGGTCGCGGCGATCGATGCGATGAACGCGACAGCGGCGACGGCCAGTGGAATCGATATGGTGCGCACTTGCCGTGCGCTGCGGCAGATGCGATGCGCGCTGCGCCGGACGCAGAGTTCGAGACGATTCATTGCTCACCCCCCTTAACACGACCCAGTCGCGACGGATCATAAGTTCGCAGCGCGCCGGGCGCAACATGAAGTTGCGACGGGGCCGCGGCGCTACGTTTAAATCCGAACCCCGCATCACCCGCATGGGATAATTCCGGGGATGACGCGGAGCGGGACGCTCGGGAAGTACAAGCACAAGATTGCGGTGGCGCTAGTGCTGACGTTTGTGTCGGGACTGGGTTCGGAACGACAACTTTGACTGCCTGCGAGGCGAGAAAGCGAGTTGACCTGCTGCGCGCGGGGATGCTATCAATCCTGTTCACCTTTTTGGCTTTGAACTGATAGGCGCAGGCATCCTCGAACAGCCGGCTAGGCTCTAACGTGGGGGCGTGACTGGCGCAAAGCTCCGGGACGCGCAAGGGCGCGCCGTTGCAACGTACAGGAGAATGGGATTGAAATTTTCGCGGTGGGCTGTGCCGGGTTTGCTGGCCGGATTTTTGCTCGTGCTCGGTGGTTGCAGCAGCAGCGCTCCGCCCTACAATCAGACGCCCGCGATCACCGCGATCGTTCCCTCCAACATCACCGCCGGAAGCCAGGATTTCAGCATATTCATATCCGGAACCGGCTTCATTTCCAGCTCCAAGGGCACCACTTTCGGCTATTGGAACGGCTCGCCGCGCTCGACCACTTACAACCTGACTACTGGGCAGCTGCAGATGACAGTGCTGGCGTCGGACGTGGCGACCGCCGGACAAGCGCAGCTAACGGTTGTGAGTCCTCCGCCGGGAGGCGGCGAAGCTCTGAGCGCCGCTACTTTTTACATCGAAGCGCCGCAGGCTAGCTGGCCGGTGATTTCGTCGATTGCTCCCGCCAGCGCGAGTTTAAACGCGAAGCCTCCGCTCATCACCATCACCGGATCGAACTTTGTGGTCGGCGACGTGGTTACCTGGAACGGACAGTCGCGCGCTTCGGGATCCGCCTACCTGGACCAAAATCACATGACCATCCAGCCGGTGGCAACCGATATGGCCAACGCCGGAAATGCCAGCATTTCGGTGAGCGATTCGGGGCTGGTGAATGCGTCGCCGTCGGTGGACTTTGCCATTAATCGATCGAACGCTGCGAGCCCGTCGGTTTCCTCGCTTTCGCCTTCGAGCGCGACCACTGGGGCGCCGGATTTGCAAGTGGTGGTGCGGGGCTCGGGGTTCGTAGCCAATTCCACGGTGCTCTGGAATTCGATTCCTGTCGCAACTGCTTATCTGAGCGGCTCGCAGCTGATCGCCGTGATACCAGCGGGCGATCTGGCCACGGCGGCAAGCGTGGACGTGTCCGTGATGACTCCGGCGCCCGGCGGAGGCACATCGTCCGCTTCGACGTTTACGATCAACGCGCCCTGACGCTCGTGAACCTCGGTCACGTGAACTCGGGTCACGTGAAGCTGGGGCACTGGTTGCAAGTCGCGCAAGTTCGCCTCCGCGCCGTCTGGACTCGCCGCCGCAATTTCCTTATTCTCGATTTCAGGCTATGCCGCACCCGCTAAAACCTCCGGCGCTTCGTTCGCGTGATGCGGTGCGCGTGCTGTCGCTGGCCAGTCCTGTGAATCAGGAGCAGCTGCAAAAAGGCTGCGAGGAGATTTCGCGGCTCGGCTATGCCGCGAGGGTCGAGGATGCTAGCGTGCTGGCTCGCGAAAGTTTTTTTGCCGGCTCGGCCGGCTGCCGGCGCGCTGCCTTCGAGCAGGCGCTCAGTGACAAAGAAACGCGCGCGGTCTTTTGTTCGCGCGGAGGGTACGGCTCCAATTACCTGATCGAAGGGCTGAAAGTTCCGCAGGGCAGAGCGAAGATTTTCCTGGGATCGAGCGACATCACGTCGCTACAAATTTTTCTGTGGCAAAAGTTTGGCTGGGTCACGTTTTACGGGCCAATGGTCGCGTCAAATTTTCACCACGGACCCGGCGGAGCGCACGGTTACGACCAAGCGAGCTTGATTCGCGCGCTCACCGAAACCGCGCATGGCTGGGAATTGAGTCTGGACGCGGAAACGCCCGCGCCGGGTCAAGCCGAAGGCGTGCTATTGGGCGGCTGCCTCACGCTGATCGAAACGAGCCTCGGTACTCCGTGGGAGCTCGACACGCGTGGAGCGATTCTGGTGCTCGAAGATCGCGGCATGAAGCCGTACCAAGTCGATCGCGCTCTGATGCATTTGAAGCAAGCCGGAAAATTCGACGGAGTCGCGGCGATCCTATTTGGCGATTTTCCTGAATGCGATCCACCTGCGGGCGGCGAAACCGTGCGCGACGTGGTGCAGCGAATTTTTACGCCGATGATTTCGCCGATGGTGTGGGGCGCTCCAGTCGGACATACGGAGCGCGCCGCGCTGACGCTTCCGCTGGGCGTTCGTGCGCGGCTTTCCGCGCCCGCTCATCCGCTCTCCAAATCGAAAATCGCCGGCGAGCCGCCGGCGCTGCAAGAAACAGATCGCGCGAAAGCGATGGCAAGCAGCGGCGCGCCGAAGCTGCAAATCCTTGAACCGGCGTGTGTCGCATGAGAATTTCGTCGCAACAGGCAGCAGCGCAGCACATCCACTTGCTCGGAGTTGGCGGGGCGGCGATGGCGCCGGTCGCCGGAATGCTCAAGGAGCGAGGGTTTTACGTCACCGGCACGGACGTGAACGTCTATCCGCCTGCGTCCACTTTGCTGCGCTCGCTCGGCATTCCTTGGAACGAAGGCTATCGCGAAGAAAATCTCACGCCCGCGCCTGATCTGGCTGTGATCGGAAATGCAATATCGCGCGGCAATCCAGAGCTCGAGCGCATTCTCGACGACAAAATTCCGTACTGCTCCATGCCCCAACTCCTCGAAGACTATTTTCTGCCCGGCCATCGCTCGATCGTAATCGCCGGCACGCACGGGAAAACGACCACCACGGCGATGACCGCGTGGATTTTTCACAGCGCTGGACGGCGCCCCGATTTTCTGATCGGCGGCGTGGCGCCGAATTTCGGTGATCGCAGCTACGGGCTCGGGGGCGGGGAAGAGTTCATCATCGAGGGCGACGAGTACGACACCGCGTTCTTCGATAAGGGCCCGAAGTTTCTCCATTACCATCCCGATGAGCTGATCCTCACTTCTCTGGAATACGATCACGCGGATATTTATCCCGATCTCGCGTCAATTGAGCTGCAATTCCGCCGCCTGGTGAATCTGGTGCCGCGCAGCGGGCGCATTTTGATTTGGGGCGAGAGCCGCGAGCTGCAGGAAGTCACCGCGAAAGCATTTTGCCCGGTTGAGACGTTTGGATTGAGCGCCGAATGCGATTGGTTCGCCGGAGATCTTGTGTGGCACGATTCCGCCACGCAATTTCGCGTCGTGCACCTCGGCCGGGAAATCGGACGCTTTAATCTGCCTATGGCTGGGCGCCACAACGTGATGGACGCGCTCGCAGCCATCGCGCTCGCGCACGGCCGTGGTATCGATGCAGATGCTATTGCCGGCGCGCTGGCTACATTTGAATCCGTGCGCAAGCGAATGGAAATCAAGGGCGAAGCCGACGGCGTGCTGGTCGTTGAAGATTTCGCGCACCATCCAACCGCGATTCGCCTCACGCTGGAAGCTGCGCGCACGCGCTGGCCGGGACGAAAACTTTGGGCGGCCGTCGAGCCGCGGTCGAATACCATGCGCCGCAAAGTGTTTCAGGACGCGCTGCCCGACGCGCTGTCGCTCGCGGACGCAATTCTCTTCGGCCCCGTCAATCGCGCGCAAATGCTTGGCGAAGGCGAGCGTCTTTCGCCGGAATCCATCTCCGAGTCTCTTCGCGCGCGCGGCCGCGAAAGCAAGCCGTTCGAGTCCTCCGAAAAAATTGCCGAATACCTCGCCGCCAACGCCGCTTCGGGCGATCTTGTGCTGATCATGTCCAACGGCGGATTTGACGGCCTTACCGGAAAGCTTTTCGAAAAGCTAAAATCCCGCGCCGGTGTTCGCGCCTGATGGCGTTTCGCAGACGCTGTTCGCCTATCGCCGTCAGGTTCAGTAGTCCGCAGCGCATCGCTATATTGTGTTTCCTCGTCTTGCTGCTTTCCCTCGGGTGCGCGCGTTGTGCTTTCGCAACGATTCGCTATCAGGTTTCCCTCAGCCAGCCGCAAAATCACCTATTCCACGTGCGCATGGAAATTCCGGATGCCGCACCCGCCGACACCGTCGCCATGCCCGCGTGGAATACGCTCTATCAGATTCGCGATTTTGCCTATCGCGTTCGCGACGTGGAGGTGGCGCAGGTTCCGGACTCCGGCTCGGCGCCGCTGCAGTTCGAAATCGCGCGAGAATTGGACGACCAGGATTGGTCGCTCGCGATTGATGCCAATAATGGCAGCGCCGCTGCAACGCAGCCCGAGGAAATTGTCACGTATTCGATTTCGTGGGACGACCCCGGCCCGTTCAGCTCGCAGCTCGATGATCACCATGCGTTCATCAACCTTGCTGAAATTCTGATGTACCTGCCGAATCGTCGCGCGGAGAAAACCGAAGTTAATTTCGTGGATGTGCCATCAGGCTGGAAAATCATTGCAGAACTGCCGCATGGGCCGGATGCGGATTCGTTCACGGCTTCGAGTTACGATGCGCTCGTCGACGCGCCCGTGGAAGCGGGGAAATTCGATGAATTCGAGTTTAAAAATGACGGAGCGCGCTTTCGCGTCGCAGTGGACGCCCAAGATTGGGACAAGGGCCTTCTGAGCGACTCTCTCCACCGCATTACTGGTTATGAGTTAAAACTCATGGGCGGACCTCCCTTTTCGGAGTACACCTTCATATTTCACATCGGCCCGTATTCCGAAGTGGGCGGTGGCGGTATGGAGCATATGAACTCCACGGCCATCGCTGATGACTCGACGAGTAGCGTGGTGGCCATCGCCGCGCATGAATTCTTTCACGTGTGGAACGTGAAGCGCATTCGCCCGCAGTCGCTTCAGCCCGTCGATTACTCGAAGGAACAATACACTCGCGCGTTGTGGTTCGCCGAGGGTGTGACCAATACCTACTGTTCGTACACGCTTGAGCGCACGCACCTTTGGACGAAAAAGCAGTTTTACACCGATCTCGCGTCGCAAATCGCCCAATTGCAATCGCGCCCCGCGCGCAAGTGGCAAAGCGCTGAGGAATCGAGCCTCGATGCGTGGTTCGAGAAATACGACGGCTACAATCTGCCAGCCCGCAGCATCTCGTATTACAACAAGGGACAAATTCTTGGCGTCATGCTCGATCTGGCCATTCGCAACGCGACCGATAACCACAAATCCCTCGACGATGTAATGCGCCGCATGAACGACGAGTACGCCAAACGCGGACTCTATTACAACGGCAGCGATGGCATCCGCCGCGTGGTCGAAGACGTGTCGGGCGAAAGTTTCGCCGATTTTTTCCGCCGCTACGTTTCAGGCGTCGACGAAATCCCGTACAACCAGTTTCTCTCCGTCGCCGGGCTGAGAATTAAATTGAGTCCCGCGTCGGACGGCACCATGAACGCGGAGATCAGCGAGATCACCCATCCCAGCGAACGCCAACTGGCTATCCGCGAAGGGCTGCTTCGCGGCGTCACGCAATGATCCGCACTCTGGCCGCCGCGCTTTTCAGCGCTCTCGCGATCGTATTTCTGCTGCCGTGGCTGATCGCGTGGACCGCCATCGTCGGCAATCCGGACTTCATGTACTCGATGTCCATGAAGTTCATTCGCATCGGCGTGCGCATCGCCGGCATTCGCTTCCGCGTGGACGGCCTCGAAAATATTCCCGCGCAGGCGTGCGTGTTTGCCTGCAATCACGCATCGAACGCTGACCCTCCCGTGCTGGTGCTGGCAATTCCGCGTCGCGTCAGCATTCTGGCCAAGCGCGAAGTTTTTCGCATTCCAATTTTAGGTTTCGGCATGCGCCATGCCGGATTCGTTCCGGTGGATCGACGCGCCAAGGAAGGCTCGGTGAATCTTGATGAGGTGGCGAAGCTCCTCAAGAGCGGCGTTCCATTATTGATTTTTGCCGAAGGCACGCGCAGCCCGGACGGCCGCCTGCGCCCGTTCAAGAAAGGCGCCGCGCTGATGGCCATCCACGCGGGCGCTCCCATTGTGCCGACCGCAATCGCCGGCACGCCGCGCATCATGCCCAAGGGTGAGTGGCGCGTGCATCCCGGCGAGGTCACCGTGCGGTTTTGTCCCTCAATCGACGCGTCGCAGTACACCATCGACCAGCGAGCGGAGTTGGTCGAGCGCATGGAAGCGGCCGTTGCCGCCGCGCTTCCTCCCGATCAGCAACCGCTGCCGCGCGCAACCGGCGAAGCTGAAGCGTAAACTCCCCCGTAAATTGACTAACGTGCTGCGGCAGGATTTCTCGCAACCACATTCGCAACGCGGCGTGTTGCAGTCTCTACTGCTATACTTTTCGTCGTTGGCCGTCCATGGCGCAAAAGCTCATTCACGAAATCATTCCCGTCGGATTGCTGCAGTGCAACTGCTCGATTCTCGGCGACCCGGAGTCGCGCGAGGCCATCGTCATCGATCCCGGTGACGAAGTGGAACGCATCCTCGAAGTGCTCCGCCGGCACGATTTGAAAGTTCGCGCGATCGTGAGCACTCACACCCACATCGACCACGTCGGAGGCCTGGCCGCGCTGCATCGCGCCACCGGAGCGCCGGTTCTGATCCATGAAGACGATTTGGCGCTGTATCGCGCGCTCGATATGCAGGCGCAATGGCTCGGCGTTCCCACGCCGGAGGTGATCCGGCTGCCAGAGTTCGTAAAGGAAGGCGACACGCTTCGTTGGGGCGATTTCGCCGCGCAGGTGCTGCACACTCCAGGCCACACGCCGGGCAGCATCAGCTTGGTAGTTGGTTCGGGCGCGGTGCTGGGCAGCGGCGCCAACGCTCCAGACTCAATCTCCACACAAGGACGCGACTTGGGCGAAAGCCGCCTAATCGCTGGCGACACTCTCTTTCAGGGCAGCATCGGTCGCACGGACCTTCCCGGCGGCTCCTATCCGCAAATCATTTCCTCGATTCGCGAAAAGCTGCTGGTGCTGCCGGACCAGACAATCGTCTATCCCGGCCACGGTGACGCAACTACCATCGGCGCCGAACGCGAATACAATCCGTTCCTCAGGTAGAATTCCGCCCATAAGTTCGGCAGCAGCGACCCTCGCCGATCGAAAGCCAGAGACTTGGAGTCGAAGAGCAATTGAAGGGAACTCGCGTTAGTCCTAGGACTATCTGTTGCAGCCCAAGGAACACTCGACTCGGGCCTTTCTTTACTTGCTACTTGGCCGCACTGGATAATTACTCTCGGTTTTAGGCGAAATGCGGCTGAAAAGCGCTTTGCACTCCAGACGAAATTCAGACGCGGTGGCCGGCGTCGGCCCAGCGAACGGCCGGCAGTTTCAAAAAGGAAACCGCGAAAGTTTGCGATATACTTTGCAAAGAGCGTCGGGCCTGCTGAAGCTAGGCGACTATTCCATCCCAGGGTGCTGCGCGAGGCGTCGTTCGGTCGCAAACTGCCGGCCTTCTCGATCTTGCAACCTGTCCGGGAGATAGAACTATGAGACGTTCAGATTTAGTCCGTAATTCCATGAAAGGGAAGAGCGCTCGCACTTCCCAGATCGTTTTCGGTGAGCGGCAACATCTTCTTCGCGTGCTCGATTCCGTGGAGCGCAGCGCTTTGCCGGCCGCGCGGCTGGAGCAGGAGCGGCGCATCATCGAGCAACTCATTCACGCCCGCACCCAAGAGCTCAATCGCATCAATACCGGATGGGACGAAAAAGTGGGCCAGGTGCTCAGCGCCGAAGTAAAGCCCGACGCGCTCGATCAGCTTTCCAAACAAGCGCCCAAGGAAGATTACTATTTGCTGCGGTTGATCAGCGAGCATCCGAAAGTTTCGGCGAAGACTCTCAATCGCCTCTCGCGTCACCCCTATTCGGCGATCCGCGAGAATATCGCGCGCCATCCGAATAGCGACGCCGCAACGCTCTCGCGCCTAAGCCGCGACCGCACCCAGCCGCTTTGGTATCTCGTCGCCTTTAACCCCAACGCTCCCGGGCCGCTTCGCAAGAAGCTGCAAGAGCGAATGCGCCGCCTCGGCGAACGCTCCGCTTCAGCGACTCAATAATTCACCGCACATTGCATCAGAGGCTGCTGCCGCTGCATTCGTAATCGGACAGCGGACGTCTTTAAGCAACTCGCACGGGGACGCGATTGTGCCGCTCGCGGTTGTGTTTCCGCTTCAGGACGCCGTGCAGCAGAAAGAACAGCGCTGCCAGCGGCACGGGCAGCACATCCCAGGCCAGGTCGCTGGTTTCTGTCGCGCGGACCCGCACTTCCTCATTATTTAGCTAGGGCCCGGTAGGGAATTGCACGAGACCGCAAACGAATGCAAATACGGTGTGCGGCTCCAGCCAATTAGCCGGAGCCGCGGAATGAATCGCGCTATTTTCCAGACGGCGGCGTGGGAGGATTCGCCAGTGGCCGGTTGCGGCTCGCAGGTGGAACGATTCCGTTGTCCCGCAAATATTCCACCATCTGCCCGTAGTGATCGTTCATATGCACGCAGGCGAAAATCGCCAGCGCCGCGCGCGTACTCAGGAAGGGCACCGGAGCTTTCCCCAGCGGTTGGAACGCGTTTTCGTCCGTAATCGAAGCGATCGCTTTGTGTCCTTCCGCGAAAGATTCGCGCAGATACTGCATGATCTGAGCCTTCGTCTTGATTGAATCGGGCCCGTTTTCCTGCTCGAACTTGTCAGCCGGTGTCGTGGGCGGATGGCCCAGAATCGCTCCGAAGAAGCGGTCGTTCGCGGTGGCCACGTGCTTCACCTCTTGCGCGAACGTGCGCACGCCCTTGAAATCTCCGTTGGTCGGCGCGAAATCATACTTGTCAGCAGGCATGGCGTCCGCCGCGCCCTCAAATTCGCGCTCTTGAATGGTGAGTTGAAACTCCAGTGTGGATCGCAGCGTCGCCGGTCCCTTGGACATCTTCATCGGGTGCTGTTGCGCCCGCGCAGGAATTGCTCCCATCATGCACATCAAAACGATTGCCGCCGTTCCGATCGCCGTCTTCATCTCATCCTCCTGATTGCATCGCGCGCTCTATCGATGGCCGTCAGTAACCATGTACCGCCGAAATTTCCAGCACGTGTTTGCGTATCGCGTGCGCCACGCCGCATTCTTCGTTCGAAAGCGTCTGCGTCCAGCCGGTCTCTTTCAGCGCCGCCACGCTGTTGCCCATGACTACCGGCAAACCGGCGTATTGTAACATCTCGCGGTCGTTCCAGTTGTCTCCGATGGCCATCACTTCGTCGCGGGCGATTCCACGCCGCGCCGCCCATTCCGCCAGCGCCACGCCCTTGGAAACTCCGCGCTGCAGCACGTCCAGCATCGACAAATTCCGCGCTTCATACACCGTTGTCGCCAGCGTGTAGCGCGATGCCAGCGGCGATTGCTCCAGCACTTGCGCCACGCGTCCGATCGCCGCGCACTCTCCCAGATACAAAATCTCCACCGGATCGTCTCCATCCAGGCAATCCGTCAGCGGCTGCACTTCCGCAACTTGCTCGCGATGCCGCGCCAGGTAAGGACCAACGTACGCTCCATTCCAATCGATCTTCTCGAAAATTACCTGCCGTTCCCGCGGTCGGTCGAAAATCACTCCCGCGCACGCGCGATATTCCGGCGTCGCTTCCAGCACTTCCCGCGCCACAGCTACCGGCAGCAGCCTCCGGTAATGCGTTTCGCCCGCCCGCGTCTTGATCAACGCTCCGTTGCTGGCGATAAAATCCACGTTGCACTCCAGCGCCGCCGCGCTCAGCCGCGCGGAATAAAAGCGCCGGCCAGTCACGATCATGATCTCCACTCCGCGTGCCGCCGCTTCATGGATCGCCCGCGCGTTTTCGTCCGGCAATTTCCCGCGCGAATCGAGCAGGGTTCCGTCCAAATCCATGGCAATCAATCTGATTGGCATGCATCCATTGTACATTGGGAAAACCATTCATTTTGTCCGGGTGCGATACCCGGTATCCGAGAGGTGTGCGGGCGCCCGATCGGCAAATCTCGCGTCGCAGTTCCCGAAAAAGTCCCATTTTGTAACGTTCTCAAGAGTCGTTGCTCAGTCTTTCGCAAAAGACTATAATTGATCAATGAGTACGTATATAATGAGGTATCTATACGCCAGCCGCTAGCTCTTGCCTTTATGTCTTGGGGTCACCTTTCCCTGCTGCCTCTCGAGCGTCAGGAGATGCAATGAATTCGAAATCGTCGGAGCGCGGCGGTTCCCAGGCTCCCAAGGATTCGAAGGTCATTCCCATCGAACAGTCCGACCATTTCATGGTCGCCGCCATCGGCGCATCTGCCGGAGGTATCGAGGCCATGATCACGCCGGTTCGGCAGTTGGCCGCGGACACCCGCATGGCCTTCGTCGTGGTTCAGCACCTGGACCCCAAGTACCACAGCATCTTGTCCGAACTGGTCGCTCGGGAAACTTCCATGAAATCGACGGAAGTCCAAGACGGCATGCACCGAAAATCCCGAGCGCCCGGAACGCCACTAGCCTTCATCCTCGCAGATCGCTACTGCAGCTTGTTGTAAGCGGCTTGGACGTATTCGGGAGGGTCCGGTCCGCCCGGTATGTCTTTTCCCATCGTGTGCGCCCAGTGCTCGATCCACGAAACGCCGCCGTCTATCTCGTCGTCGTAGCGATCCGGCAGCCGGTACGCCGGATCGCGCAGCGCATCCGCCAGCGAAACAAATCGGTATCCCCGCGCGCGCATCATCCTCACCAGATTTCCCATCTCGTCGGTGTCTAGCTCGTCCGCGTGCAGCAGCAACACCTGTCTCGGCTCGTACCCCAGCGTTTCCCGCGAAAATTTCTCGAAATAGCCAAACACCCCGTCCATGTAGCTTAAGAAAGCCGCCGCCACGCGATCCGCCGTTTCCGTGTCGCCCGTCGCCATCGCATGCGCGTAAACCGCCGCGAACATATATTCCTGGTTATCGATGGTCACCGGCGCAACCGCGTATCCCTGCCGCTTCAAGAATTCTCTGAACGCGCGTGCAGTATCCATCGTCTCGCCCACGTCCAGAAACGGATACCGGAAATACCGCTCGCGCATCCCATGCGAAAGCAGCAGCGGATCGGTCACTTCCTCGCCGCGCAGAAAATCCAGCTCGTACGCCGCCAGCGGCGTGCTGTCGATATCCACGTGCGAATAGGTGTGGTTTCCCAGGCTGAATCCAGCGTTCACCCACATCTTCAGAATATCCACACGCTGGTTGAAATCGCCGCGGTCCAGCTTGTCTTCATTGACGAACCCAATCGCCGGAATGCGGTATTCCTTCAGCTCCGCCAGCAGCCGCGCCGTCATCGCGTGCAACGCCTCCGGCGTGTACGACACCACCGAATCCGCCGGCGCCGGCAAATCATCAAAAGTTACCGCCACCTCGCGATGCCTCCGCGCCAGTTCGATGTCGCGCCGCGGAATTGAACGCATCGCCGCCTGCCGCACTACCGCGCGCCGCACCGCCGCCTTCTTTCCCGTAGAGGCAGCGCCGAGGGTGGTCGGCCGCGATCGTTCCTGCTGCCGCGCCATTGACTTTTCAACACGGGCGCCAGCGTTTAATTGAGTTCGTCGCGTCCTCTCCGGCTTGCGCGCTTCGGCCTTCGACGCAATAGAGCGGACACCCGCTGCGGCAGGAAATGCCGCCGCGAAGCAGCAGAGCGCTACTCCGATCGTCGCCGCACAAACGCCCGAAGCTTTGTGCTTCGCTGTCATGATCTCAGGCCAGTCACGCCGCTCAACGATAGCGCTCCCACGGGCCGCCGCGCCGCGCGCAGCATCCCGCCGCAACATCACTCCTAATCTCCGAAATATAACTCTAAATGAAATCCAGCTCGCGGCTCGCAAACTGCTGCACACCCTTGCTCAACCGCGCACATCCCCAGCGCTTTACTTCGATGCCCGGTGAAATCAGCAAGATGGCCCCAAAAAGAGATGACGCTAAAAGAAAAGTCGCGTACTACGGGACGCAGTTTATGTAGCGCGGCACTTCAGGGCGGCGGGCGAACGCCGCGCAAATTCACGCGAAAACCGACCCCGGCGCAATCGTCTAATTCACGCGGGCCAATTTTGCGACGCATGAAGGATGCGGGCCACGTACACAATGTCGCCCCGCACCTGGTACACGAGAACATACGGCAACGAGCCGAGCACCAATTCTTGCGTACCAGATTTTTTGCCGGCTCGCCCGCTATTGGGGAACTCTTTCAGGACGGTAGGTGCCTTATAACTTTCGCGTATCAAGCGCGCTGCATGTAGGGGAGTTTTCTCGAACAGATAATTTGCGATGGTTTCCAAATCCTCGGCTGCGCCCGAGTCCCAGCGGAGCTTCATCAGCGCCGGGGTTGTTTCTGCGCG
>Ga0307374_10010959_pt1 | contig 12995 bp, 7 predicted proteins | sample OX3MG_FD_202532 | JGI IMG/M metagenome (GOLD analysis project Ga0307374, IMG submission 202532) | Soil microbial communities from Risofladan, Vaasa, Finland - OX-3 | ecosystem: Environmental > Terrestrial > Soil > Coastal area > Acid sulfate soil | place: Finland: Risofladan, Vaasa | collected...
TCGCGGGTTCGTTACCAATCGGTCCCCCCAGGTAGACCCCACGGTGCGCTGAGCCGCGGGGGTTGAGGTGGACCCTCAGAGCTGGCCGATTACCGGCGCCTCCGCGATCTCGTCGAGCATCACCAACGGTTCCCGGTCATCGGAGGCGGGGTCATCGGCTCGGAGGTCGATGAGCGCCTCGAAACGATAGAAGCCTGGACGGAGCCGTACCGCGAGGGCGTCGTGTACTATCTGCTCGACGAGCGGGTTCGGGGAGTCCTTCTCTAGGAACGTCTGGGAGCAGGTGGATGCCGCCCGCCGCCTGATCGCCGAGCCAGGCCCGTTTCGTTCCGCCGACCTCAAAAGCCGCCTGCCCGAGACCGGCTGAACACCCCACCGAATCAACAAGATTCTTGCGAGATGAGATCCAGACGAACACAGGTGACAATCACCTGGCTGACCCGCAACCGGATCGAACCCATCCCGTGGGCGAGACGACCGCAACCGAGGAGCGGCTGGCGCAGCAGCTCGTCGGACCTGCCCTGACGTTCGATCTCGACGCCGAGATCACGCGGCTGCGTTGGGAGGAGGCCTGGCAGCGCGGCAACCACAACGCCAAGACGCTGGTGAAGGATGACGACGTGCGCATCATTCTGATCGCGATGAAGAGCGGAGCCTAATCGGCTGGGGACGTCGCCGTCCACGGCGTTCGGCCCGAGCGATCCCTGGTCAGCCGTCGGGTTCTCGGTTCGTCATCTCCGCCGCGTCGGCGATGCGCACTCCCTCGACGCGGGCGAACGGCGTGAGCTGGTGCGGGATGTCGCTCTTAAGAGGACGATGCAGGTCCCATATCCCGCCACCAACTTTCGGCGGTTATCGGGGCGGCACTCACGGTTGGCGGTCGTGCCTGATCTGGGCGGCTCCCGGAGAATGTTTCAGCTTGATCAAAAGGGGAGAGAAAGGCACCGCTCAAGGAAAACCTATCCTCCGTGAGACGCACCAGGCCTTGATCGGTGATCGACCACGCGGCGTTCTCGCGCCCGCCACGCTTGACGCACTCATGGCGCTGCAGCCATTGCAGATTTCTCCGCATTTGGTCGCGGTCCAGGTCGAACCGCGCGGCGATCTCGTCGAGCGACGTGTAGGTTTCGGATTGATGCTCCTTCATCCACGAGAGAATACCCAACACACTTGCCGTCAGACGTCCAGTCATTTCTAGCCTCCTTGAGCGTGGTTTTGTACGTACAACGGTCGAATCGGTCCGCGCGCAGTGACGTCACACCGCCTCACCCGCGTTCAGTCTGACCGCTCGCGCGAGAAAAAGAGACGCCCTGGGCGGGTTGATCCCGCCCAGGGCGTCGGGGTTCAGGTTGCACGCGTTATGACGCGATGGCCCCCGGGGCATGGACCGCGATGCGGCGCGGCTGGGCCTCCGGGCTCTTGGGCAGGACGAGGCGCAGCACACCGTCCTGGTAGGCCGCCTGGACCTGGGCCGGGTCGACCTTGGTGCCCAGGCGAAACGTCCGGCAGTAACTGGCCGGGCCGAACTCGGCCCAGAGGGGGCGCGCGCCCTCGATCTCCAGGGACTTCCGCTCGGCCGCGACGGTCACCCGGCCATCCTCGATGGTCACCTGGATCGAGTCGGCGGCCAGGCCGGGGATGAGCAGGGCCGCGTGGTAGGCCGAATCGGTCTCCCAGAGATCGATCGGGGCGTCGCGGACCGGAACGGTGGAAGTCGGAGCGCTCGCCTCGGCCCAAGGAGTCAGCAGGCGCTCGAAGATCGTGTCGACAGAGGAAGCGAAGGCGTCGCCGGGGCGGCGCATAGTCATGGACATCATCGTAGAATCTCCTTCTCGGTGAACTCGGGGGAAGCACGTCTTTACCCCCGGCGTCATGATCGCATGCACGCTGTCAGAGCGGCATCAGATACGTGCTAGATCAACGCAAGAGAATTGATAATGAGTCACTGAAGAATTCCATGCGCGGTGAAATACGATCAGCTCACTCGGACCGAGCCGGCGTCTTAGCGTCCGTGCCGTTCGCCGGTCCAGCGGCCAGAGTCAGCAGTGGTCTCGCCGAATCAGGTAGGTGACTGAGAAGACCCCCGATGTCGGTCAGAAGGATCGTCGTGTTCTTCTCGACGCCGATGTCCGCGAGCATTTGCAGATAGCGGAGCTGGAGTGTATTTTCTTGGGCGGTAATCACTCGCGCGGCGTTCGCGAGAGTTTGCGCAGCCTGGAACTCGGCCTCGGCGTGGATGATCTTCGCGCGCTTTTCCCGCTCGGCCTCCGCCTGCAGCGACATCGAGCGCTGCATCGTCTGCGGGAGCTCGACGTCCTTGACCTCGACGACACTCACTTTGATGCCCCAGGGCGCGGTCTGCTCGTCGATGATCGTCTGAAGACGCTGGTTGATCCGCTCGCGGTTGGCCAGAAGCTCGTCGAGCTCCGCTTCGCCCAGGACACTGCGCAGGGTAGTCTGAGCGATCTGGAAGGTTGCCCGCGCGTAATCGGCGATTTGGACGACGGCAAACTCGGGGTTGCTGACCTTGAAATAGACGACCGCGCTCACCTTGAGGCTAACGTTGTCTCGGGTGATGACCTCCTGGGGCGGGATCTCGAGTGTGACGATGCGCAAGTCGACTTTGACCAGACGGTCGACGAACGGCACGATCACAAACAGGCCGGGTCCCCGTGCGTTCACCAAGCGTCCAAGGCGAAAGATCACGCCGCGCTCGTACTCCTGCATGACTTTCACGGCGGCGCCGATCAATGGCAGGGCGATGACGAAGAATATGACCAGGTATGGTAACCAAGACGCTAGACCGTTCATCTCTTACTCTCCTTGAGTCTTCACGGGATAACCCTCCGCACCCGAAACGTATCGTCACGCAGATCTCGATACCGCGGCCGGGCGCACTACGAACAGCCAGATCGCCGCCAAGCGTCCTGGCACGCACGCCAGTGAGGATCGGTCACGATCAGGCCGACATCGCGTCTCCACGCCTGGTCGCTCCGTGGGTAATAGATCTCGCTGAAGATGCCGTGGCTCAGCGTGAACCAGACTCCGCTGTCGGCGCTGCGGGCCGTCCCGACACCACTCTTGGCACGCGACGTCCAGCGGGCCGACGCGTACGTCTGATTGTCCATCGATCACTCCTTCGTAAAATAGAGCGTTGACCGCGTCTTGTCATGACGAATTCGTCATCGTGCTCGAACCCGCAGAGACAGATCCTATTTGGCGGATTCCTCGTCGATGAGGAGTACCCGCGTTGGCACCCGCGACGACGAAAGGAGTGGTCACCATCACGGTCGAGCAACAACCTTCTCCGCGGATCCTCGTGCTAACGAAGCAGCGCCTGATCGTGCTCTCGATCTGGCGCTGCTGTCCATCGTCGGTGTGCGAAGGAAGAGTCACTCGGCGGCAGAAGAAAATCCGGCGAGAATGAAGTGCGCGAGATTAGCGCGTCCAGTCACCCAAACCCACTAACGACCGGACACACTGACATCGGACGATCGGGGGAGAACAAGCGATGCCGTTATCCCTCTCCCGGCAGCGCAAGCGCCGCGGTCTTCTCCGGGAAGACCGCGGCGATTTGCAGGCGGCCGCCGAGGGCTTCGACGTATTTGCGGAGGGTGGAAAGATAGATGTCGCCCTCGCGCTCGATACGTGAGACGTTGGCTTGGGAGACGCCGAGGATCCGGGCGACTTCTTGCTGCGTGATCGCGCGGTCCTCGCGCGCTTTCGCGAGGGCGAGGGCATTGCGCCTCGCGCAATGGGCCGCCTCGAATCGTGCTCGCCCGGCTGGGTCGTCCCGGAGTCGCGCATCCAGTTCCCCGCGAAGCACCCCAAAGTTCTTTCGTCCACTCATTGCAGTTCTCCCTCGCGCGGCGGCGCGTGTTGGTTCATCAAGGAGGCAGTTGCAATCTGCCAACGCTACCGAGCTTCACGACGATGCTGTGACGAGCTTCGTCGTCGCGCAAGTCGACGACCGCCTCCGCCTGGCGCACGCCGTCTAGTTCGATCCACGCTACACCGTGGCTGACGTGGTCCGGGTTCTCGACGACAATGTCGTAGTCGGCTCGCCGATAGCGGTACCTGATCTTGAATCCCGGCCAGTCCGCTGGAATCACCGGGTCCAGTCGAAGCCGATCGCCCCGGACCTTGAACCCAAGGATCTCCTCGATCCACACACGATAGATCCAGCCGCTCGATCCCGTGTACCAGGTCCACCCGCCGCGACCGACCTGGCCGGCGAGGGCGTAGACGTCCGCCGCCACGACAAAGGGCTCGACGTTGTAGCGCTCGACCTCCTCCGGCGTGCGGGTGTGCTCGATCGGGTTCAGCATGCTCAAGAGCTTGACCGCTCGATCGCCGTCGCCACGACGGGCAAACGCCAGCGCGACCCAGATGGCAGCGTGGGTGTATTGCCCACCGTTTTCGCGTACTCCAGGTGGATACCCTTTGATATACCCCGGATCGACGGAGGCACTTTCGAAGGGCGGAGTAAACAGCAGGATCAGTCCATCGTTCTCTCGAATGAGCTGGTCGTCGACTGCCTGGAGCGCCTGAGCGGCGCGTTCGGGAGCGGCGGCGCCCGAGATCACCCCCCACGACTGGGGGAGCGAGTCGATCCGCGCCTCCTGGTTCTCCCGCGAGCCGAGTGGCGTCCCATCGTCGAAGTAGGCCCGGCGGTACCAGGCGCCATCCCAGGCCTGCTCCTCCACCGTCGTGGCCAGCTCCGCGGCCCGCGCGCGGTACTCGCCGGCGAGGGCAGTCTCCCCCCGCGCGTCGAGCAAGGTCGCGAAGCCACGCAACACGTCGATCAGAAACCAGCCCAGCCAGACACTCTCGCCCTGGCCAGCCGCGCCCACGAGGTTCAGGCCATCATTCCAGTCGCCGGTGCCGATCAAGGGCAATCCGTGCGGTCCGCGGGTCAGCCCGCGCGCGATCGCCCGCCGGCAGTGTTCCAACAATGAGCCGGCCTCCAGCGCCGTGGATGGCACGAAATAGCGCTCGTGCTCGTTCTCCTCGAGCGTATGGCCTTCCAGGAACGGCACCACCTCGTCGAGGATGGCCGCGTCGCCTGTCACCTGCACGTAGTGCGCGGTGACGTAGGGAAGCCAGAGCAAGTCATCAGAGATCCTGGTCCGCACGCCGGCGCCCGATTGGGGGTGCCACCAGTGCTGCACGTCCCCTTCCGCGAATTGACGCGCCGCGGCCGCCAGGATGTGTTGACGGGTGATCTGGGGCGCGGTGTACACCAGGGCCAGCACATCCTGGAGCTGGTCGCGGAACCCGAAGGCGCCACCGGACTGATAAAACGCGGAACGGGCCCAGAAGCGACAACTCAGCGTCTGGTACAGCAGCCATCGATTGAGCAAGAAGTCGACGGCCAGCACCGGGGTTTCCACCTGGACGGTCCCGAGCAAACGGTCCCACCAGAGACGGGTCTCGCGGAGCGTCTGGTCCACCCGCTCTGGATCGCGGAAGCGCCGCACCAGGCTTCGTGCCTGAGCAGCATCCGCGGCTTGCCCGATCAGGAAAGTGATCTCGGTGTCTTGCCCCGGGTCGATCTCCACGACGACCTGCAGCGCGGCGCAGGGGTCCAGTCCCGCTCCGGTGCGGCGGGCAAGCGACGGTCGGCCCAGCGCAGCCGGGGAGGCGAGAGAGCCGTTCCTCCCCAGGAACTCGGTGCGATCTGCGGTATAGCTCGTGACCGCGACGCTGGCGCTCGCGAACGCGACCCGGCTACCAAAGTCGGGGTGGTAGACGTTCCGCGCGAGCAGAGACCGACTGTCGGGGTCCCAGCTCGTCACGACGTGCATTTGCGTCTCTTCCCGGGTCCCGCCCAGGACCCAGGTGGCGAAGGCGAAAACCGACAGGCGGCGACGACGCGACGAACGGTTGCGCAACCGTAATCGTTGAACGCGGACCGTGGCGCCGCCCGAGTCGTCCAGCGGCACGAACGTCAGCACGTCTTGCTCAATTGCATGGCTGTTATGCTCGAACCGGCTGTACCCCTGGCCGTGGCGCGCGCGATACGCGTCCAGCTCACGAATCGGCAGCGCCGTCGGCGTCCAGTACCGACCGCTCTCGTCGTCCCGAATGTAGATCGCGTCACTCGATGGATCTCCGACGGGATCGTTCGACCACGGTAGTAAGCGGTTGCTCTGGCTATTGCCGTACCAGGCGAAGCCCGGCCCAGACTCGGAGATCAGGGCGCCGAACGACGGGTTTGCCATGACGTTGACCCACGGCGCCGGAGTCTGAGCACCGGGTCCGAGATAAACGGCGTACTCTCGACCGTCGACTGAGAACCCGCCCAGGCCGTTGAAGTAGGGTAACTCCAGGAATGGCAACAGCGCCGACGGCTCCTCGGTCACCCGCTGGGGAGCGCTCAACGGCGGTGGAAGCTTGACTTCGGCCGCCCGACTCAATTGCTGGCTGAGCGGACCACGCGCGGCAACCAGCACGACCTGCGCCACCGTCAGCAGGAGCGTCAGATCCTCCGGCGGCATGGAATTGGTGAGGCGCAGGAAGATACCACCCGGTTGGTCAATCCCCGTGTGCTGCGCGTGCGCCTGGATCAGCGTCTTCAGATAATCCTGGAGTGGCTGCTGATAACTCCCGGGCTCCTCGTCGAGAATGACGAGGTCGCACTTCAAGCCACGCAGCCGCCAGAACGTGTGGGCGATTAACGCCTCGCCGACGAGCTCGACGTCGCCACGGTCGCCGACGGTGACCAGCATGATTGGCAGGTCTCCGGAGATGCCATGGGCCCAGAGGCGTGCCTGCCCGAGTCGGTTCTGGCGCAGTTGTGGCTCGGCCGCGCGGAGCTGGGCGTTGGGGAAAAGGAGATGACTGGCCAGATGAAGGAAGCGTTGGACGTCGTCCGCGGTGACGCGAAGGTGGCGCAACTCGAGCTGGGCCTGAAACGCGGCCAGATCGAGAGCGCGTTCGGTGGCGCGCAGATCCTGGAATTTCTCGATCAGCGCGAGCGCCTTCTCGCGCGTGTCGGCGGCGCCAGTGACGTAGGCAAGCTGAATCCGCTCGCCGGGCTCCAGCGAAACGCGGCAACGGAGGCTGAAGATCGGATCGAGCACCGCTCCGGCGCTGTTCGAAAGCGGTTGTTCGAGCGCGAGCGGGTTCCGGGGGCTGCGCCCTCGTCCGAGGAAGCGGGCCCGGTCGGTCTCGTAGGTCACTTCGCCGTCGACCGACGGTGGCAGCACGAGCACGTGCGCGGCCCACACCGCCGGGTCCTCCGAGGAGCGGGGCTTGCGCCACCCGAGCAGCGCGTGACGCTCGACGTCCGCGGCGGTTTGGACGAATAGCTTGCTGAATGCTGGATGGCCACGGTCGGCGTTGTGCGGGGCGAGCGCTAACTCGACGTAGCTGGTGATCTCCAGCGAACGCCTGCGGCCCGACTGATTGACGAGTGTCAGTCGGCGGATCTCGGCGTCCTCCTCCGGCGAGACGACGACGTCAGTGACAGTGCCGATCCCGGCGCCACGGCGTTCGAACTCCGCGCGGTCGGGCTTGAACGTCACGGCGTAGTGCGCGGGCGCGCGGCAGACCGGCTGATGGGTCGCCGACCAGCTGGTCCCTTGCTCGACGTCGTGAATGTAGCAGAAACTGCCCAGGGAATCGAGGGTGGTGTCGGCGCTCCAGCGCGTGATATCGACGTCGTGCCAGCGACTGTACCCGCCTCCGGCGCCGGTGATCATCACGGCGTACGCCCCGTTGGCGAGCAAATGGACACGCGGTACCGGCGTGTCGGGCGAGCGAAACCCGCCGGTGATCTCGCCGGCGCCGCCGGGCACCGGCCGAGTCGGCACGGTATCGCGTATGGCGCCCTCGATTACCGGCGGTGCGAACGGCATTCGCTCGAACAGCAGTCGTTCGGTGGCACGTACGCGTGGATCGGCGTGAAATCGGTTCTGCATGACGTTCGCGTGCAGCGCATTGTCGATCGAGAGCAGGGTCATGCCCTGGTGATGGGCCATGTAGGTGCTCACGATCGTCCCCGCCTGACCTTCTGGGCGGCGCTTCGCGGTGAAGTCGATCGAATCGTAGAATCCGTAGCTGCCCATCGCTCCGATGCGGACGAGGTGTTTGAGGTTCTCGGTCGCGCGACGCGGGGCGATCAGTAGCGCCAGGGCAGTGGCGTAGGGTGCCACGACCAGGTCCGCCTCCAGGCCTCGCTTCAGGCCCAGGTCCGGCACGCCAAACGCCTGGTACTGGTAGATCTGGTTCGCATCCACCGCGCTGAACGCTGCCTCCGAGATTCCCCAGGGAACACCTCGGTGGGCCCCATAGGCAATCTGACGCGCGACCGCTTCCCGGCACGCGACGTCCAACAGCGAACTTTCGTAGCTGTGCGTCAGCAGCAATGGCATCAGATACTCGAACATGGTGCCGGTCCAGGAGAGCAGGACCGGGCGGCCGCCCGCCGTCCCAAAGGGACGCCCCAGGGTGAACCAATGCTTGACCGGGGCATCGCCACGGGCGATCGCCACCAGGCTAGCCAGGCGCGCCTCGCTGGCCAACAGGTCGAAGTAGGACTGATCGAGCCGTCGGACCTCGACGTTATATCCGATGCTGAAGAGGCGCCGCTCCGGATCATAGAGGAAACCCAGGTGCAGATCACTGGCCAGAGCGTCGACCTGGGCGATCAGACGTTCCGCCGACCGGAGCGTTTCGGACGCCGACTCCCGAGCCATGGCAGCCACCGCCGACCAGTGATCGCCTGAGTTGTCGGGTGATCCCGCCACGCCGCCAGCCAGCGTATCCGGGTCCAGCTCCGGCGAGGTGGCGCAGTCGCCGGCCGCCAGCGCGCGAATCGATGGCGCCACGCCGCACAGCTCCCGCCAACGTTCCCGCGCCACCACCTGCGACTCGGCTGACCCATTCGCGGCAGCGCCGGGGGCGAGTCCCACCCAGGGACAGTAACGGCCGACCAGGGCCAGCCAGTCAGCAACCTGCCGGTCGAGCTGCGTCGCCCAGTACAGGGCCTGGGGCCCGGGTGCATTCCCATCCTGACGAGGCAGCGTACCTTCCCGTCGTGCCATCGCGGTTTCCAGGCGTGCCCGGATCGCGTCCAGCAGGTCACGCGCCGGGTCAATCGCCGCGCGCACACGTTCGACGATGGCGACCAACCGCGTCGGAGGCGCGTCGAACAGCGCCGCTAGCGTCGTGGTCAGATCGCTGATGCTGCTGATGCCCGCGAGACCAGACCCTTCCGAGGACTCGCTCAAGATCGCTTCCTGGACGAGTTCCAGCGTGTCCGCGAGTCCGTGCAAGACTGCCGGCCCGATGACCGGGCGTGAGAGCAGGTCGCGGTACCCTTGACCCAGAGCCCACAGACTCGCCGCCAGGTTGCCGCTGTCTACCGTGGAAACGTAGCGCGGGACGAGCGGTTGCAGGGTCTCGGTGTTGTACCAGTTCAACAAGTGACCTTCGAAGCGCTCCAGCTTGTTCAACGTCTCCAGCGTCGCCAGGCCGCGGTCGATGACCTGATCGGGCGTCAGGTAGCCAAAATCGTTGGCCGCGACGGTCGACAGCAGCCACAGCCCGACGTTCGTCGGCGAGGTGCGATGGGCGACCTCGAGTCGCAACGCCGCTTGATAGTTATCCGGCGGCAGCCAGTTCGTCTGGGGTCCGACAAAATCGTCGAAGTAACGCCAGGTCTTTCGCGCGATGCGCCGGAGCAGAATGCGATCGGGCGACGTCATCGCTTCGGCACTCAGTTCCCGCCGTTCGGCATTGGACCACGCGACAGCGGCCGGGGCAAACAGCCAGAGGAGCAAGAAGGGCGCCGCGGACGGAAGAGCGCTCGCGGCCACACCTAGCAAGCTTACCGCCACCAGAGCGGCGAACAGGCTGGTCCCCCCGACCTGCCAGAGAAAAACACGTTCGCGCCCCTTGCTGCTCCGATGGGTCGTGCGGGCGGTCTGCCAGTGGAGCAGGTATCGGTGGGAAAACCAGCGCCGAAACCAGGTGCGACTGATCGCGTCGAGCGAGACCGCGGCCTGGTGTGGCAGGACCACCACCGAAAAAATTGCCGCGAGCCAGGCAGTCGCCACCTCATCTTTCCGGTACCAGATGCGCCCGATCCCGCCGTCGTTGTCAGTCAGCGCAGTCAGCCAGGTTGCTAGCTGAAGGATCGGTGGACAGAGCAGGGTTACGCCGACCAGCACGCTCCACCAGGCGGGCGCTCCCACCTGCAGCCCCCAGCCCAGCAGCAAGAGGGCGACCGAGGCGGGCGCCATCAGGCTCCGCCGGAGGTTATCCAGAATCTTCCAGCGGTTGATCGGCGAGAGCGGGTTGGGCTGAGTCCCGCCGCTCGTGGTTGGAATCCACGGCGTACACCAGTTGCTGATTTGCCAGTCACCGCGGGTCCAACGGTGCAGGCGGGAGGCGTAGGCCTGGTAGGTCCGGGGGAACTGGTCGAACAGCTCGACGTCTGACGCCAGACCGACACGGACGTAGCTACCCTCCAAGAGGTCGTGGCTCAGCAGCGTCGCCTCGGGGAAACGCTCGCCGAGAACGCGATCAAAGGTCTGCACGTCGTAGATCCCTTTGCCGTGGTACGTGCCTTCGCCAGTCAGGTCCTGGTAGACGTCCGAGATCGCGTGGGTGTACGGATCGGTGCCGGCGGGGCCGACCAGGACGTGTGAGAAGCGGGTCGCGGTGGCGCTGGGAAGGCTCGTGCTCACGCGCGGCTGAATGATCGTGTAGCCTGCTTGCACCGTCTGTCCATCTGGCGCGATCCACGGTCGATTCAGCGGATGCGCGAGCGTTCCGGCCAGGCGGCGGGCGGCATCGTGCGGCAACTGCGTGTCGGCATCGAGGGTGATCACGAATCGGACCTGCTGCAACGCGGACGCGTCGCCCACGTGACAGAGCGCCAGCCCGGGCGCTTCGTCGTCGGTCGTGCCCGGCGGATCGGTCTCGCCGTCGAGCCAGCGATTGAGCTCGTCGAGCTTGCCGCGCTTCCGCTCCCAGCCCATCCAGGTCTGCTCGCTCTCGCTCCAGATTCGGCGCCGGTAGAAGAGCGAAAAGCGGTTCCCGCCGTGGCGCTGGTTGAGCCGCTCGATGCCACCCGTCGCCGTCGCGAGCAACGCCTCGTCGTCGGGCATGTCCCGCTCGGGTGCGTCCTCGAAGTCGGCGAGTAGCGCAAAGTGGAGATTGGCGTCCTGATTCGCGAGAAAGCGGATTTCCAGGTGCTCGAGGTCGTCGTCGACTGTCCTCGGCGCGGATAGCAGCGTTGGAACCACGACGAGGGTGCGCCACTCATCTGGGATTCCGTCGGCGAACGCCAGCTTTGGGAGGATCTGTGGCGGCAACAATCTCGTGACAACGTAGTTGACGATTTGCGTGGCCAGCTCACTCGCCGGCAGCAGCGCCAGCAGCGCGATGACACCCACCGCTACGAGTCGCGTCTCCGTCGCATCGGCGACTCGCGCCAGCGCGATCACGGCGGCGAGGATGCCGACGGTCAAGAGGCCGATGGACCCGAGATAGACGAGTGATGGGTGATGGAGCGGCCAGCGCAGGACACGCTGATCAATGCGAGACCGGTACCCAGCGCGCGCCTCGAGCTGGGGGCGGCCGGCGTCGACCAGGTAGTAGCCGACGTGACCAGCGCGGCTGTCGCCTTCCGCCGCGCGCGCGAGCTCGACCGCCAGCCGCGCGATCTCGACTTCGGCTGCACGTGAGCCGCGCGCGATCTGCTCGACCGCGGCACGGTACCGATCGCGGGTGCCAAAGTCCATCGTGAGATACACACCGGGTGGGTCCGTTGCCAGCACGCGATCGACTGCACTCACGCGCTCGAAGACGTCACTCCAGTCCACGCGCGCCAGCTCGCGGAGACTGCCGATGGCGTTCGCGATCGTGACCTGATGGGCGGCGTGCTGTCCCTGCTCCTGTTGGATCACCTCGGTCAGCGGTGCGCCAAGCTTCCGCTCGAGCCAGGCCCGGATCGGGTCGAGCGCGACCGCTTCGCCCTGGAGCTGGCTGACCAGTCGGTCGACGACGTAGGGCGAAGGGTTGGGCTGCTCCCGAGCGAGTTCGGCCACCGCCAACAGCAGGAAGTCCGGGGCACGACGGGCGGCGGTCAGCAGACGGTTGGCCCAGAAGTCGGCGCGCTCGTCCTCGTACTGACGGTGATCGATCAGGAGCGCCAATCGACTGAGCTGCTCGATCAGCGCGAGGCGGAGCATGAGCGGCAAGGCCCAGAGCTCTCCAATCGTCAGTGGAGAGACCTCCTGGTAGGCGTTGATGAAGTTGACGATGTCTCCTTCGTGAACGTCGGCGTCAGTATGTGCCGCGAGGTCCACCGCGAGATGGTAGACGCGCGGCTCTCCCGCGCGGGTGTCGGCCTCCAGCACCGGCAACACGTCATACAGGCGCTTGGACAGATTCCGACGAACGTCTCCGGTGTGGCGCCGAATCAAATACGCGTTATCCAGCAGCCACTCCGGCGCCGGTGCGATGGCCTGCTGGAGCCGTGCAACTTCCGCCAGATCAGCCGTGACCGCTTCGATGGTCCGGTCGGCCTCCCCGACGCGGGATCGCAACGAGTAGGTCCGATCGCGATGGAGGATGGCCTGCTGCTTCGTCGCGAGCTGCGCTGCTTGGAGCTTGAGGCGCTCGGGGGAAAATCGCTCTCGCGACGGCACGTCGTCCGGAGGCTGCTGCAGATGGCGTGGTAGATGGATGACGAAAGTGGCCGGCTCCGCATCGCCAACGTGCTGGAGCTGCTCCAGGACCACTCCGGCGCGATCGAGCCGCGTCTGCACGATCACGAGAGTCTCCCCCGGCATGACCCAACGGCGGTACTGAGCGATCAATTGGTCGTGTACGCCAACCGTGAGCCAGCGAATGACCGACCAGCCCACGACGCCGACCAGCGCGACGAGCAGGGCAGGCCCGGCCCGGTCGATCGTGGCAGGAAACGGACGCACCATCCCAACCACGATGTAGCCCAGGAGATACAAGATCACGGCGAT
>Ga0307374_10010961_pt1 | contig 12992 bp, 17 predicted proteins | sample OX3MG_FD_202532 | JGI IMG/M metagenome (GOLD analysis project Ga0307374, IMG submission 202532) | Soil microbial communities from Risofladan, Vaasa, Finland - OX-3 | ecosystem: Environmental > Terrestrial > Soil > Coastal area > Acid sulfate soil | place: Finland: Risofladan, Vaasa | collected...
AGGAATACCGGCAGAATCGCCACATCCGGCGACAACGCAGCACCCATGACTGCGAAGTACCTGAAGCGCTTTCCAACGCCTTGCGCCCCGCGAATCTGCTGATTCACCTCTTCTTCGTAGTCCTCTTTGACCTTCGTGCGCAGCTCATTGATGCCGTATGCCAGCCCGACCACCACCATGGAAGCGCCGATTGCGTAGGTGGCATAGGTCGAAACCACCTCGGAGAATGCGAGGCCAAGTCCTACCACCGCGAAACCAAGTAGGATCGAGAAAGCGACGTGGCCTGATGCGGTCATGGCTGCCACTCCCAAGAGACGGAACCTCGTCCATTTCGAAATTTTCGAGAGGATTATCAGCGTCACCCAGTGGTCTGGAGCCGACATGTGGATTATGCCCACCAGCGCGGCGGAAAGTAGAATGACCCCGACAGAAATCAGTCTTCCGTCACCACTTCGTTCAAACCTCGAACACCGACATCTTGGGCACGAATCCGCAGTCAGGATCCTGATCCTGCTCGTTGACCGCCGGGACTCCGGTCGGGTTTGCCCGATTACTCCTCTCCGGGGACCCCAACGCTGAGGCTGTGCCCTTAACTCGAGGGATGTTCGTCGTCACGGCGTCCTTTGCTTGTGCCAGTCTCAGTCGGCCCACCCTCATCTTATCGTGGCGACAACCTGCTGCAGTTGCTCAAGGCTTTCCTTCATCGGTTCCCTTTTCTCGGCCTTTTCGAGGCAGTCTTCCACAAGGTCCTCCACAATGACCTGGGTGACGCTGTCTAGTGCCGACCTCACCGCGACTACCTGATGCACTATTTCGGGGTACGACCTTCCGGCGTCGAGCATTTCGTTGATTGCGTGGACGTGGCCGTGTATCTTCGCAATCCTCCTCGCAACGTCTTCTCTCCTGTGGGATGCCAATTATGCCATCCCGGGGGAGGGGAGTCGATAATCGTATATACCTATCGCCCTTCCGCCACGAAGTCAGACCCTAGTGGAGTTGCTTGGCGTCCCAACCAACAGTAGAAACAAGCGCCAAAGGGCGCGCCGTGCTCGAGGGGCGGGACCTCTCCTACATCTATCCAGGAGGGACGAAGCCCGTCTTCAAAGACATAAACCTGTTCACGAATGTGGACGAGCTGATAGCGATAGTCGGACCCACCGGGACGGGGAAGTCCACCCTGTTGCGGGTCCTGGCGCAGCTCATCCCTCAGGCATCAGGGAAGGTCTTCCTTGACGGCACTGAGGTTGCCCGCCCATCCCCGAAGATCTCCCTCGTCCACCAGTCGATTGCAACCTTCCCATGGATGACCGCGCTCGACAACGTGAACCTCGTATTGGCCGGGACCGGAATGAAAGAGCAGGAGGCGATTCAGCTCTGCAAGAAGATGCTCAACGTGGTAGGGCTGCAGGGGTTCGAGGGCTACTATCCGAAGGAGATGAGCGGGGGGATGCGCCAGAGGGTCGCGATAGCCCGGGCGCTCGTGGCCTCCCCTGAGGTGCTCCTTCTCGACGAACCCTTCGTCCATCTGGACGAGCTCACCGCGAACGAGATCAGGAAGGAGGTCTACGACCTGGTATTCAATCCTGCGACCACCCTGAAATCGGCGGTGCTCGTCTCGCACAACCTGCACGAGGTCGTCCAGCTGGCGGACAGGGTATACGTCATGAACAGCTCGCCCGCAATCATCGTGGAAGTGGTGAAGATCGACCTGCCGAGACCCAGGACTGAGAGGAATCCCGGGTTCCTTGACTACGTCGACTTGCTCTACGATGGCCTCAATGTGAAGACGCCGAAGCCGTGAGCCGCAGATGGACTTTACGATCCCGCTCGCGACGCTGGCGACCGTCGGACGCATATTCGCGCTCATAGCGATCGCTATCTTCACCGGGCATCTGCTCGCATATGCCGCCATCAAGAGCAGGAAGTTCGAGAACGTGTACGTGCCTCTCGTCAACGTCTTCGAGTCGATCCCGGTCATAGGCTTCCTTCCCCTGGTCTTGGTGGCCTTCGTACTGACCTTTCATGGTAGCATAGGCGTCGAGCTCGCGGTCGACTTCCTTGTCTTCGATGCCGTCGCGTGGAACGTCTGGATCGGCATCTACCAGGCCTTCAAGACGGTCCCGCTCCACTTGGTGGAGGTCTCGGACAACTACAACATGAGCTTCTGGAAGAAGATGACCACGCTCTTCGTCCCCCATTCGATCCCGAGGGTCACCTCGAACATCTTCTCCAGCTTCGCCGACGCCTTCTTCTACATCTCGGTCAGCGAGGTGTTCACCGCAGGGGCGGCCACCGCGAGCCTGTGCCCGGGCGGGACCTGCTCCACGTTCGGGATAGGCACGCTGATCTCCCAGTACACGGCATCGGGCGACTACGTCGGGGTCTACTACTGCCTGATTTCGGTCGCCGTGGCAGTGATCGTCGTCACCGCGGGGCTCTCGCGGCTCAGCAAGTGGGCAATCGCGAAGTTTGGAGTCGACACGCCCGGCGTGATAAAGCGGTACGCGGGGAGGTGGCGCGGCAGGCTTGTGACCAGCCCCTGGCGCGCCTTCCGCAACCAGACGAACGTCTTCAGAGGCTACGCGTCGAGGCTGAGAGCGGCCCCTCGCGGAGGAAGACCTGAGGCGGGCGGCGATAAGAGGGTGAAGGTCGCGAAATATGCCGGGTTGTCGATAGTGGTAGCCATTCTTGCATTGCTGCTGTATGGGTCTGCTGAGGTGGTCGCATCGGTCTCGGCTCAGACCTGGTATGGGTTCTTCAGGGAGACCCCACAGCTCCTCGAGTACGTCGGAGCAGACTATGTCCGCGTGAGCCTGATCGCCCTCGCCTCGCTCGCCCTGGCGGTAACGGTCGGGTATGTGCTTGCCACGCATCGCAGGGCGGGCGACGCCGCCCTCCCAGTGATCCAGATCCTGGCCGCGTTCCCGGCGCCGACATACTTCCCGCTACTCTTCATAGCCACGCTCCCCTTTCTCTCGCACGCCCTCCCTACGCTATACACCGAGATCTACATCTTCATCCTGGGATTCCTCAGCTGCTTCTACTATGTCTTCTTCGACTTTTGGATAGGCGTGCTGGCGATACCTTCGGAGTTCGTAGAGGTGACGCGGAACTACAAGCTGCCGTTCCTCACTAGGATGAGGCGCGTGATACTCCCTGCCAGTCTCCCTTACATGATCACCGGCATCTCGAGCACGATAAACAGCGCCTGGGCAGGAATCGCGATAGGGGAGTATTGGCCCAACATCGCGCCCCAGGTCGCGCCGAACGGCCTGCAGGTCAAGTTCGGGATGATGTATTACATTTCGTCGAACATGGCCAACGGTCAGATCGGGGCGGCCGCTTACGTCTCCCTGCTCTTCGCCATCGTGGTGGCCGTCTACGGGATTGCGTTCACGAGGAACCTGATGGACCTTGCGCGCAAGAAATATGTCGTGGAAGAGGGCATCTTCGCTGCATAGCGAACGCGCGGATGAGAGCGCGGTCATCCAAAGCCCCCAAGTTCGGCCGGACTTCCGGGTCACCGGACGACCGACTGACGAACCTTAAGTATCGGCAGGGAAACGTCTGAGGACATGAGCGTATCGCGCGTAGGGGACAAGTCCAAACGGAGGAAGGGCGGCGGGTCAGCAAGAGCGCGCAGCGGCGCCATGAAGGATGCGATGCCAGATGTCCAACCCCCCGGGCAAATCAAGCGGGTGCGCGAGGACGACGAGCCCGCAGCGGAAAACGACGAAGAAGACGACTGACCTGTTGAGTTCGGTGAACCTGAAGAGGCGCTCGTAGGCTATCTGCTCATCCGACTCGGTCACCGAGAGGGGGAGGTCATAGAGCAGAGCCTCAGGTCTCGGCTATCACCACGGCCCCGGGGATCACGGAGCAGAAGAAGACCCCGGCGAGCGTGGCCTACTCGCCCCTCAGCGAGCCCTGTCGCTTCGAGTTCATCTTCCTCTATCCAAGAGAGAAGAAGCGCAGGGGGAGAGGATGACGCGGTTCGTCTGCGAAAGGAGCGCTTGGGGGAAGTATCGCATCGACCAGGACTTGTACTCGACGCTGAGGGTGAGCGAGGTACTCGAGCGGGTCACGGAAGAGATGCGCCAGCCGGTCACCAAAGCCCTTCAGGACGCCTACGAGCAATTCGGCAGCACAAAGGAGCTCCAGAGGTTCATCCCCCTCGAAGAGCGCCAGCATAAGCCCCAACTGTCAACCGAGTCACGAGGCGAAGGAATTCTTCTACGCGACGCTGCCCCGCTCGATCGAGGACTTTAGGGAGTTCCTCGCAGAGAAGGGGTACGCATCGGACCAGCCTTGAAACCAGGCGAGCCCGACCGATTCTTGAATTAATTGGAAGCTTGGAAGGAAGTTCCAACAAAATCTAGATTCCAGGAAGTCGAGGATTAAATTCGGCGTGCACGAAGAGCAGCCATGATTCAGAGGCTATCCGTAGTTTCCGTGCTGGTTCTAATCGCCCTTGCGGGGACGGGGTCTGTCGTGGTGGCGACTCACGCTTTCAGCGGGAGCTCCGCTTCCTCGCTAGGTAACGTCCCAGTCCTGTTGGCGCCCGGCGGGGCAGGTAGTGGCGCCAACGCCGGGAGCGTCTCGGAGACAACGGTCCACATGACCTCGACCGTGACAGTGACCTCGACCACCTCTTCGCTTAACTCGACGTCGGTCTCGACCTCCTCGACCCCCACGTCCACTCAGAGCTCGACAGGTTCAGGGAGCGGGTCTCTCCTGGTGTCAGGTTCGCCGTCTTCTGGGTCGAACTCAACCAGTCACGACGACGGTGGCGATGGCGGCAACGGTGACGACTGAACGCGCCGCACTGACTGACGCGAGATATCGTAGGAAGGTCGGGCAGGGCAGGACTCAGGGGCCGATGGTGTCGACGCTCCCGGCGATCTCGTTTGGAGGCATCTCCATTGGCGACGCTTCGGGGTTCCTGGCCCTCATCCTGATCGGGCTCTCCTCGATGTTCATGCTGCTCCGGTCGAAACTCCTGAAGGTCACGAAGAACATCGCTGCGATCAGGGGCACGCACGTCGCGGTCTCCGCCCTTGCAGGGGTCTTCCTTCTGTTCCACATCGCGTATCTGTTCATCCCTCCGATCTCAGTTTCGATGGACCTGGGATACGTTTCAGTCGCCGTCGCGGTCGCGGTCTGGCTCACCGGGACTGCGTTCCTCGAAAGGCTCCGCGACTCTCTCTTCTTTCATGGAGCTCTGTCCTCGATCCTCATCGGGCTGGTCATGGTTCACGCTGCCACCTCCAGCGTGAACATCCCGCTCTTCCTGGTGGAGGCCATCCTGGGAACGACCTTGGTCGTCATGGTCGCGAACGCGACCTACCACCTCAACCGCGCGGTGCCAAAGTCCTAAAAGGGAGGGATGACCAGAGTTGTCTCTAAACCGAAGGGAGTTCCTGCGCAGGATGGTCGTCGCCTCTGGCATCCTGATAACGGGGCTCGTGAGCTCGTGGGAGCTCATCCAGAGGCTCCCTAAGGGCGGCGCGAACTCGACTGCCAGCTCTTCAAGCGGCGGTCAGCCGCCCACTTCTGAGTCGACGACCCAGACGATCACCGACCTGCAGACCGTCACGGTCACGGAGTACGTCTCCGGGCAGTCGACGCAGCAAAGCTCGACCAGCCAGCAGTCGTCCACTAGCTCGCAGACGTCGAGCTCGACCAGCCAGGCCGTTCCCCCCGGCTACGTCTTGGTGGCCCCTCTGAGCGCCCTCGCGGGGAAGTCCTCGGCCTACTTCAACCACCCTTCGCGCGGGCTTTCGATCCTCCTGAACTCGGCCGGGCAGTGGAGGGCCTTCAGCGCGACCTGCACGCACGCGCCCTGCACCGTCCAATACAATGGCTCTGCCATATCGTGCCCCTGCCACGGGGGCACCTACAATCCAAACACAGGCGCGGTCACGGGAGGGCCGCCTCCCGCGCCCCTGCCGGAGCTCGGTGTCCTTATTCAGAACAGCAGCGTCTATGTCACGGCGTAAGCCGCGCGTCTCTCAAGACGCAACACCGCGAGTGGGGTCGCTTTGGTTTCAGGTCGTGACGGATTGCAGAAAGAGCTGATAGAAGGCCACGTCCTGCCACCGCGAGAACTTGAAGCCCACCTCCTTGAAGTTCCCGGCGTAGACGAACCCGGGTGACCGCTCTCGCCAGGATCTTGTTCATCAGCAGCTTCCCCACGCCCTTTCCCTGGAAGTCCCTATGGACGTAGACCGAGTCCTCGGCCGACCTTGAATAGCCGGGCTGACGAGGTCTAGAGACCATCCGCTTCGCTTGGCGTGCCTCTAGATGGCGAAGTTCAGGTGGAAGCTAACTTCTACGTATCGCCTAAATGTCGAAGTAGAGAACACGGGGGAGGTGACCCCCCACCCGAAGGTGTAGATGAAGAAGGCCGAGGAGATCATGAGGATGACCCGGTGGAAGTTCCTGATGTAGCGCAGCTCGCCGAGTTCTTTGAACAGCTCGCTCGGCGCGATGGTTAGGTCTGGCGCTATAAGGGCGCGCCCCCATGACGCGGACGGAGAAACCCGTATACACCCCCCTTGCATGGTTACGACCATGCCAACATGCCCCAAGTGCGGGAAGATGATCAGCGCGCAGAGGTACGCGCGCCATCTGAAGCGATGCGGCACCGATCACAAGAACAGGGACCACACTCTGGACCACCCAGAGAACTTCTTCATGAAGATCTGAATCCCGATCTTAGCGAACTCCAACGACGCCAGATGGAATAAGCAGGGCGAATGGGACTGGGTTCCAACGATGAATGCCCGTCCGTCGTTGTTGACGGCCCGCGGCGGCATCGCGGGCAAACTGGACGGCCGCGTGAATTCGCCCATAGATGACACCTGCAATGCAGGGTTGAACCTGCGCTCGAAGCCAATCGTCGAGGTGGTCTTCGGGCTCGCAAGAAGTATGTAGTTGAGGAGGGCATCTTCGCCGCGTAGCAATGCTCGCTCGGAAGGATGGTCATCTATCTCTTGGACGGGGTCACGGTATCGGTCGGACTCTGCAGCGGCGTCCAGCCTTAGAGCCCTCGACGGGACCAAAAAGCGGCGACCCATGGCGACCGCCGCTGCTCAGATTCATGAGCTAATCGATATATAAATAGCAATTTAATCGGTTGTCTCGTTCCAATGTTCGAGGATCAATCTGCCCTGGTGCCAATCGAGTCCAAGCCGTTCAACGCTGAAACCCCGATGCGAGCGTTGACTGAACCGATCACGCCCACCCGCCTCTTCTACGTCCGCAGTCACTTCGATGTTCCGCAAATCGATGGAGAGACATGGCAGCTCACGGTGGGTGGTGAGGTGGAGCGACAGGTTCACCTCTCGTTGAAGGAATTGAAACGCCTCCCCAAACGAACAGCAGGAATCACCATGGAGTGCGCAGGAAACGCGCGCACTCGAATGGTCCCGATCCCCAAAGGAACGCCCTTCGCCTATGGCGCAGTGGGAACCGCCAGATTTACGGGTACGCCGCTCAGTCTGCTTCTAGACCAAGCGACTCCGCGCTCTGAATCCGATGAGGTGCTCTTTGTAGGCGCCGATAAGGGCGAAGTGGAGCCAGGACGGGTGGAGCCGTTTGCTCGGAGCCTCCCTTTAGATGTGGCTCGCAAATGCGGCGCGCTGCTTGTCTGGGCCATGAACGGTGAAGCGCTCCTCCCCGAGCATGGCTTTCCGCTTCGGTTGGTCGTGCCTGGGTGGTACGGAGTAGCGTCGGTCAAGTGGCTTACCGAGATTTCTATCTTACGAACTCCCTTCGAGGGTTATTTCCAGCGGGAACAGTATGTCTATGCGGGAGAGCGAGGAGGCGGAGCTCCAGAAGGAGCGCCAGTGACCTTGATGAGAGTCCGTGCGGTCATCGGGCATCCACCGGATGGCATGTCAGTCGCAATAGGGCCGGTCGAGATAGCTGGGACTGCATGGTCAGGATTCGGATTAATCAGTAAGGTTGAGGTGAGCGTGGACAATGGGCGCTCCTGGGCTCGGGCGGGACTTCGAACTACTCTCTCGCCTCACGTGGCAACGCCCTGGCGCTTCACTTGGCACCCACAGAGCCCCGGCAGATATGCGCTGATGGTCAGGGCCGTCGATAGCGCAGGAAATATGCAACCACTTGAACCTGTATGGAACGAGCATGGATACGGCAACAACGCAGTTCACTCTGTCAGAATAACGGTAAGATGATAACTGATGGTAAACCAAGCGACCTGATAAAGAAAGTCGTAGCGATCAAACATCAGTCCAAAGCGTTATTTCAAAAGATGGTTGACGAGGAAAAAATTCCACATGGGTCCAGACCCAGGCTACCAGATACTCGCCCCCTGCGTGATTCGGACAATCATCAGCCTAAGCTGGTCGTCATATCTATTCGACACCAGTAACCCGGGAAGATTATTGAATTGTATGTTAGTCCCAGCATACGGGAGAGCAGCAATTGCAGCGGTCTGCTCGACCGGGTTTTCGAGAGTCTGGCTGCCGCCAAGTTATGGAGATTCTGACGGCGGAATTCCCGACGCGCGATGTTTTGGCCGCCGGTTTCTATGAAAGTAATTCCTGTACTCCGTTCATTACGGTTTACGCGAGGAAACTGAAGCCTTAGAAGAACAGACCGCCGCTGATTGAGAATACTTCGCCTGTTATGTAGTCTGCCCGAGGAGAGCAAACAAAGGCTACTAGCTCCCCCACTTCCCGCGGCGTCGCAAACCTCTTGAGAGGGATGCGGGTGATGAGGTTATCTTTCACAGCTTGAGAGAGTGAGTTTACCATTCTGGTTGACGTAAACCCTGGTGCGATAACGTTGACCGTTATTCCCTTCGACGCCAGTTCCTTTGCGATTGATCTGCTAAATCCCAAGATGCCCGCTTTCGACGCCGCATAATTGCTCTGACCGATGTTCCCCATGATCCCGATTGCCGACGAAATATTGACGACCCTACCCCATCCTCGACTGAGCATGTGAGGCAGCGCCGCCTTTGTAACGTTAAAAACACCAGTCAAATTTGTGGATATGACCTGCTCCCAATCCTCCCCGCTCATGTTCAGGAAAGTCTTGTCCCTGTTTATGCCCGCATTGTTCACCAGTATGTCGATGCGTCCCAGCTCTGTCGCCACCCGGTCGATTTCGCGGGTGACCTCCATGGCATTGGTGACATCGAATTTGCACCTTTGCGCATTTCTCCCTGCATTCCTGATTACGTTCACGACCTCATCCGCGGCATTTTGTTCGCTCCTGTAGTTGATTACTACATCGGACCCCGCGTTTGCGAGAGATATTGCTATGGCAGCGCCTATCCCGCGCGAGGCCCCCGTGACGAGTGAAACCTTGCCCTGCAGGTCAGCCGGGAAAGACGTCGGTCCAGCGGAAGAAGAGGACGACATCACTTCCTGCGACTCTTGGCAACATTATAACCTGTCGGCTGGAATGTGAAACCGCGGCGGATGTCGAACTCCTCGGCTCCCTCATCGAATTCCTCATCGGTTCAGCGAGTTGTTCCTGCAAGGGCTCACGTTGTTTTCTTCCGCTTCACAAACTTGGCCGTCGCCGTCCGATGATTCCCACGTCACACATGACTGGCGTCCCCACTAGCAAGTTCTTCACGATCGAGAACACCAGGATGAGGCGATCTGCTCACTTTGTTTTGGGTTCTCGACCGCGTCTCTTGAAAAGAAGATCGGCGTCGAACTTGAGGACGATCTCTCCATTCTGGTTTGCGACCTCATTCTTGATTGTAACGAGGCCCAACTCCTCCTTCTCCAGCATTCCCCCCACGACGAGCGTCGCTCTTATCGTGTCTCCGATGAACACCGGCTTTGTGAACCGAAGTTTATCGATCCCGTAAAAGGCCACCAGTGACTCCTCAAAGATTCCGAGCCTCATCCACAGACCCTCAGTTATCGCGAGCGTAAGAACTCCGTGCGCGACCCTCTTGTGGAAGATGTTCCGTTTGGCGAACTCCTCGTCGGTATGAAGAGAGTGGAAGTCTCCGCTCACGCCAGCAAAGTCTGTAATATCAGCATCGGTAATCGTCCTACCAGGTGTGGTGAAAGTCTCACCGACAGTGAAATCTTCAAAATATTTCATAAATTATAACTGCCTCGCCGAAGACAAATCGATACCGTAGTTATTCCTTTGCTCGTGCCCATGCGCGATGACCGTCGTAGTGGCGCGAGCACTTCCCGTCCTGATTCGCCCATTTTCGTCGCTCCACTCACATGGTTATATGTGACATTTCAAACCATGGAAAGTCAGAGAGTGCAAGTGATGGGAGACGAGAACGAAACCGCGAAGAGCATGCAGGACATTGCGAAGGCCATGATTGATGCTCAGCTAGAGGCGTTAAGAAAAGCAAGTTCGGGTCAAGCAGAGGCAGTGAGCGGCTTCCTAGGTTCTCTCAACACATTCTCGCGATTTAGCGCCGTTTTCAAGACGAGCGTTCAGAAGGCCGGCAGGATATCAATACCAGAAGCAGAGCGGCAGGCTCTTGGAATAAAGGAGGGTGACCTCGTTCAAGTGGTCGTGATTCCAATCAAGAAGGCCTAACCTTGTTGAGCCATCTAATGGCTTATGATACCATCTAATGGCAATCCTTATATAAGGTCTTGGTATTGGAATCATTTGGTAAATACAAATGCGGCAAGAAAACGCATCTAACGAAAAACAGCAGAAGCAAATGAAGACCGCTTACTCTGATCTTGTGAACGACACAATGGACCTACTAGTGAACCAGCCTATGGAAGCCATGAAGAAACTCGTGCAAGCTACGATTGACACTCAGAATGAAGTGTTGACCACGCTCGCGAGCGCTGCAAAGTACGCTCCAACCGCAGATATCTCGCAAGACAGCTCCAAACTGCTCCAGTTCTACCTGAATCAGGTTCAGCAGAACAAGGAAGCATCCAGCAAGGCCTTGAACGTCTTCACAGAAGCAACACTGGCATGGCAGAAGGTAGCCGCAGCGGCAGAGAAGTCCGCCATCGACGCTTACGCTGCCTGGTTCGCAAGAACTACCCAGGCCTCAGCGTAGTAAGGAACTCGCGAGCGAGGTCCGAATACCTCATCCCTATTCCTTTCTCGTTGAATTCTTTGCAATCCAGTCAGCCACCAGAGGCCAGAACTCCTTGTGGGCATTCTTGCTTACGCAGAGTCCGACATGGCCGGTTGGATGGCGCATGATTTTCTTCACGCGGCTCGAGACAAGCTCGTTCAAGAGGACGCTCGAACTTGGAGGGATCAGCGTATCGTGGTCGGCGACCAGTGACAGAACCGGCGCACGTAATTCCTTCAAGGATACCCTCACGTCATTTACGACCAGTTCGCCCTTTACCAGAAGGTTCTTCTTGAAGAGGTCATTCAGGAATTGCCTGTAGGACTCTCCGGGCACATCAGGAGTATCAAAGATCCATTTTTCCATTCTCAGGAAGTTCTGGACATGTTCCTTGTCGTTTATCTTCTCGTAGAACTTGACGTATTTGTCGATCATGAGCCCCACAGGGTTTACGAGCAGGAATCCGAGGTTCATGAATGACGCCGGCACGTTCCCAAACGTGTCTACGATCTCGTCTGCATCGATGTACCTCGCCCACAGGTTGAATATTCCCTCGTTCGTAGAGAAGTCGATGGGTGCAGCCTGCACCACCAAGTTCCTTATCTTCCCGGGGTGCATCGAAGCGTAGATCACAGAGAGGGTCCCGCCCATGCAGTAGCCATGCAAGTTGATCTTCTTGAGTCCCGATAGCTCTCTGATGACGTCGACCATCGCGTCGATATAATCGACCTCGTCTCCTATCGTCTCGTACCTATCCGAGGGGGCTGGGTCACCCCAGTCGATTATGTAGACATCTATCCCCCGCTCTAGGTAACGCCTGATCACGCTAAGATTGCGTTCGAGGTCGACGATGTAGTACCTGTTTACGAGTGCGCAAACGACGAGCAATGGCACGCGTACCGAGCTCTTGGTGATCGGCGTGTAGTGGAGCAACTTCACCCTGTCTTTGACGTAGACGACCTCCGAAGGCGTAAGGTCTATGTCACCATTCAGACCGCTGACCGACGGGCTTCCCGACTTTGCGATCTCTTCCGCGAGCCGCTTGTTCCAATCGGTCATGGCTCGCTCGATATTTTTGAACCAGTCGGCGCTGCTCACGGTGACTACGCTCCTAGCTCTTGCCGGTCCGAGAAAGCTTGTCGACCTTCTTCTCCAGATCGTGCAGTTTTTTGTACATCCCGTTGATCTCGGATTTCGTGGGGATGTTCATCCGGGAGCAATTCCTCTCCATGATGCCATCGCTCCTGCGCTTCACCTCAAGATAGCTTGAAACGAAGCTTCCGAGTTTTGTGGTGAACTCCTCGTCTCTGAGCAAGATGTCAAACCTCCTCTCAAGCTCTTCCACCCACGCGTTGTAGGCGCGCTTGCCGGGGTCCACGTCTGATTTCGCTGTCTCACTCGCCACCCTACTCACCGCTGCTTGGGTCCCTTCAGCCCAGACGGTGGAAAACTTCGTCCAGATATCTGCCGAGTGCCGGTACAGCTCAACCTGCGAGCTCATCAGGTCCAGATAATCCTTGTAGGCCTCGACGGACGGCACAACGCCGATCTCCATAAGCGATGACGGAGGAAGCCCGAGGATGTTTTTCGATATCTTTTCGAACTCGCTCTGCCAATCGAGAAGTTGACTCTCTGCTGGGAACCCCTTTGGGGGAGACAAGAAGGGGAAGAGGGTCTTGCTCAGATTAAACCATGAACGATAGAGGCTCTCAAACGATTGGTCTTTCATCCAAGATTCTCCTCACTGGTACTGTCCCGCCGAGGGATTTAACGCTTCGCGCAATTGGCAGTTGATGGGATATGCCCCACCTCCTCCGATAGTCGTCTGGGAGCCTCCTCACGTTCCACATCACGAACCTCCTCGGGATGTTCGTGGCGAACGCGATGTACCTCTTCAACGGGTCGGACTCGTCCTCGCACCCCTTCC
>Ga0307374_10010963_pt1 | contig 12990 bp, 16 predicted proteins | sample OX3MG_FD_202532 | JGI IMG/M metagenome (GOLD analysis project Ga0307374, IMG submission 202532) | Soil microbial communities from Risofladan, Vaasa, Finland - OX-3 | ecosystem: Environmental > Terrestrial > Soil > Coastal area > Acid sulfate soil | place: Finland: Risofladan, Vaasa | collected...
AAGGCTCTCCTTATCTTCGGACTTGTTCTTGGGCTGGGCATCACAGGACTTGCGTTTTACAGTTGGGCTCTCTTTCCATCTTCCCTTTTGTAACGCGGTCGCCAACGGAACATGCAATGGTGGCCCAACGCGACCTGCATGCTTGTCAGCTTGTTCGGGGGCATGATCCTCACACTCGCATCACTTTCTGGACTACTTTGGAGCGCTACAGTCTCTTCAAGAAAAGGGAAAGGCTCACTCACCTCCTGCAAGTAGCCCAACACCACAATGCCCCGGCCGGGATTAGCACCACCTAGCCCCAATCCCTCCCGGTCTAAACCACCCTCAAATCACAAAGTAGTAACCGCAACTTCCAAGAGCGACCGAGGAAGAGTTCCCCGCGGACAAGTTTTGCACGTACACCGAGGTCAAGTCCCCCGCGAAGAGCTTGCCTTGCGTCGGATCCAATGCGACACTGTATGGGAGCATTGCATGAAGGAAGGTCGTGGAGACAACCGAGTTCGAACTCGCGCTTACTTGGATGACTCTGTCTCCCGAGGGGTTGTTGAAATCCACGGCGTAGACGTCACCGTTGATGGGGTTGTAGAGAAAATAATAAGAAAAACCAAAGGAATGAGCCTCGAGAACAGGCGGCCCGACGTAGACCCCCGGCAGCGGAATCGTCGCGACCATGCTGTTCGATTCCGTGCTAAACGCGATGAGGGTGCTTCCATTCGAGCCGCAACACGAGTAGAGGTCCTTGTTGAAGGAATCGTAGAGAAAGGGGGCTCCCGCCGAACCTATGGGTATCTGTTGTTGCGACAGGGCGTTGGATGAGGCGTTGATCGTCAGGAGAGATTCCGTTGAAGGCGTGTCTGATGACTGGGCATATGCAAGGTAAAGCATCCCGCTGTCTGGATCATAGACGAGGTCGCTGGTGTTGGAGGCGGGGACGGCGATGTTTCCCGTGATCTGGTAGGTGCCGTCGTTTATCACGTATATCGTCCCGTTCTCCGCCTGGACGTAGACATCGCCGTTCTTAGGGTCGTAAGCACCTTGCACTGGCCCCTCTATGCCGGAGATGTTGGCGACTAGTTTGTTGGTAGCATCGTCTATCACGGAGACCACGTTGGGGGGGAAGTTTATCGCCAAGATTTTCCCGTGGCTGGGGTCATAGACCATCGACTCGAAGGACGTGTTATACGATGCCGGATTGACGCCCCTCGTGGGAAGAGTGATGTTGGCCACGAGGAAGTTCGTGTTCGTGTCGAGAACGAAAGTCGGGGTCGTGGACCCTCCGCCCACGTAGAGCTCTTCGTTCCCCGCGTCATACAGATAGAAATTCAGCAGCGAGGCGTTCGTGGGCAATGATATGGTCGTCGGGTGGTCTTTTCTAGCACCCACCTCACGCCTCTGAGATACCCGGGTAAGTTTCCAATGTCTACCCAGAACGCGCCAGAGAGGTGCCCCGAAACTTTCTTGTCAAGCTTGAGAAGGCGCGGAAAGAGGTCCTTTGGAAAGTCCCATTTTTCATTTTCGATGTGATCAAGCGTATCTGGCTCGAGAATGTAGAAGCCGGTGCTCACCAAGTCACTCTTGGCTTCTTCGCGGCTCGGCTTTTCCTGGAATCCTGTTATCACGCCGTTCTCGTCAAGGATCGCAACTCCGAACTCCGAAGGATCATTCACCCTTGTCAGCACGATTGTAGCGTGGGCTCCGCTTCTTCGATGGAGGCTCATGGCCTCTCCCAACGGTATCTCGCTCAGCGTGTCCGCCTGGGCTACGAGAAATGTGTCGTCTAGCAGGTGCTCAGCGAGCTTCAGGCTACCCGCCGTCCCGCAGAGAAACTCGTGAGGTTCAACCGCATACGTTATTCGCTGCCCTAACTTCGACCCGTCACCAAGGTACTCCATGATTTGGTCTCTGAGGTACCCCGTCACCATCACAATTTCCTTAAAGCCCTCTAGCGAGAGCTGAGAGAGAAGATAATAGATCGCTGGCTCGGGACCGATCGGGAGCATTGGCTTTGGACGAGCGAGAGTAAGCGGTCTCAATCTCGTCCCTTCTCCACCAGCTAGAACGACGGCTTTCATTTTCTCGGTTCTCTCCAGGATTGGATTTTTCAGCGTGGATACCGAAATTTAATCATTCCCGCGTCACTTCGGCAGAGAAAACGAGTTCCCGGTAAACGCGTAAGAGGGACTCGTCCGATAGAATCTCGAATGTCAAGCAGGATCACGTTTCAGATTAAGCCGATTCCACCTTTTCGGCTGGACCTGACCGCTTGGGCTCTTCGGCGCCAACCTACCAACACCATGGACCGCTTCGACGGCGGAGTCTATCAGCGGATATTGATGGTCGGGCGGAATCCTGTGAAGGTCGACGTGGTTGAGGCGGGCTCGATTGATGAGCCTCGCCTACGAGTTGACGCGGAAGGATCGCGCCTCACGGGCACCGACGCCTCCATGATCAGGCTAACTCTGCAAAGAATGCTTGGACTCAGTGTCGATTTGAGCGCCTTCTATGAGAAGGGCAAGAGTGACCCAGTGTTTGGTGGGTTAATCGAGCGATTTCGGGGCGTCAAGCCGCCGCGGTTTCCATCAGTATTTGAGGCGATTGTCAACGCGATAGCGTGTCAGCAACTTTCATTGAGCGCAGGGATTGCAATCTTGAACCGGTTAACTGAGAAATACGGAGCTGAGATTGGCTTCCGCGATGAGGCGTTTTTCGCGTTTCCCGCGCCAAGCGATCTTGCGAATCGGCAGGTGGGAAGCCTGCGTAAGCTTGGATTCAGCGTTCAAAAGTCGCGAACTTTGGCAAGAATCGCGGGCGATGCCGCTCAGCGCAGGATTGATTTGGAGGCGACCGAAAGCATGACAGATGCGAAGGCTCTACAGTATTTCGACCAACTTCCAGGGATAGGACGATGGTCCTCCGAATACGTCTTGCTCCGAGGGCTCGGCCGAACAAACATCTTCCCTGGAGACGACGTTGGGGCAAGGAATGGCTTGAGGCGCCTGTTGAACCTAAAAGATGATCTCGACTACGACGGAGTGAAGCGGGCCCTTGCTGATTGGAAGGACTACGCGGGTCTGCTTTACTTCCATCTGCGTCTTAACCACCTGGAAAATTCTGGCTATATTCGTCAATAACGCCGGCACGTCGTCTTGTAGCTGTCTCGTCACGCCTTCTCTCATCATTTTGACAGGACAAACTTTCAGCGCACGGCAGCTTCAACAACGTGACTGGGCTGGACCTCCGATAACGCAGCTCCGAATGGGTTCTGACCACTCGGGGCGATCATCGGGAGACCGTCAAGAAGGAGCGACTGGACTCAAGAGAATGCGTTTCTCTCTTTCCTCATTTTGGATTCGAAGTTTTGTCAACCGAGTGGATTTTCTCTTTCTCTCGCATCTCAGCGATAATATCCCACTCCTGTTCTACCTTGTTCCAGAAAGGCGCGAGGTCTTCTGTGTACCAAGCGTGTAATTTATCAAGATCGCGAGTCTTCTTGATGGCGTCCAAACTTTGGGTCACTATCTCGTTCTTCGCGTCGATTTCACCTGCAATCGACTTGCTCACCCTTCGAATGTAATCACTCGCAATAGCGCAATTCCTTAAGGCCGAATCGGCGAGACTAATCCTCGCATCGAACACCTTCCCCTCATTACCCGATGTCTCAGCGGCGTATCTCTTTCGAGAAAGATCGCTTAGCTGCTTCCTCAGTCTCACTATTTCTTGCTCCACCTTCTTAAAATCTTCAACCATGCTTAAAACAGCAGAAACATCGACTTTTACGCTTATATGATTTTGGCAGGAATTCATTCAATCGAAAGTACCGCTGATCGTTCACCTGGATGATTAGTGCCTCTGGAGAGGTTACGTCAACGGCACTCATGTCACAAGAACGAGTAGAATGGGGGACGCGGCAATCTACAGTCAATAGGCAGGGAGGCCTGACCGCTCCTCGCGTCCGCCCGTCTTGAGCCAACCGTCTCGTTTGCGTGCATCGTGCCTATTGGCTAAATCTTACTCGTCGCTTCATTCAACTTCAGCAGGACGTCCTTCGGAATCGTCGTCGTCTCGTGGACATCTCTGACGTGCCTACTGAGGTTCGCTAGAAGGTCCACTTGAGTCTTGCCAACGATATGCACGGGGCAACCGCAGACTAGCCGCAAGTCGGCTTTGAAGCCGGGCATGGCACTCCATCCATGATGCGCTCGACCATTCCTTTTGGTGACTCTCGCCCATATGCATTCACGTCTTCATCGAATCTATCATCGCGACGGTATTCAGCAGACCGGTTTGCCGCACGACCTGGTTTGGAATTTCAGGGGCCTGAATCCTGTCGTGAAACTCGAGAGACGCAAATGTGAAGGTCAATCCCATACTTCCTCGCAGGACATCCCGCGAGGCCTTACATCCTCCTCACTCACAACGAGTTGTCGACTTTCGGCTTGCAGAGACGTGCAAAATCAAGACGAACCTTCGGTTCGGAGATGCTGCCGGGTTTTCTCGACGAGCTGTGGACCCATGATATACGTCCCAGCCCGAATTCCTTGAGGGACGATCTGGGGCCGATGGACGGCTTGATCCTTTCGATAAGGGAGAAGGGATTGCTTCAACCCATCGTCGTCAGGCCGGTCGACAACGCGTTCGAGGTGATAGCCGGGAATCGAAGGCTGCAGGCGTGCAAGAGACTCCGTATTAAGAAGGTACCTTGCTACATCGTCGGCCTGGATGACAAGCAGGCATACGAGGTATCTCTTATCGAAAACATCCAGAGGAAGAGTCTCAACCCAATCGAGGAGGCGAAGGCGCTCAGGAGGTACGTGGACGAGAGAGGTTATGGAGCGGTTTCGGAACTTGCCGCGCGTATAGGCAAGAGCGAACCATATGTCAGCAAGAGACTGGCTCTGCTAGAGCTGCCGACTCACGTGCAAGAGCAACTCGTTCGCCGGCGAATAACTCGGAGCACAGCGGAGGAGTTCATTTCACTCGACTCTGACGAGATAGACGAAGTCACCAGACAACTTCCCGCTGACCAGGCCACTCGAGCTCAGGTGAGGGCAGCGATCAAGATAGTGCGCGAGAGCGGATTCCCGAAGTACCCAGGCATTCAGTACCCGGAGCAAGAAGAATCCTTGCGCAGAATCGAGCGAGCTAGGTCGAAATGTATCGCGAGCATGGGGGCCTGTCTAATGCAGATTGACGATGCCATTGATAGCCTGGCGGAGAACGAATGGTTTGTCAAGGAAAACCTCATGGTCTACAGGAGGTCCATTCACCATCTCATAGACAATATCGTCTCTATGCGCAGGCAGAGGCAAAATACATCGGAACTGGTCAGCCATGGGCTAGACAAAAAGTCGTCTTGAATCAGGCCCGTTACTGCCTTAGCGTCGACCGAGCCCAGTCGCGCCTGGAACGGCGAGATTTCTAACCTTTTGGTCCGTCATCCGTCGTCGGTCGGTGCGTGGGAGTCCTGAACTCAGGCTAACCATTTCGGATAACAGGGAATTTTCGTCTGGGCATGAAACCTTATCAAAGAGTCAGGGACAATATCGCTGAAGAAGAAAATTCCTAACTGGTGAAGCTCGGTCAACCCAGTTAGTCGCGTGAATCTTGACGGGGATTTGGGCTGGCAGAGTGAGAGCTTACTCATTCATTCCTTTCCGAAGCCAAAGTTCGAAGTAATCGTTCTGCTACGTAGGCTCACGTCATAACAATCAGTCCACTTCCAATTAAGTCCGGGCGTCATCTGAATCATGAGAGCATGACACAACAATCTCAGAAACAGAAAGATGTCGGTGCGCCTGCGAAGAAAAAGCAGACGTCTGGGGCAAGTCAAGTGGAAGCAGGCAGCGCAGGCTCCAACAGCGTCAACAACCGCGATAAGTCGCGAGAGAATCTGAATCGCGGTCCGGAACCAGCGCAGTCTGTCGTCACAAAGACGCGAAGCGATACATCCGATGCGAAGGCATCGGGGAACAAATTCGAGAACGGCTTTGTTGACGGCCCCGGTGGCTCGGGGAATGCAAGCAGCGCTCGTGCCGATGCCAGGCGTGATTCGAATCTGAATCAAAAACCCAACCCTGCCAACGAAGATCTGGTCTAACGACACGGAGCAGTTGCTTGGATAATGCCTGATCGCAAGGTCAGACATCACTCTCTTTTTATTGGGGCATTTTCAGAAACGGTAAGCGAAGGAGCTCTCGAGCAAGAAAAGACTTGTTGAGGACGACAAATGGCATTAAAAAAGAGCAAGTGAGCCCATTGCATTCTTGCTTTACGTCAAGGTTGAGAGACGCAACAACGTAGTCGGACTCGAGAACGCCTTGGAGAAGCTTTCAGACACGGCGTCGATGCTTCGCCCAGCGCTGAATGGGTCAGCTCGAGTCAGTTTCAGGCCATGATATCCTGTGCGGCATAAATAAAGCGTGCTCACATTATTGGGTCGCGCCCCGCTAACAGAACCTTCGCGACCAACATCATCGTCCGGTCACGACATTAATACGACCTGGATCTCTGGGTTCATAGGTGAATTCGTTGAGCAACGAAACGGAAGAAGAAGCCGAGGCGGTGGAACAAGAGCACGAGGTGGATGCCGCCTCAGACGTCGAGTCAACGAAAGAAGCCGAATCGGAGGGATTAGAGAGGGAGACTGAAGAGGAGTCAGAAGAGCACGAATCCGAGGAAATTGAGGACAGAGAGGACAAGAAACTGAGCGAGGAAAGTCGGGCTCGAAGTCGGATTAAACCAACCTCAAAATCCTGACGCTCTGTCGAATGGGTAAGTGGGTTGCCACCCTCAACTGGAAAGGATATTTGCTAATGATTTTTCTCCTCAATCAAGATAGACTGCTATTCATCCGAGAGAGGAGAGATCCAGCAGCGTTGTCACACTCCACAATGTTTTCGAAGCCGTATGAGATGTTCTCCACGTCAAAAAGTCACTTCTCCACCGTCAACGACAACGGTTTGCTCGGTAACGAATGAGCTATAATCACTCGCCAGCATCATCGCGACTCCAGCGATATCCTCCGGTTACCGGGTCTGCCAAGAGGGATGCCCGAAACCAAAGCCAGTCTTTCAGCTTTGGATAACCTTCCCCAGTTTCTCGCTGTAGCTATGGACCCTGGCGCGATAGCGTTGCAACGTATTCCAAACTTCCCGTATTCTTTCGCGATGTATTTTGTAAGTCCTAGGATTGCTGACTTGGTAACTGTGTAGGGCGCGCCCTTGTCATAGCCAGCGATAGCAGGCGTTGAAGAAATGTTGATTATGACGCCCGACTTTTGGTTCATTATGACAGGCAAGACCTCCTTACAGCAACGAAAACTTCCCAACGTGTCGACATCCAGCACTTCATTCACGTCGTCCTCAGAGATCTCATGAAGTGCACGATCCCATAACCTGTCCTCGATAGGGAAACCCGCATTGTTCACAAAGATATCTATTCGTCGGTCGAATTTCTTGAGCGTCGTCTCCACCATTTTGACGACGCCTTCAAGTCGTGTCACATCTACGCGTAAACCAAGTGGATGCGTTTTGTATTTCTGACTAATCTCGTGAACGGCGACCGCGGCCTCTTTTTCATCTCTTCCAACTATGACGACATTTGACCCGTTCGCAGAAAAGAGTTCGGCAATCGCCCTGCCGTTCCCCTTGGTAGAGCCGGTCACTATTGCAATCCTGCCTTGAAGAGGTTTCATTTCTCGTTGCTGCTCATTTCTTCTCTAACAGATTTGCGTTTGGAACTCGTTCGCCGTCATCTTTGTCCTAGAGCATCCCTCAGGTCTATTTCGTGATCTTGTTCCTCCGCGATGATATCTCTCAGTGCCTCAGAAAGGGCGAACTCACCAGCCCGTTCCGCCTGACGTATCCTCTCCCTGTAGTTCTTGATGGTAGTCTGTTCATCTTTCAAATCGATTTCGAGCATCTTTTTCGAATCCTTGGAAGACTCCGCTTGCTTGCCTCTCACCGTCGGCTCTCCCCCGAGATAGTCGATTTGCCGGGCCACCTCCAAGGCATGCGCGAGCTCCTGCGAAGCGTGCTTCTTCAGCTGCTCCGCGATGTCTTCGTACTGGGCACCTTTCAACGCGGCGCTGAAGACCACATACTGAATGATCGCCTTGTATTCCCTCGCCAGGTCTTCGTTGAGTCCCCTGACTATGTCTGCTCTGCTGGAAGAAGACGCTTCGCTGGCATCAGCGGCCTTCGGATCCTTGTTTCGCGGCATGAGATTTCCTCTTCTTCCGATGTTATTGATGTCTGACACCGGTGATTCGACATAGCTAATCCTTTGCCCGTGAATCACTGCAAACGATGTGAGCACGTGCAGTCTGCCGGGCTGCTCGCTCGAGATATGGACTGCTTGGACCCCTCTTATCGTGAGCGCATCCGCGACTAGTGAGCGGTGACATCTGAACGGGCTTCCTTCCGCGCACATTATAGCTGCGGTGTAGTCTCTTGACAGAGCAATCAGCTTGTCAAGTCCGACCTTGAATTCTTTAGTCTGCATGTAGTCTGCGTACCCGCGAAAGCTGAGATTCCTCCATCCTGTGTTCTCAGAGCCTTTCAAGGGACGTCTGAGTCCGCCGAGTTCCTTCAGATGGGCGTATCCTATTCCAGCTTCCTTCAATGATTTTTCGAGCGCGTCCGAGTTGAATTGCGGATTGTGCCTCGACCAGGGAATCCTCCGAATGTCGACAAGGATAGTGATTGAGTGCGCTAAGAGAATCCTGATGAACCTTTCAACAGGCATGGTCGAATGGCCGATTACGAATATTGTCTTACTCATGAATCAGATACGCTTTCCCGTTCCCCCCAACAAGACTTCCACCTCTTCCGCGCGGACGTTGTTTGGTGCACTTCATTCAACTTGACTCGTTGGGCTCCCCGATGCCTGCGTCTGCCAGGAAAAGGCATGGCGATGAATGACAAATACTGAGTGAGCAAAAATAGCCATAATGGAGTTCATTGCTACTCCTTTTTACATTCCTTGCACCAAAGCTCGAACCCTTTCCCAGCTCCAATTCTCTGATCGGTCAGAAGGACCGCGTGGTCCATGCAGATCCCTCTTCCGCATTCCTTGCATATGCCTCGGGCGAGGTTGTTGCAGAAATAGCAGATCAGTTCAACTTCACTTCCAAAGCAATTCCGTTCTCACGCTTGAATCTGCGACCCAGTGGGCTTGATTTATCTCTTGAAGTTTACGCTGGCATCACAGTTACTCATTCTATGCCATTATATGCCGGAGTGGCGGAGGGATCAGTCTGGTTTCGGTTTTGTCTCGAAAGATGGAGTTCGAAGAGCTTATTTCCGTCCTCATAGTCGAACACGCTGAAATGAAGAGGGATTTGGCTGACGTGAGACAGGCAGCAAGAAAGAGGGACTTTTCGTCTGCCTCGAAGATATTGGTAGAGCTGGATCGGCTGTTCAAGCAGCACATTGCCGACGAAGAGGCCCAAGTTCTACGCATCCTGATAGAAGTTTATGGTGTGGAAGGTGCTGACGATGCAATCAAGGTCTTTCGCCAGCACAGGCCGATATACGATCTGATGGAAGAGGTCAAGAGGCTCGCCTCGCTCTCGACCGAGGAGCTCGCCTCCAACGAGGATAGACTACAGCAACTACTCGAGGAACACACCCTTGCAGAGGAGAGCCGTGTCTTCCCGAGAGCGAAATCGGCGTACAAGGAACGGTCCGTCGCCAAGAGTTGACCCGGCGAAGTCATTACTCCCCGATCAAGCGCAAACACGGCATTCCCTTCGCGGTCAGCCTCATCGCGGGCACAGCCAGGACGCTCAGAATCCCACGTTATACAGATGACCCGCACTTTCGTGGGATACAAGGAGTCGCATTGAAATGGATCAGGTAGCTCCTATGGGCTGCGAATTCGCTCGCTTCGACCACTCTGGTGGTTGGAAGAGAAGACCGAGAGTCTAGGCCTTGGAAAGTACGAGTATCTTGTAGGGTGCCCAGCTCATCTTGGGATCTATCTCCTTCTCAATCCTAAAGATATTCGAGAGGCGCTTCACATCTCCTTTCCCCTCACGGAATGCGTCGCCCAGCAGAGCGTGAGAGTTCGGTGCCATCCACGACAGCAAACGACTGTAAGCTCCGAAACGCCTCCTTCCGAGATTGTGGAAGACCAAGTTTGACACGAAGAGGTCGAACCCCCTGTCACCGTAGTCGGAGGCGAGGATATCTCCTCTCTCGAAGTGGACCCTGTCTGAAAGTCCCATGATCCTTGCGTTCTCGTTTGCTTTCTCGAGGCTCGAGTCCTTCAGGCTCGCATGCTCGAACGTGTCGATACCGGTGACGCGAGCGCGCCTGTAGAACTTGGCACAGACGCACGAGAGGAACCCCAGTCCGCACCCCAGGTCCAATATGTCGACCTCCTGGCCCGTGGAGAAGGGAAGCATGTCGAATGCCTCTAGAAACCCCTGCGCGACCAGCGCCCTTGACCTTTTGGAGCGTTCAGGCGTGGAGTGGTGATAGGTTCCGAAGTCGGGCTTCCGCGCACCGATTCGAGTTCTGCGAAGAGTTCCGGAACCTTTCATAACCATGGGTTTGAATCCGCAGTACTAAATCCTACATTTGGCACATGCACCAATCCTGTCACGAGGGTCGCTGGATTTTTCGAACCTTTCACCAGTTATTGGATACCATTTTGCTTATATGAACACCCTAATTATTTTGGGCGAGTCCCCCCCGTCCGCACTAAACAAGCTCAGAATAAGTTCCGTTTAACCAAATAAGCCTGATACCGGGCTCCTTGTGGCAGGCTTACAACGAAGCGGACTCGGACCCTTCACCCGTCCCGATACGAGTTATCAATCGAGCCTTGGCAATTCAGTGTGATTCCTGATGGAGTGCTTGCCACAGCGATGGCAACTCGACCGACTGCTTCAGTATGTCCTGGCTCGTGACCACGTTCACTCTTTTCTGCTTCAGGAAGTGCTTGTCGTGAGACCAAATCGGGGCATCAACCTCGATGGCTAGGGCGACAAACTCAGCGTCATCTGGATCAATCTTCCCCATTACGGAACGGGCCTCGCTCATTTCTTTTGAATCCCTTTCAACCATTTCTACGCCGACGTAATGTCCAATGCTGCCAGTGAAAGCCGGCAAGTCCACGCCAGGCCCCTCCTCTTGCTCCAATCATCACGGTGCGTCCATAGCTCGCTAACGCTTTGGTATGGCGTGTAAAGTTCGAGTTCGAGGCTCCTGACTATCCTCCCTGTGAGCTTGTTCGGATCCAGAAGCCACGGCACGAGAATCGTCGTGTCGACTACTTATCTCGTCTGCAACTGAGCCTAGGCTGCCTTGCTGATTACTTTTCGCGAGGGATGCTGAACGCGCATGGCCCTCTCAATAGCCTCCTCTTCCGATATCCCCTCCTCGGCGAACTGGCCGAGAACTTCCTGGGCCCGGAGCTGTCTCTCGAAGGTCTTGCACGCGAGCGCACTCCAATTGATTTCTCGATGCTCGTCCATCCTGTGCTTGAGACTTACTGGCACACTGATGTTCATAGGGATTGTCTTCTCCTTCGCTTTCATGCTAACATGGATGCGTATCTATGCGTATTTATAAATTTGGTGTGAGAGCTTGAAGCTCCTGAACGAAAGGGCGATTGGCATGACGGGATTCGAATCCCGTCGCGGCCCGCTCCCACCCGCGTTCGGGTCGTATTGGGAAGAGGGGACCGCACCCCTGAGAGCATGCCCAAGACACAGAGGAGGAGGGGCGTCTCAAGCTACCTACACCTCCTAAGTCGAGGGGGCCTACTTCCACTTCGTTAGTATCTCCTCTCTGTGGAAGGCCGCTGTCGAAACGAAGAAGAGCAGCACGTCCACCACGACCAAGGCTCCCGCGATTATCGCCAGGTTGGTGGTGTCTCCCAGGTTGATCAAGTTCAGTTCTCCGGCGACGTACACCCCAATGAATGGAACGACTGTCAGCCCCCCGAGTTGTTGTCCAGCCCTGACGTCGGTCACCCTTGAGGACATGATTACGTTCATCTGTACGCTCATCAACAATGCGAGCGGAAGAAGCAACAGTATGACGATGGCTGAATTCCAGTCTGGGAAGTAGTAGTAACCAAGCCTGCCCTTGGTGGTCAGGTCCATGAGAAGCATGAAGAGCGCGGATCCTCCCAGCACCGCGGCCAGCGGTGGGAGGAAGGCGGCAATGCCCTTTCCGAGTAGGATCTCGCTGTCCGTCGTTGGCGTCGCAAGCAGCGGCTCGAGGCTCTTCTCGACCTTTTCGCCGGCGATGGTGTAGGATGCTATCGGAGTAGAGAGATACGAGCCCAGGATGACGTAGAAGAAGAGGAACGCAGGTAGCAGGACCACCAGCTCGGCAGGAGACTTCCCCTGGCCGATGAAGCCTATGACCGCGGGGATGAGAATGGCGACGGAAAGCGGAATGAAGACCACCAAATAGACGATGCCCTTCTTCTTGCGGAGAGTCTTGAAGTCCTTCGCCGCTATGATCCAGGACTGGGAGAGCCGCACGGTCCCTAACTGCCCCCTCCTTCCCTCACAAGCTTCAGGTAGACGTCTTCAAGCGAGGCGCTGACTATCGTCACGGACTGGATGTGTCCTCCGGCCTTGACGATTGCCTCGATTACAGCGGCGTTCTGCTTGTCAGGGTCGCTCAAAGCGACCTCCAGTTTGTTCCCTTCGGTCGTGACGCTTCCCACAGCAGGGAGCTGTCTCACTCCCGCCAGAATCGCGTCCGTCGCTTGCTCCTGAAGCAGCACAACAGTCCTCCTGGTGCCTCCCCCGCTGCTGAGCGCCTTCTCGAGCTCCTGGGGAGTACCAGTTGCGATGAGCCTGGTGCTCAAGATTCCGATCCTGTCGCATATCCTCTGGGCTTCGTCCAGGTTGTGCGTGTTGAGGAAGATGGTCCTCTTCTCTTTCTTCAGCTCCAGGATGAAATCCCTGACCGTCTTGGCGGACTCCGGGTCCAGGTTGGCTGTGGGTTCGTCCATGAAGAGGAG
>Ga0307374_10010966_pt1 | contig 12988 bp, 13 predicted proteins | sample OX3MG_FD_202532 | JGI IMG/M metagenome (GOLD analysis project Ga0307374, IMG submission 202532) | Soil microbial communities from Risofladan, Vaasa, Finland - OX-3 | ecosystem: Environmental > Terrestrial > Soil > Coastal area > Acid sulfate soil | place: Finland: Risofladan, Vaasa | collected...
TCGGCGGAAGTGCTGGCAATCGCCACTTCTTCACGGTACATTGCTATCGGCGGTAATTTTGAAACCATCGCAGGACGGACCTGCAATCATATTGCGGTGTGGGATAAACAGTTACAGCAATGGATTACACTGGGCGGCGGTGTCGATGGGCCGGTGCGCTCGCTTGCATTCGATGGGGACACCCTGGTGGTGGGCGGTGGATTCAATCATGCTGGAACGATTCTGGCGCGGCATATTGCAATGTGCAATTTAACTACCAAATTATGGTTCGCGATGGGCGGCGGCGCCAAACGGTATGTCTCTGCCATCTCCGTGCATAACGATTCGATCTTTGCCCCAATTGATTGGCTCTACGATGGTTCCCATGCCTACGATTTTATCAGCGCGTGGAATGGCACCGCGTGGACCAACTATGGAAATGGACTGAGAGTTGGTTATATTCATGCCCTGGCCTGGGAAGGATCTACCCTTTTTGTGGGCGGGGAATTCGCCGTAACCGATGATGGAACTGTGGTGAATGGCGTCGCGCAATTGCAGGATGGTGTGTGGGGCGCGCTCAATAGCGGTCTCGATAATTATGTCTATGCATTGGCTATTTCCGGGGACAGTCTTTATGTTGGTGGAGTATTCTCAAAAGCAGACGGCCTGAATGCTACAGCACTCGCCGTATGGAATGGTAATGATTGGAATCCTATTGGCACTGGCTTCAACCGCGAGGTGGATGCTCTTGCAGCCGATGGGCACGGCGGTGTTTATGCCGGGGGAGGCTTCACAATGGTAGCGGGCATCAACAGAGGGAATCTCGTTCACTGGAATGGCTCATCGTTTGGAACCGTAGCTGGCGGTGTGGATAATACGGTCGATGCCCTTGCAACGGACACTATCGCACTCTACGCCGGCGGCTGGTTCGAAACCGCTGGAAACAGCGGCACCGTCAGCCTTCATTTCGGCGCGCTCGATGGTGCGGGAGCGGGCGTAACCGCTTCACCTTCGAGCACTGCTTCCTGGTCGGTTTATCCCAATCCTTCGTCAGCATCTTCCACGATTTCGCTCGATCTTGCCAACCCGGCGGATGTTCGAATCGAACTCTTCAATTCTCTTGGAAGCAGAATTGCCATGATCGCCAATGGGTTTTATCCAAGTGGCCCCCAGGAATTTCCGTTCGATGCTTCGAAGCTCGCTTCGGGCATTTATTTCCTCAGGCTGACGAGCGGCGGGATCGTCTCGACGCAGCATTTGGTAGTCGAACGGAATTAGCACTTTTCCTGCCAGAAAAGCTATTGCTTCCGAGGAAAAATGCAATACAGCGATACTGCCGTACATTGAGATTCCAGTTTTCGAAAGTTCCCTGTTGTAACAATCAGCGGAAACGCTCGTTCAGCGTGGTCAAGATTGCAAAATGGAACAGCTAAAAATCCAAGTCATCATCGGTAGCACGCGCGCGAATCGGTTCAGCGAGAAGCCGGCGCATTATATTTTCGAAGAACTGAAAAAGAAAGAAGGGGTTGAAGCGGAACTCCTCGACCTGCGCGATTGGCCGCTGCCGTTTTTCGACGAGCCGATTTCGCCAGGTGGAAATAAAGGAATTTATGCGAATCCGCTCGGGAAAAAATGGGCCGATAAAATTGGCGAGGGGGATGGATATATTATGGTCACGCCGGAGTACAATCACGGCTATTCCGCCGTGCTCAAGAACGCGCTCGATTGGGTCTATCGCGAATGGAATAAAAAGCCGGTCGGATTCGTAAGCTACGGCAATGCCTTCGGCGCGCGGGCGGTCGAGCAGCTTCGGCAAGTGGTTATCGAGCTTAAAATGGTGCCGATGTTTAATTCCATCAGTATTCCCGCCGAGGTTTTTTTCGCGGCGAGAGAGGAAAAACTCCCAATCAACCCTGAGCTTTTTAAGCCACTGCGCGAAAGCCGGCGCGGGGATGTCGTCGAACGGTTCTTCACCGAACTCCTCGACTATGCAACATTGCTCAAAGCCGCAAGATAATAACAACCCTTACTCTTTACCCCTACCCGAAACCCACGCGCTACGCCCGGTGTTGTCGCGCGTCCAGAAGCATCGTTGCCGGTGTAATTGCCTCGTGGCCTAATGGTATGGCGGCTGACTCTGGATCAGTAGGTTCCAGGTTCGAGTCCTGGCGAGGCAGCAAGCATAAATATGCGAAATCGCTACGTTGTATAACGTAGCGATTTTTATTTTCCAGACTATTTTATATACTTATGCGAGTCTTCCCACTTCATCCCAAACGCTTCCGCGACGCCCTGATACACAATCGCGCCATCTATCACGTTCAGGCCGAGGCGTAATTCGCGGTTGGTCGAGATCGCTTTTTCGTAGCCATCGTTGGCAAGCTGGACTGCATACGGAAGCGTGGCATTCGTGAGCGCAATAGTAGAGGTCATCGGCACCGCGCCCGGCATATTGGCGACGCAGTAGTGGACCACTCCATCGATCACATACGTCGGGTTTTCGTGCGTCGTCGGACGGCACGTTTCGATGCAGCCGCCCTGATCGACCGACACATCGACGACGACCGAACCCTCCTTCATATCCTTCAACATCTCGCGCGTCACGAGATTCGGCGCTTTCGCGCCGGGAATTAAAACCGCGCCAATCACGAGATCGGCTTTCTTAATCAACTTGCGAATGTTGTAGGGATTCGACATCATTGTGGTGATGTTTTTAGGCATCACATCATCCAAATACCGCAGACGATAAAGATTTGAATCGAGGATGGTCACCCGCGCGCCCAAGCCCGCCGCGATCTTCGCCGCATTCGTTCCCACCACTCCCCCGCCCAGCACGACGACATTCCCAGGTTCTGTTCCCGGCACACCCGCGAGCAGTACGCCGCGGCCACCCATCGTTTTTTCGAGATACTTCGCGCCTTCCTGCGGCGCCATGCGTCCCGCCACTTCCGACATCGGAATCAGCAGCGGCAGCGAGTGATCGGCGCGCTGCACCGTCTCATACGCAATCGCGATGGATTTCGATTTCACGATCGCGTCCGTCAGCTCACGGCTCGCGGCAAAATGGAAATAGGTGAAGAGCACTTGCCCCTTCCGAATGAGATCGTATTCGACTTTGATCGGTTCTTTAACTTTCATTATCATGTCCGCCGCATGATAGACGGACTTCGCATCCGGCAGCATCTCCGCGCCAACGCTGAGATATTCTTCGTTCTTAAAGCCGGAGCCATTGCCCGCGTTCGTCTCGATATACACCGTATGCCCATTCGCCACGAGTATCTCCGCCCCGCTCGGCGTGAGTGCCACGCGGTTCTCGTTCTGCTTAATCTCTTTTGGTACGCCTATTTTCATGGTTGCAAAAAATTGTAGAAAAGATTTTTCACTCCGTCGCGAGCCGCTCTCGGAGCGCGGGGTGAAACACAGTGGAAGGGAGTTTTGTCCGAGAAATATTTCGGGAAGGATTCGTGAGTTTTTCAAGGGGCGCCTCGGAATTCGGCCCGGCGAGGATTAACTTCTATTTATCATCATAGTGAAATTTACAGGAAGCAATCTCAATCACTTTGCCCTGAACGCGATAAATCAATCGATCTTTTTTTGTAATTCGCCGCGACCAGAATCCTTTCCATTCGCGCTGTAACGCTTCCGGTCTGCCAATGCCGAAATCAGGTGTTTCATCGATCGACTTAATCAACTCACCGATCCGTCTGAAGACCGTGGGACTAACGCGCCTCCATCCTTCTAATTCTTCCTGCGCCGTTCGATGAAAACGAAGTTCGTGCCTCATTCGAAAATACTGGGATCAACCTTAATCATATTTTTTCCTTCTTGAATATCGGAAACGGCTTGATCGAGGCGCTCCCGATTCGAGCGGGTGCTGGAAAGGTAATCCGTTTCGTCTTCCTCATAAATAGTTACCGCAATATCCTTATGCGCGAAAAGCTGTTTTATCTTTTCCACGAAGGAAGCCTCTAATTCGTCGGCGTTTAGGCGGAATGTCGTGCTCATGTTCTCAAAAGGCTATTGTGGTAGGCTTGGTTCCAACTCCCTTCGTGTCGCGCCCCCAGCGGTGGATAGCGGTCTAAAGCGAGTCTATCTCATAAGCAAACCTTCGACTTGTTTGACAAAATTTAAGGAGTGCTTCAACTCAAGAAGTACTTCGAGATCATCAGAAGGTGAATTTTCCTCTCTTCTCCATGAATTTGGATAGCGCACCCGAAAATTCCCCACTTCCGAATTACTCTTCCATCCTTCAATGATTTGATCCAAAAAAGTAGGATTAAAATAGGCACTATGATGGTATTCAGCGGTGCTCCCATTCCCTCGAACAAAGAGTGAAAAATCCGCCCATACGCATTTCGAAGGGTCAACAACTTCGGCCGTAATATTAGAAAAGAGCACAGACGCGAATGCAAATAACTTTTTGCATGCCTGCTGACTAATATCAGGACTGGTTGTGAGTACTGGATTCATATATATTGAAAACAGATTTACATAAGTTACGTTCGGAAAAACAAAAGAGTTACCAATTATCCACCGATCTTTTTCTCACGCCGCACTTCTTGAGTTAATTGATTAAGTTTTGAATGAACGGCGGCATCTAATGCTAAATCATCCTCATGTTTTCTTCTCTTCACAAACGCAAGAGCCTCTATTGCAGGCTTACATCCCCCCTGAACCGATCGTTCGAGCAAATTCATAGCAGTATCCAAGTTTCGCTCAATGCCATCGCCAGAGGCATACATGAGACCGAGGTATAACATCGCATCTACATTTCCCCGGTCCGAGGCTATTTGGTACCACTCAGCAGCCCTCTTCATATCTTTCGGAACCCCAAAGCCATTCTCATAGCAAGTACCAAGATAGCATTGTGCTTTGTCATGCCCTTGGCCTGCTGACTCAGCAAACCATCGACAAGCTTCAAAGTGATCTTGTGTGGCTCCCACGCCCAAATGATAATGTAAACCGGCTCTGAATTGTGCTTCTTGCTCACCTTGTTCAGCAGCTTTTAGGAACCATTTCTGCGCTTCGGAATGATCTATAGGTAGTGAATCACATGTTGAAAGAAGCATTCCTAAGTTTTGTTGAGCCTCGCTGAACCCCTGTTCAGCCGCCAGTTGATACCACTGCCGTGCTTCTTCAAAGTTCTGTTTTACACCGGAACCAATCTCATATGCTCGTCCTAAATTGTTTTGGCTTCCAGTATTGCCCTGGATTGCTGCTTTTGTCCACCAGCCAATTGCATTAGCTGAGTTTTGCTCTACACCTAACCCATCTTCATACATTAATGCTAAGTTATGCTGGGCTGTTGAATTTCCCATTTCGGCAGCTTGAATAAGATAAGCGAATGCCTTCGAATAATCTTGTTCTACGCCATCTCCGTCGAAGTACATCATACCGAGCTCGTTGAGCTTTTTGGCTTCTGACAAATCATTGACGGCTGGCTCGGGTTCTATTCGGTTCATTATGGTTTCCGCTCGTGGTCGATAATTTTCCCACCCTGGCCCGGTCGGACTGATTCGGTACCGCTCAATATTTTTTGCAAAATCGTATTCCATTTCTGCACGGCCTTTTGGTGTCACGAATTTCCAGAGAATTGCCACCGTTGCAAGAATATTGGCACTTGCTATGTACGGGTTTGAGGATACGAAATCGGTCGAGCTTGGCCAGATAAATCCTAAAACGAAAAACAAAAAAAGCCAAATTGCTGGAGCGGAAAATTGTGCGATGATGGCTGAACCCTTGACTTCTCCCCGGTAAAAGAGCCATGTTGCACGTGGTGCATAATATAGTATCGGCACAATGATCTGCGCGTTGATAAAGACGAACGCGATAAAAGCAACGAAAAACAGTAGAATATTGAGGACTACCATAAAACAAAAATACAACAAAGATGGTCGGCGTCAATTTTTTTCAAAAAACTGCACGTCCGGCAGGCCCTTGAAGTGGCTATCGGTTTGGCCAGATTTCGGCAACAAAAATTTCAAAAAATCTTTCGGAACCCCTTGACTTTGGCTTTTTGATTGTTTATATTTGCACATGCAATGTTAGGCACCTTAGGGGAAAATATGAATTATGAAATTTTTTGGAAATTTCGGGAACAGCGTTCATTAAATGACAATTCAAAAAACAAAATTTTGGAGGAACTCCATATTGGCGAAATTAGCTTAGAAATGCCATAGTTAATGAAGCACAAATGCGCGTGCGCTTTTTATTTATAGAATTTATATTCTTTTAGAAAGGAGAGAATCCAAAAATCAATCAGAGAAATCAGCCTTAATCAGCGGAATCCTGGTCAGGCACGACGCTCACGAGCAGGAGCGCGCTTTCGTCCTCGAATAATTGCGCAGCTTCCTTGCGGACTTCTTCGAGCTTGAGGCGGGCGATTTTTTCGACATCGCGCTCGATGGGGTGGTATCCACCGAAGTATAGCTCGTTTTGCGCCGAGCGCATCATGCGGTTCGTCACCGATTCCATCGGCAGCACAAGCGAGCCAATAAGCTGCTCCTTGGCGCGGTCGAGTTCGACGGCAGAGATCGGTTTCGTAATCAGGCCGCGCGCGATGCGGCGCATTTCGCGGACTGCACGCTGGCGATTATCGATCGCGGTCGCGATGTAAAATCCGACCGTCGCGGTATCTTCGAACGGCGCGTAAAACGCGACAGCATCGTAGGCCAGCCCCAACTCCTCGCGCAAGCGAAGGTTGAGGCGGCTGCTCATGCCAGCGCCGGCAATGGTGATGAGCGCATTGATGGCAAGATGGCGGTTCGAATGAATGCCCGGCGCGCGCCGACCAAGAATGATATGCGCCTGCTGTCCGCCCGCGCGCGGAAAATGGCGCTCCATCTCGGCGAGTCGTGGGAACCGGACAGATGGAACAGCGCGGCGAGAAATATGCGGCGGAACGTGGCGGATGGCGCGGCCAATAGCGCGAAAAAGATCTTCGTGAGCGTGGGATCCGCTCGCGGCGATGACAATATCACTGGCGCGGTAATATTTTTTATGAAATTCGGCAAGTTTTTTTCGCGTGAACCGGCTTACGGTTTCGGGCGTGCCGATAATGGGTTTGGCCAGCGGATGCTTTCCGAAAATTTCGTTTTCGAACAGATCGAATACCAGTTCATCCGGCTCATCTTCGATGCCATTGATTTCTTCGATGATGACGGCTTTCTCGTGCTCGATGTCCGCCGCCGAGAACTTCGGGCGTGTTGCCAGATCGAAAAGGACGGAGACCGATTCTTCCAGATGCGTGGTGCGAGTCCAGGTATAAAAGCAGGTATGCTCTTTTGTGGTGAAAGCATTCAGGTATCCCCCGCGCGATTCGATGGAGCGCATGATCTCGCGCATCGTCCGCCCCGCGGTTCCCTTGAACACGACGTGCTCGATGAAGTGCGCGATGCCATTATTGCGGCGGTTTTCATCGCGGGAACCGACTTTCACCCACAAGCCAAGCGCGAGCGAGGAGGCTCCTGTGACACGTTCGCTCACGACACGGAGGCCGTTCGGGTAGGTGCGAAGTTCGACATCGACCGGAGCGATCTCCTCCGGGCGAAGAAAGCGCGCGGAACCTGGATTACGCGGATTGGATGGATTTTCTGGATTTGTTTTTGTCAATCGTGATTCAACAATTGGAAGTGAAGAAATGTCCGAGTACCGAATAAGCAGTAGCGGCTCAATTTGACTTTTATTTTTTGCAAGTGTCATCCTGAGCGGAGTTTTTTTCGACCGAAGGGAGAAAAAAACGGAGTCGAAGGATCTCGTGCAGTTCAGCAGATAGGTGAAACGCAAAAGATTCTTCGACTCCGCAAAACTCCACTATCGCTCCGTTTTGGCCCAGAGGGCACCCTGCTCAGAATGACATGAAGCAACTGATTTTGAATTCAAAATGAACCACTATCGAATAAGGATTCTTGCAATTCGCAGTGTTGGCTAACAATTTCATAATAAAAAAGTAATGCTTCCCTATTCTTCGGCTGTCACTCTCGCGGAGAATGCGATGTTTGGTTACCATGCCCCGGATTGCCATACTCTCTTTATGCGAATTGCACATTTTTCGGACCCACACATCAATTTAAAGTACCATCCTCAGCATTTGCCGAGGCTGCGAAGAGCGCTCGAAGACGCGCTGGGACGTATGGCTGCCGATCACATCATCATCACCGGCGATCTTACGAGCAACGCGGACACGCACGATCTTCGCACGGTTCGCCGGCTTTTCGAATCGCTCGGAATTATGAAGAGCAGCAAGCTCACGGTGATCGTGGGTAACCACGATATTTTCGGCGGACCGCATTTGGCGGATGACGTCCTTTCCTTTCCAGAGCGCTGTAAAACGCTCGATTACGACGAGAAACTCTCGATCTTTCAGGATACCTTCGCCGAGCTTTTTTCGGATACGATTACGATGAGCCAGCAGGGGTATCCCTTCCTGAAGCGCGTACAGAACGTCTGCCTGATGGGATTCAATTCGATTGCGACGCATTCGATGCTGCAAAATCCGGTGGGATCGAATGGAATGATTTCGAGTGAATCGCAGGGACAAGCACGAGCGCTCTCGCAGCACCATGCCTGGCGCGCGGCGGATACACGCATCGCGCTGCTTCACCATCACACCTTCCGCCCTAAGGATGTATCGCATTTGCAGGTAGCCGATGGGATTTCCACGAGCGGCATCGCGGCGCGGCTCGAACAATTAACGCTCAAGCTCTATGGTAAGCGCGCACTGTTTAAGCTCTTCAAAGCTACTGATGTGAACGTTATTCTTCACGGCCACATTCATTTCACGGGCGGCTACACCCGGGATGAGATTGCATGCCTGAACGGTGCGGGTGCGGTTTTCCCCGCGTTTCAGGGCGGCGGATATTACTATAATGTAATCGAGTTAGACGGCACAAGCCGTGAATTCTCCGCAGTCCGGCTTGGGAAAAAAGCAATGGTTCCGTTGCAACAGGATAATCTTGCGGTAATGGCGGGACCGTAAGTTGAATATAATGATTTGAATTAAAAGGAGAAATAATCATGCATTCGATCAAATTCTGGGCGTTTGTGTCACTCCTGACCCTTGGGGTGATCTTCGCATTTGGCTGGGGCGGTCCAGCGACCCGGTTCCCGCTTGCGCTGGGACTGCTTCGCGTCGCATTCTTAGTCATTGAGCAAGTATGGCCTCGTGCAAGAGTTTAATGCGCGAGTTCATACTTTTTCATCCATGTCGCTTGCCGCTTGGCATATTGGCGGGTCTGGATGATAATGCTCTCGCGCGCGGCATCGAGGGAGAGTTTGCGTTCAATGACATCGAATAATTCACGGTAGCCATGGGCGCGCATCGCGGGCGCGGAGCGAGTTACGCCTTGCTGGATAAGGCTTTCAACTTCTTCGAGCCACCCTCGCGCGAGCATTTCGTCCACGCGCATTTCGATCCTCCGCCACAGCTCGGGACGAGGAACGGTGAGCACGTGATACTCCGGGCGGAATTCGAATGGCTCTGGAATTCGCTTTCGCGCTTCGCCGAGTGGCTCGCCGGTTGCGTAATAATGGGTCCACGCACGTTCGAGGCGGATCGGGTTGCGCTCCCGGCGAATCTGGACATACAATTCCGGATCGATTTCGCGGAGCCGATCGTGCATGGCATCGAACCCTTCTTCTGCGATTTCTCGCTTTGCCCGCCTCTTGGCTTCGGTAAGTTCCTCTGTCGAAATATCGAACTGGACCAGTCCGTCGAAGAGTGCATCGATATAAAGCCCAGTGCCGCCCACTACGATCGGCGCTTTTCCACGCGAGATGATTTCTCGAATTACTTTGCGGGTGCGAGTACTATAATCCGCAGCGCTAAATTGCTCGCTTGGTTCCAATATGTCGATGAGATGGTGCGGAATTTCTGCCAGTATTTCTTTCGAGGGCTTCGCAGTGCCAATGTCGAATCCGCGATAGACAAGCGAAGCATCTGCACTTACGATTTCGATTTTTGGATCGGCACGAGCGAGGGCAAGGGCATCGCGCGTCTTGCCCGAGGCGGTCGGGCCAGTAATAACGAGTATGGGGTCGCCCAGCTTCAGACTGACCATCCCTCTTTGCCGATCAGCGGGACGAATGCAAAATCAGCAAGTTCGGTCGCGGTCAACTTCTCGCCATTTTTTTTCACGAGATACATTTTCTGGCTTCGTTGCCCGCCGATGGGAATGACCATTCTTCCACCATCCGGACTTAGTTGCTTCGCAAGCGATTCGGGCACATCCGGGGCGCCGGCGGTGACGAGAACGGCATCGAACGGAGCATACTCCGGCCATCCACGAGTGCCATCGCCCGCGCGGGAAATGACGCGGTGGAATCCGAGCGATTCGAGCCGCTTGCGCGCAGCTTCGAGAAGTGCGACATGCCGCTCGATGCTGAATACGCGAAGCCCCATTTGGGCGAGCACCGCAGTTTGGTAGCCGGAACCCGTTCCGATTTCGAGTATCTTTTCACTCGGCTTTAGTTCCAACTCCTGCGTTTGGTATGCGACGGTATAAGGCTGCGAAATCGTCTGCCCTTCGCCGATGGGCAGCGCGGAATCTTCATACGCACGCAGCACAAACGTCTGGTCGAGGAACCGCTCGCGAGGTACCGAGGCCATCGCTTCGAGCACGCGTTCGTCATGGATTCCGCGAGCACGGAGCTGTTCAACCAACGTCTGGCGCATCATCGCAGTAAACCCGGAATGAGGGGCTGAAAAATTCAATGAATTATCTATCAAATGCTTCCCTCGCTTCGAGCGCGTAATCGCGTGATTCTTTCGTGGGCTGGCCGGGCCGCTTCGCCGTTGCAACGCCGGTAATCGCTTTGGCAATTCGCGCTTTCATTTCTTCGCCCGAAAGATTTTGCGCAAGCCTTCCCGCTTGCGCCAGCGCAAACTGGCCGGTTTCCTCGCTGAGCACAAGGGCAAGCACATCCGCCTGCTCGGAAATTCCAAGAGCCGCCCGATGCCGGGTTCCCAGCAATTTCGGTCCCAGCCGCTCGATGGTCGATAGTGGCAGTGTGCAGCGTGCCGCTTCGATATACCGGTCCTTGATAATCACTGCGCCATCGTGCAACGGGCCTTTGCGATTGAAAATCGAGACCAGCAATTCCTTGGAGATAAGCGCGCGAATCGGAAGGCCCGTATCGACGAACAACTTAATGTCCGTCGTGCGGATGATAATGATGAGAGCGCCATCGCCGCGCTGCTTCATCTCTTCGAGCGCGCTGACGATAAGATCCGCATACTCATTGACATCGAATCGGATGAAGAGCTTGATGACCGGATTGCGTCCAAGAAAGAGCAGGAGCCGACGAAGCTCAGGTTGAAATAGCACGACGAGTGCGATGACCCATATATCCGTGAGTGTCTTGAGCAGCCAGGAGAGCGCTTTGAAGTCCGCCGCGCGCGCAACAAAGGAGCCGGCGATCACAATAAGCAAGCCCAAAAATATCTGCGCCGCGATCGTGCCGCGCATCGCCATGTATAAGCGATAGAACAGGAACGTTACCAGGAGGATATCGATGATGTCCATCCAGGTCACGGTAAGAAATCCGAAGTGGAAAATTTCCATCAGCCCTCTTGTTCCGTATTGGCAAAATCAGACTCTCTTTTCGCAGCACGTTCTGTCGCTTTTTCTTCGTCCCCGCGATGGCCGGGCATCTCGTGGAATTTTTCGTAGGCTTCGATAATGTCTTTCACTAACTTATGCCGTACCACGTCACCTTTGTTGAAATAGACGAACCGGATGCCCTCCACGTCATGCAGCACCTGTTGAATTTGTATCAGCCCCGATTGCTGCCGTGTCGGAAGGTCGATTTGAGTTTGATCGCCGGTGATGATTGCCTTCGATCCGGCCCCCAACCGTGTCAGAAACATTTTCATCTGCATCGGCGTCGCATTTTGTGCTTCATCGAGAATCACGAAGGCGCTATTGATCGTCCGGCCACGCATATACGCGAGCGGTACTACTTCGATCGTGCCGCGCTCGATGAAAGTACGAACTTTCTCACCCGTCAGCATTTCCTGCAATGCATCGTAAAGCGGGCGAAGATAGGGATCGACCTTCTGCGCGAGATCGCCGGGCAAAAAGCCGAGACTCTCTCCCGCTTCGACCGCTGGACGGGCCAATACAATGCGGTTTACTTCCCGATTTTTTAGCGCCGAAACGGCCATGGCGACGGCGAGATACGTTTTTCCGGTTCCCGCCGGGCCAATCGCGAAGACAATATCGTTCCGCTTCACAGCCTGATAATATTCTTTCTGCGTCGGGGTCTTCGCGCGAATTGCATCATGGTGAGCGAAGACAATGACGGATTCCAAATCCTCATTTTGCACGCCTTCCGGCGGGCCGGTCTCGATCAGTTCAAGCACCGCGCTCACATCCCGCAACCCAAGCGTCCCGGATTTCGAAAGAATAAAATTCAACTCTTTGAATACCCGCTCGACTTGCGAGACTTCTTCGGGCGCGCCATGCACTATGACCGTATCGCCGCGCGCGACGATACTCGCGTCGAACTTTTGCTCGATGAGTTGAAGGTATTGGTCGCCCGGCCCGAGAATGCTCATCGGGTCGCCGGGTGAAAGCTTGATTTTACGCTCGATTACTTCCACGGATAGAACCTGGATTATGCGGATTCGGATGGATTACGCGACGATTTCTACGAATGGTCATGAAGTAGAATCTAAAAATCGTGTGAAACACTCCTTAGAGTAATCAAGGAAATTCTGTTTAAGTCACTTTTCCCGTCATTGTGAGGAGAAGAAAGCGACCGAAGGGAGCTTTCTTCGACGAAGCAATCTCACTTCGAAAGTTTCGCTGCCCGCACGCCAGAGATTGCTTCGTCGGAAATTGCTGCCGCGTATGATCGCTCATTCGCGTTCGCTTCGCAATTTCCTCCTCGCAATGACGGCATGACGAGCACCCTCGCTCTCATTTATTTCTTCTTCGCTTGTCCGTTCTTTTCGACGATCGCGAAAACATCGCTTTCACGCATGATAAGGACGTCCTCGCCTTCGAGC
>Ga0307374_10010969_pt1 | contig 12986 bp, 11 predicted proteins | sample OX3MG_FD_202532 | JGI IMG/M metagenome (GOLD analysis project Ga0307374, IMG submission 202532) | Soil microbial communities from Risofladan, Vaasa, Finland - OX-3 | ecosystem: Environmental > Terrestrial > Soil > Coastal area > Acid sulfate soil | place: Finland: Risofladan, Vaasa | collected...
AGTTCGTGCGTTTATTGGTTCGACCGTTCGAACGCATGGGTGCTAGGCTCCACCAAGGGTCAGGCCGTTCTTCGCGTCTTTCGGATCGTCTGGTTCAGGAAAGTTTGCCCCCGTGGAGCAGTCCGGCCATCGGCTCGGTGAGTACTGGTCCGAGACGACGGCAAGGGCTCTGCTGCTCAGGTCGGAATGGCAGCCGGCCGCGGCACCGGTTGTTGACAAGTCGCGGGATGAAGCGGGCCAGAGGCAATCCCGGCCTGGTTGGCGCCGGCGTGGGCGAGTAGGGTGGCACATTCGGTGTGCAGAGGAGCGGGCATGGACGTTTTGTCGCCATCCAACCCGGCTGCATACCCCGAGCGCGCGCGGGACGCCGGACAGGTGCGCACGCACGGAAGCCCCATTTTTGAGAGGTCACCCGCGCGAGCCGGCAGTTGCCACGATTGCGCTGCTCGGAAAACCGGGGAATGCGGTTCGCTGCCGAACCGGGGGTTGATAGGGGCCGGTTGACGGCACTATATCAACTAGAGGAGCTGTGGGAGTTGTCATGCAAGGGAACGCTGAGATTGAAGTTGCGGCAGGGGTCCGGCAAGCCGACCCTGGAGAACTAGCGGCCGTCAGCCGGCTCATGGTCTATGTCGACCAGGCCGCATTGCTGATGAGTGCTGCTTTTGCAGCTGCCAACATCCGGGATTTCGCGCCGGGACGGCGGCGACAGGCGATTCAGCCGAAAGATGACGCGGCGCGCTGGTATGCGGACCTCACAAATGACGTTCTGAGCCGCCTCTCGCAAGTCCGTCACGCCGTCGCGCACGGTTGGGCGCCGTCGCCGGAGGCCGACTCCCTGGCGACGGAGGCTGTCGCATTGCTGGCGGAACTGACGCCGGTGCCCAGCCAGATCGTCGCACTCTATCGGAGCCATCGGGCGGAGGGGCTGGCCGAATTGGCGCGGCATCTGGAAATCGTGGACCGCCAATACGCCTTAGCGGCATCGCTGATCGGACGGCTGGAAGCGGGGGAGGGGGGACACGCGTCGCCGGAGCTATCAGCATCCGCCGGATTCGCTGCAGCGCGTGAGGCATTGTTGGCGGCGGCGGGCGGCGCGGCGTCCTTGACTGAGGCTGCCCACGCCCTCGGCGTGAGCCGCCAAAACTTGCACAAGCGCATCCATACCGGGTCGGCCTTGGGCATGCTCCTGGACAACCGGATTGTGGTGCCAAAGCTGCAATTGGTTGTGACCGACGGCAGGACGACTATCGTCGGGGGGATAGAGCGGGTGGTACGGCCGTTCCTTGAGGCCAAGGCCGGAGCCTGGTCGGCGCTACAGTTCCTGCTCGATCCGGATCCCAATCTCAGCCGGCCACCGATCGACGCCCTCCGCGCTGGCGACGTTGTCGGCGCAGAGCACGCCGCACGCGTCTATCTTGGCCTCGACGAGGGCTGACACCATTGTCACAGGAGGGCGGAGCCGGCGCCGTTGTGTTCCCGCGCGGTATGCTCGCGGACGTGCTGCCCGAGGGCAGTGTGCTGGTGCGGGTGCATCACCTGGCGCTTGGCGCCGTGTGGTTCGGTCCGCGGCCCGGTCTCCCGCCGCAGCATCGCTTCGACGCCCCCGCTGGTGAATACCGCACGCTGTACTGTGCAGCGCGGCTCGCGGGTGCCTTCGTCGAGTCGGTGCTTCGCAAGCCCGCCGGCCGAATCGTCGCCCGAGCATATGTCGAAGAGCGCGGCTGGAGCGAACTGACGACGCGGCGCGCATTGCGGCTTGCCAAGCTACGCGATGAAGGGCTGCACTGGCACGGCACCGACGCTGCGATCAGTGCATTGGACGATTACGGCGTCCCGCGGCACATGGCACGCGCGCTCTACGCGGCGTTTCCCGAAGCGGACGGCATTGCCTATCGGGCTCGGCACAATAATGGCGAGATTTGCTACGCCCTGTTCGATCGCGTATCCGCCGCCGACTTGCTCCCGGGGTCGCCGCAGCGCTTCGCCGAACATCGGGCGGTGGTCGACCAGCTGATGGCGCTACATGGCGCCCTGTTCGACACCGATTCGCCGGTGCCGCCGCCGTGAAGGCGCGTGTGCTCCGCGGCGTGATAGGCAGGGATCTGCAATAAGTACCCTCGGGTCGGACACGGCTACAGTGTCGATGACGAACAAGTATCGGACGTCACGCGGCTTCGGCAGCGATGTCAGGAGAGGGCAGGGCCCGTATGCGAGGCTTGAAGATGACCACGACCGCCTCGTTAGGAGTCCGCTTAGTCCCCCTTGTTCCTTTCATGCCGATTGCCTCCAGCGCCTTGGCGGTGGGTGACGCGTGGTCATTCACCAGGAACATCTGATAGTCTGGCAGGCGATCCAACTGGGCGAGTTCTTTCAAGTCGAACTTGAACCGCCGCAGGTTCCGCTGCATCGTCCCGCACTTCTTCGCCAACTGAAGCAACGAGACCTTCCATTCGGACTGCCGCCCAACGTGCTTTCGCGCGATCTCGTATAGGCGTCGTTCCAGGCCGCCGGTCAGGTCGAAATAGGCTGGATTGATTGCCAAAACCCTGCGGTCCTTGACAAGCGCCCGAAAGGTCCAGTCATTGAGTATGATCTCCAGGCCTTGCATGACTCGGTTCCCCGCCTTGTTCTCCTTTGTCAGTATGCGAAAGCTGTCGATCCAGCCGAAGCCCCGTGTCTCACGTTCGCCGCCCGACTGGATATCGGTGGTGATCGTCGTAGACCGCAACCGAAATAGCGCGTCGTAGATTTCCTGGTAGCCGTTCTTACCGGTGTGGCGCCGTGTCACCCGCAGCATATCGTAGGCGGCGACACGGACAGTGCGCGAGACTTCCTCGCCGCGCTCGATCTTGCCGTTGATCAGGCTCGATAGGTAGATCAGGACATCCTTGTCCCATATTGTCGCAACCCCGCGCTCGCCTGGCGAGATGCGGACGGATACATTGCCGTCCTGGTAGATAATCGGCATCAGTAGAGGTCGCTTCTGTAGAGCGAAGAAGGGAAACTCCATCGTCGCACGGTCGTCGCGCAAAGGCGCCGAGATCAGACTCTCAGTGAAGAGGTCGATCTGCTCGCTGGGCGGCACCATTTCGGGAAGCGCCAGTGCTGGGGTGAACGAGGACATACGATCTCCTTTCTCGCGCACCATGACAATGATTCCGAGTCGCTGGAAAGGCCAGAGCCGTTCCTGTTTCCCCGTGGGGGGGCCGTCAAGGCGTTCCTGTTTCCCCGTGGAGACTATCAAAAGCGTTCCCGTTTCCCCGAGGGTAGGGTAAAGCGTTCCCGTTTCCCCGGGCACAGCGGCCGCCGGCACTTCATATCCGAGAAGAACAATGGCTTAGAAGCCGGCCCCATGCTGCCGTCGCAGCGGCGTCAGCGGATTGGGAACGGTGTGTGGGTGGCAAGTTGACCGTTTGCCGCTACCTGCACCCCCAAACCGAATGTGCGGCAACGGATTACCGAGGTTCCGGACTAGCGACAGCACCTGTCGACTCGGGGGAAGGGGAACGGGCCGTGCCGGGGGAACGGGAACGCCTCGTCGATCGCCGCGATCCCGTCGCCGCACGGGGTATCGGAAACGGCCGGCCGGGGAAACAGGAACGCGGACGCCCGGGGGTTCGGGAACGGGCGGTCGGGGAATTGCGAACGCCGACTCGAGGCAACTCACTGAAATAACGCCACTTTTCACACCCCTAACTCTTTAACTTTTAAGTCAAGAATCTAACTCTCTAACGATCCAGCAGGCCAGAAGTATGTGGATATCCTGTGGGTAACTCCGACGTCCCCTCGGTTCCAGGAGGAAGAAGCAAGAAAGATGCTTTGAGGAAGACGTGCACGGCGGTCCGGGATCTGATCGCGGTGCTTTTGGCGCAAGAACGCCGATCGTGGCCGAGCTACTCGACCACGACCCGAATACCTAACCCTCCATCGTGCGAGCTGACCGAGAGCACCACTCACTCGCATCGGGAATCGCTGGACTGGCGCGGAGCCTATTGACCGCCGCGGCTGGACAGGCGGATGCTGCCAACGATGTCAAACGCCCTGCGTATCGCGCACGGGGCATTCGGCCGGGTTGCCCTGCTCGACATGGACGCGCCGCTGGTGCGCCACGCGCACCCGCATTGCCATGTGCTCCTGAAGGCTGAGGGCGCCGACACCCAATTTTTGGTGTGCAACGAGCCGGTGCCGCTCACCGACCAGTCGGCGGTCCTGATCAACGCCTGGGAGCCGCACGCCTACGTGCATCGATCGGAGCAGTCGCGCACCGTCATCCTGGCACTCTACATCGAACCCGACTGGCTGGCGCGCTTCCGGCCCAACTGGGCCGCCAGCGGTGGGCCAGGCTTCTTCGACCACCGCTGCGGCGAGGTCTCGCCCCGCATCCGGCGGCTGGCGCGCGCGCTCGCCGAAGCCATGACCGGCGCCCCGGCGGCGGCGGCGGAGCACGAGCGGCTGCTGTCGGAGCTGATGATCGCCGTCATCGAGCGCTTTACACCCTGGCGCACCCTCGCCGTGTCGCTGCGAACGCTGGCGCAGCGGCAGCGCACCGATTTCCGGATCCGCCGTGCCGTCACGCTGATCGAGCAGGATCCCGCACGCGCCGGCGGCGTCGATCTCCTGGCGCGGGAGGCTGGGCTGTCGCGCGCGCACTTCTTCCGCCTGTTCGAGCATTCGCTGCACGTCAGTCCTCGCGTGTTCGTCAACGTCATGCGGATGGAGCTGGCGGTGGCCGAGGTCGCGCGCGGCACGGCCGCGCTGGCCGAAGTCGGCGACCGGCTTGGGTTCAGCGTGCCCGCCCACTTCACCCGTTTCTTCCGCGACCACGCCGGCGCGCCGCCGCGGGAGTTCCGCGCCGTGTCACGCCTCAACGGCGTTTTTGAGACGTCCGGGTAACTCGCGCGACTGTTGGGTATCGCTTTCGGCCCCCGGGGGGGCCAGAGGTCCGCGCGCCGGCATCGCCAACGCGCCGCACCGGAGGTCGTGCCAGGGAAAGGACGTGCCAGGGATGGATGCGCTCACCCGCACCGAACCGATCCCGCTGCCCGAGCCGAAGCCGTGGGTCGGGCAGTCCGTCCCGCGCGTGGAGGATGCTGCGCTGCTCACCGGGCGCGGCCGCTACATCGACGACATGGGCGTGCCGCCCGGCACCCTGCACGCCGCCATCCTTCGCTCCCCGCACGGCCACGCCGACATCGTCTCGATCGACGCCGCGCGGGCGCGCGCGGCACCGGGGGTGGCGGCCGTACTGCTCGGCGACGACATCCGGGCGCTGACCGCCAGCATGATGGTGGGCGTGAAAGCGCCGATCGAATGCTGGCCGATCGCCACCGACCGGGTCCGCTATGTCGGCGAGCCGGTCGCCCTGGTCGTCGCCCGCGACCGCTATCTGGCAGAGGACGCGCTCGACCTGATCGATATACGCTACGCCCCGCGCCCGGCGGTGGTCGATCCGCGCGCCGCGGTGCGGCCGGACGCGCCGGTGCTGCATCCGGGACTGGCCACGCTCGGGCTCGAACCCAACGTCGCCAGCGACCGGCGCTTCGCCTACGGCGAGCCCGAGCGCGTGCTGGCCGAGGCGCCGCACCGGATCGCGGTCGAGATCGACTATCCGCGCAGCGCCTGCACGCCGATCGAAACGTACGGCGTGATCGCCGAGTACGATCCGGGGCTCGACGCCTATGACGTGCTGGCCAACTTCCAGGGCCCGTTCAGCATCCACGCGGTGATCGCGCGCGCGCTGAAAGTTCCGGGGAACCGGCTGCGACTGCGGACGCCGTCCGACAGCGGCGGCAGCTTCGGCGTCAAGCAGGGCATCTTCCCGTACATCGTGCTGGCCGCCGCCGCGAGCCGGGTCGCCGGGCGGCCGGTCAAGTGGATCGAGGACCGGATCGAGCACCTCGCGGGCTCCGTCTCCGCCACCAATCGGGCAACGCGGCTGGAAGCGGGCGTCGATCCCGACGGGCGCATCCTCGCCTTGTCGTGGGACCAGCTCGAGGATTGCGGGGCGCATCTGCGCGCGCCCGAACCGGCGACGCTCTACCGCATGCACGGCAACATGACCGGCGCTTACGCCGTCCGCCACGTCGCAATCCGCAACCGCGTGGTGCTGACCAACAAGATGCCGAGCGGGCTCAACCGCGGCTTCGGCGGCCCACAGGTGTATTTCGCACTGGAGCGGCTGATGCAGCGGATCGCGGTCGAGCTATCGCTCGACCCGCTCGACGTGATCCGCCGTAACCTGGTCCCCGCCGGCGCCTTCCCCTATCGCTGCGCCGCCGGGGCGCTGCTCGATTCCGGCGACTACCAGGCGGCGATGGAAGCGGCGCTGATCGAGGGCGATCACGCGGACCTGCTGGACCGGCGCGCGGCGGCGCGCGCCGCGGGGCGCCTCTATGGCATCGGCTACGCGGCGGTGGTCGAGCCGAGCGTGTCCAACATGGGCTACATCACGACGGTCCTGACACCCGCCGAGCGCTTGCGCGCCGGGCCGAAGAACGGCGCACAGGCGACCGCGACGATCAGCCTGGACCCGGTCGGCAGCGTCAGCGTGCAGGTCGCCTCGGTACCGCAGGGGCAGGGACACCGCACCGTGCTGGCGCAGGTGGTCGCCGACGTGCTGGGGCTGGCGCCGCGCGACATCCGCGTCGTGACCGAGCTGGACACCGCCAAGGACGCTTGGTCGATCGCGTCGGGCAACTACGCCAGCCGCTTCGCGCCCGCCGTCGCCGGCGCGGCGCAGTTGGCCGCCATCACGCTCCGCGACCGTCTGGCCCGCATCGCCGCACCGCAGCTCAACGTGACGCCGGGCGATGTCGTGTTCGCCGGCGGCCGGATCGGGGCCCGCGGAAATCCCGACAACGCCGTGCCTTTCGCTCGGCTCGCCGCCGGCGGCCACTGGGCGCCGGGCGCGCTGCCTGCCGGCGAACCCGCCCCGCTCCGCGAGACGGTGTTCTGGACTCCGCCCGAGCTCACCGCGCCGACCGCGGGGGACGAGGTGAACAGCTCGCTGTGCCATGGTTTCATCTTCGATATCTGCGGCGTGGAGATCGACCGTGTCACCGCGCAGGTCCGTATCGACCGCTACGTGACGATGCACGACTGCGGCCGCATCCTGCACCCCGGCATGGTCGCGGGGCAGGTCGCCGGCGGCTTCGCGCAGGCGCTGGGGGCGGCGCTGTACGAGGAGCACGTGTACGGTGACGACGGCAGCTTCGCCACTGGCACCTTCGCCGACTACCTCCTGCCGACCATCATGGAGGTGCCCGAGCCGCTGATCCTGCACCGGGAGACGCCGTCACCCTTCACGCCGCTCGGCGCCAAGGGCGTTGGCGAGGGAAACTGCATGTCCACGCCCGTCTGCATCGCCAACGCGGTCGCCGATGCGCTCGGCCTGGCGGACGTGACCTTGCCGCTGGCACCCGCCCGGCTCGCCCCGCACGTGCACGGGGCGGAGCCCGCACGCACGGGGTCGCCCGCCCCGGCTGCCCGCGCCCGGGGTGCGCGCCTGCTGACCGGTGCGGGCAGCGCCGTCGTCGTCGCGTCGCGCGCCACGGTGTGGGCGACCTTGCTGGACGCCGACGCGCTGGCCCGGCTGATCCCTGGCGCGCACGCGGTGGAGAAACTCTCCGACACGCATTTCCGCGCCGAAGTCACCCTCGGCATCGGCCCGGTCAAGGGCCGCTACCGCGCCGAGGTCCGGCTCTCCGAACTGCGTGCCCCGGACGCGGTCACCTTGACCGGTTCGGCCGAGGGCGCGCTCGGCTTCGGCCACGGCACCGGGCACCTGACGCTGACTGAGGACGCGCCGCGCCAGACGACCCTGCGCTACCACTATCAGGCGGAGATTGGCGGGCGCGTCGCCAGCATCGCCGGCCGCCTGCTGGATGGCGCGGCGCGGGTCATCATCGGCCAGTTCTTCGCCGCCCTCGCCGGCCTGTCGGCGCCGCGGCGTGCGCGCCGCGGCGTTCTTGCCTGGATACGGCGTCTGTTCGGGAGGCGCGCATGAAGCCCGCGCCGTTCGACTATGTGCGCGCCGAGACCGCGGAGGAGGCGCTGGACGTCCTGCGCCGGCACGGACCCGATGCGCGCGTGCTGGCCGGCGGGCAGTCGCTGATGCCCATGCTCAGCATGCGCCTCGCGCGTCCGCTGGTGCTGGTGGACGTGATGCTTGTGCCCGCCTTCCGACAGGTGCGCGCGGAGCGCGGCGGCCTTCGCATCGGCGCGGCGGTTCGCCAGGCGAGCCTCGAAAATCGGCCCGACCTCGCGGGGACGCAGCCTCTGCTTGCGGCGGCGCTGCCCTGGGTGGGCCACGCGCAGACGCGCAGCCGCGGCACCGTCTGCGGCTCCGCGGCGCACGCCGACCCCAGCGCCGAGCTGCCGCTGGTGATGCTGGCGCTCGGGGCCGAAGTGCAGCTCCGCTCGAGCCGCCGACGGCGGCTGGTGCCGGCCGAGCAGTTCTTCATCGGCATGATGGCGACCAGTCGCGCCGATGACGAGGTGATCGAAGCGATCGTGCTGCCCGACCGGCGACCGGGCACGGGCCATGCGTTCCGCGAGTTCGGCCGCCGCCATGGCGACTTCGCAATCGTCGCCTGCGCGGCGATCGTGGACGGCGCGGGCGCCCGGCTCGCCATCGGCGGCGTCGCCGACCGGCCGATGGCCTTCGCGCTGCCGCTGCCCGGGCCGGACCTCGACGCGGCACTCGACGATGTCGCCTGGGGGCTGGGCGCGCGCGACGACCTGCACGCCACCGCGAGCTACCGCCGCGGGCTGATCCGCCGCATGGGACGCGCCACGATCGAGGAGGCCGCAGGATGCCGCGATTGAGCGCGGGGCAGCGTCACGTCATCAGGTTCCGGCTGAACGGGCGCGCCGTCTGCGGCGACGCCGAGCCGCGCCTGCTGCTGCACGATTTCCTGCGCCACGTGCTGGGCTCCACCGGCACGCACGTCGGCTGCGAGCACGGCGTGTGCGGCGCCTGCACCATCCAGTTGGACGGCGAGCCCGTCCGCGCCTGCCTGATGCTCGCGGTGCAGGCCGAAGGCCGGGAGCTGCGCACGGTTGAGGGGCTGACGGAAGTGCTGGAGCGGTTGTCGGTGTTGCAGGAGAGCTTTCGCGCGCATCACGGGCTGCAGTGCGGCTTCTGCACGTCCGGCATCCTGATGTCGCTGGACGCCTTGCTGCGCGACCATCCCGAAGCGGACGAGGCGGCGATCCGCGCGCAGCTCTCGGGCCATCTGTGCCGGTGCACCGGCTATGTCGGGATCATGCGGGCGGCGCTCGCCGCCGCCGCCGCGCTGCGGGGGGACCATGCTTGACCTCGGCACCTCGTTCCTGGCGAGCGTCGCGCGCGACCCGCGCGCGCTCGCGCTCGTCGATGGCCCGGTGCGGCTGAGCTACGCCGACTGGCACCGCCGCGTGTGCGCCGTGGTCGCGGGGCTGGACGGCCTCGGGCTGAAGCCTGGCGACCATCTCGTGACGTTGCTGCAGAACACCTGGCAGGGGGCGACGCTGCACTGGGCGTGCCAGCTCGCCGGCGTCATCGTGACGCCGCTGAACTGGCGTGCAACGGCCGCGGAGCTCGACGACTGCCTTGCGGATTCCGAGGCCTCCGCGCTGGTCTATCAGGACGTTTCCGCGCCCGCGGTCGCCGCCTCGCCGCTGGCCGCCGCGCGGCGGCGCGTCGCGGTCAACGGGGGGCTGGGCGACGATCCGCAGTTCGACCATCTGCTGAGCGGACCCGCCGCCGATGTGGCGCCGCGCGTCGGCGCCGAGGCCTGGTCACTGATGCTGTACACCTCCGGCACCACGTCCCGCGCCAAGGGCGTGCCGCGGCGCCACCTTGCCGAGCGTGCCGCGGCGATCGCGCATGTGGCGCAGAACCTCTATGCGCGCGGCGAGCGCACGCTCGGCGTGATGCCGCTCTATCACACGATGGGCGTGCGCTCGCTGCTGGCGATGTCGCTGATCGGCGGCTGCTTCGTCTGCCTGCCGCGCTTCGACACCGCGCGGGCGCTGGCACTGATCACGGCCGAGGGCGTCACCAACCTCTACCTCGTTCCCACCTTGTACCATGACCTGCTGGCCGATCCCGGCTTTGCCGCGGCCGATCTCAGCCGCGTGCACAAGCTCGGCTTCGCCGGTGCGTCGATGACCGACGGTCTACTGCGGCGGCTCCAGGCGGCGTTCCGGCCGTCGCTGTTCGTCAACCACTACGGCAGCTCCGAGGTCTATACGTTCACCATCAACGAGGACGCCGCAGGCAAGCCGGGCAGCGCCGGGCGCGCCGGGCTCAACCAGATGATCCGCGTGGTGCCGCTCGGCGCCGCCGACGCCGCTGTGCAGGTGGCGCCCGGCGAGGAGGGCGAGATCGTCGCGCTGCTCGCCGGGGACGAAGCGTTCGAGGGCTACTGGCGCCGGCCCGACGCCGATGCGCGCGCGCTGCGCGGCGGCTGGTACTTCACCGGCGACACCGGCTACGTGGATGCCGATGGCGACCTGTTCGTGACCGCGCGGGTGGACGATATGATCATCACCGGCGGCGAGAACGTCTCGCCGGTCGAGATCGAGAGCTGCCTGTCGCTGCATCCCGGCGTCGGTGAGGTCGCGGTCGTCGGCCTGCCCGACGAGCGCTGGGGCCGCGTGGTGGTCGCCTTCGTCAAGCCGGACGGCGCGGTCGAGGCGGCGGCGCTCGACTTCCATTGTCGCGAGTCGGGGTTGGCCGCGTTCAAGCGCCCGCGACGCTATGTATTCGTGCACGAGATCCCGAAAAGTCCGGTCGGTAAGCTGCTACGGCGCAAGCTGGTGGCGGGCGACTACCGGCCATACTCCGCCGCAAAGGAACCCAGCCCATGAGCGAACCCGCCTTCGCCGAGCTCGACGGCTTCCGCGTCGAGGTCGATCCCACCGGCGCCCGCGCCGACATCATTCTGGACCGTCCGCCCCTCAATGTCATCAGCATGCCGCAGCGCGACCACCTGCGCCGCGTGTTCGAGACGCTGGACGCGGACGACCGTGTCCGCGTCATCGTGCTGCGCGCAACCGGCAAGCACTTCTCCTCCGGGGGCTACATCAACGGGTTCATGGAGGCCTCGCCCGAGCACGTCGCGCAGCTCGCGTGGAACATCGCCGCACCGGCGCGGGCGTCGAAGCCGGTGATCGCGGCTAACCGCGGCTTCTGCTTCGGGGTCGGCTTCGAGCTCTCGCTCGCCTGCGACTTCCGCCTCGCGTCCGAGACCTGCGAATACGCGCTGCCCGAACAGAAGCTCGGCCAGATCCCTGGTTCGGGCGGCTCGGCACGACTGCAGAAGATCGTCGGCATCACGCGCACCAAGGACATCGTGATGCGGAGCCGGCGCATCCCGGCACGCCAGGCGCTCGACTGGGGAATTGCGACGGAGGTGGTCGCGGACGCGGCGCTCGAGGCGGCGACAGACGCGCTGGTGAAGGAACTCGTCGGCTTCGCCCCGCTCGCGCAGCGCACGGCGAAAAAGCTGTTGAACGACACCGAGGACGCCAGCCTGTCGATCGCCATCGAACTGGAGGGCCACTGCTACAGCCGGTTGCGGTCATCCGAAGACTTCAAGGAGGGCGTGGCGGCCTTCCACGCGAAGCGCACACCGACGTTCCAGGGTCGCTGAGCGCGTCATACGTCGCATCGTCGCGCCAGCGTCGCACCGTGCCGACCTCGATGTCGAACAGGTCCTGCCCGTTCTATGGCGTACCCCCAGAAGCTCGCGGGAGACCGATGCTAAGGGTACGTTACAAATGTTGTCCACGGAGGTCGTTGAGACAAATCGCGCAAGCCGATAGGTGGAAAATCCGCCTGAGCGCGGGCAGCTGCCCGTCCTGGTAGCCAAAGCCAAGACAACCCAGTCCTGCCCATGACACGCGCTCTTCCACCACGCCCAGCGACACGATCCCGCAAGCCGAGCCGCCTGCCGAATCGTACTCAGGCAACCTAGCGGCGGTTCTTGGTCGGCTCTCGCTGGGCGGACGCGCCGCTGTAGCGTGGGGGTTCGCCTGCGCGATCGCCAGTGCGGCGACGCATGCCATGATCGAGACGCCGGCAACCCCGTGGTAGAAGCCCTCGAGGCCGCCGCAGTGGTCAAAGGGGCGGGGAGGGGAGCGTGAGTGGCTATCGCCGCATCCACATGGAGCCTCGGGACCCGCCCGGAATCGCTTCCGGCGGCGGGAGTTGGAGGCCGCCGAGGATTTATTCGGGGCATGGGTCGTGCGAGTGAATTTCGGACGGATCGACCGGCCGGACTCTCGTGCGCAGCTTCGTCGATCGCGTGACGGCGGGACGATATGTCCGCGCGGCCAAGGCCCGGCGGCGCTCGGCGCCGCGGCTGATTGGCGTCGCCTACCGCGTACTCGCCGATGACGACATGCTGGCTTGAGAAATCCTTCCCGGCGAGGCTTGTCGTCGGATACTGATGGTGTATGTACTAAGTTAGTATCTGTTGTCGCGGGAGGCAGGCTATGCCGAAAGAGGCGGTTTTCACGATGAAGCTGGAACCTGAGCTGCGCGACGAGTTCGTGGCCGAGGCCGAAGCTGCGCACCGGCCGGCCTCACAGATCGTCCGAGAGCTGATGCGCGAGTTCGTCCAGCGGCAGCGCGGAGCGCGCGAATACGACGAGTTTCTGGGCCGGAAAGTCGATATTGCGCGGGCCTCGATGCGCGCCGGCCGCGGCCGGCCGAATGAGCAAGTTGAAGCTGAGGCCGCGGCCCGCATCGCGGAGATGCTGCGGGAGGCCGACGAGGCCCGTGCGTGAATGTCATCTGGACGCCAGAGGCGGAAGAAGATCGAGCCAAAATTGTTGCCTACATCCGTGCTGACAACCCGCTCGCCGCGGCTCGAATGGACCGGCTTTTTAGCCGTGCCGCGAGCCGCCTGGCCGAACATCCGAGTTTCGGCCGGCCCGGGAAGATACCGGGCGCGCGCGAGTTGATCCCGCACGAGAGCTACCGGCTGGTGTAC
>Ga0307374_10010973_pt1 | contig 12984 bp, 16 predicted proteins | sample OX3MG_FD_202532 | JGI IMG/M metagenome (GOLD analysis project Ga0307374, IMG submission 202532) | Soil microbial communities from Risofladan, Vaasa, Finland - OX-3 | ecosystem: Environmental > Terrestrial > Soil > Coastal area > Acid sulfate soil | place: Finland: Risofladan, Vaasa | collected...
CCGGAGCCCTGCATGTTGAAAAACACATGTATGAGCAAATCTTCCTTGTCGTAGAGGGCCGTGGCACCTGCGAGGTCTGGGTGGAGCATGAGAACGAGCGGCGTGTTTTCGAGTGGCAGAGAGGATCGCTTTTCTCCATCCCAATCAATGCGAACTATCGGATCGTCAACGGTCAGTCGTCTCCGTCGCTGCTTTTGGGTGGAACCACCGCTCCCGTCGTCATGAATGCGCTGAATGACGTGAATGCAGTGTTCAATAATCCGTATGTATTTAAGGGAAGATTCAGCGACACCGACGACTTTTACAAACCGCGCGATGAGATCGAACCTGATCCCGTGCGTGGACTTGCCATGCGGCGTACCAATCTGGTGCCGGATATCATCAATTGCGATTTGCCGCTAGATAACCGCCGGTCACCGGGCTTTCGTCGCGTTGAGCCTTTCATGACGGATAACAGTTTCTATTTATGGATAGGTCAACACGAGAACGGCCGGTACTCCAAGGCACATGCCCACACCTCGGCGGCGGTCTTGATCTGCGTCAAGGGTAAGGGCTACACCTATACTTGGCCCGAGAGTCTGGGCACAACGCCCTGGAAGGATGGTAAAGCCGATCAGGTGCGTCGCCTGGATTACGAGCCAATCGGTATGGTCACAGCCGCGCCCGGCGGCGCGCGCTGGTATCATCAGCATTTCAGCGTATCTAAGGAACCCTTCCGCCTAACGGCCTGGTTTGGTCCACATTCACCCGGTCGCGATCCTGGGCCTCCAGGTACGCCGCATATCGACTATACCGCGATGGATATTTCCGAGGGGGGAACGTCAATCCCCTACTGGATGGAGGACCCATTCATTCGTAACGAATATGAGGCGACGCTGAAAAAGGAAGGGGTCGCGTGCCGCATGGCCGCCAAGCTTTATCAGAAGCCGGAATAGTCGAGTATTCCTCCTTCGCTAAGACGCACTCAATCATCGCGGGGTCGGCGATATGGAAGATGAAATTGGCGGCCGGCTGTTCTTCACCAATCAGCGGCGCTGTCTTGTCGACGAGGATGAGATTCATCTTACCAGTGTAGGCATTGATATTGGCTCTTCGACTTCACACCTGGCGTTTTCCCGAATCACTTTGGAACGTGTGGACGCACGGTATATCGTGACGGAACGCCAACTGCTCTTTGAATCGCAGATTCTTTTGACGCCCTATACCGACGCCGATGCAATCGATACGGAAAAACTCGCCGCTTTCCTCAAAAGGCAATATCAGTTGTCCGGTATCGACTCCACCGCAATCGATACCGGCGCTCTGATCCTGACCGGCACCGCCATCCGTCGCAAAAATGCCCGGGCGATTGGCGAGCTGTTCTCCGAAGCGGCAGGAAAATTCGTTTCGCTGAGTGCGGGTGATGAGATGGAGGCGCTGTTGGCGGCGTCCGGTTCCGGCGCCGTAGCGAAGTCGAAAGTCTCCGGACTTGACGTGCTGAATGTGGATATCGGTGGCGGAACAACCAAAATCGCGCGTTGTGTCGCCGGAGCGGTGGAGACGCTGACAGCGATCGATATAGGCGCGCGTCTTCTGGCGATGGACCAAAACGGCCGCCTGACGCGTATTGAACCGGCGGGTCGTTATGTTGCGGAGGAATGCGGTGTGCCGCTGGCCTTGGGACAAGTGGTGGAGAAGGAAGGCCTCAGTCGCATTGCGGAACGGATGGCGGATCATCTGATTGAAGCCATGGGAGCGCGCCCGATCAGCGAGATGACACGGTCGCTATTACGCCTAGACCCACTGGAACCACGGACCGCACCTCCTATCATCACTTTCTCGGGCGGCGTTTCCGAATATATCTACAATCGCGACAAAGAGAGTTATGGCGATCTAGGGCCGTGGCTAGCGCAGCAGATCGTCCAGCGCGTCCGGGATTGGGGCCCTGAAATTCAGGCGTCCGTGCAGGGCATCCGTGCCACGGTCATTGGTGCGTCGCAGTACACTGTTCAAGTCAGCAGCTCGACGATCTTTGTTTCTGACGTCAATATTCTGCCTTTACGCAATATCCCGACAATCAAACCGAGAATCTCTCTGGCGCCAGATACACCGGACAGCAGTGCGATCGCCGCCGCTGTACGCGTGGCACTTGCGCGGATCGGAAATGTGGACGATCACGACGCCATCTCGCTTTGTTACAGCTGGATCCATTCAGCAACCTTCAGTCGGATAGACGCCTTCTGTCGCGGAATTGCGGAAGGCTGTTCAGTCCAAATTTCGCGTGGCAAGGCACTCGTCATTATTGGCGATGGCGATATCGGAGGGTTGATCGGAGTTCATTTTGCCGAAGAGCTCGGACTACCTGTGCCAATCGTGTCAATTGACGGAATTTCACTGCAGGAATTCGACTTCGTGGACATCGGCACTGTTCTGCAAGGATCGGGTGCGGTACCTGTGATTGTGAAATCGCTGGTTTTTCCGGCAGCGGATACTGGGGGTGTTTACCGAAACCTGCCAAAAGTAGCGGTTTCCTGTGGATAACTCATTTCGCTCCGGCGGCCATTTTTTTGGGAAATGAGGGTAGGAGACGCTCCAGATAGCGCTCCAGCGGAAAGCGATAGATCCCCTGAAAATTGATGTGTTGGAAGGCAATGGGGGCGATGTGCGCCAGGATTTCGTCGCTCGGAACCGGTCGACCGGCTTCCCGGCTTCGTGCCAGGACCTGGTGTAGTCTCCAAGTGTTGTAGGCAATGACGACATTGGTAAGCAGGGTCAGGGCGCCGCTGATCATGACTTTCTCGTCCCGTCGTCGCCCGCGATCGACACGGATGGGACCGGCGTGTATGACGCTGCGTTCGGGCTTTTCGCAGCGCCGTGATCTGCGAGAGCGGCGGCACATACCACCTCACCGCGATGAGCGTGATCGCGATCGCAACGAACGCAACCATCAGGTGCTGCAAGGAAGCGCGCCACAGCGAGAGGCTCTGCAGGTCGCGGACCATCCGCTGGGTTTTCTGGAGTTGTTGATTGAGATCAAGAAGTGCCGACTCCACGACGTTACTACACGATTCGTGATTGTAAGCACGGTGAGATCGCCGCGCCGCGTGATTAGATGACGTGATAAGAGTTGAATCGGCGAAACCGATTCGTTTGGAGCACAAAAAAAGCGCCTTCCGCGCTTAACTTTCCTTTTTGTGTCTTCTGCTCTAATTGGCCGGTGCCTTGTGGCGCCTAGGAGCGCGGATCCGAAATAGGCGAATCCAAAAAAGCAATTCGCAGGATGCGCCGGCGGTGAATAAAAAGGCGCCTAGATTACTGGCCGGCCTCCCAATTCCCGCCATCTCTAGTATTTGCGCGGCAATGATCAATGCGGCGCTCATAAAATGCTACTTCATAGCTGGCCTCGCGCGTCCATTGGTATCAGTTGACTACAGAGTCGGGCAGATGGCAAATCTTGTGTGGTGACCGCGAAGGAATTGCGAGAGAGTTAGCCGTGATGGTCGGTGGCGACTTTAGTCCGCGTCGCAGAAATGACGAGAACACAGTAGGATCGCGGTGAAGGCAGACGCCGCAAAGCGGCTCGGTCGCGCGGCGACCGAAGAGAGGTGGGCGAGGAAACGGATCGGTATCCAGATGAGCGCGCGGCGAGTTTACGGCCCCGGCGACTTTGGCAGCTCGTCATCCATGGTGTAGTAGTCGGACATGTCGGCGATGTGGATGTGGCGCTCGATCGCGAGGTGGGTCGGGGGATCGGGGGTGCCGGCAATGATGCTGGTGGTGGTGCTGCCGATCGGCCGCCAGAAGAGATTGCCGCCGCAGCGGCTGCAGAAGCCGCGTTCGGCGGTGTCAGATGAGCGGTACCAGGCCAGCGTGCCGGCCGCCGTGAGCGTGAGCTTGGCCGTTGGGGCGCTGGTCGCCGCGACATAGTGGCCGCTCGTTTGGCGGCATTGCCTGCGGTGGCAGGCGATGATGCCGCGCAAGGGCCCGGCGACCCGATATTGGACGCCACCGCAGAGGCAAGTGCCGGTGTGAGTCTCAGTGCTTTCTGGCATGCGACGCGTGCGGCTCTTTAGTGCGATGCCGATAGGGTCAGGCTCTCTACGTCCTCTGCACAAATCGTGTCGACCGGTCGGCGCATGCGTGCGGCCGTTTCCATGATGGCGGTGACGGCAGCCGGGAATCGCGCGAGGGCGCCACGCAGTTGGTAAAGCTCGCGCACCTCGGTGACCCGGATGCCACCGGGCCGGCGCATCGCGTTCTCCAATTCGGTCTGACGCTTAATCAGTCGCAGCGCTTCGTGTAGCGGTTCCATGATCTCTCCCCGTGTGCCGTGGTCTAACGGATCAATTCATAGCCGCGCTGACGTCGGCGCTTTGCAATGTGAGCAAGCGCTAAGAGGGCAGCATCGATCGTGGGTTCGAGCGTGCAGCGTGCACGTGCCTATTCCGCCCAACGTGAACGCGGATTCCAGGCCATCGTGAACGCGCGGTGAGGGTCTCCGACCTAGGCCGCTGACATCGGGGCGGGCATTCACGATGCCATCGGTAACGGATCGTTTCCGGTGATGACGTGATCGGATTCGTCGCCTACGCGGAATGTCGGCGTCGCGGGGCCTCGTGGCCCGCGGAGTCGGGGATGCACTTACGCAGATTGCTCCGTCGGCCTGCTGCTGCGCCAGGTTGCGAAATCTTACGGCAGGCAGCATTCGGCCAACTCCGGACATGCAGGGGGCGAAAGTGATCTCCCGATACCGGACGGTCACCTGTAGAACCATCGGCTCCGAGTCCACGGGATTCAAAAGGGTTATGGTAGTATGATAACCTTGATGGGTGACAGCGCCGCATGATCCGAGCCTGGATACACTACTTGACCTCGACGGCCAAATACTTGTGGTCGATCCGGAGGGCGGCCATTGGGTGAGGTTCGTGGTGACACGCGTAGCGGTGTCCCCTGAGAAGCCACATGGATTAGATTACTCGCTGACTCTGCACGGCCGGGACGGCAAGCGGTTGGTCGGTTTTGACAATGCTCATCCGAGCGCCAAGCAGCAACTCGGTGAGCCACAGGATCACAGACATCGGTTGAAGACGATCAAGGCCTACGACTATCGCGATGCAGCCAGCCTATTGATGGATTTTTGGAATACGGTCGACTCGGTGCTCCGCGAACGAGGAATCATCACGTGACGACACTAAAGGTTGGAATTTCGACATACGCAGAAATGAAGGCCCGCACCCTGGCTATCGCTCGCGGGGGACATCGGGTGGCCGACGAACCACGGGTCTGGTTTACCTCGACTGAGTCCTTTGCGAAGATTCTGTCCGCTGGCAATCGGGACTTGTTGCGCATCATTAGCGAAGCGGCGCCCGGTTCGATTGAGGAACTGGCGCACCTGACTGGACGAGCAAAGTCGAACCTGTCGCGCACGCTGAAAACAATGGCCGGCTATGGGCTTGTTCGACTGGAGCCCGGTGAGCGCGGCCGGATCTCACCGAAAGTTAACTATGACCGGGTAGAGTTGGATCTGCAGATTACAAGAACTCATAAACGCGGGTGACGTTGGACCGAGTTCGGCCAGAACCTAGCCGTCGAAGTCTTGAAGTGCCAAAAAGCGCTTCGCGAAGCTGGTGGCGGGTCTGAATCGTGAGTGCGAGTCGCAGACAGTGCGCTGGACTGAGTCGGTCTCGGAGTTTGATGTCCGATGAATCGCGGCGACGTCGTGACCGTTGCGGCAGCTGGCGATCATGGCAAGCAGAACCGTTGTCGGGAGAGGTCGCAGATGATGGCCGATAAGCCGGGCAGCGAGCGCGAACGCCCGGCGCCCTGTACGATCTAGCTCCGGAATCCGATTAACGCGTGCTCCGACGGCGCACTGACAGGGGATGGGCATGCATCGTCGCTATGGGCTCTTGGTATTGCTCACGGCTTTGGTGATCGTGGCTTGTGCATTCAGCGGCATTACGAGATTGCAGTCCTACGGTCTGCCGTTTTTCGCCCTGGTAGTCGATGCCGATACGGCGGTGATCGCACCGATTCCAGGTATCGCGCTACCAAGGTCCGTCGAGCCGGGCGATCGGATCGATCTCGCCGCAACGCCTTTATCGGCGCGCATTGCGTTCAGCCAAAACAAATTGACCGCGGGGTTTCCCCCTGCCCCGAGGCCGACGGTATGAGTTCGTGGTGCGCCGGGGTCCTGCTTCGGCGACCGTCTCCGTCGAGACCGCGAATCTCAGCGCGATTTCGGGCTTTCGGTTGTCGGAGTGGACCTCTCTTGGCTTCTTTGTTTTACTCAGCGGGTTCGCGCTGCTCGCCCTCTGGCGCGGTCGCGACCGGGCCGCCGCAGGTCTGGCACTTTGGGCGATCGCCTTTCTGACCGGCATCGCGTGCCAAGCCGTTCCAGTCGACGGCGTGCCGGGGCTCAGTTTCCTCTTGGGCGGTTGGCTCTTCCTGCTGCTCGGACGCCTGGGCTTCTACCTGATGATCGAATCCACGGTCGGCGCCGTACTCACGCCGCGAAGCCGCGCGATCTGGCGTTGGACCTTTGCGCTGTCCCTGGGTGTCGGGGCCGCCCGGGTACTCGCCGGTCCCGTCATATTCGTCGTCACGGGTTGGGCGGAGCTGTACAGGCCAGCCTATGGACTCGCCGTCACCGCGAGCTTCCTGGTCCCCGTCGCCCTGCTGGTCGCGAGCTACCGCCTTGCGGACTCGATCCTGCGGCTGCGCCTGCGTTGGATGCTGTGGAGCGGCAGCATATTCGTCGTCGGCATTTATCTGAATGACACGTCGCTGCTCGGCTTCCCGACGACAACGATCGCGAGCAGTGTGATGTTCGTTCTCTCGCTGACTGGGTTTATGTACGCGGTACTGCTCCATCGAGTAGTGAATGTCTCGATCGTCATCAACCGCGCCCTGGTTTACGCGGCGACCACCGGCCTGGTGCTGGGCTTATTTGCGCTCCTGGAGAGTCTGATCGAGCATACCGCGCTTGGGCATGGCGCCAGCCTGCTGCTGGAACTGGCCGTGCCGCTCGCACTGGGCGCGGGCTTAAACACCGTACACCGACGCATCGAGGCCTGGGTCGAGCGGTTTCTTTTCCGTCACCAGTACCGCGCCGAAGCGGCGCTGCGTGGCTTTGCCCATGAGTGCGCCTACATCACCGAGGCGCCCGCGCTGTTCGATCTGACCGTGGATCAGATCACCCGGCACTCAGGAGCCCCCCGGGTCGCGTTGTACGAGTCCACAGCGCAGGGCTACGCCTGCGTGCGCCAGCGAGGGGCTCCGGCGTTGCCATGGGAGATCGTGGCGAATGACCCGGCCTTCATCCAGCTGCGTGCGCGCAACGCCGAGCTTGATCTCAATGACACGCAGAGCGCTCTCGGCGCGGACGGCTACGCCTTTCCGCTGATGGTGCGCGGGAGCCTCCTCGGCGCACTCGTGGTCGACCAGCGACCCGGCGAGCACTATGCGGCCGACGAACGCGAACTCTTGTTCGATGTCGCCCACGAAGTGGGCATGGCGTTGTTCGCGTTACGCGCGTGGGAGAACGAAGCACGGGCACAGAAAAGTGCGTTACAGGTGCAGGAAATCAAGGCACAGGTCCTGGCGGCCGAAGCGCGTGCGCAGGCTAGCGAGGCGCAGGCCCGCGCCCGTGAACTGGAAGCACATGCCCGAGAATCGGCGCTCTTGACTGCCTTGAGTGCGTTGAGCGCGGCAACAAGCAAATAGCTCTCATTGATTCAGGGCGGCCCAGGTCAACGCCGGTTGGCGCTTGATCGAGGGAGACACTCTAGCGGCTTGTGACTAGCAGGGGCGGTTTGGACTCGTTCTGCTACCGGAAAGCCGCCGTTCGCGACCGTCAGGGATGGGTCAAGACCTGCCCGATAGCGGCCGCCGCAAGGCCAGGAGAAAAAAGGGGGGGCCTTGCCTCTGCCTTTGATCCTACCCCATCGTTCTCGCCGTCAAGGCGCTCCGTTGCTCACGCGCGGACGCGCGTTCCTCTACTCGCCGCGTGGCCTTACGGCCAGCCTGTGACGGGCTGCGCTGCGATGGCCTGACTTCCGGACTCGGGCAATCCGCCCGATCAAGACCGGAGAACGACGATGTCGACTATCACAAAAACACTGAACGCCGCGGAGCTCGCGCAATTCACCGGCAGCGAGAACTGGTATCGCCACGCGATCAATCGCGCGGTCCTTTTCACCGACGGCGCGAAGTTCGTCGCCGATCAGGGTGGCGCGTACTGGCTCCTCGATGAGATAGCGATCATCCAGCCGCACAATGCGCGCGTCGCCGCCGAAAGTTTCCAGGTCTGGAAGCTGGCCGTAAAGTCCGACCAATCCGGCGTTCTCACTTGCGAGGATGGCGACGACAACGTCGTCTACACGAAGTCGATCGAGTACACCGATTGCCCGGCGGCCGGCATCACCGCTTTGTTGCCGGGCAAGTACTGACCACGTTTTCCCCGCCGGCGTCGCCGACGGGGCTCTTCTCTCGTTGCACGAACACGAACCAATGCAGAAAAAATGGGGCTTGCCTCTTCTCTAGATCCTACCACGTCTTAGGTTTGATCAGTCGTTGTCACCGCATCGTATGCCTCACTGTGATAGTAGTAGTGACAGCGATGAGTGCCAGCACGGGGAGAAGAATGATGATCCAGGCAATGGGGTGCGCAAAGTTCACGGTGTATCCGATTCCAAATCGCCTCTCGACCATCACGGATGGGTCATTGCGATTGAAGTAGAAGACGCCGAGCTTCCAGAAGCGATCCTCTGTGCGATCCCCCACCGGTCTTGTTGAATCGGAATCCGGTCGCTGAGGAGACGGTACCCTGTTGCCGCCTTGGCCGAGCCGCATCAAGACTGCGGTGCCCGCAATCGCGATGAGTCCGGCCACCATGAAGATCGCCGCGGGCGGACGCTGGAGCGAGGCGGGCAAAAGAGGCCGGATCGCCAGCCCGGAAAACAGCACGGCAATCCAGTATTCCATCACCAGCAGCACGGTCGATGCCGTCCTGCGGAACCGAGACTCCCGCTCACCCTGGGGGCCGCCGGCGTAAATCGGACGCAGCCAGTGGGCCATCCCGTAGAGAATGAGTGTCAGTGGGAGGAGGATCACCGCGGCGACGAGTACCGGGAGGAAGACGGTGCCGAGGCTGCGTGCCGCCCAACGGTCGGGCTGGCCGTGGGCACCCCAGTGGAGGACCAGGCGAGCGGGGATCTGCTGCCAGTGCGTGCCCAGATAACTGGCGCACGCGACGAGCAAGGCGAACGGCCCGGATGCGGTCACCCAGCCGCCGGGGATTTTTCGATTGCGCGTGCCAACCCGCGCTTCGCGGATCGTGGTCGGCGCAAGAGCGTGAGGCAGTACAAGGCGTCTAGCTCGATAGTAAACCGCGAAGTATGCACCGAGCTGCAACAATAGGGCCAAGGGAGCGAGCGGGAATGCGGGCGTCACGACGAGCGCCCCGAGAAGAGTCAACGTCAGGGCGGACACGCCGATGAGTCCTCGACGGTACCGGCGCAGAATGAATCTGCCTTCGCTGCTGTCGCGGAATTCCGGCGCTACGGTGACCGCAAAGTAGAGATCGGGGCGTGTCAATCGCGGTAAGAACCAGTGAGCGATCGCGGACAATGTCCCGAGCGCAAGCAGGATGACGCGTACTACGAGAGTTGGGCTCACCTCGGCACCTCACTGGTGATCTTTCCGAGCGGGGATGATTTGCGAATCGCCTTCATAGTCCTCCCTCCTTGAGTCGATGCACGCTATCCATTAGCTCGCGGATCAGTCGCTTGCGCGGCAGCCCTTCGGCCAGCGCTTTTGCGAGAAGCTCACGCAATGGACGGGTAAATCTCTCGGGGCCCTCTGACCGGTTGGGTGCGTGGTGACGCTCCCGGACCGTTGCGCCCCGGTGTCTTTTAAGCTCGAGCCACCCCTCGTCCGCGAGCTGGCGATAGGCTTGCGCCACTGTGTTGTGGTGAACCCCCAAATCGATCGCCAGCGCCCGAACGGTCGGTAACTTGTCGCCCGGACCGAAATGGCCGGCCACGAGCTCGGCGCGCAGGCCGTTGGCAATCTGCTCGTATACCGCAACGTTTGAGGCCAGATCTATCCGAAGCATGAGTCTCCCCGTGTACAGGGCACTTGTACACCGTAGACAGACAAAGTGCAAGACTATTCCTCACCCACCACTTGCAGCCAGTCGTCAGAATCTCGTAGTTGCCGCTATCTGTGCGAACGTGCCAGCGGCGGCCGCACGCTCCCCTTTGCGGGCAGGAAGGTGGAATTCACACTTCGCGTTGATCGAGATCGCCGCGAGCGCAGCTTCGATCGGCATCTCGCGGATGCGCGCGAGCATAGTGGCGCTGAACGCACGGAATCTCGGGAGCGAAGCGAAACAGACACCCTCCCCGCGCCCCACCCGGGCTACTCGCTTCCGACGGAGGCAGGGCTACTCGACCGGACTATAGAGGGAGAGAGGGAAAAAGAAGGGCGGGTTGCTTGCCCGATCAATCCTATCCCATCGTTCTCGCCGATCAAGGCGCTCCGTTGCTCACGCGCTCGCGCGCGTTCCTCTACTCGCCGGGTGGCCTACGGCCAGCCTGTGACGGCTGCGCTGCGATGGGACCCCTCCGGTCTCGGGCAATCCCGCCCGAAAGATCCGGAGAACGACGATGTCGACCAACACCAAAACACTGAACACCGCGGAGCTCGCGCAATTTACCGGCAGCGAGAACTGGTATCGCCACGCGATCAACCGCAAGGTTCTTTTCACCGATGGCGCGAAGTTCGTCGCCGATCATGCTGGTGCGTACTGGTTCCTCGATGAGATCGCGATCGGCCAGCTCGAGCCGTGCATTGCCGCGGAAGAATTCCAAGTCTGGCGGCTTGCGGTGAACGCCGATCAAACCGGCATTCTCACCTGCGACGACGGCAACGGCCGCATGGTCTTCAGCAAGGAGCTCGAGTTCACCGACTTTCCGCCGGACGGCATCGCGCTCTGGTTCACCAACAACACGATCCTGTTACCGAGCGAGTACTGACCGCTTCGCCCCGCCGGCGACGCCGGCGGGGCTTCCTCTGTTGCCCAAAGGTAAATTATGCGACGGGCATTTTTCGGCCCAAGAACCCGCTTAACAGTGCTAAATTAGGCACGGTCCTCGAATGGGCCTCATTGACCCACACCGGTCCGTCGCGGTATCTGAGTGCAGCAGTTCGTGGTCTTCAACTTCAACGTTACGGTATTCCAAAGTATCCTTTCGCTGCCGCCTTTACAGACTCCTCCAGCACGGCTTTGATAATCGTCTTGGCGGTGCTGATGCTCACGCTCTTGGCGTTGGCCTTTATGACCTCCATCGCCTCCTTACTGCGAAGGCCATCGAGAAACTCGTGACCCGCCGCGGTTAGTCGAAGGGGAACAGCTCCCCACGACGGATCATCGTCACCGATTCCAAATCGAAGCCCAATATCTCTGTCCCCGTCTGGCTGCGCAATAAAGCTTTGGTCCTGCAGGATCTGCATGTGGAAAACGAAGATATCGGTTTCGTAGTCGAAACCCACCTTTTGTAGCTCCTTTATGTCCGTAGTCGGTCGAGGTGCTTCGGCGAAAGCTTCCATGAGCCGCCTTAGATAGTCGTAATCAATCTGCATAGGTGGTTCTCGAAACTGGAGTGGCCCTGTTGTCCACGACGCCATTGACGTTGGGAAATGGAGTTTTGTCAGATAGCAGCGCCAAATTCGGTCACGACAATAGTCCTACGCCGATCCATGGGCGAGTCCACGCGAACGACCACCCACTATGTGCAGACCCTCCGAACCAACCGCCAACGTCCGCTTGGCCGCCTGCTGCCTGTCGATCCGCTCCGAACCGGCCATTCATCGTCGCACAAAGGGTAAGTATGAAACGCCCGCTAGCCCCGCCAGAATCAAGGCCTTGCATGTTGCATAAGTCGGTTTCATAATTGAAACCCATTCCAACCTTCGACCGACGACGAATCCACCATGACCAACGTGACTCGACTTCCGCCGTTCGGCAAGACAATGCATGTCGAGGCGGACATCCCTGCGAGCCAGCTCGATGAGTTCAACCGGGCCATCACCAATCTCATCGTCGGTGATCGACCGCGGATGGATGCGCTCGTGCGCGATGAGGGCGAAATCCAGCGCCGTGCGAACGCGGCCCTGCAGCTGATCGAGAGGACGATCGGCGAGCATCCCGGCACGGGCCAAGCCCGGTGCCTGGTGAGCTTCCTTGCCGGCGTCTATAACGGCCAGGACTATCCGTTCGATCTCAGCGAGCTCCGTGGCCTCGATCCGGCGCTCGCCAATGCTTGTCTCGATTACCTCAACTACGACCGCCTTGGAAAGACCGAGGTGCACAAGCATCTATCGAATGGCGAACGGGATCTGCACGCGTGGATCGAGCGCTACGGCCTCACGCCGCATCGGCGATGAGCGGGGCCTTGCAGCAAGGCCTCTCCGAGGCTGAGATCGCCGTGCTCGCGGCGCGCGTGGCCGCGAATGCGCATCCTGAGGCGCTCTCGCTCGAGGCGGTCGACGGCCTGTTCTGCGCGCTCGTCGCAAGTCCCGCCACGGTCATGCCGCACGAGTACCTGCCGGTGATCCTGGGGGGAACCCAGGGCGAGGAGGGCGGACTGCTCGGCGATCTCGCCGGCCTGTCCGCGACGATGGGGCTGCTAATGCGTTACTGGAACTCGATCGTGCAGGACTTCGAGCGCGAGACCTTCCACGTCGCCTACCTTGGCGAACCCGGCGAGGATGGCGTTCCGGGGCGCACCTGGGCGCGCGGCTACATGCGGGGCGTACATCTTGCCCGCGATGGCTGGAGCCGCATCCTCCATGATGAACGCGAGAACTTGGTGCGCTACATCCCGATCGTGGCCGGGGAAGTCGATCCCACCTGGCCGAAGGAGCCGCTTACCCAGGAGCAGTCGAAGGCCATGCTCGCGGACATTCTCGAAGGGGCGGGGCGCGCGTACCGATATTTCA
>Ga0307374_10010974_pt1 | contig 12984 bp, 9 predicted proteins | sample OX3MG_FD_202532 | JGI IMG/M metagenome (GOLD analysis project Ga0307374, IMG submission 202532) | Soil microbial communities from Risofladan, Vaasa, Finland - OX-3 | ecosystem: Environmental > Terrestrial > Soil > Coastal area > Acid sulfate soil | place: Finland: Risofladan, Vaasa | collected...
CCGAAGTGCTGGGACGCAGCCCCATGGTGCAGTGGGCGCAGCAGGCGGTCAGCCGCCGGTTCCTGCAGCGCGTCGACGCCATTGTGGTGAGCGCCCCCGCCAGCTCGCATAGCAACGGTCTGCGGCCGTTTCCCGAGCGGGTGCACCTGATCCCGTTTGGATTTGATTGGCGGGCGTTCAGCGGGCCGCGGCCCCGTCGCGACGCCGGTCGCCCGGCGCAACTCATCTTTGTCGGCCGCCTCGTCGCTTATAAAGGGTTGGATGTGCTGCTGCGGGCCCTGACCACCCTTCCGGCGCGCTTGCAGATCGTCGGCGAGGGGCGGGAACGCCCGCGCCTACAACGTCTGGCCGCGCGCTTGCGGATCACCGACCGGGTGGAGTTTCTCGGCCATCTGCCCGATGCCGAGCTGCCGGCCCGGCTGGCCGCCGCCGACGTTTTCGTCCTGCCTTCGCGCACGGCGGCGGAGGCTTTCGGCGTGGCGCAACTGGAGGCCATGGCCGCGGGCCTGCCGGTGGTCAACACCGCCCTCGCCACCGGCACCGATTGGGTCAGCCTCGATGGCGTGACCGGCCTCACCGTCGCCCCCGACAACCCCGTTCAGCTCGCCGCCGCGTTGCGCCACTTGATTGAAGACCGCGATTTTCGCCTCGCCTGCGGGCGCCGGGCGCGGCGGCGGGCGCGGAATCTGTTCTCGATCGAGGCCCGCGGCGCCGAGATGGCGGCGCTCTACGAGGGGTTGCTCGCCCCTCGTAGTAAAATGGAGGTGTTCCCCTTGAGAGCATCATGAAAATTGGCGTGGTGGTGTTTCCTGGCAGCAACTGCGACCATGACGCGCTCTATGTGGCCGGCACCGTCGCCGGCCAGGAGGCTGTCCCGTTGTGGCACGAGAGCGCCGAGCTCCAGGGCTGCGAGGCCGTCATCATTCCCGGCGGCTTCAGCTACGGCGACTACCTGCGCACCGGCGCCATTGCGCGCTTTTCGCCCATTATGGGAGCGGTTCAGCGCTTCGCGGCCAGCGGCGGTCCGGTGCTGGGCATCTGCAACGGTTTCCAGATTCTGTGTGAGACGGGGCTGCTCCCGGGCGCGCTGATGCGGAACGCTGGCCTGCGGTTCGTTTGCCGCCCGGCGTATCTCCGGGTCGAATCCACGTCCACGCCGTTTACCGCGGCGTGCCGCATCGGCCAAGTGCTCAGTATTCCCGTCGCCCATGGCGAGGGCAACTACGTGGCCACGCCCGAGGCGCTGCAAGAAATAGAACGGCACGGCCAAGTGGTGTTCCGCTACTGCAACGCCACGGGCGAGGTGACGGCGGCCGCCAACCCCAACGGCTCGCTCCACAATATCGCTGGCGTCTGCAGCGAGGGCCGGAACGTGGTCGGCCTGATGCCGCATCCGGAGCGGGCCAGCGAACTGGTTCTGGGTTCGGCCGACGGCTTGCAAATTTTTGCATCCCTGCTCGCCCACTGCCGCGTGGCCGTAACTTTGTGACCACCTCCACTGCCATCACGCCTGACGTGCTCGCCCGGCACGGCCTCACCGCCGACGAGTACCGCCGCATCTGTGAGCTGTTGGGACGCGAGCCCAACTGGACCGAGCTGGGGGTGTTCTCGGTCATGTGGAGCGAGCACTGCTCCTACAAAAGCAGCCGCATCCACCTCAAGCAGCTCCCCACCGGCGGCCCGCAGGTGCTGCAAGGGCCGGGTGAGAACGCCGGCATCATCGACATCGGCGACGGCTGGGCGTGCGCGTTCAAGATCGAGTCGCACAACCACCCCAGCTTCGTCGAACCCTTCCAAGGCGCGGCCACGGGCGTGGGCGGCATCCTGCGGGACATCTTTACCATGGGAGCGCGGCCGGTGGCGATCATGGACTCGCTGCGCTTCGGCCCGCTGCGCCCGGATCTCGATCCCAGCGGCCAAACCTCGCCGGAGACGGCGGCGCGCAACCACGCCATCCTCGAAGGTGTGGTGGGGGGCGTGGCGCACTACGGCAACTGCTTTGGGGTCGCGAACCTGGGCGGGGAGACGGCGTTTGATCCCTGCTACTCGGCCAACCCGCTGCTCAACGCCTTTGCCCTGGGGATCGCGCGCCAGGATGCGCTATTTTTTGGCAAGGCTGAGGGCGTCGGCAACCCGGTAATCTACGTGGGCGCCAAGACGGGCCGGGACGGCATCCACGGCGCCACCATGGCGAGCGAGGCCTTTTCGGAGGCGAGCGAAGCGAAGCGTCCCAACGTGCAAGTCGGCGATCCGTTTCTGGAGAAGCTGTTGCTGGAAGCCTGCCTGGAAGCGATGCAGACGGGCGCCATCGCCGGCATTCAGGACATGGGCGCCGCCGGACTCACCAGTTCGGGTTGCGAGATGGGCGCGCGCGCCGGCACCGGCATCGATCTCGACCTCGACCGCGTCCCGCAGCGCGACCAGGGCATGACGGCCTACGAGATGCTGCTCAGCGAGAGCCAGGAGCGCATGTTGCTGGTGGCCCACCAGGGCCGGGAAGACGAGGTCTATGCCGTGTTCCGCAAGTGGGGCCTGGACGCGGTGCAGGTGGGCGTGGTCATCGCCGAGCCGCGGTTCCGCGTGCGCCACCACGGCGAGCTGATGGCCGATATTCCCAACCCGGCACTGACCGACGAGGCGCCCCGCTACGACCGGCCGCGGCGGGCGCCGCAGCGCACGTTGCCGCTCGATCCCGCTCCGGCTTGGCGTGGCAGAAAGCGTGACGCCGCCGCCGATTTGCTGGCGTTGCTGGGCTCGCCCAATCTGTGCTCCAAGGCGTGGGTCTACGAGCAGTACGACACCATGGTGCGCACCAACACCCTGGCCGGCCCCGGCGGCGATGCTGGCGTGATCCGGCTGAAGGACACCGGGCGCGCCCTGGCCATGGCGCTGGACGGCAACGGCCGCTACTGCCAGCTCGATCCCCGCCGCGGCGCCCAACTGGCCGTGGCCGAGGCGGCGCGCAAGGTGGCGTGTACAGGCGCGCGGCCGCTGGCCGCCACCAACTGCCTCAACTTCGGCAACCCGGAAAAACCAGAGGTGATGTGGGAGTTGGCCGAGGCCATCGCCGGCATTGGCGAGGCCTGCCGCGCCTTGGACACGCCCATCACCGGCGGCAACGTCAGCCTCTATAACGAGACGCTGGGCCGCGGCATTCAACCCACGCCGGTGCTGGGGGTGGTGGGGCTGCTGGAACGCGGCCGCGCGCCGCTCGCGGCGCGCTTCGCGGCGCCCGGACGCGCCATCCTGGTGTTGTCGGGTTCGCCGGCTTCAGGCGAGCGCGAATTCGGCTCCAGCGAGTATGTGGCGTTGCTGCTGGGCACGTTATGGGGCACGCCGCCGGCGCTCGATCTGGAGCGGGAGCATGGCTTGCACCAGGTGCTGGAGCAGGCTCACGCGCACGCCGGCCTGGATTCGGCGCATCAAGTATCGAGCGGCGGCTTGGCGATTGCGCTGGCGGAGTGCTGCTTGGCGCAGACGGTGGAGCAGCCGGAGAAGGCGCCGCTCGGTCTGGAGGTCAATTTGTCGGACGCCCGCGATTGGGAGTTGGCCTTATTCGCCGAGGATGCCAGCCGGGTGGTGGTCTCGTGCGACCCCGCGCGGGTGGCCGAGGTGACCGAGGCGGCGCAGGCGGCTGGTCTGGAGGCGGTGCACGTGGGCGAGACGCGGACGCATGGGTTTGTGATCCGCCACCGCGGACAGGTGGTGGTGCAATTGGAACTCGAGGCGCTGGCGGTGGCGTGGCGCGGAGGTTGGGCATGAACTCGGCGAGGAATTCAGCGATGAATTCAGCGATGAACTCCCCCGGGACCAAGCTGCGCGAGAAATGCGGGGTGGTGGGGGTGTGGGGCAACCATGAGGCCGCCAACCTCGCCTACCTCGGGCTCCACGCCCTGCAGCACCGGGGGCAGGAGTCGGCCGGCATCGCCGCCAGTGACGCGGGTGGCGCGGGGCAGGCGATTCACCTGCGCCGCGGCATGGGCTTGGTGGCGGATGTTTTCAGCCCCAAGACGCTGGGGCGTTTGCCCGGCCGCATCGCCATCGGCCATACCCGTTACTCCACCGCCGGCGATAGCGGCATCGGCAATGCCCAGCCGCTCATGGTGGAGTGCAACAAGGGACGGCTGGCCATCGCCCATAACGGCAACCTTACCAACGCCACCGCCATCCGCGCACGATTGGAAGCGCAGGGCTCGATTTTCCAGACCACCAGCGACACCGAAGTCATCCTGCACCTGATTGCCCAGTCGCGCGCCGCCAGTTTCGATGGCGCCTTGGAAGAGGCATTGAACCAAGTCGAGGGCGCCTACTCGCTGCTGCTGCTCACGCCCGACAACTTGTACGCCATCCGCGATCCGCTCGGTTTCCGGCCGCTGGCGCAGGGCAAGCTGGCGGAAGGGGGAGCCTTCTTCGCCAGCGAAACCTGTGCCTTTGACCTCATTGGCGCCCGCTTCGAGCGCGAGGTGGCGGCGGGTACCTGGGTCAAGGTGAGCGGGGAATCGCGCGCGCCAGCGATCATTGCCCACCGCTTCGCGGCTGAGCGCCCGGTGCGCCAGTGCGTATTCGAGCACGTCTACTTCGCCCGCCCCGACAGCTTGGTCTTCGAGCGCAGCGTGCAGCAGAGCCGGGAACAGATGGGCCGCATCCTCGCGCAGGAAGCGCCCGCCGATGCCGATATCGTGGTGCCGGTACCGGATTCCGGCGTGGCCGCGGCGCTGGGCTATTCGGCCGAATCCGGCCTGCGCTGCCGCTTTGGCCTGATCCGCAACCACTACGTGGGCCGGACCTTCATCGAGCCCACCCAGCAGATCCGCGACTTCGGCGTCAAGCTGAAACTCAACCCCGTGCGCCGGTTGCTCGAAGGCCAACGCGTCGTGCTGGTCGACGACTCCATCGTGCGCGGGACCACCAGCCGCAAAATCGTCAACATGATCCGCGAGGCCGGCGCCACGGAAGTGCATGTGCGCATCTCCTGCCCGCCCACCATCTCGCCCTGCTACTACGGGGTCGATACCCCGTCGAAATCCGAGCTGATCGCCGCCAACCAAACCCAGGAACAAATTCGCGCCTCCATCGGCGCCGACAGCCTCGCCTACCTCTCGCTCGCCGGCCTGAGCCGCGCGGTCGAGAACCGCAACGACAGCTACTGCATGGCGTGCTATACCGGCCAGTATCCAACCTCGGTATAAAATACGTTGGCGCCAGTAATGCGCAGCCCCAGCTTGGGGCGATGGGGTCCCCAAGCCGGGGCGAGCATAAGCGGGACGCGCGGTGAAGCCGCGCTGGGGCCCGCGCCAGTCAAAGGTTACGGCTGCACGCATGCCGGAAGACGTTGAAGCGCTGCCATCACTCGCTGCCTACCTGCACGGCTTCGCCGCGCGTGGGTCCCGTCCGGCCCTTATCGAACAGCACCTGTATCGCGGCGCGACCTACAGCTACGCCGCCCTGCTGGGCAAGGCGTTGGCCTTGCAGGCGCGGCTGCAAGCCCGCGGCGTGGGGGCCGGCGACCGGGTGCTGTTGTGGGGCGCCTCGGGCGCGGCCTGGGCGATCGCCTTCTATGCGTGCCTGCTGCAAGGGGCGGTGGTGGTGCCCATCGACGCCGCCTTTTCCGTGGGCTTCGTCGCGCGCGTGCGGGAGCAAACCGGGGCGGTGTTGCTCTGCACCGATCACCACGGCGAGGCGGGGGCGCCCGCCGGCTTGCCGGTTGAAGAGTTTGCCGCCATCACCGCCCTCCCCGCCATCGCCCCGGCGGCGGCGCTGCCGGCGGTCGAGCGCGCGCCCGAGGACCTGCTCGAGATCGTGTACACCAGCGGCGCCACCGCCGCACCCAAGGGGGTGATGATCACCCACGGCAACCTGCTTGCCAACCTGCGGCCGATCTACGGCGAGATCGGCAAATACAAGCCCTACGCGGGCATGGCGCTGCCGTTGCGCTTTCTGCACCTGATCCCCTTGAGTCACCTGTTCGGTCAGGTGATGGGGCTGTTCATCCCGGCCATGCTGGATAGCGCGGTGATTTATCCCGAGTCCCAGGCGCCGGCGCAATGGGCACGGCTCATCAAGCAATACCGGGCCTCGGTGATGATCGCGGTGCCGCAGCAGGTGCAGCTCTTCAGCCAGTGGGCGGCGGAAGAGATGCAGGTCAGCGTGGCCGCTACCGCCGCGCTGGGGCGGCAGCATGGCATGGCCTGGAGTTTCTGGCACTGGCGCCGGTTGCACCGCCGCCTGGGCTGGAAGATGTGGGCGTTTGTGGTGGGGGGAGCGGCGCTGCCGGCTCTGGTCGAGGATTTCTGGAACTGCATGGGCTACGCCATGATCCAGGGCTACGGTTTGACGGAAACGGCGCCGGCGATTGCGGTGACCCATCCGTTCAAAATCCGGCGGGGCGCGGTCGGCCGCCTGCTGGCGGGGGTGGAGACCAAGCTGGCGCCGGATGGCGAAATCCTGGTGCGCGGCGGCAACGTCTCGCCCGGCTACTACCGCAACCCCGAGGCCACGCGGCAGACGTTCGCCGATGGCTGGCTGCATACCGGGGACTTGGGGCGACTGGACGAGGAGGGCAACCTCCACTTCCTGGGGCGCAAAAAAGAGATGATCGTCACCGCCGACGGACTCAACGTCTTCCCCGAGGACGTGGAGCGCGCCTTGAACCTGCAGGCGGCCATCGCCGACAGCGCCGTGGTGGAGGAGAAGCGCGGCGCCAGCAATCAGATTCATGCCGTGGCAGTACTGCGCGCCGGCCACGCGGCCGAGGAGTTGGATGCCGCCGTGGCCGCCGCCAACGCCGCCCTGGAGCCGCACCAGCGCGTGCGGGCGGCCTCGGTGTGGCCGCAACCCTCGCTGCCGCGCACCGCCTCCACGCAGAAGCTGCAGCGCGTGGCCATCGGGCGCTGGGTGAACCAGGGCGAGGGCGCGGCGCCCGCCCCCGGCGCCGCCCAGGCGGCCGCCGATTGGCGCGAATTCGCCCACACCCGCTGGGGCATCGCCTCCGAACGGCTGCAGCCGCAGGCACGGCTGGATGCCGACCTGGGGCTGTCGTCGCTCGACCGTGTGGAGTTGCTGTCGTGGCTGGAGGCGCACGCGCCCGGCGGATTGGAGGAGTTGGCGTTGGCCACCGCCCAAACCGTCGCGGACGTGGATGCGCTGGCCCATCCCGGCGCCGGGCTGGCGGCGCCGGCCGCCGGCCCCACCACCACCACCACTGCGGCGCCGGCGATCGCGGCCGCGCCTTCCATTCTTACCAACGAGGCCACGTGGCCGTTGCGGCCCGCCTGGCGCGGCTTCCGCTCCCTGGCGTTTCCGGCCGTCGTGTTTCCGTTTCTAAAGTGGGCGGTGAGCCACGTCGAGGTGCGCGGCCAGGAGCGTTTCTCCGCCCTGCGGCGGCCCCTCCTGCTGATCGCCAACCATCAGAGCATGCTCGATGTGCCTCTCATCCTGCGGGCACTGCCCAGCGCGTGGCGCCCCTGGGTGGCGCCCGCCATGGGCATCGAGCCCATGGTGGATGCGCTCAACCCCAACAGCAGTGCGCGCCGCCGCCGCAAGGCGTACCGGCGGTTTTTTCTGCTGCGTGCCTTTTTTAACGTCTACCTGTTGACCGAGGGCTCGATCGCGCGCGCCCTGCGCCGCACCGGACGCCTGGCGGATGAGGGTTATTGCCCCTTGATTTTCCCCGAGGGCCGGCGCACCCCCGACGGGCAACTGCATCCGTTCCGTCCCGGCATCGGCGTGTTCGTGGCCAATCTGCGCATTCCTGTCATGGCGATCCGCATTGGCGGGCTCTACGAGATCCTCCCCGACGGCGCGACCCACCCGAAGAGGGGGCCAGCGTGGGTCGAATTTGGCCCCGTATTCCATTTTTCCACCGAATCGCCGGAAGAGATTACATCTCAGCTGGAGTCGTGGTTTAAAATGGTGGCAAGCCCCCCGCTTGAGGTTAAGTGACGCACTGTCCACAATGCCACGCGGCGGCGCTGCGCCGAACCTCGCGCACGCTCGGGGAGCGGGTTACCGGCCACGCGTTCGCCTATTACTGCTCCCAATGCGGCGAGCGGCATGTGGTGCGCAAGGTCAAGCACTGCTGGCGCTGCGGCACCGACCTGGATCGGCGCAAGCGGCAGATGTTCATCGATTACCTGGCGGCGGGGCTGGTGCTGTGGCCCTACTCCTGCCGCCGCTGCGGCAAGCGCCGCTACCGCTGGGGCAAGCACGCAGGATAGTGAGCAGTGAATAGTGAGCAGTGAGCGAGAGTGGCGGGCAGGTGACTGCTCACTCGAAACTGCTCACTGCGCGCGTCAGCGCGCGGCTTGGCGGGTGGCAAGCACCTGCAGGGCGCGGGCTTCCAGCGCCTGCGCCTGCGGCAGCAGGGTCACGGCCTTGGCCACCTCGGGATCGGTTTCCATCAGCGTCTTCCAGCCGTCGGCGAGTCCGTAGAGCGCGGAGATGACGCGGAACCGGATCTGGTGCTGAATCCAGGCGGCGTTGGCGGCGACGTCGTTGGGGTTCAGAGTGACGTGCTGGCTGGCCATGTAGGTGACGAACTGCTGCACCGTGGCGGCATCCGGCGTCCAGGTCAGCGGCACCGTCTCGTGCTGGCCGAGGTACTCGTCGGCGAAGTCGTAGAAGGCGGAGCGGTCGGTGAGCATCTGTTGGAAGTCGTTGAGCCGGTCGGCGGGCAGGACGACGTCGGGGGTGATGCCGCCGCCGCCGTAAACGGTGCGGCCGATGTCGGTCATCTTGACCTCGCGCTGGCTGGGCGGGGTGGGATGTTCGTTATGGACGTAGAAGTAATCGTAGAGCGAGACGCCCTCGTAGGGGCGCTGGATCAGGCGTCCGCTGGGGGTGTAGTAGTGGGCGGTGGTGAGTGCCAGGCCGGTGCCGTCGTCCAACCGCATGACCGACTGCACCAGCCCCTTGCCAAAGGTGGTCTGGCCGACGATCAGGCCGCGGTCGTGGTCCTGCACCGCGCCGGACACGATCTCGGCGGCGCTGGCGGTCATGTTGTTGACCAGGATCACCAAGGGGAAATCGTGGCCACCGTTGCCGTGGGTGGCCACCAGCACGTGTTCGGGCGAATTGCGGCCGTGGTCGCTGACGATGACCTGATCCTTGGCCAGCAGCATGTCGGCCACGCCTTGGGCTTGGTTGAGCAGGCCGCCGGGGTTGCCGCGCAGGTCGAGGACCACGCCCTTGAGCGTGCCGGAGTCTTCCAGCGGGTCCAGGATGGCGTGCATCTCGCTGGTCGAGGTGGCGGTGAAGCCGGTGAGGTGGATGTAGGCCACGCCGGGCTCGATCTGGAAGTGGGAGTCGACCGAATCGTGCTGCACATCGGCCCGGACCAGATTAAAGGCCAGCAGGTTGGGATGGCCGACGCGCTTGACCGCAATCTGCACCTGCGTGCCCTTGGGGCCTTTCAGCATGGCCGCCACATCCTCGGTGGACAGGCCCACGGCGCTCTTGCCGTTGATGGCCATGATCAAGTCCCCGGGGCGCAGGCCGGCCTTGAAGGCGGGCGTGCCCTCGAAGGGCTGCACCACGCGGCATTGATTGTCGCGCGCGTCCACGGCGCCGATGAGCATGCCCACGCCGGAGTAGCGTCCGTTCTGATCTTCCAACTCGCGGGAAAAACTCTGCGGATCCCAAAAATTAGAGTGGGGATCGAGCTGGCGCAACATGGCCGGGATGGCGCCGTCGTAGATGGCCTTGCTGGGATCCACGGGGGCGGCGTAGTTGGTCTGAACCAGGTCGTAGACGTGGGCGAAGGTGCGCAGGTCGGATTGAATCTGGGCGTCGGGGCTAGCCGCCGCGGCAGGGTCAGCCGCCGCCGATGGTGGCGCCAGCGCCGCTTGCGCGGCCGCATGGGCGATCTCGAGGCGCGGTCCATAGAGCCCGCCCGCCACCGCGCACACCCCCACTGCCACCAGAGAAAGTATGAAGGTCCGGAGTTTGGACATGGAGAAACCGGCTCGCCGCCGCGCCAAAACGGCGGGCTACCGCACTGAGGGGAGTATAACAGAGGCGCGGCGCGGTTTCTTGTCCGCTCCCCACGGGGGGCGCGCCCTTGCTATGATGTGAGCCAAGGGTGCAGCATTGCCCGGGTCGGGCGCCAGCGAGGGGCCGCCGGGTCCGGGCGCGCTTGGCTGTCAATGCCGTCAACATGAGTTTTGAACTTCTTTGTCTGGTGGTCCTGGCCTACTTGGTTTTTGGTCCACGCAAGTTGCCGGAGATGGCCCGGTTTTTCGCCAAAACCATGGCCGAAATCCGCCGTGCCGGCAATGAGTTCCGCTATTCACTCGAGGACGAGATCCGCAAAATCGAGGTGGAGGCCAAGGCCCCGATCAAGCAGTTGGAGCCGGCCCCGGGGGTCGCGGGCGCAGTGGCCCGCCCCGATCAGTCGGCTTCGGCCGCGGCCACGGATGCCGATCCTGCGGATGCGGACCAGTGGTATGAATCGGACGAGGATTGGGAGCAGGACGCCGAGGCGGGTGAGTTGGGCTCCGAGGCGCCGCCTGACACGGTGCCGGAGGTAATGCCGGAGGTGGTTGCGGCCGCCCCCAACCCACCGCCAGTCGAGGCAGCTTGGAAGCGCCACGAGCAGAGCGAGCAGAGCGGGCAGAGCGGGCAGAGCGGGCAGAGCGGGCGCCCGCTGCCGCCAGTCGAAGCCCGCCCACAAGCGACCAGCGGGAGCGACCAGGCGAGCAGTGGCGAGCCACCCCTGCAGGAGCCCGCCGCTTTCGAGCCGGAGAAAGCGCCGGTGCACGCCCCGCGTTGAGACGAACCGTCTATCATTACAACTTCATCCACCTTCATCATGGGGATTTTTCCGCTAACCCGCCGTCTGTCCCGCACCGCCTCCGGCGGACGCTCGACCGGCGAACCCGCCACCATGAGCTTCCTCGAGCACCTCGAGGAGTTGCGCCGTTGCATCTTCCGGGCCCTGGTGGGGGTGGTGCTGGCCTTTTTCTTCTGCTTCGCCTACGCCGACACGATCTATGGCTTCATGGAGAAGCCGCTGGTGGGGATCCTCAAGGCGCACCATCTCGACCAGCATCTGGTCTATTTCAACCCCATCGACCCATTCAATCTCTACATCAAACTCGGCCTGATTGCTGGCCTGTTTCTCGCCTCGCCCTGGGTGCTGTACCAGGTGTGGTCCTTCATCGCCCCCGGCCTGTATCCGCGGGAGCGGCGCTATGTGGTGCCGTTCGTGGTCGGGACCTCGGGTCTGTTCATCGCCGGCGGCGCCTTTGCCTACCGCTTCGCCTTTCCCATTGCGCTGAACTTCCTCATCGGCTACGCCCACCGCTTCACCCCGCAGATCAACATCAACGAGTACTTCGACCTGTTCGCCACCGTGGTGCTGGGGCTGGGGTTGATCTTCGAGCTGCCCACGCTGATTTTTTTCCTCTCCCTGCTGGGAGTGGTGAACGCCCGCTGGTTGATGAAAAACTTCCGCTACGCCGTGCTGGTGATATTCGTGCTCGCCGCCGTGATTACTCCCACCGCTGATATCACCACGATGATGGTTTTTGCCGCGCCCATGCTGGGACTCTATGTGGTGGGCATCGGAATAGCGTATATTTTCGGCAAGGACCGCCGTGACCGGAAACGCCGTTCCACGGCGGTCTAGTCCGCGCCACGCCCTGGAGGCGCGGCCGGGCTTGAGACCGGCGCAACCACCATGCTAGCGACTGATACGGTTCACAACCTGGGCGTATGGGCGCGCTCGATGGGATTGGTGGGGCTGTTCGCGCTGACGTTGTTCGATGGCTTTCTGCTCGGACTGCTGCCCGGCATCAACGACATCGTGCTGATCAGCTTCGTGGTGGCCAAGCACACGTTGGGGTGGGCGGCGGCGGCGGTGCTGCTGGCCACGACGGGCTCGCTGCTGGGCGCCACGGCCATCTACCGCATCGGCAGGCGTGGCGGCGGCAAGCTGCTACGGCGGCGCTTTCCGCCGGCGCTGCTGCGCCGGGTCGAGAGCTGGATTGACCGCCTGGGAGCGATTCCGGTGGGGGTGGCAGCGATGCTGCCGCCGCCGTTTCCCTACGCGCCGTTCGTGTTCTCGGCCGGGATCATGAAAGTGCCGCTGAACCGCTTCCGTATTTCGGTGGTCTTGGGGCGGGGACTGCGTTATTCCATGGATGCGGCGCTGGCGCTGTATCTCGGCCGCCATCTGCTCGATCACCTGCATGCCTTTTATTGGGCGGTGCTGGAACCTGTCATCATCGTGATCGCGGTGGGGCTGCTCATCTGGGGTCTGTTCCGGCTGCAGTTCGCCAGCGACGACCGCCCCTATCTGCCCTGATCGGGCGCCGGCGTGAAGCAAGCGGCGCAGCGGGCGGGGGCAGCACTGTAATGTGCACTCCGCGCGGAGTGTTCCGTTTTGGACAGCGTTCACGATCCGGCACCTCGACAATTAATCATCGGTTTTCTTGACGATGCATCAAAAACTGGCATGCGCTTCCCCCGGCGTCCTGACGGGTGATGCGTGAAGCTGAGCCCTTTGGCCGGCAAGCCAGCCCAGGCATCGATGCTGGTGAACGTGCCGAAACTGGTCACGGCCTACTACGCCGAGGCGCCGGATGCTTCAGTGCCGGAACAAAGGGTCGCGTTCGGCACCTCCGGTCACCGCGGCTCCGCATTCGACAAGAGCTTCAACGAAGACCACATCCTCGCCATCAGCCAGGCGATCTGCCTATACCGAAAGCAGCAGGCCATTCATGGCCCCCTTTTTCTGGGCATGGACACGCATGCGCTCTCGGTACCGGCGCTGGCCAGCGCCCTGGAGGTGCTGGCGGCCAACGGTGTGGAGGTCATGACCGCGAAGGAGGACGAATATACTCCCACGCCCGTCATCTCCCATGCGATCCTCACCTACAATCGCGGACGCAAGACCGGGCTGGCCGACGGCATCGTCATCACGCCATCGCATAATCCGCCCCATGACGGCGGGTTCAAATACAATCCGCCCAGCGGCGGGCCCGC
>Ga0307374_10010975_pt1 | contig 12984 bp, 13 predicted proteins | sample OX3MG_FD_202532 | JGI IMG/M metagenome (GOLD analysis project Ga0307374, IMG submission 202532) | Soil microbial communities from Risofladan, Vaasa, Finland - OX-3 | ecosystem: Environmental > Terrestrial > Soil > Coastal area > Acid sulfate soil | place: Finland: Risofladan, Vaasa | collected...
AAAGCCAAGCACGGTGAAGAAACGGATCGCCACGTCCGGCCATCGATCGCGCCATACCGCCGCCGCCGCCGCGAGTGGAACCCCAACCACCACGCTCAGCAGGGTGCTGGTAAAGGCCAGCAGCAGCGTCTCGGGCACCCGCGACCACAAGATGTCACGCACCGGCTGCTGATATTCCACTGACTGGCCAAGGTCGCCGGTCAGCAGACGAACGATGAAATGCACGTATTGTAGGGGCAGCGGATCGTCCAGATGCCAGGCACGATGAAGCTGGGCGATTGCTTGGGGCGTGGCCCGAAACCCAAGCATCACCTGCGCCGGATCGCCAGGAATAAAATGGATGAGCAGGAAAATAGTGAGGGAGATCCCCAGAAAAAGCGGGATCAGCCCCAGCACCCGCCGCGCCAGGAAAACGGCCATGTGCTCCTCAAGAATCCACCCGCCTCACGGCGCCCATGAGGCGGGTGGATTGGCTGATCACGAGCTGAAGTAGCACTCCTCGATCCGGTAGTTGCCGGTGGGAAGGACCTTGAACCCTTGCAACTTGGAGCTGGTGAGGCTCAAGCTCGGCGTCCGGTATAGAAAGATCATCGGCGCGTCATCATGGAATGTCTGGTTCGCCTGATCGTACAGCTTTTGCCGCTGGTTTCGATCAAGGATCCCGGCCGCCCGGACAGCCAGGTTGTTGACCGTGGGATTATTATAGTAGGTCCAGATCGAATTGGTGCCGCCGACCGTGCCGGCCATCGCGAAACTGACCAACTCGTCCGGGTCGACGATGTCGCTCGTCATATAGCCGACATTCATCTCATAGTGCGGGCTCTGGGTCGCGGCCAGATTGACCGCGTCCGGCTGTACTACGATGCTAACCTTGATCCCGATTTTGCCTAGCTGTTGCTGAACGTACTCGGCAATCTGCTTATCCACTACTGCCGTGCTGGCATCCACCAGCAGAACCGTACTGAAGCCGTTGGGGAACGACGACTTCTTCAGGAGCGACTTGGCCAGGTTAAGATCGTAGGCATACGGCTGAATTGACGCGGTGTAGCCAAACATTTGTGGCAACGCCTGACCGCTCGCCTCCCCATGGCCAAAGAGGAAATACTTCACGATCGCGTCCTTGTCGATCGCATGGTTCATCGCCTGGCGCACCAGCTTGTCGCCCAAGTACGGCTTGGCGGTGGTCTGGATCGTGATGAAGTGCGAGTCAAAAAACTGATCGGTGTGGAGGGTGACCGCCGGATTCCCAGCCAAACCGCCCGCCGCGGCGGGCGGCACGAACAGGGCAATATCCAACTCCCCGTTCTGCACCTGCAGTACCCGTGTATTGGCATCCGGCACCACGATGTTATGGAACTCATCCACGTAGGGCCGCGGTCCGCGGAAGTGATGCGGATTGCGGGCAAACACGAGCTGGCTGCCGCGATTCCAGGACTTGAACATGAAGGGCCCGGTGCCGATCGGGTGATTGAAAAAGCTCTCGCCCATGCTCTCCACCAGCTTCTTCGGCAGCACCGACGTGGCGAACAAAGCGACGTCCGAGAGAAACGGCGCGTGCGGGGCCGACAAATGGGCGCGCACCGTATAGGTATCCACGACCTCCATGCCCTTGAAGGCGCCAAAGAGGAACGACCACTGGCTGTTCTTGAGATTGACCGCGCGCTCGACGGAAAACTTCACGTCGTCGGCGGTCATGGGGCTCCCATCGTGGAAAGTCACGCCATGGCGGAGATGGAAAGTATAGGTCTTGCCGTCAGTCGATATATCCCAACTCGTAGCCAGGCTCGGCTCAACGGAGAGTCCGTCGGTGGTCGGCCGCGTGAGCTGGTCGTAGATCAAGAGCATGGTCCAGATAGAATTGTTGTCGGAGATAATCGGACCATCGAAGGACTTCACATCGCCAACTTGCCCCAAACGCACGATACCGCCATGCGTGGGGGATGACGCATTTCCGGACGCCAAAGCGTTCAGAGGGCCGCCCAACGCGGACGCGCCCGCGACCCCGGCCGCGGTCATTTGCAGGAAGCCGCGCCGAGAGAAGAACGGATGATGAATAAGCGGAGCACGATCCATGAACACCACACTCCTTTGGAGTCAGACGCGCGTTTACCCCTCGCGAACGCCTCCACGAGCCGCCGCTCTGAATGGGGCCTATTCCCAGAGCGCACGTATGAAGGCAACGAGAGGGCCGTTATCCGGCGGGGACCGGAGCTACCTGGAGCCGCCACGGTGCGGCCATTGTACCACCCGAACGCGCGCCATCCAATAGTTTTACGGAACAGAATTGATTCTTCCCGCATTGCCCATTTCATTCGGTGATCACGCCCAACTCGTCGCCAAGCATAGGCTCTGAGGATGGGCCTCAAAGCCAGCCATTTCGCATGCCGTGGGTCGGGTGCTCCATACGGGGCGGACCGGGGCCGCGGTTCGGCACATACGGACCCGCGGCGCCATCCCACGTATCAGTATCGGTCAACGCTTGCTGGACGGCTGGCGGAAGGTCCGGCAAGAAAGCAGCCACCGTCACTACAAGCACCCAGTCAAGGACGGTACGATTACGATTTCTCACAAGGACGGCGACGACATGGCAGATTTCATCGTGAAGAAGATTCGTAAACAGGCCGGATTGTAAATGAGAGGCTGGGCGGCAAGCGCCCATCCCACAGGACAAAGGAGAAGAGCGGTGATCCCTGAAAACTTCTTCACCGCGGGTGAGGAGCGACCCGAAGGCGCGGACATTTTCGAGACGGACGCGGGGATGATTGATGGCAACCGTGTGGTGTATCTGCGTGTCGCTACCGGCTGGAACGCCTATTCACCCGATGTGAGCGTATTCGCGGGTGGGGACACGCGCGAGGCCACGGAAGCCACCATGCGTGAGGCCATCGCGTTTCATTTCCGGGCGATCGCTCAAGATCGCATCGCTTCGGCATCTTGAGCCCCCCTACACGCGAAAAGAGCCCGATCCACGAAGGATCGGGGCTCTCGTTTGTGTGATCGTGGAGCCTAATGGTCTCATAGCAAACAACGGATCGAGCAGCTCGGCGGCCACGATCTTCCTCGTTTCGCCACGATGGTCGTAGCGAGCCGTCGTGAACAACGCCAGGGAGTGGCAGCTACCGTGGAGGCGGCGCTCATGTCACATTCCGAGGCCGATGTGACATCGAATGCTACATACAATGATGATGCGAGGGTACCGGCGGATCAGTCACAAGAGGGAACAGTGGTACGCCCGACAGGACTCGAACCTGTAACCTCCAGATCCGCAATCTGGTGCTCTATCCATTGAGCCACGGGCGCATACGAGAATGCTTTCCCAGTATACCCAGGCCGCGATTCACTGGCAATCCCCACTGGAACCCAGCCTGCGGCTCACCATTGTGCGGGCGTAGTGCTTGGGAGCGCGAGTCTCCAGGCTCGCCTGGTGGTGCCCGGTGAGCCAGAAGACTCGTGCTTCTACTTCAGGTTGCTGACCTGCCGGGCAAGTTCCGTCATAGCCGCGCCGCCTACGCCCTGGCTGCCAGGGCCGCGCGCACGAGGCCCGGCAACTCCGGGATGGCGTCCGCGACCGGAAAGCCCCGATCACGGAAGGCCGCGACCTTGGCGTCCGGACCGCCCAGGCCGCCACTGATAATGGCGCCCGCATGTCCCATGCGTTTGCCTGGAGGGGCGCTCCGCCCGGAAATGAAGGTGACCACGGGCTTCCGCTCAGCCGCCGGAACGCCGGCCAAATAGTCGGCGGCATCCTCTTCGTCGCGCCCCCCGATCTCCCCGATCAGCACGACCACATCGGTGTCCGGATCGGCCTGAAATAACCGCAGAATATCGACGAAACTGGACCCGATCACCGGATCGCCGCCGATTCCCACGCAGGTACTTTGACCAAGACCGTTGCGGGAAAGTAAGTCGCCTGCCTCGTAGGTCAACGTCCCGCTGCGCGAGATGATCCCCACCCGGCCGGGACTAAAGACGTTGCCCGGCATGATCCCGACCTTCGCGGCCCCAGGCGTGATTAAGCCAGGACAGTTTGGCCCAATGAGCCGCGTGGCAGGATGCTCCCGCAAAAACCGCACCGCCCGCACCATGTCGTGGATCGGCACCCCTTCCGTAATGCAGACGACCAGTTCCACGCCCGCCGCCGCCGCTTCCATCACCGCGTCGGCCGCTCCTGGCGCGGGAACAAAAATGATCGAGACATTGGCCCCAGTGGCTTGCACCGCGTCACGCACCGAATCAAACACTGGGACTCCATTGACCTCCAGGCCGCCCTTTCCCGGCGTGACCCCCGCCACCACGTTGGTGCCGTATGCCTGCATCTGCGGCCCGTGGAATCCACCGTCGCGCCCAGTTAAGCCTTGCACGAGCAAGCGCGTGTTCGTCCCAACCAGAATCGCCATCGAGACCTCCACTTTCCCCTTCACTGGGCTGGCGCCTTGCCGCCCCAGTGCTCTCGGTTCAGGCGCCGGCATCGTTGTCACGCAGCACGCCCAATCCCCGATCAAAGCCAGGTTGTACCATCTTGAAGCCCCGGCCTTCAGGCCGGGGAGCCTCATTGCCCGCCTAATCGTGGCCTTTAGGCCGCTTCCTCCCATCATCCGCCCGGTCGTGGCGCCCAGACATCAAGCGGGCTAAAGCCCGCGCTAGTAGAGCAAATGAGGCTCCCCGCCATAAATGGCGGGGTTTCATGCGTGTACTCGCGTCACAAATGCTACTCTACCCACTCCCATAGACCACGGTCGGGGATCGCCTCAACTCTAAGCGTCGCTATTCAGTCCTCGTGAATGGTGACGGACAGGATGCGCACCGGCTCCTGGGGGGACGAGCGTTCAGGCCCACCCACCGGCACGTTGGCAATGGCGTCCACGACATCCAGCCCCGCCGTGACCTGACCAAAAATCGTGTAGCTGGGTGGCAGGCTGGCGCCGCTCGCCCCATGGACGATGAAGAACTGGCTGCCGTTGGTGTTGGGTCCGGCATTGGCCATGGCCAGGGTGCCGACCTTGTACGGCGTCGTCACGCGCTCATCGTTGAAGCGGTAGCCAGGGCCGCCGCGGCCGGTCCCCGTTGGGTCACCGGTCTGAATCATGAAGCCCTTGATCACTCGATGAAACAGCACGTTGTCGTAGTAGCCGTGAGCGGCCAGGAAGACAAAGTTGTTGACCGTGATCGGGGCCAGTTCGCTTAACAGATCGACCTCAACCGTGCCCTTGGAGGTCTCGATCGTGGCCGTGTAGATCTTGCCCGGCTGTAGGGCCGAGTCCGGTGGGGCGCCCCACTGCCCGCTGCCCTTGGGCTGTTTCGCCGCGTTCTTGAAATGCTCCAACATATCTTTGGCTCCTTCATGTAGCCTGGTCCGAGGCTTAACTGACGTCATTCGGCCCCAGATAGTGTATCGAGAGAGAGGGTCGGCGAAAGATCCTGCCCTAGGAAACCCGCACCGTGACCGCCTTCATGATCACTGGGGTGTTCGGCGCTGATACGGCGCCGTCACCGCCCTGGTGAGCCGGTGCGTTGGCGATCGCGTCTACCACGTTCATACCCTGGGTCACCTGGCCAAAGAGGTTATAATTTTGCGGCAAGGCGACTCCCTGGGATCCCTGGATGATAAAAAACTGGCTGCCGTTCGTGTTGGCGCCGGAGTTCGCCATGGCCAGAGAACCGATTGTATAGGGATGCGCCACCTTTTCATCGGTGAACTGATATCCCGGTCCGCCCGACCCGTCACCCTTGGGATCGCCGCCTTGAATCATGAAGCCTGGTATCGTCCGATGGAAGTCCAACCCGTTGTAGAACCCGTTGCAGGCCAGGAAAATGAAGTTGTTGGCGGTGATGGGGGCGATAGTTGGAAGAATGTCGGCGGTCACCGTTCCGTCCGTGGTATAGAGTTTCACCTGGTAGTGCTTACTCGTCTGGATCACTTGATTGGGCGGTTGGCTCCACGATTTAGCGCCTTGGGGGCTGTTTCCCGCCTTCAGAAAGGGCGCGCAGGCCGCCGTACTGGCCGCGAGATCGGCGGCGCTGGGCTGCTGGGCGGTGAGCGCCGCGGTGGGGATCGCTGCCCCTAGGAGAGCCGTGGGCGCCGGGACCACGGTGGGGACCGCGGCGGAGCCGCCGCTCGACTGATGCACGATCGCCCCCACGATGGCGATTAAGACCAGGATGCCCACGATCCCCCCTACAACGAGTGGGGTTCGATTGAGTGGGGGCGGCTTTTGCCCAACCCGCCTGTCCCTACTCGAACCTCCCCTTTGCGAACGCTCTCCCGGCCTGCCCTGCCCTGCCCGGGCCTGACCCTGATTCCGGCGCGGGGCTCCCGTGCCCTTTGGCCCCCTTGGACCCTGGGTACCGCTGCTCATGCTTTCCTTTTCTCCTCCCGCTGAGATCACCGTTGTCGGTTGTCGCACCTCAAAGACTGTACAAATACACAGCTTCGCCGAACAAGACAAGGCCGGGCCGACCGGCCCCTTTGACCAATGTACCTTTACTATGCTAGCATGGTCCGGTACTTAAGACGGTAGCGGCGGTTGAACGCCCGCGCCGTACAACGGACGCGCACCAGCGGCGGACCCGCGAGTTCTCGCGCGAACGCCGATCATGGGGGCGTGATTTTGCTGTCTATCGATGGAGTACCTTTCACATCATGCCTAAGCTAAAGACCCACAAGGGAAGCGCCAAGCGCTTCACCTTCAGCGGCACTGGGAAAGCCATGCTTCCCAAGGCCTGGAAGAACCACAAGCGGAGTGCTCGTTCCCGCCGCTCGCGCGCGCTCATGGGCCAAATGCTAGTGGCCAAGAAGGGCGACGCGAAGCGCATACGCAAGCTGCTGCCCTATGGGGACCCCCGTTAAGCGTATCGACGCGGAAAAGAGACATAGATGCCTCGAGTAAAGCGTGGGGTGCCGGCGCATAAGCGGCACAAGAAAGTCCTCAATCTGACCAAAGGCCATTGGGGCGCCCGTCATCGGCTATACAAAACTGCCCATGAGTCGATGCTGCATGCCTTGGCCTATGCCTACCGAGACCGCCGCAATCGCAAGCGGGACTTCCGCCGCCTCTGGATTCAACGCATTAACGCGGCCGCCCGCATCCATGGCCTGAGCTATAGCCGGTTCATCTGTGGTCTGGCCCGCGCGAACATCGTCGTGGATCGCAAGATCCTGGCTGAACTCGCGGTAAACGACATCGCCGCCTTCGGCGAGTTGGCGAAGCTTGCCCAGGCGTGATCCGCCATCGGCGGGGAATGAGCGAGACTTCTCCTCTTCCCCGTCCCACGCAGGCGGACGGCCCGGCATCGCCCCCGCCACGGACGCCGCCGTGCGCCTGGCCCGCGCGCTCAAGACAACTCAGGGACGCCGCGAACAGCACCGGTTCTTGCTTGAGGGTGTTCGCCTGATCGGGGACGCCGTGGACCAGGGGCTACCCCTGATCCAGGCTTTTGTCACGCATCACCTCCTCGACTCCACCCCGCGCGGGCACGCACTGTCGGCGCGCCTCCGCCGCGATAACATTCCCCTTCTCGAATTGAGCGAACGCCACCTCACCCTGATTACCGATACCGAGACGCCTGCCGGCATTGTCGCCATCGCGCCATTGCCGGACCCCGAGGGCGATCTCCTGGCTCCAGAAGGCGTCGGCCTCGGCGCTCTGCTGCTCGACCAAGTCCGCGATCCCGGCAACCTGGGCGGCATCCTGCGGAGCGCGGCGGCTGCCGGGATCACCCGGATCGTCACCACCGAGGGCAGCGCCGACCCGTGGGGGCCGAAGGTGGTCCGGGCCGCCGCGGGCGCCCACCTCCGCCTCCGCCTCTGGTCTGGAAGATCGCGGAACGACGTCGCGGAGTGGCTGGCAGGCTGGCCCCAGGTGGTGCTTGCGGATGGCCGGGCGCCAGGAACCATGTACGAGGTCGACTGGAAACTCCCGACCATACTGGTGCTCGCGAACGAGGCCCACGGGCCATCCCCCTGGCTTGCGGCGCTCCCCGTGGTTCGCTCGTCCATCCCCATGCGCTCCGCCACCGAATCGCTCAACGTTGGCGCGGCGACGGCGATTCTGCTGTATGAGGCCCGCCGAGGTTTTCTCCAGCCCCCCCCATAGGGCCAACCACTACGCCCGCGGTGTCTCCAACCGCAGCGCCAGCGCCTCCTCGATCAACTCGACCACCAGCTGGGCCTCGGCCTCCAGGATGACATGCCCTTTCTCGGCATCGGCCGCGCGGGGGTCGCCGATCGTGCCGGACACCGAAAGGTCGCGGGTTAACCAGCCGAAGCTGGCCGGTCCCTTGAGCGTGAAGCGCTTCATGAAGGCGCGAACCGGCGGCAACTCGGGCGTGTAGTGCTCGGTACGCACCAACTCCGGCGCGATAGCCAACATCAGCGACGTCTCGGACTCCCCGCCATGAATGCCGTAGCCTTGTTCAGCTGATGAGATGATGTCCGAGGCCAGGCCAAAGCGATAGGGATGCGCGGTAAAGCAGAGCAGATCAAGCTCCTCGCGCAGATCGCGGGCGACGTAGTCGACAATCTCCGGGTTTCCCCCGTGCGTGTTGAGGAGCATAAGCCGGCGAAAGCCGCCGGCGTATACCCCGCGGGCAATGTCCTTGAGCGTCGCGGCCAGGGTCTCGGCTCGTAGGCCGATCGTGCCCGCGAATCCCGTGTGTTCGTTACTCTTCCCATAGGCTTGCACCGGCAGGGACCACACCCTACCGTCGTCGGCGCGTGACTCCAGGGCGCGCGTGAGCACCGCTTCAGCGATCATCGTATCGGTCAGCACCGGCAAGTGCGGACCGTGCTGTTCCACCGCGGCAATCGGCAGCACCACCAAAACTCGATCACCCGCCAGAGCCGCGATTTCTCGCGTGGACAGCCGCGCGAGGGAGAACTTGTCCGGCACGTGGGGAATCATGAGCGGGCGTCCGGAGCGGCGTCGGGGTAGCGGTCGATATACATGCGCACCAATTCGTAGCGATGACACGGATCCGGCTCATGCTCTCGACAGAGCACGGTCACGGTCCCGTGCTTTTTCTCCAATCGCCTCAGGCGCTCCAGGGCGCGGGCCGGCACATCTTGCCGCAACTCGGCGTAAAATTGGTCTGTATCTATCTTCCCGTCCCACCAACGTTGCAGGGAATCGCGTGTCGGGCCAAGGGACCGCATCCAGAGATCGTAGGCGTGCTGTTCCAGGATGCTCCTATCCCGTACCACGGTCATCGCGAGCACGCGGAAGCCGTCACCGCCCTCCACGGGGTCATAGACACTCTTGTGCTTAATCATAGAACACGCTGCCGGGCAAGCGTCATACTGGCCGGCTTGAAGGCGTGGCCGGTCTCCTCGCCCTCCGCGAACGCCGCCCGAAACTTGCCGGGATTGAGCAAGCCGGCCGGGTCGTTCTCCCGTTTGGCTCGCAGTAACTCATCTACGTTTTCCACCTTGCTCCCCTCCTCCAGGACGAATCGGTGCGGATTCGCGACTCCCACCCCCACGCTCTCGATGAACTCCACCATCCGGTCCAGGTGCTCACGCCCCCGGTAGCGAACAATCGGAAGCGCGGCGGTAAACGGCAATCCATCGGCCCGGAAATACTCGCAATGCAGGGCAAAGTCGTCGCCATACTCGGCCTTGATCGCGCGCACCTGATCCCCGAATCGCTCAAGGGACCAACCGGTTTGCAAATAGGTGAAGGAATCGTCGGCCTTCTTGGCCCAGAGGGTGGTGTGATTCCAGGTGTAATCGGTCATGCGGGTCCGCGTGTCCTGAGGCAGGGCAAAGTCCAGTTGCCCGCCATGGCGACGGGCGATCGTCGCCACCCGATCTCGGCAGCCCAGCCCATACATGAGGATGGCCGAGGTTCGCTCGGCGTGAAACGGGAGCCGCCCCCGCTCAAAGTAGCGGGTGACCCCAGGCTCCACGGTGGTGATCAGGCGCTTGGGCGTCGAGTCGTCCGCCATCAGATCCAGGGCGAAGGCGTGGCCGGCGACGATATCGGAGAAGCTAAAGACCGCCTGCTCCCAGTCCGTCCGCTGGACGAGAGGCACGGTGACGTCGGACAAAACTCCTGTCGTACCGTATGCATGGATTACGGCGCCCAAATCCTCCGCTCTCAGATACCGAGGCTTTGGCCCCGCGCACACCGGATACACCGTAGCCGCGTGAACATTGTGATCGGCAATGACCCCGTGAGTAACCGATCCGACGCCGCCGGAGCCACCGGCCACGAAACCGCAGATGGTGCCGGTCAGGTAAGTGCTGGGGTATATGCGCAGTTCCTGGCCGACGGCGTTAGCCGCTCGGTCGAGATCCACGAACTTCACCCCCGCCTCCACCTGCGCCAGGCCATCGCCAAGCTCCAGAACCCGGTTCATCTTGGTGAGGTTCACCACCAGACCCCCGCGCACCGGCACGCATTGGCCGTAGTTTCCCGTGCCCCCACCGCGCGCGGTGACCGGAGTTCTCGTGGCATAGGCGGCGGCCAGCACATCCGCCAGTTCCCCTCGCGTCGTAGGCCAGGCTATGACGTCGGCGATACACCCGCCAAGGTCCTCCTCCAGCACGTTGGAGAACCAGGCGTAATCCTCGGAATTACTTTGCCGGACACGCTGCTCAACGCTTACTTGCTCTTCCGGCAAAATCTCGGCGAGGCGGCTTATCAATTGCGTGGTCACCTATTCACCGTCTCTCCAAGCTTGCTCGTCATCGCTGATCCGCGGTTAGACCTCGACGGGCTACGACGAGCGCGAATTACCCGTAATCAGGCTAGCACTGAGCCGCGCCCAGATGCAACCGAGGAGCCCAGCCGGGCCGAACGAGGCAGACCAGACGGGCGCAGCCGCACCCGTCCCATCCATCCGGCCAAAGCCCATAGGAGTGAGCTGATCTCGACGCGGGGTGGGTGCGCCATCCGGGAAGCCCTGGCCTTCAGGCCAGGGAGGCTCATTTGCTCTGCTAGCGTGGCCTTTAGGCCGCACGGCCCCGCTGGGCGCCACGGCCGCGGGAATTGCGGAAGGAAGCGGCCTAAAGGCCACGGCTAGAGTGGTAAATGAGGCTCCCCGGCCTGAAGGCCGGGGCTTCAAGATGGTACAACCAGGCGACAGAAAACAGCCTACCCTCGCCTATGGATCGCGGTCGGGGTATCAGCTATCGACCACCGTGGACCCAGCGGACCAGGGTACGCAGCGCGAATGTGTCACAGCCAGTATGGTCACCGAGAACGGCGCATTGCTGATAGAACGTCCCATCGGTAGGGTTTGGGCGCGACGACGCCGCCAGCAACGCCAAATGATCGAGGTCCACACCCAGCCACCGGGCCAATTGCTCGTCGCTAAACTCCTGGCATTGGCGAAACGCCTCAAGGTCCGGCCCCAGGGTGCCGGCCTGCCAGAACGCGCGGATCATCACCCCTGAAGAAGGGGTGGGAGGAAATACTACTGACATGTGGGCATCATAACGGACACCCCTGGTCCGTACTAGATGAATCGTGGACAGTGGTTCATTTTGCGCCGCCTTGTCATTTCCCTGGCAACGTCATTACCATAACGATAAAGCAATGTAGCAGCTATCCCAGTAAAAGGGGCATGCGTATGATCAACCTAGGAGAAGGGATCAACCGAGCGGCAACCGCGACCCCGGTCATTCAGGCCATGCAGCACATTGTTCCCATCCGCCCCGACTACTGCGCCGCGCCCATCGCGGACGGCTTCAACTGGTCGGAGTGCCTGGGCGCCGCCACCGAAGGCGAATGGTATCTGGTGGTATTCCGCTCCGTGCGCAAGGAGTCCGCGGATGTCTTGCTCTTGACGGAGTTGGACGATCGCGCCTTTGAGGAGGCCCGCGCCGCCTCCGGCTTGATCTACTACTTCAAGGGCGAACTCAATGAGCGCCGAGAATGCCTCTCGTTCTGCCTCTGGGAGGATCAGCCTCAAGCATGGTCCGCCGCGGGCTTACAGCACCACCTGGCGGCCGCGGCCCTGGTGCGCGATATGTACCAGACCTACCGCCTTGAGCGCTACAGCGTGCGTAAGCAGGCCGGCAGCCCCGCGCCGCTTTTCCAGCCCTTGCATGGCGAGCCTATTCCGGTTGCGGCTAAACAGACCTCAGCCAACCAGTCCCGCTAATGGAACCCGTCCAACTTGACGGGCGGACCTTGACCATCCAGGGACTCGAACGAGTCGCTACGGACGCCGCGCCAGCCATAGTGCCCGCCGAAAGTTGGGGGCGGATCCGTCGCGCGCGCGCCGTGGTGGAACGGGCCTCGGAGAATAATCGCCAGGTGTACGGCCTCACCACCGGGGTTGGCGCCTTTAAGCGGCACGGGATCCCGCAAGAAGATCGCGCGGCCTTTCAGGAGCGGATGATTCGCACCCACTCGGTGGCGATCGGACCGCCACTGGCAACCGCGCCGGTGCGCGCCATGATAGCGGCGCGGGTGAATGGCATGGCGGCCGGATTCTCAAGCGCCGGGCCGGACCTGGTGGAGGGATTGCTGTCATTCCTCAACCGTGGAGTCCATCCTATTGTCCCTTCTCTTGGCTCACTTGGCGCCTCTGATCTCAGCCAGAACGCGGCGATCGCCGCCGTGCTTCTCGGCTTTGGCGAGGCTGAGTTTCAGGGGCGGCGCCTTCCGGGTTCCGAGGCCCTGGCTGCCGCCGGATTGCGTCCCCTCTCGCCGGGGCCAGGAGAGGCGCTCGCCCTGATTAGCGCCAACACCTTCAGTCTGGGGGTAGGGGCGCTCGCGCTTCAAGAAGCGCGCCGGGTCGCTGACGCATTCGACCACGCGGCGGTCCTGTCCATGGAAGGCTTTGGCGCCAATCTCGGCATCCTTGACCCCACCGCCGCCGCGGCCCGGCCGCAACTGGGTCACGCGCGGATGCTACACCGCTTCAGAGTCTTGCTGAGGGGGAGCAGCCTGTGGGATCTCGCTTCGGCCCGCTTCTTGCAGGATCCGCTGAGCTTCCGTTGTGTGGCCCACGTACACGGGGCTCTGCAATCCACGC